>VFSW01009129.1_pt1 | contig 14166 bp, 14 predicted proteins | sample 5358111 | NCBI WGS metagenome assembly VFSW01 (sample SAMN11554181, study PRJNA540505) | mine drainage metagenome | isolation source: sediment from site ElyBrook_90M | place: USA: Ely Copper Mine, Vershire, VT | collected 2017
CGACGTTGCCGTTGCCAATAAAGAATTGATCGTCGCGGCGGGTGAGTTGCTGATGGCGGCCGCGAGGCGCAGCGGGTCGTCGATCTTGCCCGTGGATAGCGAGCATAGCGCGGTCTTCCAATGCTTGGTAGGTGAGAACCCGGAATCGGTGGCTGCCGTGGTTCTGACGGCCTCCGGGGGGCCTTTCTGGCGTCTTGACCAGCAGGCGATTGCCGACGCGAGCCTCGAGGCGGCCCTCGCGCACCCCAATTGGCGAATGGGGACGAAAAATACCATCGACTCGGCCACCATGATGAATAAGGGCCTGGAGATCATCGAAGCGAGCCACTTGTTCGGGCTTCCCGCCGCCAAGCTTCACATCGCGGTGCACCCGCAGTCGATCGCTCATGGGTTCGTTGTCTTCACCGACGGCAGCGTCAAAGGCCAACTCTGCGCTCCCGACATGCGCGTTCCCATTGGATATGCCCTCGCCTATCCCAATCGACTCCCTCCTTGCCACCCCGGGGAGCCCGCCGTTGTCACCCCGAGCGTAGCGGAGCGAAGTCGAGGGGCGGGGTCCCCCGATGTGCTCGCTATGCTCGGAGCAAAACCTCAGGCCGACTCGCTACGTTATGACTTCGAACGCCCGGATAGGGTTCGGTTCCCTTGCGTGCGTCTGGCCTACCAGGCGCTCGAACGAGGAGGCGTCGCTCCGGCGGTGCTCTCGGCCGCAAACGAAGTCGCCGTTGGGGCGTTTGTTGAAGGGAAGATTCGGTTTGGAGCGATTGCCGAGGTCGTCGAGGCAACGCTCGAGCGGGTGGCGCTGCGAGAAGCGACGCTCGATGGAATTCGAGCCGCGGATCGCGACGCGCGCATCACAGCAGTAGAACACGTAGAGGATCGCATTTGTTGTTAGCAATCGTCACCCTGGCCTCGCTTGGAAAGATCGTCACGTTCATCGTGATGTTGAGCGTCCTCGTCGTACTGCATGAGGGCGGACATTTTTTAATCGCGCGCCGTAACGGCGTCCGCGTGAACGAGTTTGCCGTCGGTATGGGCCCCAAGATCGCCGGATGGACCTCGCCGCGCAGCGGCACCTTGTACTCGCTGCGCGCGCTGCCGATCGGCGGTTACTGCGCGATGGAAGGCGAGGACAACAAAACCTCCGAGGCCGAGCAGCAGCGCGAGTTTCGGGAGCTTGGGGAATTGAAGGGCGCGAGCTCCGTCAATTTCCAGGCGAAGACGCCGTGGCAGCGACTCGCAATCGTGCTCGCGGGTCCGATTGCGAATTTCGTGCTGTGCTACGCGATTTTAGCCGTCGGCGCGATGGCCTTCGGCGTTCCGAGCTCGAAGATCGGTCAAGCCGTCGTCACGCAGGTCGTGGCCGGTTCCCCTGCGGCAATCAACGGCCTCCAGGCGGGCGACCGGATCGTTGCGATCAGCATCGAAGGCAAGAGCGTCACCGACGCCGGAAAATTGATCGATACGATCCACGCGTCGCTCGCAAAACACATCGACGTCACCTACGATCGATCCGGGACGCAGCGCACGATTCACGTCGTTCCGATCGCTTGCCCCCAAGATGCGAAAATGGGGTGCATCGGATTCGTTCCGACCGCACTTTACGAACGCGCTTCGTTCGGTGCGGCATTTCGATACACGAACGATGAATTCGTGAATATTGCGGATCAAACGTTTTCGAGCCTCGGCCTCTTGGTCACGCACTTTACCCGCTACGCGGGGCAAGTGTCGGGCCCGGTGGGAATGGGACAGATGGCCTCGACGATTCAGGACTTCGGATGGGGCCCGTATTTCGCGTTCGCGGCAATGATCTCGTTTGCGCTCGGCATCTTTAACCTGCTGCCGATTCCGGCACTCGACGGCGGTCGCGCCGCCTTTATCGTCGCGGAATTGGTGCGCGGTAAACCGGTGGATCCCGATAAGGAAGCCTTCGTGCATCTGGTCGGTATCGCCGCGTTGCTCGCGTTGATGGTCGTCATCGCCTATCACGATATCGCCCGCATCGTTGCCGGTCACGGAGTGCTGTAGCCGATGTTGCGCTTGCGCCGGAAATCGAACGCGATCTTTCTTCAGAACAAGACCGGCAAGACCGATGCGAAGAGCGTGTGGATCGGTGGCAACCACCCCGTAGTCGTTCAGTCGATGACGACGACCGACACCGCCGACGCCGACGCGACGCTCGAACAAATCTACGCCCTCGCGATGGAAGGCTGCGAAGTCGTTCGCGTCACGGTCAAGGATCCGCCCGATGCGGCAGGGCTGCCGGCCATCGTGCATCGATCGCCCGTGCCGATCGTTGCCGATATTCATTTCGACCACAAGATGGCGCTGGCCGCGATCGAAGCTGGCGTCGCGAAATTGCGGTTGAATCCGGGCAACATTCGCGATGAGAAGAAAGTCGCCGAAGTCGTGGCCGCGGCAAAAGCGCGCGAAATACCGATTCGCGTGGGCGTCAACATGGGATCGCTCGCGCCGGATCTCGAGAAGACCCTCGGCCTGAGCGCCGAGGCGATGGTCGAATCGGCGTTGCGCCACGTCGCGATGCTCGAGGAACACGGCCACACCGATATCGCCATTTCGCTCAAAGCGCACGACGTGATGACTACGGTCGCGGCATACCGCTTGATGGATGCGCGCCTGCGCGAACGCAACACGCCTTATCCGCTGCACCTGGGCATTACGGAAGCCGGATTGCTGCGCGACGGGACGATCAAATCGTCGATCGGCCTCGGCATCCTGCTGTTCGAAGGCATCGGCGACACGATTCGCGTGTCGCTTGCGGCCGATCCGGTTGAGGAAGTTCCGGTCTGCTGGTCGATTCTCAAGTCCCTAGGCTTGCGCGAAAAGGGTTTCGAAATCACGGCGTGTCCGTCGTGCGGTCGCGCGGAAATCTCCGTGCTCGAACTCGGGCGCGCGGTTGAAGCGATCGCCAAGGAATACACCGCACCCGTCAAAGTCGCCGTGATGGGATGCGTCGTCAACGGCCCGGGCGAGTCGAAAATGGCCGACGTCGGCGTTGCCGGCGGCAAGGGGAAGGGCGCGATTTATCGCGCGGGCGAATTGGTCGGCACGTATCCCGAGGATCAGTTGCTCGGCATGCTGCGACTCGAGATCGAAAAGGTCATCCTCGAAAAGTACCCGGAGCACGCTGTATGATCTATCGTCGCCCGGCGGCTAAAACGCTGGTGTTGACCGCGGCGCTTGCGACCGCAGCGTCGGCGCTCTTTGCGTTTTCGCGCCCGGCGGAGATGATGGTGGACGGCGCGCGTATCGAGAGCGACGTACCGCCGATCACGACGGCTTCGGATAAAGTGTTCGTGCCGCTGCGCTCCGTCGCCGATGCGATCGGGGCCGAAACGGTGGTCGAAGGCAACCGGGTCATCGTCGTTCGGCGCGATCGCTCGTTGCGTTTGCGCGTCGGAGACGTGCATGCGATCGACAACGGCATGCCGTTAACGTTCCAACACGCGCCCTTTCGCGTTCGCGGTCGGGTGATGATCGGCCTCAACGCGTTCGCGCACGCCTTCGGCTTGCAGGCGACCTACGATCCGCGAACGGCGCGCATCGACGTGCTGACGCCCGGCATCGGCCGCGCACCCGTCACGCCGCCCACCCCGCAAACGGAATAAGCCCTACTCGTACTGCTCGGCGATCGCATCGGGCTCTTCGACGGGCTCGATTTCTTCGGGTTTCGATTTGCGAAATCCGTAGCTGAAGAAGAAGACGAGGCCGACGACGAGTGCGAGCGCGAACCACGTCCACGTCGTTCGCGAGAGCCCGAAAACCGCGAGGAAGAGCGAGAGCACGATGCCCAGGATTGGGAACAAGGGCACGAACGGCACCTTGAAGCTGCGCGGAAGATCGGGCTTACGGTGGCGTAGATACAGCACGCCCGCGCAGACGACCGTGAACGCGATGAGCGTACCGATGTTCACCAGATTGAGAAGTTCGTTAAGCGGAACGATCAGCGTGAGTAGCGCGACGGCTATGCCCGTGATCATCGTGGTGCGCAGCGGCGTTTTGAAGCGAGGATGGATCACCGCAACGGCCGGCGGCAGCATTTTGTCGCGCGCCATGACGTAAAAGATGCGGGTTTGTCCGAGCAGGGAACTCAGCGCTACGCTCGTGGTTCCGGCGAGCACGCCCATCGTGATGATCCAGCTCAGCCACGGCTGATGCAAGGGCGCGAGCGCGAATACCAGCGGATTCTTGATGGGGACCTTGTTCCACGGCACCGCGCCGATCAAGACGATCGCGGTCGCACAGTAGATGACCGTTCCGATGAGCAGCGCGCCCATTACGCCCATGGGAATGTCGCGTTGCGGCTCCTTGCATTCTTCGGCCGTCGTCGTTGCGGTGTCGAAACCGATGTAGCTGAAAAACACGTACGCGCCCACGGCGACGATGCCGAAGGGCTGTGCCGAGGACGAGTAATCGGCCATGCCGCCGAAGGGGCGCAACGCCCCGAGTCCGTAGGGAGCGAAGTTCGCAAAGTGCTCGGGATGGAAGAGCGCGATTCCCGCGACGACAAAAACTACGAGCGCCGAGATCTTCAGGACGACGAAGACGTTGTTGGTGTTTGCAGATTCGCGAATACCGATCGAGAGCAGTACGGATAAGGCGATAACGAAGAGCGCGCCGAGCAAGTCGCATTGCGAGTGCGCGAGGTCCCAACTGGCGGGCACCCACAACGGCCCGTGCAGCACGAGGTTCGACGTCTGCGCCCAATATGGCAGCGTGAGCCCCGCGCTCTTGAGGACGTCCTGCAGCGCCGCCGAGAACTGCTGCGCCACGGGCGCGGCGCTGATGCCGTATTCGAAGATCAGCGCGAAGCCGATGATCCAGGCGAAGAGTTTGCCCATCGTCGCGTATGCGAACGTGTAGGCGCTCCCCGCGATCGGCACCATCGCGCCGAGTTCCGCGTAACAGAGAGCCGCGAAGAACGACGTGACCCCGGCGAGTAGATACGAGATGATGACCGCGGGGCCGGCGCCGACGACGCCCGTTCCGATGGTGGTGAAGATACCGCCGCCGATCATCGTTCCGAGTCCGATTGCGACGAGGTCTTTTGAGGTTAGGGCTCGCTTGAGGATTTTCTGTTTGGCGAGCGCGCGAAGTTTGTCGACGTCGGTCGTCGCAAAGAGCTGGGAAACGAAGGACATTCGGCGCTGGTTCGTAGGGAGGGGTGCTGCGTCCCCCCGGCGCAGGCACACGCGATATGGATCCATATCGCCGAGTGGCCAAGCGCGAAGTCTATCGCAATACGTGGCTTGTGCTGGAAGTCCATGACGTCGTTCACCCGACCGGGACGACCGGCGAACACGTGCTGGTTGCGGGACCTGCGGCAAGCGGCGTGCTGGTCGTCGATGGCGACGACGTGATCTTGGCGGAGCAGCCGCGTTTCGGCGCGCGCGAGTCGGTGCTCGAGATCGTGAAGGGCGGTGCCGATCCGGGCGAAAGCGCGCTCGATTGCGCGAGGCGAGAATTGCGCGAGGAGCTTGGATACGACGCCGATATGTGGACGCCGCTCGGCTATGCGTACGAAATCCCCTCGATCATGGACCATCCGGTGGCGTTGTTTGTGGCGAGCGGCCTGCGCGAGGTCGCGCCGCATCCCGAAGCCGTCGAAACGATCGACCGACGGCGCATGCCGCTTGAAGAAGCCTATGCAGCGGCCATCGACGGCCGTATCAACGATGCGGTCACGATAGCGGCGCTGCTGCGCGCTCGTTCCAAAGGTGCTCCGGCTCGTTCAGCTCCGCGTTGATCCAGCGCGACCACACGAAAAGCGCATCGGAGAGACGGTTCAAATACTGTTGCGTCTCGAGCGAGACGCCCTCGTCTTCGTCGCGGAGCGTCACGAGAAGCCGCTCGGCGCGCCGGCAAATGGTGCGGGCGAGATGTAAGTGCGCCCCCGGATAGGAACCGCCAGGGTGAATGAAGTTGTCGAGTGCGGGCAGATCCATCTGCGCTTCGTCGATCGCCCGCTCGAGCGCGCTGATATCGCTTGCGGCGATGAGCGGCATGCCCTCCCAGCGATCCTTGGGGAGGGTCGCGAGATCGCTGCCGAGGTTGAAGAGCGCATCCTGCGACCAACCAAGCCAAGCGTCGAGGCGGCGGGCGCGCTCGTGCTGGTCGAGCAGCGGGGGCAGCCCGGTGCGGGCTAAGCCGATCGCGCACGAAAGTTCGTCGACGGTCCCGTAGGGTTCGATTCGCAGGGCGTTCTTTTTTACGCGTTGTCCCCCGACGAGGCCGGTCGTGCCGTTGTCGCCGGTGCGCGTGTAGATCCGGGTGAGCTTGGGCATGACCCGGGCTTCTACGGCGCTGGCGGGGCGCCTATCGGTCGCGCCAGCGGTCCAAGAATTCGCAGAGCTCGCCGTAGTTGGTGAAGTACCGCCGTTCGCGCGTGATAACGTGCGTTACGTGGGCGCGCCATTGCGGCGGGCCGTACGCGTCGGGTTCTTGCCACATCCTTACGACGAAGAGCTGTTCCCGGCGCTCCGAAATTGCCGAATGAGCCATAGAAGCAACCTTAGCGTGGACTCCGTCCAGAAACCATCCACGACGCCACCCCGGGAGAGGGGCTGAAGGCCGCGTCCCGGGCACGCGCGAACCGAGGCGGGTCATGTCCGAACTGGTCGCCCAGCCCGTCGTCCGGGAAATCCCTCCGAAAGACGCGGATCTTTCCGCGTGGTATACCGCCGTCTGCCTCAAGGCCGAACTGGTATCGTATTCGCCGGTGCGCGGATGCGTCGTCTTGCGCCCGTACGGATATGGGCTATGGGAGAACCTGCAAAAGCATCTCGACCTCGCGTTCAAAGAAACGGGTCACGAGAACGCCTACTTCCCGCTGCTGATCCCGGAAAGTTTGCTTTTAAAAGAAGCCGATCACGTCGAGGGTTTTGCTCCGGAGGTCGCCTGGGTCACGCACGGCGGCAATGAAAAACTCACCGAGCGGCTGGCCATTCGCCCGACCTCGGAAGTCATTATCGGCGTGATGTACGCGCAGTGGATCGAATCGTATCGCGACCTGCCGATTCTGATCAACCAATGGGCGAACGTGCTGCGCTGGGAGAAAGCTACGCGTCCGTTCCTTCGCACGATGGAGTTTCTCTGGCAAGAAGGGCATACGGCGCACGCGACCGCGCAGGAAGCGCGCGAAGAGACGCTGCGCATGCTCGACGTCTATAAGGATTTCGCGGAGAACGTTGCGGCGGTGCCGGTCTATGCCGGCGTCAAGAGCGCGAACGAGCGTTTCCCGGGTGCGGTCGAAACCTTTTCGATCGAAGCGCTCATGCCCGACGGCAAGGCGCTGCAGTCGGCTACTTCCCACGATCTCGGACAGAATTTCGCGAAAGCGTACGACATCACGTTCGTCGATGCGGATCAAGCGATCAAACACGCGTACACGACGTCGTGGGGGATGTCGTGGCGCATGCTCGGCGCCATGATCATGGTCCACGGCGACGATCGCGGCTTGCGCGTTCCACCGAAAATGGCGCCGATCGAAGCGGTGTTCACGCCGATCGTGAAAGCGGGCGACGACCGTGCGGTCGCGGTCGCGCACGACACGGCCAAAGCCCTGCGCAAAGCGGGCTTCCGTGTCAAAGTCGACGATCGCGACCAGCAACCGGGCTGGAAATATGCGGAATGGGATCTTCGCGGCGTGCCGGTCCGCGTCGAAATCGGACCGCGCGACGTAGAAGCGGGATCCGTCGTGCTCGTGCGTCGCGACCGGAAGAAGGGCGACCCCGATCACAAGACGAGCGTTCCGCTCGCGGGGCTCGAACGACATCTGCGCGATTTGCTCGAATCGATCCAAGTCTCGCTGTTCGAGCAAGCGCGCGCCTTTCTCGAAAGTCACACGTTCGTCGTGACGGAGCGTGCGGAGTTTTACGAAAAATGCAAGTCGCGCGCGGGAATGATCGATATCGCCTGGGGCGGGCGCGCCGAGTGCGAAGCACACGTGAAAGCCGAGACGGGCGCGACGACCCGCAACACCCGTCCGCTCGATGGGACGCAAACGTGCGTGGCGTGCGGCGAACCCGCAACCGTAAGGGCCTACTTTGCACAAAGCTATTAATCGCATGTTGGCGCCGCTGGCGCTTCTTTTGGTGGCCGCTATGCCGAGCCTTGCGGTCGTCGATGCGCATTCGCGTGCGGAGGGAAATCGGATCGACGTCGCCGTCGCGGGCGGCGACCGTGTGTTCGCAACCGAGTGGCCGGCGCAGGTGCTGCAAGGCGAAGCCAATCAGATGGCCACGCACCTGGTGCTCGGCCTGCACGTTTCCGGCGTGAAGTTCCATCGGCCGCTCACGCGCGCCGGGTTCGAGAGCGAGATTCGTGCTCTGATCGGCGCGGCGTTTGCGGCCGCCCCGAGTGCCGAAGAGGTCGACGTCTGGGTCACCGTGCCCATCAAGGTGGGCAAAGGCGTGATCGTCAGCGGCGACCTCGCGAAGCCCACCACGCGCAACGTCTACACGGTCTCGGCTCGCCGGGGACGAGGCGCGTCGAAGAATGCGTTCGTCGATGAGGAGTGGGCGCGTGCCGCTTTCGAGAAAGCCAACTAAGTGGTAAAGAAGACGACGCTTCCCTCAGGCTTGCGGGTCATTACCGAATCCATGCCGGCGGTCCGTTCGGCGAGCATCGGCATTTGGGCCGACGTTGGCAGTTCGCTCGAAAGCCGCGAGCAGCGCGGCATTTCCCACGTCGTCGAACACATGCTCTTCAAGGGCACGGCGCGACGCAGCGCTCGGGAGATCGCCGAAACGATGGACGGCGTCGGGGGCAACCTGAACGCCTTCACCGATAAAGAAGCGACCTGCTATTACGCAAAAGTCATCGATCGCCACGTGCCGCTCGCGCTCGACGTTCTCGCGGACATGTTCTTGCACTCGACCTTCGCGCCCGAGGAGCTCGCGAAAGAGCAAAAGGTCGTCTTGGAAGAGATCAAAATGTACGAAGACTCGCCCGACGAGATGATTCACGACCTGTTTCTGCAGACGATGTGGAGCGGGTCTCATCTGGGCGAGCCGACGATCGGGTTTGTGGACACGGTGTTGGCCGTGACGCCGGACGCCCTGCGCTCGCACATGAAGCGCCACTACGCCCCCGATTCGATCGTGGTTGCGGCCGCCGGGAATATCGAGCACGAGCATTTCGTAGAACTCGTTGCGGAATGCTTCGCGACGTTTAGCGGCTCGAGCGAACGCTTCGAACCCGATGCGCCTCTCGCTACCCCGGCAACGCTGATCCGCCAGAAGGACAGCGAGCAGGCGTACGTCGTCGTCGGTTCGCACGGGTTGTCCGCACGAGACGATCGGCGCTTTGCGCTATCCGTTCTCGATACGCTCCTCGGCGGCGGCATGTCGAGCCGGCTCTTTCAGGAAATTCGCGAGAAGCGCGGGCTCGTGTACACCGTGTACTCGTTCCAAGCGGCCTATCGTGCCGCCGGACTCTTCGGCGTTTATGCCGGCACGTCGCCCGAGAACGTGCAGCCGTGCATCGACGTCATCGCGCAGGAGCTCGCCGCTCTGCGCGACGGGCGCGTCGGTGCGGCCGAACTGCATTTGGCAAAGGAGCACATCAAGGGCAGCCTCACGCTTTCGCTCGAATCGACGTCGAGCCGCATGATTCGGCTAGGGCGCAACGAGTTCGTGCTTGGGCGCCAGATGTCGGCCGAGGAACTCGAGGAGCGCATCGACGCGGTCACGTCCGAGCAAATCGCCGAAGTCGCACAAGAACTCTTCCAAGACGAGGCGCTCGGCCTGTGCATATTGGGTCCTGTCGACGAGTCGAAGATAGAATGGAATAGTGACGCAGCCTAAGAGCGCCCTTAGGTATCACTAGTATGCACGATCCGGTGTTTTGGTCGGGCAAATTGCTCGGAGCGATGCTCATCACGTTTATCGTGCAGGGCGTTTCCATCGGAGCGTATGCCGCGCGCCTCGCCGGCGTTCAGACGAGACGCATAGCCACGTCGATTTCGCTTTTTAATCTGTTTGGGACCCTGGGCCGCACGGCCAATCTCTTTGCGGTGTTTTTTATCGCTCCGTTATCGGACGCTGCCGGAAACGCGGCGGCGAAGCTCGTTGGCAATCCTGCAAACGGGCCGCTGCTTTCGGCGTGGCAGCATACGTTTGAGTGGCAATTGCGTTGGATCGTGCTGGCGGGAACCCTCGGCATGCTCGTCTTTGCGCTGTTCATGCCGATGTTCACCTATTTGTTCCGACGCGGGGTACATTCTTTCGAAGTACGTGGTTCGGTTCCTCACGCCGTCGCGCAACTGTTCAAGCCCAGTAACTTTATGGCCGTGCTGCGTTCGGAGCATCTTCCGAGCCTTGCCCAACTGCGCTCGTTCAACTGGCGCTACGTTCCCAAGCGTTTGCTGATTTTCAATATTCTGGTAACCGGAATCTACGCAATCGGCGTGCAGGCGGCGTTTCTAGCCTCGGTGCTCGACCCGTCGGTGGCGCGTACGGCAACGAGCCTGTCGGGCGTGATCAACGGCGTGGGGACGATCGCCTTCACGCTCTTCGTGGACCCGACGTCCTCGATGATCACGGACCAGGCGATTCACGGGAAGCGGACCGTCGAGGAAGTCCGGACGATGGTGTTCTATCTGTGTCTCACGGCAATCGTGGGGGCGTTGCTCTCGCAGCTCATCTTCGTCCAAGCCGCTGTGGTGATCGAATATGTCGCACGTTTCGCAAATCATGTCCATATCTAGGCTCGCGCTCGCATTGGCGGCCGCCGTGGCCTGCACGGGGTGTGCGGGGCCGGTGACGCGCTGGATCGTCGAGACGCGCGTGCATCAGGGCGACGTCGCGCTCGAGCGAGGGAACGTGAAGGATGCGGATCTATCCTATCGTTTGGCGCTGCGCGTGGATCCAAACGACGAGCGCGCGCGCTACGGGATCGTGCAGTCGTCGGCGGATCTGGCGCAGGAGCAGTTCACGAAAGGTTCGTTCGACGACGCGCTCGTGACGATCTCCGAAGGTCTGAAGTACGACCCGTCCAGCGTTCGGCTCGCGGCGTTGAAGGCTTCGATCGACGACGCTAAACTCAAACGGGAGATCGTTATCTCGAACTATCCGACGTATCACGAGGCCGGCACGCAGATACAGCACTCGTACGAGGCGCTCGTTACGACGAACAAGAGCATCCTCGCCGCGCTCAAGCGCTTTTCCTATAGTTTCGATACGAGCGACCTCACTACGGCGATCAAAAAGAGTTACGACTTGGAACTCGACGTCGCTCGTAACACCAACCACCTCATCACGTATCGTCAGGTGGTGAGCTCCGGCGTTCCCGAGACGGCGACGCAAACCACCTCGACCAACGCCGCGTCGCTGTTACCGCTACCGTAGCGTATGAGCGCGTGGTTCGAGCATCTTTCGCCCTTCGTGGGGGCGGTCGTCATCGTCGGTGGCTTCGTGCTTGCGACGGTGCTTTTCGCCTACCTCGTCGGTCGCCTCTCGCGACGCGAACTGCTACGCGAACATAACGACCTAGCCGGTTTTATCTTTGCGGTCGTCGGCGTTATCTACGCCGTGATTCTCGGATTCGTCGCGATCGGCGTGTGGGAGCGCTTTGCGGCCGCGGAGACGCGCACGTACGATGAAGCCACGCAACTCGTCACGCTGTACCGGGATGCGGGCGCTTGGGACGGCGGGAGCGCGTTGCGGCGAGAGCTGCGGGCCTATACCCGCGACGTCATAACGCGTACGTGGCCGGACATGGAAAGCGGGATCGATTCGCACGTAACGGACGTTGCGGCGGAGCGCCTGGCGCACGATGTGATCGCCCTCGAGCCGCATAAACCCGGGCAAGCGGAGGTCCACGCGCAAATGCTTGCAGCGGTAGCCAAAACGCTGGGAGAACGCGATCAGCGTCTGGGCGAGGACGCGAGCGGGCTCAACGCCATCATGTGGATGGTGGTGTTTGTGGGCGGATTTGTGACCATCGCGTTCAGCTTGCTGTTCGGATTCAAGGCGACCAGCCTACAATTCCTGATGACCGGTTCGCTCGCGCTGCTGATCGGTCTCATTATTTTCCTCACGATGAGTCTGGACTATCCATACCGAGGGTCGATTCGCGTGACGCCCGATGCCTTTACGCGTTCGCTTGCAACGTTCGATCAGATCGACGCGACGAGCCGCTAGCTCGGCGCGCCCGCTCGTTCGGGAGCGCGGCAGTTCGGCACGCGGTCTAAAAACGCGCGGCCAACGCCGCGAGTCTCGGCGTTGCGGAACGCGCGCCAGAACGCCTTCCCTTCGCGCAGCTCTTTGTTAGGGTCGGTTTGGTAGACGGGCCAATCCACGCCGGCGTTCAGCTTCGGGAAGCGCTGCAGATAGGCGCATAACTCCATGTTGTCGCGCAAACGGTTATCTTCGATGGAGATGTAATAGCGTGCGCCTTTTTTGATGGCGCTTTCCTCGTCGAAGGGCGTCCAAAGCGCGGGATCCTCTTCCCAGCCGTAACGATCGATGTAGTACAGCACGTCGGGCCCGTAGTGACCGAGCACGACCAGCGCGCCCGGCGCGAGCGCGCCGCTCAGGGCTACGGCGTTTGCATATGCGGTTTTGTTATAGTGGTAGTAGGGCGCGATCGCTGCGAGGCTCTGCACGGTGCACGCGATGGCGGCCATCGGCACCAGCGCCAGAATGGCATAACGCGCTGCCGCAGGCGCATCGGCTGCCAGCACGATCGTCGCGAAGCGCTTTACGAGCGCACCGATCGCAAGCGCGCACAGGGGTAGCAGCAGATACATGTAGTAGTCGACGCGCTCGACCGTGACGACGGCGTAGGTGTACAGCAATCCGCCGCCGAGCCAACCCCACAGCATCGCTTTCGAGCGCGCCTGCGTCCAGCCGAGGGCCACGAAACCTGCGAGCGTCAAGATCGTCGCGAACGTGCCCAACATCGTCGCGCGCAGCATGCCGAGCACTTCGCGAAACTGGGCTATTTTTAGCGTAAAACCCGACCCGGTCGTCAGCGCGTCCTTAAGCGCCGGAATCACGTGCAGCGTCGTGATGCCGCTCGCCCAATGCCATTCGGCGTGCTCGGATACCTTGGAATCGTAGAGCCAGAGGATGACGAGCGGCACCACGAGCAAGACGCCGATCGCGGTAGGGCGCATCGTGCGGCCGGCTCGAATGCGTTCGACGAGCGCGAAAATTACGGCGAAAATGCCGGCGACGGCCACGGGTTTTGCCAGGTATGCGAAGGTCAACAGGGCGGTCGCCCGCGCGAGCGAGCGTTGAGTGAAGACCTCGTCCTCCACGATGAGTCGCGTCGTGACGTAGAGCGCGGCCGTCAGGAAGAAGACCATGGCCGTGTCGGGCGTGAAGGTGCGACCGTAGTAGATGCTGCCGGGAAAGATCGCGTAGAAGAATGCGGCGCTCAAGCCCGCGAGGCTGCTGCTGAGTAACCAGCGCCCCAAAAGGCCGACCACGGCGACCGTGCCGAGTGAAAACGCCAGGCTGATGAGCCGGCCGAAAATTTCGTGGATCCCGAAGAGTTTGTAAAGCGATGCAGCAAGGAACGGAACGATCTGTAACTCGAGCTCGACGTAGTTCGGCGGGGGGCCGTCGTAGTTCGTCTGTGGGTAGAGAACGTTGTACTGCAACGTCGCAAAATTGCGCGCGATGCTCGCCGTATCGCCCTGACGCCAGTTAGGATGATCGAGAATCGGCGCGTGAATCCCGTGGAGCCGCAACGCGGCCGCAAAGAGCACGATGAGCGCAAGCCCGGTCGGCCAAAGCCACGGCGTCATCCGGAGCTTGTCGGGCGACGGCGTTAGTTCAGGTGTTTGAATGTCCAATATTTATTCAAAAAGAAATTGATGAAAATACCCGCGATCGTCGCGGCAAGCCACGTCATCGTAAAATGATGGAATGCCAATTTATCGGCGGCCATGAAGATGAGCTTCCCGAGTCCGAGGGCGAGAAGCGAGACGGTGAGGAACTGGAGGCCTTCGACGAGCGGGTGCCGCGTCGACTTGAACGTCCAGATGCGGTTGAGCGCGTAGTTCGAAACGCCGCCCGCCATGAACCCGATCGCGAAATCGGTAAAGCCGGCAAACGACGTGGTCCTCTGCAGCCAATGGGCGATGATGAAATTAACGATGAGCCCCGAGGCGCCGACGACTCCGAACTTGATGAA
>VFSW01009130.1_pt1 | contig 14162 bp, 10 predicted proteins | sample 5358111 | NCBI WGS metagenome assembly VFSW01 (sample SAMN11554181, study PRJNA540505) | mine drainage metagenome | isolation source: sediment from site ElyBrook_90M | place: USA: Ely Copper Mine, Vershire, VT | collected 2017
GGATCAACATGATCTATCCGGTCATTTCGGCGGTCATTGCCGTACTGGTCGGAGGAGGCTTCCGCTATCTGGTATTGGAGCGAAGTGCGCGTGAAATGCGCTCGATGTTTTCCAGCTATCTGTCCCCCAAGCTTGTTGCGCGACTGGAGAAGGATCCCGAGGCGGCCAGGATAGGCGGGGATAACAAGGAAGTGACAGTGCTGTTTACCGACATCAAGGGATTCACTTCCTTCAGCGAAGCGCATCCGCCACAGGAGGTGGTGTCACGCCTCAACGAATATCTGGGGGCGATGGTGCAAGTGATCGAACAGCATGACGGCACCATAGACAAATTCATCGGTGACGGCATCATGGCCTATTGGGGGGCGCCGCTGGCGCAACCCGACCATGCGAAGCTGGCTATCGATTGCATCAGGGCGATCCATGTGCGGATGGAAGCGTTACGTACCCAATGGAAGGAAAGAGGAGTTGAACCGTTCAGTATCCGCGGCGGAATCCAGTCCGGAGAGGTGGTGGCGGGCAACGTCGGCCTTGCGGGCAAGAAAATGGAATACACCGTCATCGGCGATACAGTGAATCAGGCCGCGCGTCTTGAAGGATCGGCAAAATATTACGGCGTTACCTACCTGGTTGGCGAAGAAACCTATCAAATGACACGTGAAATGTGCCGATACAGGGAGTTGGACAAGATACGCGTAGTGGGCAAACAACTCCCCGTTACCATCTATGAGCCTCTGGAAGGTATGTCCGCGCTGGATTTCCCGATGGCGGCCCGTTTTGAAGCTGCGCTGGCCTTGTACCGGGCCAGGGAATGGGAAAAAGCACAAGCGGCATTTTCAACTGTGCTCGATGCCGCATTTGAGGATAAACCCAGTAAAATATACTTTGAACGGTGTGGGTATTTCATGCAGAACCCGCCGCCTGAAGATTGGGACGGCGTGTTCAACCGCGAAGAAAAATAACGCGGCAAGAACAATAACCCAAGCGGACTTGGGTCGGACAATACAATTACTACTTGAATAGGCCAGGGATATGAGAAATATATTCATTGTAATTTCGTTACTGCTTTTTTCTTGCAATGTGTGGGCGGCTGATGCCGGAGTCGGCGCGACTAACGGCTTTTCCAAAGCCGACTTCCGAAGTGAAATTCCTGTGCCGAATTTGCGCAAATTGCTTGGAGTGTATGGCGGCAATCTCTACATCACCGGCCAGGACGGCTCGGTGAATGTTGTAGACCAGGCAGGCAAGACTGTAATGACCCTGGCTGCGAAAAACGGGGATACGGAATTGCTCAGGAAGCCCGAGGCCGTCTCGGTTGCCAATGCAACCGTCTATGTGGCCGACAGCAAGACAAACCAGATCGTCATGTACGACTTGTCCTCGGGCAAGTATACGGGCCGTTTCGGCAGCAAATCGGGCGGCAATCTCGCGAGCGATTTTGCGCTCGACGAGCCGCAGGGCGTCGCGGTCAATGAAGGCGTGGTGTATGTCGCGGATAGCGGCAATGGGCGGATACAGATGTACGGCATTAACGGTGTCTTCCTGTCCACGCTGGCATTGAGCGCAACTCCTGGCAGCGCCGCGGAAAAGGAAAAAACCTACAAACTGGGCGAACCGACCGATATCGCACTGGATGCGCTGGGTCGGATATACGTGCGTGATGCGGATGCGAAATCGGTCAAGATATACGATGCGAAAGGTCTGTATCTGCGCTCGCTGCCGAAAAACGGCAAGCCCGTTGCGATGTGCGTGGCGGAAGACGGAATCTATGTGGCGGATGAGACTAGTGCCGGCATCCTGAAATATGATTTTGAGGCCAATCCCGAATACAGCTTTGGCTCCAAAGGAGAAGGCAAGGCGCAGTTCAAGAGCCTGTCCGGCTTGGCAGTAGACAAGGCACAGCAAGTGTATGTCGGCGATTCAAAGAAATCGTTGATCGAGGCTTTCGTTGTTGAAGCCGGAAAAGTACAAGAACAGTTGCCCAAAGTCGCGGGAAGAGCGTCGGTAAAGTGGCTGGAGAACATTCCGGCAGAAGTGGGCCAATTGGCCTGGGATGGCAAGGAAACCTTTTATGCCATAGGCAAGGACAAGAAGAGCCTGGTGATTATCCGCAATGGTGCGGTCGCCGGAGCGATCAAGCTGAACGATATGCAACTGGCCGCAGTGACGGTCGACAAGTCAGGTGCGATCTGGGTTGTGGACAAGAAGAATTATCGCGCAGTAAAACTGGACGAGAGCGGCAAGGTACTTTCCAGTCTTGGCAAGGAAGGCGGCGGAGCCGGGCAATTCGATAATCCGTCGGCGATCGCAATATCGAATTCGGGGATGGTGTTTGTGGCTGACCGGTCCAATCACAACGTGCAGATATTCCGGGAAGACGGCGTGTTCCTGAACGCTCTGAACGGTGACAATTCGGCCAAAATGAGCTCGCCTGTCGCCATGGCGTTCGACCAGAACGACAATTTGTACATTCTCGATTCCTCGCGTAAGAGTGTATTGGCTTATGCTTCATCCGGGAAATCGCTCGGTGAATTTGGCAAGACCAAGGATGGAAGTTTGTTGTCTTCCCCCGTTTCCCTGATTGCGGCGAACGACGAAGTGCTGGTGCTGGACGGAAATCAGGTCAAGGTGTTTTCGCCCAAGGGGCAGTTGGTACGCAGTTTCGGAGCCAAGGGGAATGGCGTGGGTGCGTTCGACGACCCGGTTGCCATCGCGTATGGCGGCGGCACCAATTTCATGATTTCGGATATTGAGAATAAGCGCATACAGGCGTTCAGCACTTTGCTGAAACCGGAAGCACCGCAGCAGCTGACGGCACAGGGCAAGGTACATTCCGTCGAGCTGCACTGGTCGCAGGCATCCTCGCCCTATATCAAGCAGTATCGTATCTACCGCTCCAGGAACGAGGACGAGAATTTTGTGCAGGTTGGTACCAGTGCGAACAATCAGTTCGTGGATCCGGATCTGGATGCGGATGTTCATTACTACTACCGCATCAGCGGGGAAACCTATTTCGGCTTTGAAGGTGCGACCAGCGCGGTAGTCGGTGGAGTGCCGACCAAATTTGTACCGTCGGCCCTTGCGGCCGTACAAGTGCAGACCACGCCGTGGCAGGTGAAAATGAACTGGGCGGCGGTCGATAGCAAATATTTCGGGGCTTACCGGATTTATCAAAAAGACGGCGAAAAATTCACCAAGATCGGAGAAGTGACGCAGCCTGAATTCATCAAGGACGCACTGACTCCCGAGACCAAATATACCTATTACGTTTCGATATTGAGCAGCGACGGAACAGAGTCGGAAAAAGTCCCGGTAGAAGCGACCACGCAGATTTTCAACCGCCCGCCGCTGGAGATCGAAGTCGTTCAGTTGCGCGACGTATTTTCCAACTCCTACAAGATCTACGAACGCGACGGGATCGGCCAGATCAAGCTGACCAACAATACAAACAAAACCATGGAACGGCTTAAGGTTACGTTCCAGTTGCGGGATTTCATGGACTTCCCGACCGAAACCAAACTGGACAAGCTGTTGCCAGGGGAAAGTGCGGAAGTTGCGCTCAAGGCCGTTTTCAACAACAGCATCCTGACGATTACCGAGGACAGTTCCGTGCAGGCAATGATCGAAGCGAGCTATTTCGATGACGGCAAACGCGTGGCATTCAACAAGAATCCGACGGTAAATGTCTATGAGAAGCATCGGCTGACATGGGACGATCAGGATCGTTATGCAGTCTTTATCACCCCCAAGGACCCTCCGGTGATGAGTCTTGTCCGTTCGGTGGTAACTCAATTCAAGGAAACCAAGGATCAGACGCAACTGGCCGCCGTCGTGTTTGACATGCTGGGTGTTTACGGCATGACTTACATTCCGGACCCAACCAATCCCTACCAGATCACTTCGGGCAAGGTGGATACCGTCGATTATGTCCAGTTCCCGCGCGAAACCCTGGAGCGCAAGTCCGGCGATTGCGACGACTTGGTGGCACTTTATTCAGCAGCGCTGGAAAGCATGGGGATTGATACACGCGTGCTGGAGGTGCCGGGCCATATGTTCATGATGTTCTCCGCCGGCATCTTGGCGGACGATGACGGCTATACCATGGACAATATGTACGTGATCTACGAGGGGCGCTTGTGGATTCCGGTGGAAACCACGCTACTGGGCAGCGCCTTCGTTCCTGCCTGGGAAAAAGGCGCAGCAACCTATTACAAGTGGAAGGACAAAGGCCTGACGGTGCTCGATGCCCATGTTTCCTGGGATAAATATAAACCGGCGAGCCTGCCGGACTCTAGCTTGAAGCAAAGTGAGATATCTCGTGCCGAGATCGAAAAGAAATTTCCGTCCGACTACATGTCTGTTTTGAAGATCAGTTCCCAGACCAAGACGCGGCGTTATCTCAATGCGATCAAAACGAACCCGTCCGATGTGGATGCGCACTTGCAGATGGGCATCATCCTGGCCAAGGCCGGAGATCGCGACGAAGCGATGAAGTATTTTGACAAGGTACTCACTTTGGAACCCAAGAGTTCTGCAGCAATGAACAATCGCGGCAATATTTTCATGATCGAGGATAAATATCAGGACGCACAAAAGGCTTATCTGGCGGCGACCCAGATATCTCCCGGTGATGCCAATATATGGGTCAATCTGGCGCGTGCCTATAAGGCGACCAAAGACGTCAAGAAAGCCAAGGCTGCCTTCGTCAAGGCGCAGTCGATTGATCCCGCGGTCAAGGAAGGACACCGGGCGCTGGAATTGGAGCTATTGAATACGCTTTGATTCGGATGTACCGTAATGATATGAGGCAGCCTAAACCAAGGAGATTTACATGAAAAGATTGATCGCGTTGCTGGTGTTGTTGAGCGCTGTGTGCGCCGCCCCGGCATACAGCGCAGACGATAATCAGGGACTTTCGTTCTGGGAGCGCCTGCGCAGAAAGATCGAAATGCTTACCCCCAAGAAGAAAATTAGTACGACGACCGCAGTGGGGGGGGTGCGCGGGTCACAGGCCGATGGTGAAGAGGTCTACTGGAAAGGCGAGGCCAACAACCAAATCGATGCGGACGAATTGGCAGATTTCAAGAAAGCCGTTGCATTGGCTGACACGGGCGATATGACGGGAGCCCAGGCCGGATTCTCCGACTTCCTGAAGAAGCATCCCGACAGCCGTTTGCGCCCCGATGCCGAAATGGCCCTGGCCCAGCTGCAGCCCAAGAAGTAACAAGGCTACGCCGGAGCCGGGTTGGCTGGTATTCGGCCCGCCCAGCAACTATAATCGGCATCCTTGCGAACCCGGATAGTCGTTCATTCCATGCAGTTATTCACTTTCGGCATAAACCATCAGACCGCGCCGCTCGCCGTGCGCGAGCAGATCGCGTTCAATGTCGAGACGCTGGATAGCGCTCTGCGCGACCTGGTGGATAACGGTGCCGCCAAAGAGGCAACGATCCTTTCCACCTGCAACCGTACCGAGATCTATTGCAGCACCAGCGCGCCAACCCAGGCGGTCGATTGGCTGGCGGCCTACCACCATTTGCCTGCCAACGAGATCGAACCGTACATCTACCGTCTGCCGCAGGAAGAAGCCATAAAGCATGCTTTCCGCGTGGCGAGCGGGCTGGACTCCATGGTGCTGGGCGAGCCGCAGATACTGGGGCAGATGAAACAGGCGGTGCGCCAGGCCGAGCAGGCCGGCACATTGGGATTTTTGCTGCACAAGCTGTTCCAGCGCACCTTCTCGGTTGCCAAGGATGTGCGAACCCAGACCGAGATCGGCGCCAATCTGGTTTCCATGGCCGCGGCGGCAGTCAAGCTTGCGGAACGCATTTACCCCAGCATTTCCGAGCAGAGCATCCTGTTCATCGGCGCGGGCGAGATGATAGAACTCAATGCCGTGCATTTCGCCGCACGCAACCCGAAACACATCACCGTCGCCAACCGCACGCTGGAGCGCGCGCAAGTCCTGGCTCGGCGCATCAATGGCCATGCCATCACACTGAACGAGTTGCCGGAACAACTGGCACATCACGACATCGTCATTACCTGCACCGCCAGCCCCTTGCCGATCCTGGGCAAAGGCATGGTCGAGCGCGCACTCAAGGCACGCAAGCATCGCCCGTTGTTCATTGTGGACCTGGCGGTGCCGCGCGACGTGGAAAAGGAAGTCGCGGAATTGAACGATGTCTTCCTCTACACGGTGGACGACTTGTCCGATGTGGTGCGCGACGGCCTGGATGCGCGCCAGGGAGCGGTGAAAGAAGCCGAAGTCATCATCGATTCCGGCGTCAATGATTTCATGCACTGGATGCAATCGCGCGAAATGGTGCCCACCATCCGCGCCTTGCGCGATCATGCTGAACGGCAGCGCCGCGCCGAAATGGAGAAAGCCTTGCGTCTGCTGGCGAAAGGCGAGAGTCCTGAAAAGGTGCTGGATTTGCTGAGCGCATCCCTGACCAATAAATTCCTCCACGCCCCCACCCAGGCATTGAACCAGGCACAGGCGAGCGAACGCGAAGCGATTCTGGAAGCGGTACACCGCATCTACCACCTGCACTCCCCCGAATGAAACCGAGCATCGCATCCAAACTCGCCCAACTGAGTGAGCGGTTGGACGAGGTCACCCGCCTGCTGAGCAGCGAAGAGGCCACGCGTGACATGGGCGCATTCCGCAAGCTCAATCGGGAACGTGCCGAAATCGAACCGGTGGTCGGGCTTTACCACGCCTACCAAGCCTGCGAGGCGGACATCGCCACCGCACAGGAGATGGCGGGCGATCCGGACATGCGCGAATTTGCCGATGCCGAGATCAAGGCCGGTCGCGAGCGTCTGGAACAATTGGAAGTTGAATTGCAAAAGCAGTTGCTGCCCAAAGACCCCAACGATGAGCGCAACGTATTCCTCGAAGTGCGGGCCGGGACGGGCGGCGACGAGGCGGCGATATTTGCAGGCGATATTTTTCGCATGTATGTACGCTTTGCCGAACGCCGCCGCTGGCAGGTCGAGATCATTTCCGAAAGCCTGGGTGAAATGGGCGGGTACAAGGAGGTTATCGCGAGGATCATCGGCCAAGGCGCTTACTCCGTGTTGAAATTCGAGTCAGGAGCCCATCGCGTGCAGCGCGTGCCGGCAACCGAGACGCAAGGGCGTATCCACACCTCTGCCTGCACTGTCGCCATCCTGCCGGAAGCCGACGAAGTGGGGGAAGTGGAGCTCAATCCCGCCGACTTGCGCATCGATACTTTCCGCGCCAGCGGCGCGGGCGGTCAGCACATCAACAAGACTGATTCCGCCGTGCGCATCACGCACCTTCCCACAGGGACAGTGGTCGAATGCCAGGATGGACGCTCGCAGCACCAGAACAAGGCGCAGGCTCTGCGCGTGTTGGCGGCTCGCATCAAGGATAAACAGGAACAGGCCGCGCACAGCAAGATCGCCGCCGAGCGGAAATCGCTGGTGGGCAGCGGCGACAGGTCAGAACGCATCCGTACATACAACTTCCCTCAGGGGCGCGTCACCGACCATCGCATCAACCTCACGCTTTACAAGATGGACCAGATCATGGACGGCGACATCAGCGAACTGACCAATGCCCTGATGGCCGAGCACCAGGCCGAACTATTGTCGGCATTGGCAGAAGAAAGCTGATGCCTTGCGATCCATTCAGGACATCCTGCAGGCCGATGCGGCGCGGCTGAACACAGCGCTCGATCTCGGCGCGGCGACTGCCCGCATCGAAGTGCAATGCCTGCTGCAACATGTCCTGGTAGTTCCGCGTTCCTATTTGCTGGCGCATTCCGAACTGGTGTTGCATGCAACCCAGCAAGCAGCCTACGACTCCTTGTTGCAACGTCGCTTACAGGGTGAGCCTGTCGCACACATTTTGGGCGAGCGGGAGTTCTTCGGATTGAGCTTCAAGGTGACTCCGGACACACTTATTCCTCGTCCGGAAACCGAATTGCTGGTCGAACTGGCGTTACAACACATGCCCCCTCTCCAACATCCTGATGGAACTACTAGCCATTCGACTAGGCTGCCAAACTACGCCAGCCAAGTCGCTGGTTACCCCGGTGGGAGAGGGAGAGTTCGCGTGCTGGATCTGGGTACGGGTAGCGGCGCGATCGCGCTCTCCATAGCGCAAAGAAGACCCGATGCCGACGTGGTGGCAGTGGATGCTTCGGAAGCAGCGTTGCAGGTGGCAACCGGGAATGCCCGGCGACTGGGCATTGCAAATACAAGATTCCTGAAGAGCGACTGGTTCTCCGAGCTGGCCGGGCAGCACTTCAACCTCATTGTCTCCAATCCACCCTATATTGCGGCAGACGATGCGCATCTCTCCCAAGGCGATGTGCGCTTCGAGCCGATCACTGCACTGGCTTCAGGCGCGGACGGACTGGATGACATCCGCCGCATCGTGGCACAGGCGGGAGATTTCCTTGGGCACGATGCATGGCTATTGTTGGAGCATGGTTATGACCAGGCCGACAAGGTGCGATCAATATTGCAGCAGCACGGGTTTGCCGGAGTGATGTCGGCAAAAGATATTGCCGGGATAGAGCGGGTCAGCGGCGGGAAACGAAGTAAATAGCGCAGTGATTCAATCAGTTTGAAGGGGTGCGGGCCCGGTTGGGCGAAAGGTATAGGCCGGTATATAGACCGTTTGGCATATATGCAACATGGTAACGTGTCCCTAGAATGCGACTTGAGTTGTTAGAGCCTTGAGTTGCAACCAACTCAATCTTTCATACTCTCCTCCTATTCTGGGCCATCGCAAGGTGGCCCGTTTTTTTGCCCGGAGTTCAGGCGGACAGCAGCTTGCGAGCACGTCCGATGGCGGCTTCCACTTGCTTGGGAGCGGTGCCTCCGGTGTGATTGCGCGCGGCGAGCGAGCCTTCCAGTGTCAGCACACCAAAGACGTCGTCAGTGATCTGGTTGGAAAATTCCTGCAATTCTTCCAACTTGAGTTCCGCCAGATCCACTCCGCGTTGCTCGGCAAAGCGCACTGCCAGGGCCACGGTTTCATGTGCATCGCGGAACGGCAAACCTTTCTTCACCAGATAATCGGCCAGGTCAGTCGCAGTGGCATACCCTTGCAACGCCGCACGACGCATGGCTTCCGGCTTGACGGTGATGCCGCCCATCATGTCGGCGTAGATGCGCAAGGTCTGGGTGAGCGTATCCACCGTGTCGAACAGCGGCTCCTTGTCTTCCTGGTTGTCCTTGTTGTAGGCCAATGGCTGGCCTTTCATCAAAGTGAGCAGCGCGACCAGATTTCCGTTCACGCGGCCGGTCTTGCCGCGTACCAGTTCCGGCACGTCCGGGTTCTTTTTCTGCGGCATGATGGAAGAGCCGGTACAGAAGCGGTCGGCGATGTCGATGAAGCCGAAACGCGGGTTCATCCACAGGATCAATTCTTCCGACAGGCGGGACAGGTGCGTCATGGTCAGCGCGGCGGCGGCGGTGAATTCGATGGCGAAATCGCGGTCGGACACGGCATCCAGCGAGTTCTGGCACACCGCCTCGAAACCCAGCAGTTCGGCCACCAGCTCGCGCTTGATCGGGTAACTGGTTCCGGCCAGCGCCGCCGCACCGAGCGGCAGGCGGTTGACGCGATGACGCGCATCGCTGAAACGCTCCACATCGCGCTGGCACATCTCGAAATACGCCATCAGGTGATGCGCAAAACTCACCGGTTGAGCAACCTGCAGATGCGTGAATCCGGGCATGATGGTGTGCGTGTGGTGTTGCGCCAGATCCAGCAAAGCAGTCTGCAAACCTTTGAGCAACAGCGTGATGTCGTCGATCGCGCTGCGCAGATACAAACGGATGTCGGTCGCCACCTGGTCATTGCGCGAACGCCCGGTGTGCAGGCGTTTGCCCGCATCTCCGACCAACGTGGTCAAGCGCTTTTCAATATTCAGGTGCACGTCTTCCAGGTCGAGTTGCCAGACGAAATCGCCGCTGACGACCTCGCTCTCGATCTGCCCAAGGCCGCGCTGGATATCTTTCAGGTCCTGCGCGGAGATGATGCCGCAGCCGGCGAGCATCTGAGCATGCGCCAGGGAACCCTGGATGTCGAACAGCGCCAGGCGCTTGTCGAAATCCACGGAAGCGGTATAGCGCTTCACCAACTCCGCCACGGGTTCATTGAAGCGCCCCGACCATGTCTGATTGTCTTGCATCGTTGCCATGTCTTGTCCAGAATGAGCGGCCAAACCTTCTATCCATTCCTCTCCCGCTTGCGGGGGAAGGTTAGGAAGGGGGAATGAACCTTAAAGTTTGCATACTTATGAGTGAGACGCGCAGTATAAATCAAAACATTCCCCCCAAGCTGTTGCCCAGCTTCGTAAACCTGGGCACGGTTCTGCGCATCGTGTTGCTGGCCAACGGCATTGCGCTGTTCGGTCTGGCGTTGCAGTCCATCTCACTCGGCAACCTGCTGAACAGCCTGCTTCGGGGTTCTGCGCTGCTGCAGCCCGTGTTGCTGACCAGCCTGCTGTTGCTGTATGCATTCAATCCCGTGTTAAGCCGGATGCCCTATTGGCAGGGCATGCTGGCCGTATCGGCCATCGTGGCGACGGTTACCGTATTGATCGATATGCTGGGCGGGGATCTGTTTTCCGGAGCGGAACTCGGGGCATTTCGCTACATACGCCATGCGTTGATCAGCATCGCCTTTGCATTGATATTGCTCTATTACTTCCGATTGCGGGCAGAGGCGCTCTCTCCGGCGCGGCATGAAGCGCGGCTGCAGGCCTTGCAGGCGCGCATCCGGCCGCATTTCCTGTTCAACACCATCAACACCGTGCTGAGCATCATGCGGGACGATCCCAAGCGTGCAGAAATTGCACTGGAAGACATGGCGGACCTATTTCGTATGGCGATGACGGATCAGAAAGAACTGGTCGTGTTAAGCAAGGAAGTGGAGCTTGCACGGCAATACCTGGCTATAGAAGAATTGCGTTTGGGCGAACGCCTTCAGGTACGTTGGGATACGCAGAACATGCCGCCCGACGCGCTCATTCCGCCGCTGATCCTGCAACCGCTGCTCGAAAACGCCGTTTACCACGGCATTGAGCCGCTGGCAGAAGGAGGAATCATTGATGTCAGGGTGTATCGGGAGAGCGACGAATTGCATATGGAAGTGAGCAACCCCGCTAAAAATCAGGCTGCGACGCGCACCTCGGGCAACAAGATGGCGCTCTCCAACATCCGCGAACGTCTGGACCTGCTGTTTGACGTCGAAGCGAAATACCAGGTCGAGACCGATGCGGATCGATATATTGTTCATATCCTTATCCCTTACGTGACAATCAAGGCGCAATCTGAAATATGATTAATCGTATGCGCCATGATCGTTCCCTCACCTCCGTGCCCCCTCTGGTGGAACTACTAGCCATCCGACTAAGCCCGAAAGCGGGCAAGTCGTTGGTTATCCCGCGGGGAGAGGGGTACCGGGAGACGCTACGCGAAATATCCATTTCTCTGGGGCAGACAGCATGACCGACACGATCACCCTGCCGCTCACCGTCTTCATCGTGGATGACGAAACGCCAGCGCGCAACCGGCTCAAGGAGAAGCTTGCCGACTGCGCCGCCCAGTTTCCGCTGCAACTGGTGGGCGAAGCAGCGAACGGGCAAGAGGCCCTGGACAAGCTTGCCGAGACGCCTGCCGAAGTCGTGCTGATGGACATACGCATGCCGCAAATGGACGGGATCGAGCTGGCAGGCCATCTGAACAAACTCGCACAGCCTCCGCTGATCATCTTCACGACGGCTTACGACGCCTATGCCATACAGGCATTCGAACAGCGCGCCATCGACTACCTGCTCAAACCGATCCGGCTGGGGCGCCTGTTCGATGCGCTTTCCAGGGCGCGCGATCTGGTTCCGATACGCACCGAAGTGCTGCGTGAACTCACCCCGGAAGCGCGCAGCAATCTGTCCGCCCACGAGCGCGGCAAAGTGCTGCTGATCCCCATCGACCAGGTACTCTACCTGCGGGCGGAACTGAAATACGTTACAGTGCGCACTGCCGAGCGCGAATATCTCATCGAAGAGTCGCTCACGGCGCTGGAAAAAGAATACGCCACACGCTTTGTGCGCATCCATCGTAACTGTCTCGTGGCAAGAGACGCTATCATGGGGTTTGAAAAAGGCGGCGATGAGGGCGAAAGTGGCTGGCTGATGAACGTAAAGGGGCTGGAAGAGAAATTGCCAATCAGCCGTCGACAAATGGGAATTGTGAAGGAATACGGGAAATAAACTATGCGTGTACTAATTATCGAAGACAACCGGGATCTGGCTTCCAACATGTTCGACTTTCTGGAAACGAAAGGTCATGTCGTGGATGCGGCCGGGGATGGCATCACCGGCATGCACCTGGCGCTGGTCAATGAATACGATGCGATCGTGCTCGACCTGATGTTGCCCGGCATGGATGGCATCACACTCTGCCGCAAGCTGCGAGAAGAAGGCGGCAAGGACACGCCGGTCCTCATGATCACGGCGCGCGATTCGCTGGAAGACAAGATCGCCGGCCTGGAAGCCGGTGCGGACGATTACCTGGTCAAACCGGCCGAGCTGCGCGAAGTGGAATTGAGATTGCGCGTGCTGTTCAGGCGCGGCGGAGACCACACCCAGAAACAGAAGAAATTGACGGTGGAAGATCTCACCCTTGATCCCTTCACATGCTCCGTGAAACGCGGCACCAAGGCGATCGAACTGCCGCCTATCCCTTACCGCATTCTTGAGATCCTGATGTCGCGCTCTCCCCAAGTGGTCAATCGCGAAGACATCGAGCATATCGTATGGGGAGAAGGGCGCCCCGATAGCGATTCGCTGCGGGCGCATGTGCATTTGCTCCGGGAGCTGATAGACAAGCCTTTCGAGAAGAAGCTGCTGCGCACGATGCGCGGCTTTGGTTACCAGCTGGTCAGCCCGGATGTTCCAGACCAATAGTCTGCGCTTCAGGGTCGCATTTTTTTATGCGATCTTCGGGGCGGGTCTCAGCATCCTGCTTGCCGCCGGCGCCTACCTGACCGTCGAGCATATCGGGCATCAGCTCATGGACGAGGCATTGCTGGAGGAGCTGAACAAGCACGCCAGCGAATCGATATTCATCGAGCCGAATACCGTATCCATCAAGGGCTACGTTATTTCGGACACCAAGCGCAGCCCAAACATCCCCTACGAGGTCGAAGCGCTGACGCCCGGCAAATACAACATGACGGTCGGCAATATCGACTACCGCGTTCTGGTTGTCGACAAATATGGCGCGCGTTACATCATGATGTTCGATACGCAGCTTCAGCACTTCCACGAAGCAGTGTATTTCCGTTATGTGGAAACCTTTGCCTTGTTCATGATCTTCAGTTCTGCCGCCGGAGGATATTGGCTGGCGAGCCGCGTCACCTCATCGGTTACCCGATTGGCCAGACAGGTCGGGCAGGCCGAGCCGGGCGATACCGATCTGTCCCTGTCCTGGATCAAGGAAACCAGCAACGACGAAGTGGGCGAGTTGGCACGGGCCTTTGACCGCTATCTGCGCCGTTTGCGGGAATTCATCGAGCGGGAAAATTTCTTTACCGCGGATGTGAGCCATGAATTGCGCACGCCGCTCGCCATCATGCTGGGCGCGGTCGAAGTGCTGGAGCAGGATGCGTCGCTTTCGCCAAAACAGAAGGAACGCATCACACGCATCCACCGCGCCACCCAGGACATGATAGACCTGACCTCGGCCTTGCTGCTGATGGCGCGCGAACACCTGGGTGCGGCAGATGAACAGCCTTGCGATGTGTCTGACGTGGCGCTTGCCTGCGTCGAGAAGCACCGGCACCTGGTCGGCGAACGGCCGATACGTCTTGAAGTGGAAACAATTGCCAAAGCCACTCTGATCGTCGAACGCCCGCTGCTGGAGATCGTGATCGGCAACCTCATCCGCAATGCCTTGTTCCATACCAAATCCGGTTCTGTGTTGCTGAAGGTCGAAGCGGAAAAACTGACAGTAACGGACACCGGCGTCGGCATGCGCCCGGAAGAATTGGAACGTGCCATGGAGCGCTACTACAAGGGGGCATCGAGCGCCGGCGCCGGCGTCGGCTTGTCGCTGGTGAAACGCATATGCGATCGTTACGGTTGGCGCATATCCCTCGACAGCAAAGA
>VFSW01009131.1_pt1 | contig 14162 bp, 14 predicted proteins | sample 5358111 | NCBI WGS metagenome assembly VFSW01 (sample SAMN11554181, study PRJNA540505) | mine drainage metagenome | isolation source: sediment from site ElyBrook_90M | place: USA: Ely Copper Mine, Vershire, VT | collected 2017
ATCTTGCGTGAGAATCCGGTCCCCAGTTCAGGCTCATCTTGCATGAGACAAGAGTAGGCGGGGGCCGGCGGAGCGATTTGTTTTATAATTCGAAGAGGCGATGACGTTAGCCGAAGCCCTCGCTCTAATCCGGCGGCAAACAGAGCAAGGCCGGAAACGCCAAATCTTCCTGGCTTGCGGATTTGAACCGCTGCACCTGCGGACGTTCCTGCAGGCGCACATCGCGGGGCGATTTCCCGGCGAAACGCTTACTCTTCCAACGGGTCTGTACGGCGATCTCGAGGGCACGCTCGCCACCGCCGAACATTCGCAGTCCGAAGCGGCGGCCGTCGTCATTGAATGGAGCGACCTCGACTCGCGATTGGGTCTCCGCAGCGCGGGCGGGTGGAGCCTTTCCGTGCAGCCGGATATTGTGGCGAATTGCCGCGACCGGTTCGGCCGTCTGCTAGGCCTGCTGGAAGCGCTTGCCTTGAGGATGCCCATTGCGCTCGCGCCGCCGACGCTACCTATCTCGCGGTTTGGGCATGCGCCCGGCTGGCAGGCCGGAGTCAACGAATTGGAATTGAGACGCTTGCTGGCTGCGTTTCTGGCGGATGCCGCCCGGCTTACCAATGTCTCGGTCCTGAACACGGCCCGGCTCGACGAACTCAGCGCCATCGGATCCCGCCTCGACCCGCTGATGGAATTGAAGGCGGGATTCCCTTACAAGCCCGGGCATGCCTCCGTCCTTGCGGGACAGATTGTCGAGACGCTGTTTCCTCCCAGCCCGATGAAGGGACTCATCACCGATCTGGACGAGACGTTTTGGTCGGGAATCGTCGGAGAAATCGGCCCCGGCGCAGTCACCTGGACCTTATCGGAACATTCTCAGATTCACGGTTTATACCAACAAACGCTGCGGCATTTGTCCGAGTTGGGCGTCTTGCTGGCGATCGCCTCGAAGAATGAGACGGCGGTGGTGGAAGAGGCGCTGCGGCGGGAGGATTTATATATTCCCGCGCGAGCGTTCTATCCGGTTCGCGCGAATTGGAGACCGAAATCCCGGAATATCGGAGAAATTCTTCAGGCCTGGAACATCGGCGCCGAGAGCGCCGTGTTCGTGGACGACAGCGCGATGGAACTCGACGAGGTACGGACGGCGTTCCCGTCGATGACTTGCCTGCGGTTCCCAAAAAACGATACCGCCAAGGCGCTGGCGCTGTTTCAGGAACTTCGAGATCTGTTCGGCAAGCCCGTCGTGAACGTCGAGGATACCCTGCGTCAGGCGAGCATCCGGGCGAGGGAGGGGTTCCATGCCGCGGCGGAAGGCTCCGATAGCGCTAGGTTCGTCGAGAGCCTGAACGGCCGGGTCACCTTCGACACGCGCAAGAACGCGGCCAACCGGCGGCTGCTGGAGTTGATCAACAAAACGAATCAGTTCAACGTCAATGGCGTCCGGCTCTCCGAAGGGGAGTGGATGGAGCACTTGCGGGACCAGGACGGTTTTGTGGCGGGAATCGGTTACGAAGACAAATTCGGCCCGTTAGGCACGATTGGGGTCGTGGCCGGCCGCCGGTCCGGCGGCGATGTGGAAGTCACCAGTTGGGTACTGAGCTGCCGGGCTTTTTCGCGCAAAATCGAACACCATATGTTGGATTTCGTTTTCCGGCAATGGAATCCCGCGGCCATCCGGTTCGCGCTCCGGCCGACGGAGCGCAATCTCCCGCTGCGGCAATACCTGAAGTCGGCCGGCGTCGAAGAAAATGGCGACGCGGGCGCGCTGCTTTCGCGGGAGCGTTTTTACAGCCAGCTCGACGGCTTACCTCACCAGGTCCGGATCCAAGAAGATGTCTAATATTCAACCCCGAGTCGCGGCGTGTTTCCTGAACGTTTTTCCCGAACTGGCCGAGGCCGACGTAACGCGGGCGAGCCAAGCGTCGCTGGCGCAATGGGACTCGGTCGCCCATGTGACGCTGCTTTCGGCGATCGCGGAAGAGTTCCAGATCGAGTTGGACGAGGAGTCCTTCGAGTCGCTGGCTTCTTATCTGTTGATCGTCGATTTCGTGGAGGGCCGGCTTGGCCAGGCCTGAGGCCCGCGTTTTCGGCGGGGCGGAAATCGAGGCCGGTCAGAAAGCCGCCTTCGTGCGAACGATCCTCGCCGAGGACGTCGAAGCGTTCGCGGTTCTATCGGGCGACTTCAATCCGCTCCACACCGACGGCAGCTACGCCGCGCTCACCAATTATGGCCGGTGTATCGTCCACGGGGCGTTTCAGGTGGGCCTCGCCTCCACGATGGCCGGCATGTATCTGCCGGGCCGGAACGTCGTAATCGGATCGATGCGCTCGCGATTCCCGGCGCCGCTCTACGTGCCCGCCGAAGTTGCCGTGCAGGGCGAGATTACTTCCTGGCTGCGCCGGACGGCGAACGGCACGCTTCGGGTCCGGGTGACCGATACCGCTCAGTCGGTGCTGACGGCGGAAATCCACGTGGGCTTCAGCCTGCACGAAAATGCCCAGCGTGCGCCCCTTGAGAACAGGCCTCCGGCTCGGCACGACAACGGGCTTCCCGTGGTGCTGTTAACCGGCGCCAGCAGCAGCGTCGGTCCGGAGTTGATACGGCGCTTGTCGGCATCGTATCAATTGCTGGCCATGGTCCGATCCCATCCGGAGCCGTCCGGTGCCTCCATGAACGGTGACGTCGAACCGGTGGAATGCGACCTCATGGACGAAGACTGGGAAAGCGCGGCCGACGCGGCGCTCGCCGGCAGGCCGGCCTATGGAGTCGTTCACGCCGCGTGGCCCGGTGTGCCGCAAGGCGGTCTGCTTTCACTCGATACCGAAAGTGTGTCCCGCCAGGTGGAATTCGGCACGTTGACCACCATCCGGCTCGCCCGATGGTTGGCCAAGCACGCCCGCGGATCCGGCCGCATGATCGTCATTGGATCGACCTATGGGACCGTCGATCCGGCGTCGCACCTTGGCGCATACTCACTGGGCAAAGCGGCGATGGAACAGACCGTCCGCCTTCTCGCTCCCGAATTGGCGGGCAAGGGAATTGCGATTAACGCCGTGCTGCCGTCCTTCATTCCGATGGGAATGAATCGCGCCAAGACGCGCCACGCCGTTCTGACCGAAACGGCCAAAGTTCCGCTCGGCAGACTGTGCGGCCCGGAGGACGTCGCCAGTAGCGTCGAATACCTGCTGTCGGCAAGCGCTTCTTTCGTTGTGGGCCAGCTTTTGCCTCTCACCGGTGGCCGGCTCTAAGCGCGGGACGAGCGGCGGAACCTTAGGCCCAGAGATCCTCCTCGCCGTTGTGCAAGTAGGCCGCGTCGCTATCCAACATCCCGAAGGAGACGGGTAGTCCGGGTAGTTCGGTCCTGCCGGAGGCAAGGATTCGAAGGGGAACGCTTCCACGCAAATGGAATCCGCATTCGAGAAACGCCTGGCGGCGAACCGGGTCGCTGGCCGTCGACACCACCTCGGCCGCGTCGGCGTTCCGCTCCGCTGCGCGCACCGCGAGCCGAACCACGGCGCGCCAGTCCCGGCGATCCCCGGAGTCCGTCCACAGATCCACGATGCGGGCCTGCGCGGGCGCGAATGCCAGCATGAAATACCCGCGGTCGGCGCCGTCCTTCGCCGCAACATAAAGCTCCATCGCCGCCGCGGGACAGCGAAGAAAGTATCCCATCGTCTCCGGCGTTCGCTCGAAGAGCATGGTTCCGGGTTCGGGTCCCGGCCACGGGATGGCGGTGGCCGCCAACTCGTCCTCCCGAACGCGGCGGACTTCCCAGCCGGCCGTGTTTCCCGACGGCGCGCGCAATTTCCAGAACGCGGCCCTCGCCGACTGCGCATAAAGCCTCCAGGCGAGTTTCGCGCCCTTTAAACGGCGCAGCGGACGCAACGGTCTGGCGAATCGATCCACTTGCCCGCAAGGTTTGAAGCCCAACGCCGGCAGAATTTTCTGCGTCATGTCGCTTCCGCCGGCGATCATGATCGCATCCACAAGCTGGCCGATACGTTTCAGCAAAGCGACGCCGCTGCCCACCGACTTCGATTCCGCCGCCCAGTCGATGAGATGGGCCATCCGCAGCCTCCGTTCTCCGGCGACGGAAAACAATGGCACAACGGTCGCATGCGCCACGATTTCGTGCTGGTTCGTCATAATGAAACCGCGCGACCCCGGCCAATCGCACCGCTCTTCCCAGCACTTCCACCGCAGATGACGAGGGTCGATTACCGGATGCCCGGAGCTCATTCCGAAGATCCGCCTCAGAAACTCCGATACCTCCCCGGCGTCCTCCGGCGATGTGGGCCTAAACTCTAGCTTGCTCATTGAAGACGGATTCCATCCAGCACCTGAAATTTGGAGTTCTCATTCCACGTATGCGTTCCAAGAAGGCCCGGCATCCACGACGGCCCGACGCTTCCAATTCCGCGCTCCGCGAATTCGGATGGAGTCAGGCGGGTCACCTCGTTCACTTGGATGCCATAGCCGTACCGGACGGAACAATCCTGAGTGGGACGAAAAAGCCGGCCATTCTTCCAAAATAACGATCCGGCCGACCGGCTGTTTTTGGCCGAGGAGGAAATCGGACTCGAAGGATGGAGATTCCACGGCCCGTCGAGCCGATCCGTCCAAAAGAGAAGGGTCTCCATGAACGGCTGGGCCGTGGTCGTGAAAAAGTACCAGCGGCCGTCGAGCGGCAGTGGCGTTGTATCGACGAAAGCAAACCCTTCGGCGAGCGAAGCCACAGGCTCGACTTCCCATGGGAAACGCGTGAACCGGTAGAGATCCACGCGCCGGGCTTCGGAGGACTCGGGCAGCAGAAAAAGATCTCCCCGATCCGGAACAACGCACGGGTAAGACAAATGGTATGGCCGCTCCAGAACGATCTGCATGTCCGAACACGATCCGTCGCCGGACAACTCGACACACCCGAGCCGCCCTCGGGACGAGCCGGAGGCGATCTCCTCGAAAAAGAGAAAATTGCGGCCGCCGTGTTCCCACAAGAACGGATCGGCCATGGCTTCGCTGCCCGGCGGGAGGGGGATTTCACGGAATCCTGTCAGGTCCAATTTCTCGGGATCTTCGATGGACGCGCCGGAGTTGGGACGCAACGCGAGGAACCATTGAGCGCTCTTTCCCCGGTTCTTCCATCGCAGCTCCGCGCTCCTCGCGAGCTTGGTAAGGATAAACCGCCCCGCTTCCCAGGTTGACGGATAATCGGCCGGCGGCGCCGCCTCCGACGGCTCCTCGGGAAGGCTGCGGAGTCTTTCCTCGAAACGAACGCCCTCCTCACGGAAATTCAGACAGAGGCCGGCCAGCGCCCGAATGGCAGCGATCAGAGGTTCTTCGGCGTTTTGCGTCAGGTACAGTCCCTGCACTGTCGACGTTTCCGCGGTACGAACCGTTCTTCCTCGCAGGAATGTCGCGTCGTGCCAATAAACGGCGATGGCCGACGTCGCTTCGTTGGCCGCCACCTCGTCCCAGAAAGGGATCGCTCGATTTCGTTTTCCGAAGCGGACCGTAAAGGCTCCATGCTTCGCCAGTGCGCCGGGGTTCGCGGTGGAATCGCGATGGCCCGCAAGCCAGATAAGAACGTCGCACCCTGCGCCGCGGATTCCCTCGATCGATTCGAGAGTGGCGGATCTGGCCCCTTTGATCGCCAGATCGCCGAACGGATCGAATCGGGCGCGGCTCGCCGAGTAAAGGCGATCCGTCAACCAGGATGGCTGTTTCGACTCATGCGCGGAGGAGGCGATCACGGGAAGCAGGCGAACCTCCGTTCCGGGAAGCTCTTTCAGAAACGAGAGTAGAGCGTCGACCCACGGGGCATGGACCCCTTGCCCGGCGGCCACGCCTACGCGGAACGGCCTCGCCCCGTCCGGCGCCACCCGGCGAAATGGCAGCAGCAGCGTCGATCGATCCGGCGCCAGGGTCATATCGCCGGCGTTCCAGCCGCGGCGCGCGAACGATCAACCATGTTTGTCCACTACCTGGAAGCGCCGCTTAAGATTCAAGAAAGGCCGCTCAATCAGATGGTAAGAGAGCAGGGCGGCGGCGGCCACACCCGCCGCGATGAGCATAGCGCGAGGGATGGGCGGAACCTGCGCGAAGAACTTATTGAGAGGTCCGACGAGTGGTTGCTGATAAAGATAAACGGAGTATGAAATGCGGCCCAAGCCAGAGACCGGGGCCGAGTCGAGGAAGCGGCCCGCCAACGACGAGCGCGTATCGATTAATCCGGCGATGAGAGCGGCGACGAGTACCGGTTCGGCGGTGAACGAGACCGTATCGCGGAAATTCGCGCCCCAACGGGATTCCGCGGCGATCAAAACGGCGAGTACCGCAATGATCGACAACGTCGCCGAAGGCCGGCAGATGAGGCGGAACAGGCGTGTCCACTTTTCGTTGAATAACAGCCAGGCAAGAAGACAGCCCACCAGAAGATCGGCGGCGCGAGTATCGAAGGCTTCATAAATATAGCCTTGGTGGACATGGAATCCCACGAGGAGCAGGCGGTGGATCCACAGAATAGGGATGGCCCAGACCAGCGCGGGCAACATCGACCGGCGGCGCAGCAGGAAGACCGCGGCGGGAGCCCAGATGATATAAAACTGCTCCTCGACAGCGAGCGACCAAGTGTGGCTTAGGCCAGTGCTGGGGTCGCCGAAGATCGCTTGATAGTAGTCGTTGACGTAAAAAAACGACGCCAGGAACTGGCCGGCGACGATGCGTTTGTGAAATGCCAGCAGGAGGGTGAACAGGATGAGCCAGTAGGCATAAAAGGCCGGAAAGATTCGGAGACTGCGCCGGGCGAAGAAACGGCGGAGAGAAATCGTTCCGGTTTTTGAAAATTCGGCAAGAAGCAGCCACGTGATGAGGAAGCCGCTGAGGGTGAAGAAAATTAACACGCCGAAGCCGCCGGGCGCGGCAAAGCCGGCATGATAAAAGACGACGAATAAGACCGCAACCGCCCTGAGTCCGTTCAGGATGGGAATCTCCGGCAGCGCGAGGCCGGTCTTGAGTCCCAGGGGCAGGCCGGCGGAAACGGCCAACGGCGTGACGGACGGCTTATTTTCGGTGGACGAATTCACGAGACGGCCGCTTTGCGAAAAACGAATTCGTTGCACCCCAGGCTTCCGCCCTGGCTAATCAGTTTCTCGAGAACGAACCCGCGCTGGCGATAAAAATCGAAAATCTGTTCCGGCCGCGCCACTTCGAACGGCAACCCGCCGACCCAATCGACGATGTCGCGCCAAGGGTCCATACCCCGCGGTCCGCCGTAGTTCCGCCAACTCTCAAACGGGCGTCCTCGCAGCAGATCTTTCGCCCATTGCCGCCACCACAGGTGCGCGGCCGAAGGCCACAACACAACGAATCGCAGCGGTTCGGGGAACCGGTTGTAGAGCTGCTTCACCGTAAGCCAGCGGCGGCTGGGCTTGCCCTGGTCGTTGTAGATCGCGATGAAAAGCTTGCCACCGGAATTCACAAGAGGCGCGACATTGGCCAGCGCCGCCCACATCGAACCCGTGTGGTGCAACACGCCCCACGAATAAACGACGTCGAACTGGCCTAGGCGGCTGAGGTATTCCGGATCGAGTACCGACGCTTGTTCCACGGTCCATTTCGAATCGTCGGGGAAATAGCGCCGCCGGAGTTCGGCGGTGCAGGCGAACGATTGCGGATCGAAATCGAAGGAATGGACTCGCGCGCCCAGCCTTCTCGCCGCCAGGGAAAACAAGCCGCTGCCCGATCCCGCGTCCAGAAAGCGCAGTCCCTCCATGGTGGGCATTTCCAGCATTTGGCGCAAGGATTCCTCGGCTTGAACGACGCGCCAATCGTCAAGAAGTTCCAAAAAGCGCGCCCAATTTTCGCCAAATCGGAAACGCTCCCCCGCCGCCACTTCGCTGGCGTGTTCCATTCCCTTCAATTCCGATGGTTTACGATCCACTGTTGGCGGCGCCCCTCGTTTCAGGATAACCACAAGGCGGCTCCCGATTTTCGAGCCTCGGGTTTCCGGATGGTATCTTAGTCATAAGAATGCGGCGAGTCGGCCGCACCCTATTTCATGTGCGGGATCGCTGGATATTTTCTGCCCGAGGGCCAAGCCGAAGTGCCGGCCGTCAAGCGCATGTGCGACGCGATCCGCTACCGCGGGCCGGACGACGAGGGGTTTTATATAGATCGCGGCTGCGGCATCGGCATGCGCCGCCTCAGTATCGTCGATTTGAGCACCGGTCATCAGCCGATTTCCAATGAAGACGGCTCCGTCTGGGTCGTATTTAACGGCGAGATTTATAACTATCAAGATCTTCGTCGCGATCTCATCGGCCGCGGACACCGCTTCGCCACCAACTCCGACACAGAGACCCTCGTTCACCTCTACGAAGAAGAAGGCGCCGCCGGAATCGGCAAACTTCGGGGCATGTTCGCCTACGCCATTTGGGACGCGCGCCGCCGCCAATTACTTCTGGTTCGCGACCGTTTCGGCAAGAAGCCCCTTTATTATGCCACGCTGCCACAGGGCATTTATTTCGGCAGCGAATTGAAATGCCTTCGCGCCGCCGGCGTTCCGCTGGAGCTTGACCGCGAAGCCCTGCGGCTCTACTTTCAGTTCTCGCACATCCCGGATCCGTGGACGCCGTTCCTGGGCGTCCGCAAGCTGACGCCCGGCGGCTGGCTGCTCTTCCACGAGAACGGAACGTTCGAAGAAGGCACGTATTGGAAACTGCCGCCGCCCGCGATCGCCGATCCGCCGGATTGGACGCGCGAGGAAGCCAGACTCCGCGTGCGCGAAGTCTTCGACGAGTCCGTCCGCCTGCGCATGATCGCCGATGTGCCGCTGGGGGCGTTCCTCAGCGGCGGCATCGACTCCAGCTCCGTCGTCGCGTCTATGGCCTTGCAGTCCAGCGCGCCGGTGAAAACCTTCTCGATCGGTTTTGAAGAAAGCGGCTTCAACGAACTCCCTTACGCCCGCATGGTGGCCGGGAAATACAAGACCGAGCACCACGAAATCCTGCTGCGCCCCGATTCAGTCCCGCTCATCCAAAGTCTCGTTCGCCACTTCGACGAACCGTTCGGCGACGCCTCGGCGATTCCCACTTTTCTGGTCTCCCAGTTCGCCGTGCAGTACGTAAAGGTGGCACTCACCGGGGACGGCGGCGACGAATTGTTCGCCGGTTATGAGAGCGTCATGGCCGCGGCCGCCTCGCGCAAATTCGACCACATTCCGCAACCTCTTCGTAGCGCCATTTCGCTGCTCGCGGGTGCGCTGCCGTATTCGGCGTATGGCAAGAATTTTCTGCGCATGGCCAGCCGCTCTACCGCCATCGAGCGTTATTTCGAGTTGACCCACGCGCCCTACTTTCTCCGGAAGCGTTTACTGCTCGATGGCTGGATGCTTCCCGCCGACGAGGCGTTTTTTCGCCGTACGTTCCCGCGGGCGATCCTCCCCGGCGAGCCCGGCATCGTCAGCCAGGCCTTGTATTTCGAAGCGGTCTCACGCCTCACCTCCGACATGCTGGTGAAAGTGGACCGGATGTCGATGGCGAATTCGCTCGAAGTCCGCAGCCCGCTGCTCGACCATGAGCTTGCCGCCGTCGCCGGGCGTATTCCCTATTCCTGGAATATCCGCGACGGCCGCGGCAAGCGATTCCTGGTGGACGCGATCGGCGATCGCCTTCCCCCCGAGTTGCTCGCCTTGCCGAAAAAAGGGTTTGGGCTTCCGCTGGCCGCGTGGTTTCGCGGGCCTTTGCGGGATTTTCTTCGGGATCACCTCACGGGCGCGTCGTTCCGCTCGCGCGGCATCGCGTCGCCGTCCTTCGTCCAGCACCTTCTCGACGAGCATCAAAGCGGACGCCGCGATAACAACCAGTGGCTTTGGATGCTGCTGATGTTGGAGCTGTGGTTCCGCGACTGGGAAGAGAACGCGTCTTCCGCGGCCGCCCCGGCCGTAGAGCCCAGCGCGGTCCGGTTGCGATAAGGATACCCGTTCCATCCATGCCCCATCGATTGCGTTTTCGCCTTCTCGCTTCCATCGCCCTCGCTATTTTCGCGGCCGGTTTCGTCCTCGCTCAAGAGCCTTTTCAAATCGAGAAGCTGCACGGTAAAACCGTCCTTCTTTTCACGCCGCATCCCGACGACGACACGTTTTGTTGCGGCGGAACGCTGGCGTTGCTCGCGCGGAACGGAAATAACATTCACATCGTCATTTACACCAACGACGACAAAGGCTCCTACGATCCGGACATGACTAGCGAGCGCTTGGCGAGGATCCGCCAAGGCGAGGAGCAAGACGCCTGCCGCATCCTCGGTATACCGAAGACCGCGATTCAGTGGCTGCAATTTCACGATGGCATGCTCGAATACGCCAATCCGCGCGATTTGGTGGAAGAAGCCACCGGCATCATTCGAGGCGTCCGCCCCGACGTGGTGCTTACCATCGATCCCGGCTCCGACTATGTCCGCTGGCACAAAACGGATCACCGCATGGCCGCCAACAACACGCTCGACGCCATTCGCGCGGCTGAATGGCATCTCTATTTTCCCAATCAGTTGCTCCACGAAGGCCTGCAACCGTGGGAGGTGCCGCACGAGGTGTTCTTCTACGTGACCAAGCAAGACGCGAATTATTGGGTGAACATCGATAGCGTCGCCGATTTGAAGCTGAAGGCTTCCCTCGCCCACGTCAGCCAATGGGAGCCATCCATTCATCGCTACCGGAGCGATTGGGATCCGGAGGTCTACAACAAGACCAAGGCCGACCTGTCCGCTCACGCCATGAAGAAGGACGGACACTACGTCGAGGCGTTTCGCGTCGGCACGGGCTTCAATCAGGAATAGGCTAAAAGCTTTTCCAGCCGATCACGGCTCCGATGGCCAACAACGCGCAGGCGAAAGCGCGCCGCAACGCCGGCTCGGGTAAACGGTTCGCCACGGCGACACCTGCGCCCATTCCCACCAGCGCCGAAGCGAGAAACTCCAGAGTCGTCGCCCAGTCCACGGGAACGTAACGAAGTTGGCCGATCAACCCCGACGCGGAGTTGAAGGCGATGATCGCAAGCGACGTGCCGATCGCTTCCTTCGTGTCGAGGCCCGACGTGAATACCAGCGCCGGGACAATCAGGAACCCTCCGCCGACGCCGAGAAATCCGGTCAGAACGCCTACCAGAAGGCCGACGATCAGCCCCCTTCCAATGTGAAACGGCCGGCGCCCACGGAGGATCTTCCGCGGTCGCAGCATCAGCGATCCAACGACCAGCATCAGCGCAGCGAACGCCAGCATCCGCGCTCGGGCCGAAATCCGATGCGTCAACATGGAGCCGAAATAAGCGCCCACGATTCCCGCGCCGCAGAATATAATCGCCGCTTTGTTGTGGAAGTTGCCTCGCCGGTAGTGAAAAAAGCTGGCCGCCAGGCTTGTTGCCCCGACGATGGCCAGCGACATCCCCACCGCCGCCTTCGGCTGGATGCCGGCGCCGTATACCAAGACCGGCACGGTGACGATGGAGCCGCCGCTACCCAGCGCGCCTAGGGAGACGCCAATCAACACCGCCAGGATCAACGCGAACTCGAGGCCGCTCACACGGGCCTCGCGGCGCCGGCGCGCTTACGCAACAAGCCGCGCCGCCTCGCCGCCTCTCGCCATCGGGATCCCGTGCGCGTTCCAGGCGGCCATCTGAGCCAATCCCGGCGCTTCGAACCGTTCCGGCGTCATTTTCTTCCCTGGCCGGCGAATGCCGCTGGAATCATCGCAAGCCTGCGATGGACGTCCGTCGCCGCGCTGCGGCAAACGAGATCGCAGAGCCTAAAAATCATCGGATCGGCGATCGAATAGAACACTTGATTTCCCGCCTGGCGATCCCGCAAGATTCCCGATTCACGCAGAATCCGCAGATGTCTGGATACGTTGGACTGGTTGGCTCCCACCGCTTCGACGACGCCGTTCACGCTTCTTTCGCCCTCCTCGAGCGTCCCCAGGATCCTCAGGCGCAGCGGGTCGCCGAGCACGCGAAAACGCCTGGCGATCAGATCCGCCATGTGGCCGGTCAGCGGAGGCCGGAAAGATTTCACTTGAGTATATTCACATACGATCATATACTAAGTCAAGAGGAAGAGAGATGGACGCCGCGCCGGACTTGAAGCGCGGCCAGCCAGGGAGAAATATAAAATCGTGATTCGATATTTAACGAAGATCGCTCCGTTCGCCCTTTTACTTTCGCTTGCGGCATCCGGCGACACCGCGGATCCATGGAAGGCCTCCAACGTTATGCAATGCGCGGCGCTCGCCCAGCGAATGGCCGCCTCGCCCGCCGGAACGCCCCCGATCCTCCACGTCGGATTCGAAGTGCTCTATCGCGGAGCCCACATTCAAGGCGCCGTGTTCGCCGGTCCCGGGGAGAAGCCCGAAGGCTTGGCCGCCTTGAAAAAATTCGCGGCAACGCTGCCCAAAGACAAGGAACTCATCATCTACTGCGGTTGCTGCCCGTGGGAGATGTGCCCCAATATCCGTCCCGCCTTCCGGTTGTTGCAAAGCCTCGGATTCACCCACGTCAAAGTTTTGCAAATTCCAACGAACCTGCACTCGGATTGGGTTGTGAAGGGTTTTCCCGTCGATAAGGGCGCTTAATATTACTACGTTAAGTCATCACGGACTGAGCGAGCGCCACACTTCGCCGCCGCAGAAGGCGCAAGCGCCCGTCCACGTGAACAGGAGATACTGAATCTCACGTCGCGTCCTCGGCAGGGTCCACCCAGAAGTTTTTTTTACCGCGCAAGGTTTCCAGCGTGAGGAAGGCGTGAGCCAGCATGACCATCGTCACGTGATGATGCCAGCCTTGCCAGTTGCGGCCTTCATAATGATCCAGGCCGAGTTCCTCTTTGAGTTGATGATAATCTTGCTCGATCTTCCAGCGGCATTTGACGAGGCGGACGATTCGGCGCCACGCATAGTGGGCGGGTAGGTCGCAGAGGCAATATTTGGTGGGAGCCTCTTCCGACTCCGGCCACTCGACCAGTAACCAGACCTCCTTGCCCGGCGGCCTGCCGTCCTGATAACGATGCGAGGGCTGTACTCGCGCCGCCCAGAAGCGCGACTCCAACCAGCCCTTGCTCCCTTCCCGCCAGCGAATCTTCTTCCAGCCTTTGGCCTGCTGGGCCGCCGCCTGCGCGGTGGCCGGCCGTTGATCGCCGTAGCGGACGGCGGAGGGTGGCCTCCCCTTGCCCTTCGCCGGGAGCGTGGTAAGTTTTGGCGGCTTCAGCCACACCCCCATTTGCGGCGGGACGCCCACCGCATAGTTCAGCCCCCGCTTTTCCAACTCTTCCCGGAACTCGGTTCCGTCGCCGTAGCCGGCGTCAGCCAATACCACGCGATCCGGCAGACCCCAGCCTCGCACCTGATCGATGATTTCCAGCGCCAGTTCCCATTTCTTACGAAAGACGAGGTCCTCCGGAATCCCCGCCTCGCGCCGCCGCCCAGTATCGTTGATCCAACTCTCTGGCAGGTACAGCCGCCATCCCAGCGGCACATTCCCTTGTTCCCCAACATGGTGAACGCTGACCGCGACCTGGCAGTTGCCGGTCTTTCCCAACGTGCCCGAGTATTGCCGCTCCACCCCGACCGAATGCGTCCCCTGCTTGGGGAACCCCGTGTCGTCTATAACCCACGCCGGCTCCAGCTCCGCCGTCATCCGCCTTCCCAGCCGCTCCGACATCGGATTCCAATCCCAGGGACTCTATCCGATGAACTGCCGCATGGCCTGCACGTTCCCCTCGGGCAGGCGAGTCGCTAAAGGTTCTATCGATTTCCGCTCGCCATTCAAGAGCAGGCTTCGCACGCACACGCCACCCCAATGCCGCCGTTCCGCCCGGCCTGCCCGCTCCAGCAGGTCAACCAGAAACCGCTCCAGCCGCTTACGGCGCCGCTGCGTCTGGGCATCCGCGATGCCCAAACATATCGGGGTATTTTTCTTCTGTCCAGGCTTAACGCAGTTGTTCTACGGTAGGTCCGGCGTCGGCGCCAGCCCGTTTATGTGCGGGGTTTTCCGCGCCGGCTTCCGCCTGACGGCATTCTTGCAGATCTTGGCGGGTGCTTGACTTTGTCCATTTCCGACACTACTACGAGTGTTAGGCATTGTTAATAAATAACCATTTCACCGTCGCGGCAGAATTTCGTAATTCC
>VFSW01009132.1_pt1 | contig 14162 bp, 15 predicted proteins | sample 5358111 | NCBI WGS metagenome assembly VFSW01 (sample SAMN11554181, study PRJNA540505) | mine drainage metagenome | isolation source: sediment from site ElyBrook_90M | place: USA: Ely Copper Mine, Vershire, VT | collected 2017
GCCCGCATTGGCTCCCTACCCTACCAAACCCATACCCCCTTTGTCAACCGTGTTTTGCTGGCGTTCGCTCGAAATGACGGCAGAAAGGCGGTCGGGGCGACCGATCATGCCCCGAGCGCGCGCAGCGATTCCATCAGCACGCGCAAGCTTCGGTCCGGCACCTTCTCCCGCCGCAGCACGATAGCGATCTGACGCGCCGTCGCCGGTCGCAGTTGCCTGACCACCGCGCCATGCACGGACGAACCCAGCGCAAGCTGCGGCATGATCGATGCGCCAAGACCGCTGCTGACGAGGACCTTGATCGTCTCGATGCTGTCGAGCTGCATGATCGGTGACGGCGTCACACCGGCGCGACGAAACCAGCCGTCTATGGTCGCGCGCGTGCTGCCGCCTGGCTCATAGAGAATGAGCGGCAGTCGTGCGAGTTGCACGGCGGTCATCGCCGATCCTGGCGACGCCATTGCATCCGGTACCAACGCAAGCAGCGCATCCGACAGCAGCCGGGTCACATTCAGTGACCGGTTCGGCGCGACCGGCATGGTGACCAGCCCGATGTCGAGCTCTCCTGACTCCACCCGGCGGATGACGTTGCCGCTGTTGCCGGTCGCAATGAATATCTCCACGCCCGGCATGCGGCGTTTCACCGCGGCCAGCACCGGCGGCAGGAGATAGATGCAGGCCGTTGCGCCGGTCCCCAGCCGCACACGCCCGGTCTCGCCGGCACGATGCGACGCGGCAACGGCAATCGCATCGTCGACCGCCGCCTGGATGCGGCGCGCAGGCCCCAGCAGTGCCTCACCGACCGCGGTCGGCAGCGCCCGGCCGCCGGCCCGCTCGATCAGTCGCACGCGCAATGCCCGCTCCAGTTCGCGCAACTGTTGGCTGGCCGCCGGCTGGGTCAGATTGAGTGCGCGCGCCGCTGCGGAGACCCCGCCGGTCTCGACAACTGCGAGAAAGGTGCTGAGCTGTCGCAGCGAGAACCGGGACATAGGCAAAACCTATCTTGATGCCGACCATCAAAAGATTTTCCTTTCCATCCTCGGCGTCAACCAACATCCTATATCAATGCAACCGTCCGGGAGTTGACCAACAAGATGATCACACCGCTCGATCCAGGTGTAATCACCATCCGCCCATGTGGCGAAACCGACATGCCCGCAGTCACCGCGATCTATGCGCATCACGGCCTGCACGGCACCGCCTCGTTCGAAACCGATCCACCGGCACCGGCGGAAATGTGCCGCCGCCGTGCCGACATCCTGTCCAGGAACCTGCCCTACCTGGTCGCCGAGACCGCCGGCAACGTGCTCGGTTACGCCTATGCCGGCACGTATCGGCCCCGCGCGGCCTACCGTGACACGGTGGAGAACTCGGTCTATCTGCATCACGACATGGTTGGCCGCGGCATCGGCAGGCACCTGCTCGGCGCGCTGGTGCGCGAATGCGAGGCGCGCGACCTGCGCCAGATGGTCGCCATCGTCGGCGACAGCGGCAACCTCGCGTCGATCCGGCTGCATGAACGCTGCGGCTTCCGCCTTGTCGGCATTCTGCGCGATGTCGGTTTCAAGCACGGCCGCTGGCTGGACAGCGTGTTGTTGCAGCGATCGCTTGGCAAAGGCAACGAAACCCCGCCCCGGCAACCTGCTGCCGGATGATCGACGCGCGCCGCCTCGCCATCGTGCTCGGCATCAACCAGACGATGTCCTGGGGCATGACGTTCTATCTGCCGGCGATCATCGCCACCCCTGCCGGCCATGGCGTCGGCGCCTCGCCGGTCGCCATCCTCGGTGCCTTCACCTGGGCCCTGCTGGTCACCGGCGCCAGCGCGCCGCGCGTCGGCCGCTGGATCGATCGGCATGGCGGGCGTGGCCCGCTGGCGCTCAGCATCGTCATCATGGCGGCGGGTCAGATATTCCTGGCGCTCGCGCCGAACCTCGCCTGCTGGTATCTCGCCTGGACGGTGATCGGCATCGGCATGGCGCTCGGGCTGTACGACGCCGCCTTTGCCACCATTGGCGTCCTGCTGGGCAGCAACGCCGGACCGGCCATCACCGGCGTCACGCTGTTCGCCGGCTTTGCCAGCACGGTGTTCTGGTCATTGGGGGCGGCGCTGATCGGCACGCTCGGCTGGCTCGGCCTGCTGCTGTTCTACGCCGCGTTGCAGCTCACGGTGAACCTGCCGATGGTGCTGCTTCTGGTGCCGCGCCTGGCGCCGCCGCGGCAGGCGGCCCCGTCGCCTGCTGCCGCCGGCGGAACCCGACGTGTCACGAAGACCGCCATCGCCTGCCTCGCCGGCTTCTTCACGCTGCGCTGGTTCATCACCTCGGCGATCGCCGTGCACATCCTGCCGCTATTGCAGGGCATCGGGCTCACGCCGGGACAGGCGGTGTTCGTCGCCGCGCTGATCGGGCCGGGCCAGGTCGCCGGCCGGGTGATCGAGTGGTCGGTGGCATCGCGGATCGGTCTGCTGCGGCGGGCCCGGCTGGGCGCCATGCTGTTCCCGCTGGGCGCCGCCATCCTGCCGATCGGCGGCCCGGTCGCGGCGCTGGCCTTCGGCCTGCTCTATGGCATGAGCAACGGCATTCTCACCATCAACCGGGGCACCCTGCCGCTGGCCCTGTTCGGCCCGCAGGGCTACGCCACGTTGCTGGGCTGGCTTGCCCTGCCGGTCCTGCTGGCCCAGGCAGCCGCCCCCACGCTGGTCACGCCCCTGGTGACCGCATTGCCGGCACTGCACGTCCTGCTTCTGGCGGGCGGCCTGGCCGCGCTGGCGGTCCTGCTGCTGCTGCCGCTGCGCCTGCCCGCGCCGGACTGATCAATCTCACGCCAGCCGGCACCGGCCGGGCCACCGCGCGCTTGACGCGTTCGGGCCTGGGCCATAGCTAGGGGCCGATCGCAGCAAACTGCATCGCCACACCATAACCGGCGGAGGACCCTTCATGGCATTCGAACTTCCAACCCTGCCCTATTCCAAGACCGCGCTCGGCGCAAAGGGAATGTGCGAGGAAACCCTGGACCTGCATCACGGCAAGCATCACCAGGCATACGTCACGGCATTGAACGGCTTTGTCGAGAAGGATGCCGCGCTGCAAGGCAAATCGCTCGAGGACATCGTCAAGCTGTCACACAACAAGCCGGACATGGCGCCGATCTTCAACAACGCCGGCCAGCACTGGAATCACATCCTGTTCTGGAAGTGCATGAGCCCCACCGGCGGCGGCATTCCCGGCGCGCTGGAAGCGAAGATCAAGGCCGATTTCGGCGGCGTCACGCAGTTCAAGGACGCGTTCAAGGCCGGCGGCGTCGGCCAGTTCGGCTCCGGCTGGGTCTGGCTGGTGCTCGGCGCCGACGGCAAGCTGAAGGTGACGCGCTCGCCCAACGGCTCCAACCCGCTCGCCACCGGCGAGGGCAAGGCGCTGCTCGGCTGCGACGTGTGGGAGCACGCCTACTACCTCGATTACCGCAACCGCCGGCCCGACTACCTGCAGAACTGGGTGGACAAGCTGGCGAACTACGAATTCGCCGAGGCGCAACTGAAGGCGGCATAGTATTACACCTCTCCCGCGGTGCGGGAGAGGTGTAGCTTCAGCCCGTCTTTTCCTTCACCGGCTTCGCGTCGTTCGCCGCGCTGGGCTTGATCACGCTGGAGATCGTATCGCGCAACACCGTGACACGGATGTTCTGCGCGATCTCCACCTCGATCTCGTTCGATGCGACCTGCTTGCCGTCCTTGTCGGCCACCATCGGCACGCGCTGCACCGTGCCGATGATGCCGCCGCCGGTCACCACGCGGTCGCCGCGCTTCAGCTGCGACAGCATGCTGCGCATCTCCTTCTGCTTCGTCTGCTGCGGGCGGATCAGCAGGAAATAGAACACCACGAAGATCAGCACCAGCGGCAGGAACTGCGTGGCACTGCCGAACATGCCGGTGATGTCCTGCGCGTAGGCGGGGGAGATAAGCATCGGCATGGATTCCTTACTGGGTTGCTTCGATTGGGGCGGGACCATACTTTGCGCCCCCTTCCCGTCAAGTTTTCCCGGAACCGACCGATGGACCAACGCCTGATCGAACTGGCCAGCCGCATCGCCGAGGCGCTGGAGCGCCTTGCCCCCCCGCCGCCGCAAGCGGTGGACCTCGCCGCGGCCGAGGCCTTCGTCTGGCATCCCTCGCCGCCCCACCTCGCGCCGGTGATGCGGGTCTCCCGCGTCGATATTTCACTGCTGAAAGGGGTGGACCGGCAGAAGCAGATTCTGCTCGACAACACGCTCCGCTTCGCCCGCGGCCTGCCGGCGAACAACGCCATGCTGTGGGGCGCGCGGGGCATGGGCAAGTCCTCGCTGGTCAAGGCAATCCATGCGGTGGTGAACGCCCAAGCGCCCCGCAGCCTGGCGCTGATCGAGATCCACCGCGAGGACGTCCGCTCGCTGCCCGACCTGCTCAACGTGCTGCGCGGCAAGCCCCGCCGCTGCCTGATCCTGTGCGACGATCTGTCGTTCGAGCGCGAGGATTCCGATTACAAGGCGCTGAAGTCGATCCTGGAGGGCGGCATCGAAGGGCGGCCGGACAACGTGCTGTTCTACGCCACCTCCAACCGCCGCCACCTGATGCCGCGCGACATGATCGAGAACGAACGCTCCACCGCGATCAATCCGTCCGAGGCGACCGAGGAAAAAGTGTCGCTGTCCGACCGGTTCGGTCTTTGGCTGGGTTTCCACAACTGCGACCAGGACACCTATTTTGCCATGGTGGACGGCTATGCCGCCAGCCTGCGCCTGCCGATCGGGGCGGAGGCGCTGCGCGCCGAGGCGATCGAGTGGTCGATGACGCGCGGCTCCCGCTCCGGCCGCGTCGCCTGGCAGTTCATCCAGGACCTCGCCGGAAGGCTGGGAGTGAAGTCGGTCTGAGTGTCACCGCCACAGCTGTCGCGGCTTCTTTCTTCCCGCTCCCCTACGACAATACCAATGAGTTTGCGCCCTCGTATCGACGGGTGCTCCTGCTCGGGCGATCGCAGCATCGCTAGCAGTCGAATGTCATGCCGCGCGTAAACCGTCAGTCACGCGCACAGCGCCATTGACGCCGTCGCTCCTGCCGCCTGGCACAGGAACCGATCACGAAACCGTGATAGCCCGGGAACCGATCGCGTCAGCATCTCGTCAGCCAGCAGCAATAATGCTCGGCCCGACATCAGCAGCAGGAGAGCGCCATGTCGGTTGTTAAATGGGTCGGTGGATCGAGCACGAGCTTCAGCGACAAGAACAACTGGAACCCTAAGGTTACGCCGGGTGTGACCAGTGATGTCCTGATACAGCCGGCTGCCGCCCTGACCATCACCGCAGGCGACGCCACCATCAACAGCCTGACCACAAACGCCAACACGACGCTGTCGATCGCGACCACCGCCAGCTTCACTATCATCGACGCTGTCGACGCCGCCAATCCCTCGGGAACCAGCGTCAACGGCGGGACGATTAGGCTGGGCTCGGCCGCCGACCTGTCCATTTCCGGTACCTTCGACAACACCGGGGTGCTCGCGACGGCTTCCGCCTCGGACGTCTGGCTCAACGGCAAGCTCGTCAACACAGGCTCCGTCAATCAGTCGGGCGACATCAACATCGGCAACGCCACGAATGCCGGGACGGCGACCAACGCGGCGGGCGCGCGGTGGGCAGTGAGCGGCAACGTGGACATCGTCGGCGGAACCGCCGCCGGCTCGGAATTCACCAACAACGGCCCGTTCACGCGCACCGGCACCGGCGTTACGGATGTGTCGGTTGCGACGATTAACGCCGGCAACGCCGTGGTGGGCTCCGGCACGCTGGAGTTTATCGGCCCGCTGACCAACACCGGCACGATGACCGCCTCAGGCGCAACCTTGTTTGTGTCGCGCGCTGTGCAAGGTATCGGCAAGCTGGACATCAACGGCAGCGGCAGCCTGCATCTCGGGGCCGGCGCAGACACGGGCCAGACAGTGCAATTCCTCGGCGCCGGCATGCTCGACCTCAATGCGCCGGGGGTGTTCGCCGGTCATATCGCCGGCTTCGGGGTCGGGAACATGATCGATCTGATCAACAAGCCGGCAACGGCCACGCAGTTCTCGGGCGGCGTGCTGACCGTTCTGAACGGTGCTACCCCGGTTGCGCATCTGAACTTTACCGGCAGCTACACCAATGCGAGCTTCAGCCTCACGAGCGACGGGCATAACGGCACGTTGATTCATTTCGTCTGAGCCGGTCACGGCGGGCGGCGCATCGCCGGCGTCCGGAGCAGGCATCGCGTCCAATTTCCGAATCGGGCCAACTATGGCTAGGCTGGCTCCCCAGCAAACGCAAAGGAGCCCGTCATGTCGGATTTCTTGTCGTTCGATACCTTCATCACGCCGCGCATCATCCGCATCGTGTTCGCGCTCGGGCTGCTGTTGATCGCGCTCGCCACGCTGGTCCGCGTGCTGGTCGGCATCTGGTCGCTCAGCTTTTTTAGCGGCGTCATCCTGCCGCTGATCGCCATGTGCGTGGTGGCGCTCATGTGGCGCATCTACTGCGAGCTGATCCTGGTGTTCTTCGACATGCGCGACAAATTGAAGGAAATCGCCGAACGCCCGCGCACCTAGCGGTCGCACCCAACCCGTGCAGGATTGTGCCACCGTGCCCGCTGGCGCCGGAACGACGTAAGCCATAGACTCGCTTCGCCCTGACGAGCGGGCGGGAGGATTCGCATGGCCGCAATCACCAACCACGGCGTCAAGGCGACGATTGTCGGCAGCCTGCCGAAACCGGGCTGGCTCGCACAGCCCGGCGAGCTGTTCCCGCCCTGGCGCCTCGAAGGGGCAATGCTCGACGAAGGCAAGGAGGACGCGGTCCGCGTCTGGATCGCCGCCCAGGAGAAGGCCGGGCTCGACTGCGTCACCGATGGCGAGCAGCGCCGGCGCCATTACATCTGGGGCTTCTTCCAGGGCCTCGGCGGCATCGACACCGTCAACCTCGGCATGCGCACCCAGCGCGCCCAGCGCTATCACAAGGAGATCGCCGCCGCCCGCCTGGTCGGCGGGCCGACCTACCTCAAGCCGATCTTCGTCGACGCACTCATCGCCACCCGCGCCATGACCGGCCTGCCGATCAAGGTCACCCTCCCCGGCCCCATGACCATCGTCGATAGCCTGGTGGACACCGTCGGCGGCCGCACGGAGGCCGAACTCGCCATGCGCTTCGCCGAACTGCTCAACCAGGAAGCGCGCGCGCTGGCCGACGCGGGCGCCGCCGTCATCCAGTTCGATGAGCCGTGCTTCAACGTCTACGTCGACAAGGTCGAGGACTGGGGCATCGCGGCGCTCGAACGCGCGGCGCAGGGAGTCAATGCCAAGAAGGCCGTGCACATCTGCTACGGCTATGGCACCCCCGACGTGAAGCGCTGGAAGTCGGCGAACCGCGACTGGAGCCACTACGAGCACACCCTGCCGCTGCTCGCGAAATCCTCCATCGACCAGGTCTCCATCGAGACGGCCGCCAGCGGCGTCGATGTCGCGGTGATCGAATCGCTCCGCGGCAAGGATGTCCTGCTCGGCGTCGTCGATGTCGGTAACGAAACAATCGAGACCCCGGAAACCGTCGCCCAGCGGCTGCACGCCGCGCTGCGCTACACCGATCCGGGACATCTCTATGCCTGCACGGATTGCGGGATGGCGCCGCTGTCGCGCAAGGCCGCGGAAGGCAAGCTGCGCGCGCTCGCCGCGGGCGCGGCACTGGTGAACGCCATGCTGTAGCGGTGCCCACGTCCGACGCCACAACGGCGCGGACTGCCCACGAAGGAGGAAACACATGGCCGATCAGGCCGCCATCGCCATCGATGCCGCGCTACCGGGCGAGCGCGAACGTCTGCGCGCCATCAGGCTGACCGCGATCGCCAGCCTGATCGGCACGACGATAGAGTGGTACGACTTCATCCTGTACACCTCGCTGTCGGGCCTGATCTTCGGCCGGCTGTTTTTTCCCGCGGACAATCCGCTCGTTTCGCTGCTGTTGGCCTACGCCACCTTCGCGGTCGGCTTCCTCACCCGGCCGATCGGCGGCGCCTTCTTCGGACATTTCGGCGACCGCATCGGCCGCAAGCCGCTGCTGGTGCTGACATTGTCGATGATGGGCGTGGGCGCCTTCCTGATCGGCCTCGTGCCGACCTACGCCGCCATCGGTCTCGCCGCACCCCTCATGATGGTGGTGCTGCGCCTGATCCAGGGCTTTGCCATGGGCGGCGAGTGGGGCGGCGCCGTCCTGATGGCCTTCGAATACGCCCCGCCCGGACGCCGCGGCTTCTATGCCAGTTTCCCGCAGATCGGCTTCGCGCTCGGACTCTGCTTCAGCACCGGTGCGATCACCCTGCTTTCCTCGACGCTGTCCAATGCCGCCTTCCTGGCCTGGGGCTGGCGCTGCGCGTTCTACGCCAGCATCCTGTTGCTCGGCGTCGGCCTGTTCGTCCGGCTGAAGCTGCTCGAGACGCCCGAGTTCACCCGCATCAGGGACAGCTACCATCTCACCAGGCTGCCGATCGCCGAGGTGGCGCGCGACTACTGGTGGAACGTGCTGCTCGGCTGGCTGGCGCGCATGGGAGAGGGCGGCGTGTTTACCGTCTACACGCTGTACATGCTGCCCTACCTCACCGGCATCGTGCACCTGTCCCGCACGCTGGTGCTGAGTTCGGTCACCGCGGCGGCGCTGGTGCTGATCTTCACCGTGCCGCTGGCCTCCGCCTGGTCCGACCGGGTGGGGCGCCGCAAATTGTTCGGCATCTTCGCCATCGTGAACGGTTTCGCCTGTTTTCCGCTGCTGTGGATGCTGCAATCCGGCAGCGGCGCGCTGGCTGCCCTGGCCATCGTCATCGCGGTCGGCCTGCTCTGGGCGCCGGTCTACGGGCCGGAGGCGGCGCTGTTCTGCGAGCTGTTCGACACCCGCGTGCGCTATACCGGCGTGTCGCTGGTCTACCAGTTCGGGGCGATCATCTTCCTGGCGCCGGTGCCGATCATCGCCACCATCCTGGTCGCCTGGAACGGCAACCAGCCCTGGTGGCTCGCCGTCTATCTCCTGATCGGCTGCCTCGTCAGCGCACTCTCCGCCGGCCTCATGCGGCGCACCTTCGCCTGACTGCCGCCATCCCCTGTCATTGCGAGTTGACCACCGGCCGGCGCGGCCGACCCGCCCTGGATGAAAATGAGACCGATCGGTGCGTGACGTGCCCCCCTGTCATTGCGAGGAGCGAAGCGACGAAGCAATCCCGAGCGGATGGACGCATGGACCGTGCGTCCACTCGCTGGAGATTGCTTCGTCGGCTTCGCCTCCTCGCAATGACAGGGGAACGCTGGCCGGTTTGCCCCTATTTTCTTGTTAGGAGCGAAGCGGTGGCCGGGCTTGACCCGGCCAAGCAATCTCCATCGTGCATTCGCACGGGATTGCCCGCGCCTTCGCAAGGGTAGGCTTACACTGCGCTCGCAATGAGCGGATTGGATGACGGGCACAAAACGTCAGCATCACGACACCAGAGCATGCTCAATCGGTCAGGATCACTGTGCAGCGGTACTACCCAAGCAACTTCCCCAGCGCCGCCCAATCGAACGCCACCCCGTGCCCAGGGCGTTCCGGCGCGATGGCGTTGCCGTCGCGAATCACCAAGGGCTCGGCGATATACCGATCGAGCCCAAACCCGTGCACTTCCAGATACGAACGGTTCGGCGCCGCCGCCAGCAGATGCACCGTCAAATCGTGCACGCCGTGCGACGTAAGCGGCAGGTTGTACGCCTCCGCCAGATGCGCCACCTTCATGAACACGCTCACCCCGCCGCAATTGGTCACGTCCGGCTCCGGAAACGTCACACCCCCCGCCTCGATCATCTGCTTGAACTCGTGCAGCGTATGCAGATTCTCCCCGGTGGCGATCGGCAATCCGCCTTCCCGCACGATCCGTGCATGTCCCGCCACGTCGTCCGGGATCGTCGGCTCCTCCAGCCATACCAGGTTACTGTCCCGCAGCGCCCGCGCCGCGCGGATCGCCTCGTCCACCGTCCAGCGCATGTTGGCATCGGCCATCAGCGGAAAGTCCGCCCCGAGATGCGCGCGCATCGCCCGCACCCGTTCCACATCCTCCGACAGCCGCGCGCGTCCCACCTTCATCTTGATCGCACGGAACCCCTTGGCGAGATTGTCGTCGGTCTGCCGCAGCAGCGCGTCGAGCGGGAAATCCAGGTCGATGCCGCCGGCATAGCACGGCACCGCCGGATCGAACCCGCCCAGCAGCCGCCACAGCGGCGTATTGAACCGCCGCGCCTTCAGATCCCACAGCGCGATGTCGCACGCCGAAACCGCGAGGCTCACCGTGCCGCCACGGCCGCCATAATGCAGCCGCCACCACATCGTCTGCCACAGCGCCTCGATCGCATCCGCATCGGCGCCCAGCAGCACCGGCCGCAGCCCCTGTTCGATCAGCGCGTGCACCGCCGCGCCGCCGGCCCCCACCGTATAGGTGTAGCCCACGCCCTCGGCGCCGTCGGCATCGCGCAGCCGCACGGTGATCAGCTCGAAATGCGTAATCGTCCCGTGCGTCGAATCCGACAGTGCCACCGGCAAAGCGATGCGGTAGAGTCCCGTCTCCAGCGATGCGATCGGCATGGTCGTTCCTCATGTTATGGAGTCAGCATCGGACAGCGTGATGCGTTTGGAAAGAGGCGGCCGATGACCTTGGACAGGACGCAGCGTTCAGCCTGGCTGGCGCTGGCACTCATGACGGCGCTCTACGCCGCCGTACTGTTTGGCGCCGCGGGCAGATTGGACATTGTTGAATTCTGGTGCTGGATCGCTGTGCTGACCGCGGCCGGCGTGATCTCCCTGCTCCTCATCGATGCCGATCTGCTGCGCGAGCGGATGCGGCCGGGCGGCAAGCCGCCGCCGCCGGGCTACTGGTTCGTCAGCCTGCTCTTCTTCGCGCATCTGGCCGCAGCCGGCCTCGACCGCGGGCGACTGCACTGGTCGGACGCCGTGCCGCCATGGCTGCGCATCCTGGCATTGGCAGCGTTCGCCGTTTCCTGGGTGCCGTTCGTGTGGGCCATGCGGGTCAATCGCTTTTTCTCGCCCCTCGTCCGCATCCAGACCGAGCGCGGTCATCGCCTGGTCAGCGACGGACCGTACCGCTTTGTCCGCCATCCCGGCTACGCCGCGGCCCTGCTTGCCATTCTGGCCAGCGGCGTGGCGCTCGGCTCATGGCTGGCCGCGGTCATCGGCTGGCTCGGCGTGCCGATCCTGCTGTGGCGCACCCGCGCCGAGGATCGCTTCCTGCACGCGCAATTGCCCGGCTACGCGGACTACGCGGCGCGCGTGAAAAGCCGTCTGCTACCCGGCGTCTGGTAACGCGATGCGTTCCATCCCGCCCATGTAGGGCCACAGCACTTCCGGAACCAGGATCGAGCCGTCCGCCTGCTGATGGTTCTCCATCACCGCGATCAGCGCCCGCCCCACCGCCACGCCGGACCCGTTCAGCGTGTGCACATAGCCAACCGTCTTGCCGTCGGCCGACCGGAAGCGAGCGTTCATCCGCCGCGCCTGGAAGTCGCGGCAGTTGGAGCACGAACTGATCTCGCGCCACGCCTGCTGGCCCGGCAGCCATACCTCCAGGTCGAACGTCCGCACCGACGCAAAACCGGTGTCGCCGGAGGAAAGCACCACGCGCCGGAACGGCACTTCCAGCAGGCTCAGCACCTTCTCCGCGCACGATGTCATGCGTTCCTGCTCCGCCACGCTGGCGTCGGGATGCACGATCGAGACCATCTCCACCTTGCGGAACTGGTGCTGGCGCAGCATGCCCCGCGTATCGCGCCCGGCCGCGCCCGCCTCGGCACGAAAACAGTCGGTCAGCGCGGTCAGCCGGATCGGAAGTTGCTTTTCCGATACGATATCCCCGGCAACCGTATTGGTCAGCGGCACCTCCGCGGTGGGAATCAGCCAGCGGCCGTCGGTGGTGCGGAACAGGTCATCGGAAAACTTCGGCAGGTTGCCGGTGCCGTAGGCGGTGGCGTCGTTCACCAGCGACGGCACGACCATCTCGGTGTAGCCGTGTTCGCGCGTGTGCAGGTCGATCATGAACTGGCCAAGCGCCCGTTCCAGCCGCGCCAGCGGACCGCGCAGCACCACAAAACGCGCGCCCGCCAGCTTCGCGGCGGTCGCGAAGTCCATCATGCCCAGCGCCTCGCCCAGCTCGAAATGCTGCTTCGGCTGGAAGCCCGGATCGTGCGGCTCACCCTGCTGGTTCAGCACGACGTTGGCGCTCTCGTCCGGGCCGTCCGGCACGTCGGCATCGAGGGTGTTGGGCAGGCTCTCCAGGATGCCGCGGATCGCCTCGTCCAGCGCGGCGACCTGCTTCTCCAGCATTTCCACGGCGTCCCGCAGCGCCGTCGCTTCCGCTTCCAGCGCGGATGTGTCGGCGCCGCTGCGCCTGCCATGTCCCACCTCGCGCGACAGCGCGTTGCGCCGTGCCTGCTTCTCCTGCAGCGCGGTCAGCGCGGCCCGGCGCGGGGTACCCCTCCCAACAATCCCCGGCCACGCCGCCGGCAGCCCGCGCCGCGACAGCGCCGCATCGAAGGCGGCCGGATCGGCGCGGATCGTTCGGATGTCATGCATGGCCGCACATCCCTCGTCATCACACCTCGACCGGCTTCGGCTCGACCATCTTCGCCGCGATGATGGAAATCTCGTAAAGCGCGATCAACGGCAGCGCCAAGCCGGTCTGCGTGATCACGTCCGGCGGCGCCAGGATCGCGGCGACGACGAACATGCCGACATAGGCATAGCGGCGGAACCGCTTCAGCCCCTTCGACGAGACAATCCCCACCTTGGCGAGCAGGGTCAGCAGCACCGGCAGCTCGAAGGTCAGGCCTAAGGCAAAGATCAGCTTCATCACCAGGTCGAGATACTCGCTCACCCGCGGCAGCAGTTCGATCGGCACGCCGCCGCCACCGCTGGGAGACTGGAAGCTGGCGAAGAAACGCCACGCGAAGGGAAACACGAAGTAGTAGGCAAGCGCCGCGCCCAGCAGGAAAAGCACCGGCGTGGCAAGCAGGAACGGCAGCAGGGCGCGCTTCTCGCTGCGATACAGCCCGGGCGCCACGAACATCCAGATCTGGTTGGCGATGATCGGAAAGGCGACGAAAGCTGCCCCGAAGAATGCCACCTTGATGCGCGTGAAGAACGCCTCATACAATTGCGTATAGATGAGGTGTGGATCGGGCTGGCCCTGTTCACGCAGCACAGTCGCCAGCGGCTTCGCCAGGAAGAAGTATATCTGGCTCGAGAAGTAGTAGCAGACAACGAAGCAGATCATGAACGCAGCGGCCGACCACATCAGCCGCCGGCGCAGCTCCATCAGGTGATCGAGCAGCGGCATCGGCTTGTCGTTGATGGTGTCGTCTTCGATGTCGGCCATGAACAGTGGTCAGTCGTCGGTTGTCAGACGGATGGGCTGGATCGGCGTTGCAGCACGATCTCGGGCGGAATGAAAGCCGGCGGCTCCTCCGCCGCGTCATCCGCGGCGGTCTGCGCCTGGGTGCGCCACTCCGGGGGCGGCTCGACATTCGGCGGGATGAAGGCGGGCGCCTCCACGACGACAGGTTCCGCCGCCGGCGCGGCCTCGCCCGCTTCCGCCGCCACCGGTTCCGCGGCCATCGGTTCGCTGACGGCGATCTCCTCGACCGGGGTGACGCCGGGCGTGGGTTCCAGCGGGTTGGAGGCAAACGTCTCGCGGATCGTGCCGTCCGGGTCCACCGTGCGCTCGATCGCGCCACGAATGTCGAAATTGCGGAGCTCGTTGATCGAGGCGCGCACCTCATGCAGGTCCGCATCGCGCACCATCTCGTCGACATGGGTCTGGAATTCGGCGGCCATGCGCCGCGCCTTCTTGACCATGTCGGTAACCGCCCGGATCGCCGCGGGCATGTCCTTGGGCCCGATCGCGATCAAGGCGACCGCGGCGATCAGGGCAATCTCGGACCAGGCGAAATCGAACATGGCGCTAGGTAGCAGTGGTCAGCGGTCAGTGGCCAGTGGCCGGCTCGCCCTCGGTGCCATCACTGTCCTGACCACTGACCGCTGACCCCTGACCACTGACCGCTGACCCCTGACCACTGACCACTGAAGGT
>VFSW01009133.1_pt1 | contig 14161 bp, 15 predicted proteins | sample 5358111 | NCBI WGS metagenome assembly VFSW01 (sample SAMN11554181, study PRJNA540505) | mine drainage metagenome | isolation source: sediment from site ElyBrook_90M | place: USA: Ely Copper Mine, Vershire, VT | collected 2017
AAGGATAAGAAGCCGTGAGGAGATGAGCGTGGTGCTTAAACATCCATATACCAAGATAAGCAACCACCCTGACGATATTTACTATCTGTATGATGGCAACAAAGGGCAGGTGCAGGTATATAATACAAATATACAGGAAGGGCTATGCGAAGGCATCTTCCAAAATCCGACAGAGATACCGACATTCAACGTGGACTATGACGACTACCCGATAGATATAGAGATGGTGGACTTAATAAGGAACATACTGTTCCAACGATTTATGATGACTAAGGAGATGCCCAAAGAATCTTTGCCTTATGAACAACCTAATGCGGCAGCATACCGTCCTGTGCGAACAGAGAGACGGCTACCGCCAACTGAATAAATATGGGAACGATTATTAATGCAGTTCAGAGAGCGAAGATGGAATTGGGTGTGTTCGACACATCCCAAGATTATTGGTTTGAGATGCGGGCAAATGACTGTGCAAGGGAGTTCAACTGTCAAGAAGTATTAATAAAGAAAAACAGCCCTATCGTTTTAGATAATAATGGCAGGTGGTTCATGCCTAAAGGGCTCAAACAGATAATATGTATAGGAGGACAGAATGTTTTAAATAATGGTACCGTTACCTCCGTCCCTATCATCTATTGGGAGCAGCCTTTCTTAGGCTCTTGGAATATCAATGCTAACCCTAATACGTTCCAATGGCTAAGTGTTCAACGGAACAGTAACTACCTTCAATTCTATGGTGATTACAGTTCATATCAAAACCTCTGCATATCATACCTCTCATATAATGTAGATGAGCATGGCACAATGCAGATACCTGATGAATTTGAAGAGCCAATCATGTATTACTTGTGTATGATGTGGGCTTTACGGTATATTAAAGATTACAATCAATTTCAATATCAGCAATGGCAGCAGTTCTATTACACGTATAGGAGAAAGATAGTAAGCGAAAGCAACCAGGTAAGAGATAAAGAGATGAGACCGCAGATACTCGATGCCATGAACACCATAATAAGAGGGACGGGACACAGAGATAGGATATGGTAAATGATGTCAATATACAGTTCTTTCAGCCTTCAGGATGGATGGATAGGGATTCATCCTTTTGGAATATAGCCACCAATAAGGGTAATTACTATGATGCCCTGAATGTAAGCGGCGTTAATCTGACGGGAAACGCCAATAACTATATGAGTAATGTAGAAGGAAACACATTAGCTTTTGTGTTGCCTACTATTGCTGCCCAGAATAAACTGTATCAGATATTATATACTTCGACAACGTTAGGACAAATACTATCGGTACAGTTCCTGAATGTTAATGGCTCACAGTTCCCTACAAATACCGTTAGCAGCACCACCGCAACGGGGGTTCTTATCAATGATATATCGTCTTTAGCAACAGCTATATCCAATACATTAGGTGCTAACGGCTATACGAGTAACATATATGCTAACCAAACATGGAATGGCACCAGCTTCGTTACTTTGGATGGCTCTATTATTGTAGAGATTACACAGCAGATGGGGTTTGACTACACCATAATAAATAACTCAACGGCAACCAATACAGCTACTATAACGATAGTACAGGAAGCATGGGATACTACGCTTACAGGATTATGTATCCCGACAGGAAGCAACGGCGATTTAGGAGACCTCTTCATCATAAGCAGCCCTGTGGGTAATGACCCAGAGACATTCACTATAAATGGTACGGTAACGGGTACACCAGGAGCAATAACTATTTCAGGTAACGTATCGGGTAAGATAACGGCAGGGATGTCGGTTTATATATCAGGGGTTAATGGCACAACGGAAGCCAATGGCACATGGATAGTAACATCCTCATCATACGCTGCACCCAGCACTACTATACACTTATTCAACACCTATTTCAGCAATGCCTATACGAGTGGTGGCGTACTGACTTTATATACCAATGGACTGATAAATATAGATGTTCACGTTTGGAATCAGACAGCCAACACATGGACAAATACAGTACTGTTACAGACCAAGCAAGTAAATGCACGATGGAATCATCCGGAGAGAAGGGTATTGGAAGATACAGTCAATGGAATAACCAACCTATACTTCACCGATAACAATGACGTACCCCGCATATTCAGCTATCAGGGAGCGTATTCAGCCAATGGTGCATTCTTATTCTTTAACGCTTCAGGGCTATATACATACGAAGGAGTTAATTTCAGCATGAACCTTCAGTTGTCTAACGCCCTGCCCATTATCTCTACGGCAACGGTGATAGATAGCGGAGGAGCAGTTACATCGGGTAACTGGAGATATGCCGTTACCTTACAGGATGCCACAGGCACACAGCCATTGCCTTCTATGCTATCTGCCCCTGTTGAGATATTTGTAGCTGACCTTAGCAACCCCATAACCATTGTAGGGTCGCCGTTGGGTGCAGGCTCGCCTACCTCTAAGCAGGTGCAGCTAAATATAATAGACATCCCTGTCGGCGTTTATACCGAACTGAACCTGATAGGAATAAACTACATACAAGATACAGAAGTGGCTTATCTCATCAAGACCGTTACCTTGAACTCGACACAGAGTTCCATAATAATAACCCATACAGGCAATGAGACATACGTCAATTACGACACATCGCTATTAGACCAGACGGCGGTAACATACACTAAAGCAGGAGACCTTACCATAGCCTCTAATACATTGCTTATGGCAGACCTGACGGGACAGGAGATAAGCGACTTCACGGCATGGGCTAAGACCTTCCAACATACAATAAACAAGAGCCCTGTTTTAAATTCCGCAGGGGATGACTTGGCGGGGTATAAATTAGGAGACTACCAAGACCCTAATGCCACCTTCAATTATGTAGGCTATATGGATAATGAGACATATAGATTCGGGGTGGTGGTGGAACTACTTAACGGCACAAGGACAAATGCCTTCTGGATTGATGATATAAGGATGGACAACTATCAAAGTGGCGGAGTACCATTTAACAGAGCTAACCCCTATAATAATAACAGAAGGATAAGTTCTTTTACCAACTATGACCTTTCGGATAACACCTTAGCAGCCTTACAGGTGCCATTACTAAACATTAAAACATACGTTACCAATCTTACATTTTCAAATATCAGTTTTGACTTTTTAGTAGGGGGACAGCCCATTTCACAGATAGCGAAAAGAATACATATAGTACGTATTGATAATTTAAGCACAGGGCTTAATGAGATACGAGGATGCGGGTTACTAAGAAGGCATACTTACGGATGGGCTGCAGGAACCGCTGGTGGAGGCAGTAACTTTGGTAACTATTTTGTAATACAAGCAGGAGGGGCATTTGAAAGTGTTAATAATGTGGCATTCGATAATCCATTTATGTTGTTAGCATATATAGCAAATGTAGGATATTATTATGGGTTTGGTAATTATGCCCCCATAGTTAATAACTTCACATCACCACCTGCTGGATTTGCGCCTTTCTCTTATGGCGCATGGACAAATGGCTCATGGAATGTAGCATTAGGGGTAGATAAGTATTCGGGGTCATTCTACTGCCCTGATGCCTTATATAATCAAAACACCATAGATTGGGAGAGCGGCGATAAGATATACTGCTATGGACAGCCAGAATTTAGATGGCTTAATAATTTAGGGCAAGAAGTAATTAATAATACAACCGCTAACGCATATAGTAATGTAAGTCCTTTGAAACCTGGAATATATTTCAAGATGTGTGGTGCGACAGGCATCACGAATTGGGGTAACGCTACCGACAATCTACTTATTGGTGTGGGTAATTCAATAACGCCTGTCAGTGCTTTTAGCGGGATGGTTGGATGGAATCCTAATTCTGTCAATGGTCTTTCACCGTCTATAATCACGTCATACACAGGGCAGACAAATACATGGGCAGCATCACAACCAACCAATCCATTCGGTTCTTGGTATAATGGGTCGCATTATCTATTGGCGTGCCTATCGGAGATATTGCAGAATAACCCCAATATGGGTAATACAGGCGGTCATCCAACGGCAGGGGCGATAGATATAGGGCTTTATTATATCCAGTATTATAGAGATAAAGGCAGTTTAACCGCTTGGAGCAACGCTGCACAATATCCCAATAATACTAAATTCGGCGCAGTAAGCACAGGGGTTTATGTGCCTACTAATGCTTATCTTGACGTATCATCGGGTATTGTATCATTAGAGGTTTATGGTGGTGATACTTTTACACAAAGAAACTATTTGAAGTTAGTTACCCCTGATATAGCACCAACAGGGAGGCAGGCATGGGGAGCAGGCAGTGCTTGTTCTTTCTACTGCCAGAACTACTTTAACTTTAACATGAGGCAACAGCCAGGAGGCGATTTGTTCTTCCCTGAATCCGATGGAGGCAATGTGTCTTATTATGTGCAGACAGATATTTCCACCCCAGAAGGCTTTTCGTATGATAGCGGATATACACCCCGTAATATAGACAATGAGTTCCCTGCATGGAATCCAACGTTGCCACAGATAACAGACTATTCCAACAGGAAGATATTCAGTCTGCCTAAGCCACAAGGCTCTTATGGCAATCCATATAGGCAGTTCCCTCCTCTTAACTTTGAAGACAACAGCCCCGATGACGGTATAATAAGGGCTATGTTCACCGTAAATGGAGAGATACATACACTACAAGACTATGCTTTCAACAGGCACTTTTATAATGAAAGAGGTTCGTTGGTATCAAGTGAAGCATCAGGCACTACCTCGATAGTATTAGGTAGCGGCACACCGTTTTCTAAACCATATGAAAAACTATCATCAATAGGATGTACCAATCAATTTTCATTATTGTTTGGGAGAACCCCTGATGGCGATGATTTAAGAGCGTGGATTGATATAATAGGTAAAAATGTGATGCTATATAGTCGTGGCAAGCTAAGGGTGATAAGCATAGAGAGGATGATGCGTACATGGTTCTATAACAACCTTAACCTGACAGGTGATATACCAGTATTGAGCAATGCTATTACAGGGGTATGGGATGATAAGCGCAAAGAGTTTATATGGACTATATTCCAGAGCTATAATGCCCCTGCATGGAGCCCTGGAACGTCATATGTCAAAGGCAATTTAGTATCTAACGGCACTAACTTTGAGGGGATGCCCATAACCTATAAAGCCATAACATCGAGCATAGGTGTTGAGCCGCCGCCTGCCGAGCCGCTAAGCGCATCCATAAGTGGTACCATATTAGGCACCAATGGGATGGCAGGGATAAGGGTAGGAAGCGATGTAACCTCTAACATAGTGGCAGGTTCTACCGTCATCATATCAGGGGTGAGCGGTACTACCGAAGCCAACGGCACGTGGACGGTAAACACATCTACCTATGAAGGTACATCAGGCGGCACAGCCATAACACTAAAAAATGCCACCTTCAGCAATACCTATACAGGCGGAGGCACAGTATATTCCAATCCACCCCCAAGTACATCATGGATAGCGGTAGGAGACTATTATACAATCGTTTATAACACCCTTATTGACGGCTTCACCACCTTCTTAACGCCTATACCTTATTTTTACGCACCTTACTTTAATACCTATCTGACAGCCTATCCCAATACTACCTATAATGGTATGTATATAAGCGACTTCGGTAATTACTGTGAATGGTATTCTTATGCCGGAAATACACAGTCTATCAATGGCTCTTTGACGTGGATAGTGAATGAGAACTCCAGACAGGATAAAAGATATATAGCCTTCTCCCTGAACTGCCTCCTCAACCCCTATACTATCAACTGCAATACGTTCAAGCAGAATACATACATGGGCATAACAGATACCTATCAGTACTTGGACAGGTGGCTATGTCCTGTTAAGAACGATACCGTTACTTCGCCTGACGGCACACCGTCCAATGACAGTAGTGCCTTATTCGGTCAATGGATGCAGACACAGTTGGTATTCCAATATGGGGTTCAGCAGTCGTTGATGGGGACAGAAAACAAGTTTTATTACCTGTCAAGATATATAAACCGATGAGCTTAGAGATAAATAACTATACTATCAAGATAAACCAGGCACGGAGCCTCGCCTCTACCGTCTCCTATGCCGATGTGTCTCCTATGCTCTTTTATCTCAAAGCCCTCCAGAACGATATTAACACAGTCAATAATGCTTATAATAACAACCCGCCTACACCTTCCGTTCAGATGAACATATATGCGGTAACAAGTCTTGGGATATGATATTCATTAACGCCACACAGAGTTTGCAGATAGTCCTTTCAGGCAACGTGGTAACAAATCAGTTACAGTTCACGTGTAGCTATGTAGGGCTATCATCGGCATTCTTTAGCGGTTCAGTTACTGACGGCACTACCAATAACACCACACCCGTAACGGTCATCCCTTCCGACACTACCTCTCCGCAGACACAGTTGAAGTTCCTAAGTGTATATAATAGCGATTCAGTTACACAGATAGTAACGGTACAATACTATGACGGAACGAACACACAGAATATATTCACAGCCTACTTACAGGCAGGATGGGCTCTTATCTATAATAACGACAGAGGATTCGTTGTGTATAACAATTATGGTACGGAGGCTACCTCAAGTACGACAACAGGTGGTACGCCGTTCACCTTCACTTTAAGCTGTGCCGATGGGATATGGCAGCCACAGGCAAGCAGTTCCTATGTGCTTGGTACACGCTATGGCATACAGCCAGAGGCGGTAAGTTCGGCATACCTGCCTTCGTCATTGCTGCCTTCATCTTTATTAGGTAACTACTTCGGTTTCTATTTACCTGCCTCCTGTACCATAAAAAGCGTATCGTTGAGCGCAGGGTATCTTAATCAAGCATCAGACAGCACAAGTGCGCAGGTATCATTTGTGAAAAATAACACCAATACCTACCTTATTGACGGAAATGTTAATTTTGCAGAGATAAACTACCAATCTAATAACCCTATGAATATCTCATGCGGACAGGGGGATTACATAACAGGAGTAGTTTATTTCGGGTCAGGGGAAATGCCGACAGGAATTTATATAACACTATTGTTCTACTGTGATTAATTCAGACATATCAGGAGGGTATATATATCCTAAGGTGATAGGACTGCAAGGCTATGTTCTGCCTTCTGTGGGCGCATCATCAGGCTACCTGCAATGGAACGGCTCGGCATGGGTATTCGGTAGCGGAGGCTCCTCCTATACGGCTACACCGCCCATCGTAATAAGCGGAACGGTAATATCATTTAGCGGTGCATTACCCAATGGCACAACAGCCACCACCCAAGCCCAATATAATAACTCTACTGATGTAGCAACTACACAATACGTTGATTCAAAATCTTTGCCTTATATTTACTCACTATTAATCCTTTCAAACTTTTGACGTATGGCTTACTCTAATATCCCATTTTTTACACAAAAGACACATACGGCAGGAGCGGTATTATCCGCAGCCTCGTTATGGACACCGTCAAATACTGTAAGCACCAACCTTGTAACCTTGTTTACGGCAGGGGCTAACGGCAGCAGGATAACGTCATTATTTCTTGCCACCACAGATAGTGCAGCCAATGACGTTTATATCGTGCTGGATGTCGGCGGTGCAGGCACTAACTTCGTTATCATTGCTCAAGTCCATGTTCCACTGACATCGGGAACGGCGGCGAGCGTACCATGCGTTGATGCGCTTGCGTTGGCGGGGTTTCCTATTGACAACAATGGGAAAAACATCATTCAGTTGGCAGCATCGGATAAGGTATGGATTGGCACGGTAGCCAATATGACAGCAAGCAAGGTTCTATTTGCAACAGCACAAGGAGAAGATTACTGATGAGCTGGGGAGGACACGGAAATACATGGGGTTCGCAGGGCGGTAACGGCTCTTGCAGGGGCAGCGAGAATGGCTCTATGGGGTTGGATTGCTTTAGTTTCCGAAAGACGTTGCTCCCGCAGACCAAAGCCTACCTGAAACAATGCAACCCCAAGCCCTCCGCTAAGTGGACGAAGGCTTTAAATACGTTCATCAAAGGATTGATTGCTGACGGTAATTGGGCTTTGCTCGACAGGATGTGGCTTTTCAATACCGACTACCAGCAGAACGCAAGGATAAGCCTTGTGAACCCTACGAGTACACAAATAACCGAAGTCAATAGCCCATCATGGACAAAGAATGTAGGCTATACAGGGAATGGTACATCTATGTATCTTAATACTAATTTTAATCCCGCTACACAAGGAAAATATTTCACTTTAAACCTTGCATCCATGGGATTCTACATGGAACATATCGACTTATCTACAGAGGAGGTTGATTTAGGAGTTTATGATGGAACTAACCTAACAAGGTTGATAATTAATTACAACGGAACAGGAGGTGATGAATGGTCTATCAATTCAACGTCTAATGTTATTAATACAGGTTCACCAGGTGCCGCAGGAATGTATGTTGGAGTGCGTTCATCATCCACCACTTATTCCATATATTACAACGGAATAAGTTATGCCAGTGGTAGCAATACGGCTAATACTATTCCTTCATTGGTTCAGTATATAATGACGGAAAATAATAGTGGAACACCAAGCACGGCTTATTCCAAGAGAACATATAGTATGGTATTTTATGGTTCCGGCTCCATAAACCAAGCTAAGCTATATAGCAGATTCAGTAATTTTTTAACTAACTTATAAATAAATTATTACTTTTGTGATATGGTAGATAAAGATTCCGACTTCAGAGAACATCTTTTTAAGGAATTGAGGAAGATTTCCGATAAGGTAGATACTTTACATGCAGGTATCTATGGAGACGAAAATGCCGAAGGACTAAAAAAAAAAGTCGATTCACACGAGAGAATACTGATATTAGCAAAATTAGCAATGCAATATCCAATAGCAAGCCTTTTCATCATGGTATTATTGCTGCATTTATTAGCTTTTGGAAGTTATAAGGAATTTGAATTTGTAAAAACATTATTTAACAAATGACAATAGACAACGCATTCCCGATACTTCTTGGATTTGAAGGTACGGAATTTACCAACTACAAGAATGATTTAGGAGGAGAGACCAAATATGGTATATCCAAAGCCGCTTATCCTAATGTTGATATAGCTAACTTGACAGAAGAACAAGCGAAGGCTATATATGCTACTGACTATTGGCTGAAAGGTAATTGCCAGAAATTGAAACCCGAACTGCAATATGCACATTTTGATACCTGTGTTAATATGGGCGTTAATGAGGCGGTGAAGATATTGCAGAGGGCAGCAAGGATAACAGATGATGGCATTTTCGGAGCACAGACACTCGTACAAAGCGATAAAGTAAGTATAGAAGGCTATTTGTTACAAAGGGAATGGGTTGATGACCTTATCGTGGAGGAGCGCAGAGAACAGATAGCCAACTTAGGGGGATGGAGCAACAGGAACAAATCTATACTGCAACTGTTCAGAGATGGTAAATTACAATAGTTGGGAAGGGCTTTATAGCATACTTATATGTTTAATGCTTATATTTGTAGGGAATTATATTTATCAACAATTTAATAAACATAAATAACATGGTACTAATTACTATTATTACAGCTATCGGTTTATTCTTTGCAGGGTTCTATCTGCGCCCATATATAGTAAAGGATGCAGAGAAGGCAAAAGCAAAGATATTGGAAGAAATACAGAAAGCGGCAAGCTGGGAGGCAAAGGAAGAAACGGGACTGAAGACAGTAAGAGATAATCTTATAACAGAACTACATAACATTAAACTATGAGCATCATATCCGATATATTCAAAGGCGGTCTTTCAGGGGTAGGTTCAGCCGTGAAAGATGTAGTGAGTTCTTTTAAGTTAGACCCAACGGTGGATGCACAGCTAAAAGAAAAGCTGAACGAAGCGATAATGAACCAGCAAAGCCAAATGGCTACACTTGCAGAGGCGCAATATGAAGCGCAGCTAAAAGATGTGGATTCGGCAAGGCAGATGGAGATAGCTGCACTAAAACAGGAATCGTGGTTTGGCAAAAATTACATTCATCTCCTCTCTATTGCAGTAACGCTTGGCTTCTTCGGTCTGCTTGCCTATATGGTGAAATTTGATGTGCCCGCAGCCAACAAAGACATCCTCAACATCATGCTGGGCTCACTCGGAACTGCATGGATAAGTATCGTAGCCTTTTACTTTGGCAGCTCAAAGAGTTCAGAAAAGAAAGATGAAACCATTAAACAGTTAAGTTCGTAAAATGGAAGATGAACTGGAGAAATATGTATGTTACCTTATAGGTATGATAATAACAGTAATAATTATCCGTTTAATATACTAACTATGCCATATTTATCTAAAGCCCAACGTGCCTTTATGCACATCCATCATCCAGATATAGCTAAACGATGGGATAAGGAAAACCCTAAAAGCGCACATTCTAAAACGCTTCCTAACCATGTTAAAAAGAAAAAGAGCAAGGAAACCAAATAATATGTATATTTGTAACACTAAAATCAAACATCATGGCAACAAACCCGGTACACAATCTCGAACCTGCACACCCCGCAGCAAAGAAAATAGCGGAGCATCACGCTAAAACACCTCAACCCGCAGCCCCTGTACACAGTTCAGGCAAGCCTATTAAAGGGCATGGATGGCATATGGGTAAGTCAGGCAATTATCACGGATGGGTTAAAAACTAAAAAACAAGGATATGCCAAACGATGATTATAAACATCAGAGCGACAGCACCGAAGTGAAGACAATGCTTCAACACGGTGCTAACCCGAAAGACATCCAACGTGCAGAAAAGTTAAGACCTGGATTCTTTGCGCCTTCCCATAACCTGGATGAATCACATCCTGCGGTTAAGAAGCTGACAGAGCATCATAACAGTCTGCCGCAAACACCCTACCCGATTCATAGCACCGGCAAGCCTGTGCATGATGAGCGTGATTGAATATGCCATTAGGGATAGGTAGTGCAATAGGGGCATCCTTTCAAACGGAAGACTTCGGGCAGTCCATTATGGCTGCTTTGGAGCACAGGGATGAATTGCGTAACAAAATAGCCGCACAGGAGAAAGAACGCAATGAAAAGTTTAAGAATGACCAATACTCCGCCTACCTGCAAGCCATACGCCCTAACTATGATGGCATAGCCCCTATCCTCAAAGACAAATATGATAAGGCTTACTTAGATGAAGTCCATGCCTTAGTCAATATATTTAAGGGTTCTGAATCGCCTGCCGATATGACAGGTGGCTTTGAAGAACAGTTAGACCATGCAGAGAAGATACGTACTGACTTAAAAGGGGCAAGTCAAGGATGGAACACCTTATTTACAGAAGACCCAAACAAACTCGACCCAGAGCTACAAGACCTGCAAAAATGGTATAGGAATGGGGATTATGTCGGTAAGAGCGATAAAGATATTACAGCTTATATGCAGGACGCATTACAGAAGTCCAAGTTGGGGAATTTCTCCTATGACCCTCATAATATGGCTATCGGCATGGCAGGCGTACCACAGATAAATTGGGATGAATTAGGGAAACGGGCTAAGGGACAGCTAACGTATGATGCACACCAACAGGTAATTGGTGCAGATGGCTATAAAGCGGTGCAGCATTTTGTATCGAATAAAAAGAAAGACGAAGTATATCATAATCTATTAGCTTCCAATAATAACATACAAGAGGATAATACAAGGAACTGGTTAGCCATGAACTCCGATGACTATAACAACCCTGAAAATTGGGCTGTCGGCGATAATGGAGAGGTATTGCGAGACCCAAAGACGAGAAAGGCTATACCAAGTCAGAAGGCGATGGATGCTTTTAAGCAGTATGCTATCGGTCATTTTGAAGTACCACAACCGCAAAATGATTTAACATCCCACCCTTACATTGTTAATCCTGCAACAAGCAATAAAATTGAACAGAATAAGTTCATACCCGCAGCAGTACATCCTATAACGATAGGTGAGAAATCCTATCAAGGTGAAAACTATGCGGAGTATTCGTCTGATGTTAAATTAAATATGCCTGCCACCACAGAAGCTATCAGTTTAAATTCAAATGACAATACCCCGGAAAAAATAGACCCGATACCAGATGCTAAGTTAATATACACCATGCGGGGATACAGGACACCGAAAGGAGGGTATTCTGATAATTCGGATGATGGTAAAAATAAACCTACTAATTGGTTAGCCTATGGTACAGAAGAAAGCGTAAATACAGGAAATACAGAAGGGCAGTCAGGGTTCACAGCCAATAGCAAAAAGTCTTTGCATTTAGGAGATAAGACCTTCACTGATGCTTACCTTGTGCCGTTCTCTGCCCATCAGTTACGGTTACAGAAGATAGATATATTAGACCCTGAAGGGTTCTACAAGGCATATCCTGACCAAGAAAATAATACACAACATAATAATACATCAAATGACCAAATAGGTACAAAATTAAATCCTGCGTCATTTGTGGAAGGAAAGCAATATAAGGATGGGGAGATAGTAAAAAATAGAAAAGGCAGATTGATTGAATGGAGTGATGTTCACGGTTGGATAAATCCGCAATAAATTAGATATGTCATGCCAGATGGAAGTAAGAATTTAGACCCTGTTGCAGTTGGTGTAGAACCAACTAAAAATCTTAACCCTGATGCAGTAGGAGTATCCGAAGATGATTTAAAAAAAAAAGTAGGGACTACATCGGGCATTACTTCATCGTCATTGGATACTGGTTCATACGCACCGGCGAACAAGTCATTAGAGCAGGTAAAAAAAGATTTACCTCTATTCCCTAACCCCCTTTCTACACAGCCACAACAGAAGTCTCCCGAAGCTATGGAGGGGTATAATAACTACCTCCAGATAGCCCAACAGAACCAGACAGCCATAGCAAGCGGCGCACAGCCCACACAACAGTTACCCCCTAAACATTTAGACCAGATAGGTAAATGGACATTGGAGGGACATACCAAACAGCTATTTTATACCAGCGACAAATTTCAGGATGAGAAAGCAAGAAAAGAATACTATAACTCACTCGATATACCGGCTAAAGATAAAGACGAACTTATAAAAAAGGGAGATGAGGCAGCATCTATTAGAGGGCAGTTTGATATAGCCCGTGATGTAGCTAATGCTCATCCTACTCCAGAAACGCTATTTACGTTAGGACAGTATTACGATAAGATGGGTGATACGACAAGTGCTTTAAAGACATATCATACCATTTTCACAAATTACCCACATAACCCGAAGGCGTTTATGGGATATGCGCAGGTAGAACTTACCAAAAAGAACTATCAGGGGGCATTGCAGGTAATCAATCAAGGAGAGGAGGCGAACCCCAATAATTCATATCTGGAGGCTTATAAGGCACAGCTACTATATATGCACGGCAATCACGGTCAGGCGGTTGATTATATCAATAAAGCAGTCAATAACGCCAACAGCAATGATGACAAGATATATGCGTTAAAGACAAGGGCAGAGCTAAGAGATGTATTAGGCAATCATGCAGGGGCTAATGATGACAGGATTAAAGCTCAACAAATAGAAAGTGATATAAATACCACACCAACAGGTGGAGGAAAAGAAGCGTTAAAGTATTCATGGCAAGGGGCAAAGGGTGGAACGGAGGAAAGTGGTAAAGAATTTAACCCAGACCAATGGGTTGAAAAATTAGGGATGTTAGAAACAGCCGCAGGTGCGGCAGGGGGATATGGATATAACACTTCATTAACAGGATTTAAAGGATTGGTAACACATCCTTTGACTACATTACTTAGACAAGGTATTCAGGCAGCGAAGGTGGCAGGAGATTTAGGCAACCAGATATTCAATGATGAAAATAAACCTAATACATTAAGTAATGTAACTGCAAGAGTAGTAAAAGGCTTAACTGATATAGCCAATCTTGTTATGTACTCTACCCCTGCAAGTGCAGCCGTAGCGACAGCCTTTAATCTTGGTACGGAGAGCGCACAGAAAACATTGCAAGGTACTAAGGCTGATTTTTTACTGAAAGCCCTTACACCGGTATCATCCATAGCGAAACATTTCGGCGCACCCGATACGCCCCTGGCTGATGCGTTAGAGAGTTTGGGCGATATGAGCGTACAATTATTAGGCATTAAGTTAGCAGCTAAACACCTTA
>VFSW01009134.1_pt1 | contig 14161 bp, 12 predicted proteins | sample 5358111 | NCBI WGS metagenome assembly VFSW01 (sample SAMN11554181, study PRJNA540505) | mine drainage metagenome | isolation source: sediment from site ElyBrook_90M | place: USA: Ely Copper Mine, Vershire, VT | collected 2017
CACCACCCCCGCCCGCCTCACGGGAATTTGCGGCGTGTCTTTCGGCACGTCCGGAATTTTGGCGGCTTCGCGTTCGGCGAAAAAGACGTGGATGAGCGCCTTCGATTGATCGGAGAAAAGGCAAGCCTGAAAAAGTTCCGCCTCGCGCCGGATGCCCTCGTCGAAGGGAAGCGTAGTCGCCGCTTCCACGGCGTCGATCGCGGCGAGCGGCGCGATCAGGTTGCGCTGCTTCGCCCGGGCCGTCTCCCGGGCGGAGGCGAAGAGCGCGGCGTTGTCCGCGGCCGCGCCGAGTTTATCCACGAGGTCGCGCGTGCGGCGAGGCGTTTTCGAGGCGATGGAGCGGGCGAAGGCGATGGCGCCGCTCAACAGATCTCCCTCGATGATTTCATCGACGATTCCGGCCCCATGCGCCGCGGAGGCTTTCACCGGCTCCCCGCCGGCGCACATCTCCAGCGCCTTCGCGACGCCGGCCAGGCGCGGAAGGCGTTGCGTGCCGCCGGCGCCGGGAATGAGGCCGAGCTTCACTTCGGGCTGGCCCACTTGCGCCGAGGCCACGGCCACGCGATGGTGGCACGCCATCGCGGTCTCGAGTCCGCCGCCGAACGCGGTTCCGTGGATCGCGGCGACGACCGGCTTGGAGGAGGCTTCGATGCGGTCGAGAATCGCCACCAGGCCGGGGCCGCGCCCGCGGTCGCCCGACGAGGTGAGCTTGCCGAACTCGCGGATGTCGGCGCCCGCGATGAACGTGCGCCCTGCGCCGATCAGGACGACGGCGTCGATGCCGGGGTCTTTCTCAAACTCCTCGACCGCTTGCGCGACGCCTTCCGGAACGCCGGGGCTGAGCGCGTTAACGGGAGGATTGTCGACGGTGACGATTCCAATTCGAGCGTCGCGGCTCGCCAGGACTAGTTCGTTCATGAACGTTGATTCTATCGCAGGCCGCGCTAATCGAGATCGAATGGGCGGGGCGGGGGAGGAGCCGAAGGATTTTCCTTCGCCTGTTTCAGTAGCTCGTCGAACTTTCGCTCCAGCACCTGTTTTTGGCTCTTATGCTGCTGGAACGATTTCTCGAATACCTCGGAACGGCGCGCCTCTTCGCCCTTGAGCTTTTGGACGGCCGCCTTCAGGTCCTCGATCGGCGCCGGCTTGCGATGTTCGTGGGGGCTGATGACGGCTCGAAGGGCGGGGTCGATCTGAAGCGTGGCCTCGCAGCACGGGCAGCGGACTTCGATGAGATCGCTCTTCGGTTGGGCCATGAGAAGCTCCATTTTACCTCCGTCGGTTGCGCCGCGGGCGGAAAGCTTGCTGTAATACATCCCGCGACCCAAGTGGCGGAATCAGCGTAGAGAGGAATCGGCATGTTCAAAGAGTTCAAGACATTTATCGCGCGAGGCAACGTCCTCGACTTGGCGGTGGGTATCGTGATTGGCGCGGCCTTCGGGGCGATCGTGACTTCCTTCGTCAACGACGTATTGATGCCGCCGATCGGCCTGTTGTTGAAGGGCGTCGATTTCAGCAATCTGTTCGTGGTGATGAAGGGCGCTCTGCCCGAAGGCGCGACGCTCGCCGAGGCCAAGGCGATTAAGGGCGTCGTCACGCTAAATTACGGACTATTCTTAAACGCGGTGATCAACTTCTTAATTGTGGCTTTCGCGGTGTTCCTGGTCGTGAAGGCGGCGAATAAAATGATGCCGAAGCCCGCCCCCGCCCCCGAGCCGGCGAAGACGAAAACCTGCCCGTATTGCGCGATGGACGTTCCACTAGCGGCGACGCGCTGCCCGCACTGCACTTCCGCGCTGTAGCGCGCCCCAAAAAACAAGTTCCGAAGGATTTCTCCCCGCTTTTCCGTTGATTGGAATTAGCGGGCTCCGTCCCAAGCAACGCGACCGAGCCGGAGGGAGAGATGAAGAAGGAATTCGGAGCGTCGGCCGGCGTTTTGGCGTTGCTGGCGATGTTCGTCCATACTCAGTTTCCGGAGGTTCCGGAACGCGTGGTGGTTTCCAAGATCGCGGATGGAAGCACGGCCAAGCCAAAGGCTGCACAATCTTCCGGAGTTGACGAACCGGTGGAGGGGCCGTGGCTGGCCACGCGGACTTATTTCAGTGCTGAGGGGAGCGGCTCGAGGTGCTCCTCCCCGTCGCCCGACTGTACCTTCTCCCCGGCGAAATTGGCGGATCCAATCGCGCTCGCCACCCTCCTTGGGTTGCCGAACGATTTCAAGAAAAATTGGCGTGCGTGGAGTATCGTCGCCACCGTCGCCGATCCCCAGCATACCCGGTTAGCCTTGTATACCGACCGCCAGATTGAAGCGATCCAAAGGTCGATGCAGTCCGCCGCCTGGGATTTCGTTGCACAGTGGCTGCCGTGGCAAGATCATTTCGACGCCACGGAAACCGATATCGTCGAGCGTCGGAAGCAGCGAAGGCTTCTGGGCGATCAGCAGAACATACCGGGGATATTGATTTTTCGCGCATCCGACCCTAAGTCGGACCTGAACACGCTGCTCACGGTAATGGTAGTTCCTGAAACGCCCACCGACGGTGTCAACGGTTCATCCTTTGCATCGGCCATGCATCTAGCGGGGGCGTTATCCACTCAAGATCATAACATCGGATTGTTGGCGCCAACCTTTTCGGGATCGTTCCCGTCTCTGATCGAACTAATCCAATCGAGCGGTCCCGCCACCGTCGGATACAAAGCACTGAACCCATGGGTCTACAGCGGAACGGTGTCGTCCGACAGCGGTGCCAGGACACTTGAGGTAAAGGGAATGAAATTCGCGGGAGGGATCGATAGCAATGTTGACTCCCAAGCGGCATTTTGTGATATTCTCGGTCGCTATTCGATTGCGACGGGCGATGTCGCGTACCTTGTCGAGGATGAAACGGCGTTTTCCGACTCGTTCCGCACCCCGTTTTGCCAACCACAATCTACGTCGGTCGCCGTTTATACTTTTCCCCGCGATATCGCGCACCTGAGGAATGTCTACCAGGATCAGATGACCGGACCCGCGGGAGGTCCGACGCAGAACGGACGTCCAGGCATTGTTTTTTCGTTGAAGGACCCCAATAGCGGCGAAGATAGCATTCCGACGTTTTCGGACGCACAGTCTCCCCTTTCCCAGGATGCTATCGTCAAGTCCATCATCGACGATTTCAAGCGCAAGCGCACACGGCTTATTTCCATCGTCGCCACCAACGTACTGGACACGCTTTTTCTCGCTGAAGTTATCCGGAGAGAAAGTCCCGACACGCGGATCCTATTGAGCGAGCCAGACATGCTGTTTGTTTCTGCCGCGACCCAAGATCCACTCACCGGGACCTTGTCGCTCTCTCCGTACCCTATGTTTTTTCAAGGCGACACTTGGCTAACCGAGGGCCGCCAACACTGGACGCACTCGCGGTTTTCAAGTCCCGAATTTCAGGGGGTTTACAACGTAACCCAACTGCTGCTTAGGAAAATGGGCGCGGCGAGTTTGTATCGAAAGGACGGCGAAGACGTACTGCTTGGATACCGGCAGTTGGAGCCCAAAAGAGCGCACCCGGGGCTGTGGCTTTTGACGCTGAACCGGTCCGGGTTCCTTCCGATCGATCTCATCGACGGCTGGCACGACCGCCGGCCTCCGGGACTGAACTCCCACGAGAAGTGGTATGAGGAAAACCCTGTAAGTGGACTACGCCGGCGTTTCCTGCTTCCGCGCCCGCCCGAAGGTTGGTTTCTGACCTTCGTCGGGCTGAGCGCCTTCATCGGCTTCGCTTGTTTGCTCGTTACCGTTATCAATTTTTCGGATCGGGGAAAAGGCCAGGTTTGGCTATACCTTCGAGATCGCCAGTCCGGCGCCCGGTTTGTCACGTTCCTCGGAGCCGCGCTTTCCCTTAGCGCGATGGAGTGGATACTGATCGCGCCGGTCATGCTCTCTCCGTTCGAACCCGCCGGTTTTCCATGGCGGGCGGTCTACCTTGTAATAGGGGTGATCGCCATCGCCGCGCCGCCGCTGCTGGCCCTTATCCTCGGAGCGGCGCGGCGGACGTTCGGCGTCTCCCGAACCGGATTGGCTTACGTTGCGGCCATCCTCGGAATGTACGCGCTGATCGTGCTCTCCTGGTATCACTCCTGCGGCGGAATGGACGCGCGGGCTTCCCGCTTCTTCTGTTACCGGGCATTGGAGCTCTATTCCGGCTCCTCGCCCGCGCCGCCCCTCCTGCTGTTTTGCGCCGCCGGGTTGGGAGGGTGTCTCTTCTATTGGAAGCGGTTCACACGCGCCGGCGCGGGCCGCGTCAGGCTCGATCCGGCGCCGCTTGAAAAACTCGGCCACTTCAAGGCCGGATATGAGTCCCTCGAATGCCAAATCCTCGGCCCCGCTTGTCCCGAGAAAGGGGCGGCTTCCAGGCTCATTGCGCCCGTTGCACTGGTTGCCCTTAGCGGCATTCTGCTTGGCCAATCCTCCATTGGAGCTTTTGAAAACGGTTTCCACAACGGGACGCTGGCGGCCGTGGCCGTGGTTTTATTGCTGGCTTTAACCGCTGCCAGTTCCGACATTTTGCTCGCATGGAAGCGTCTCGACCGATTGTTGACACTCGCCGGCGCGCCGTCTTTCAGAGCGGCTTTCGCGCGCGTCACCGAGAGCTGGGTTAAACGTCCGCTATGGTCGCGAGGCCCCATCGTGAGGAATCAATGCGCGTTCCTCCAAATGCAACAGACGCTGGAGGTTTACCGCGACATGTCCGGCGCGATTGCCGCGTCCGCGAGACTCGCGCAATATGTCCGCGACATGGCGGGAACCGCCGGCAATGAAAGTTGGAACGACCTTTTCGCACGGCTACGGGTAAGGGAAAAGGATTGCGCTGAACTGGCCGCCCAGATGATTCGTGACGACGACGGCCCTCTCCCGGACCGGCTGGCCCGCGCCGATTTCGTCGCACTCCAACTTGCTCGCTATTTCAGCTACGCCGTCCGCCAGATTAAGAGCATGGCCTGGTGCATCTCCTTCGAAATGTTAATGCTCACCCTGCTCCTCAACTCTTACAGCCCGCAAGCTCCGCTCCTGATTGGCCGGTATTTGGCGGTGCTACTGGCCGGAGTTGGCGCGGTGATCACGATGGTTTACGCCGGTATGGAAAAGAACTCGATCCTCAGCGCCATGACGCGCACCACCGCCGGCGAACTGGGCGGAGATTTCTGGATTCAGATCGTTGCGCTGGGAGTGCTTCCCTTGATCGGCGTGCTGGCGCACCTGTTTCCCGAGATTTCCGGCTTCCTTTGGAACTGGGCGGCGCCGGGGTTGCAGGCTACGCATTGACCGGCTCAAACAACCCATCCCGCCACCGATAAGACCTTAGGGTGACATTGCCGATGCTAAACGTAATGGTAGTTTGTCCGGACCGCGACTTGCGCGAATCGCTTTGCGACGCGGTGGACGGCATGGTGGAGATCTTGCGTGTCGTGGACTCCTATCCGCCTGCAGTGGAATTCGTGCGAATGCTGCGCGCTCATGCGCCGGAGGCGATTCTGTTGAGCACGGAATCGTTGGGCGCGGCGCTCGCGCTGGCGGCGGAAGCGGAGCGGAACTATCCCGGATTGCAGATCGTCGCCGTGGGACGCACCTGCGACAACCACGTTTTGCTCGAGTGCATGCGCGCGGGAATCCGCGAATTTGCGACCGCGCCGTTCGACCGGAGCATGCTGGAGGAATGTTTCCTTCATGTGCTCAGCGCCCTCCAGGCGAGGCCCGTGAAGTCGATGGCAACCGATAAGGTGTTTTGCTTTATGCCCGTCAAGGGCGGTGTCGGCGCGACCACCGTGGCGATGAATGTCGCCGCGGCGCTGGCCAAGGGGCGCGCCGGGTCCGTCGCTTTGGCCGACTTCGATCTGGCCGGCGGCATCCTTCGTTTTCTGCTGAAATTGAACAACGGCAATTCCACCATCGATGCGATCGAGCGGGCGGTGAGCTTGGACGAAAACTTTTGGCCGCAGTTGGTGACGCGGGTCGGCGGGGTCGACGTGCTCCATTCGGGCGCGATGAATCCCTCCGCCCAACCGGAGGCGGCCCACACCCATCGATTGCTCGAATTCATCCGGCGAAATTACGACGCCATTTGTTTGGATATCTCCGGCCATTGCGACATCTTGGCGATGGAGGCGATGGCCGATGCGAAGAAGATCGTCATCGTTTGCACACCGGAGGCTCCCGCGCTTCATATGGCGCGCGAGAAGCTGGATTTTCTGGAGACGGCGCATTTGGCTAACCGCTGCGTGGTCGTGTTGAATCGCTGCACCAAGCGCCCCGTGCTGACTTTGCAGGAAGTGGAACGCATTCTCGGCGTTCCGGTCTTCGCCCGCCTTCCCAACGATTACCAAAGCGTCCAGCGCGCGCTTCACGATGGAACCTGGCTGCCGCCGGGCTCTGAAATCGCCAAAGGCATCCAAACGCTGGCGGACCTGCTGGTAGAAAAACAGGTCCCCGTGAAGGAAGCGAAGAAAAGCCTGGTCGGTCACTTCGCCATTCGCTCCGGCCGCTTCGGCATGATCCCGGAGCGCGGACCGGCCACCAGTTAGTGCATTCCGCTATGCTCTGACTTGGATTCGATCCTCCACTGGGTTTCCGCTTACGGCTACTTCGCCATCTTCGGTCTGCTGGTGTTGGGCATCGCCGGGTTGCCCGTGCCGGACGAGACGCTGCTGGTCTTTTCCGGCTACCTCGTCTCGCGCGGGAGCTTGAATCCGGTTGGCGCCCTCGCGGCGGCGTTTTGTGGCAGCGCTTGCGGCATTACCGTCAGCTTTACAATCGGGCGAACCCTCGGAATCGGCGTTGTGCATCGCTACGGCCGCTGGTTGCACTTGACCGAAGAAAGAGTCAACCGCGTCCACGAATGGTTCGAACATCTTGGCCATTGGGCTTTGGTGGTTGGATATTTCATTCCCGGCGTTCGCCACCTCACGGCCATCGTCGCCGGAACCTCCGGCCTCGAATACCGGCGCTTCGCCGTCTTCGCTTACAGCGGCGCTTTATTATGGGTCTGCACGTTCCTCTCGCTCGGCTATTTTTTTGGAGACCGGTGGGAGGAGGCCGAGCGCGTAGTGCATCGCAATTTGATCGCCGCCACGCTCGCGGTCGGGGCGGCGTTGGTCGCGTTCCTGATCTTTCGCTGGCTGCGGAACCGGAAGCGCGCCTGAGCTATTTCGTCTCGCCCGGCTGGCCGATGCGATTCCACACATGGTCCTTGATCCAGTGCCCGTCCCACCACTCCACTGGGTTTACCTGCACGCCGTCCAGTTGCATGCTGAAATGCAGATGATCGCCGCCGGCTAAGCCGGTTGAGCCGCTGCGTCCCATCACTTGACCTTTCCGGACCCTGTCGCCGGCCTTCACGTCCAGTTGGCTCAAATGTCCATAAATCGACTGTAAACCGTAGCCGTGATCGACCACGATGCAATTGCCGTAGATGCCCAGCATCTCGGCGAATACCACTTTGCCATCGTTGCTCGCCAACACCGGAACGTGCTGGGTGACCGACAGATCGAAACCCAAATGGACCTGCTCGTCCACCTTTTTGCCTTTATAAATATAGCTGCGGTCGTCGGCGAACACCGACTCCACTTTGGAGTTCGGCTGCTGCTGGAACGGTGTGCTGAAGAGAAATCGCGGCTCGGTCTTCAGGCGGAGATCGGAGAGCGTTCGATTGTTCCGGACCCGCATTTCGCGATTGATCGCCAGGAACCGCGTGAGCAGATCGCCGCTTCCGCCGGGGTCGATCTGGTTTACGACGCGGTTCAGAAACGCGTCGTCGATGGGAAGGTCGCGGCGCCGGAAATCCTTCGGGAACAGCTTATAGACGAAGACCGCGGTCGCTTCCGCCCCGGCCGGGTTGCTCGCGAAAACCATCGGCACGGTGGATGCGGACAGATCCCATGGGAAGGCGTAAAGCGAAAATCGCCCCGGCTTTCCGCCGGGCATGGGAAAGCTGCGGAAACTGTATTTGCCCACTTTCACGCCGGCTTCGGTCCAGTAGCCGGAGGGATTCAATTCCACTAGCTCGGACCCGCCCTGGTTGATGTAGTGCTGCTCGCCGTCGGCCGTGACGAAGGGCGGCTGCGTGACGATCGAAACCTCGCGGAGAACGCTGCCTGTCGATCCGCGCAGGTCGTTTGAGACCGCCTCGACAAGGAGCGTCGCCTTGCCGTCCTTCAACGCCGGGGTGGTCTTGGAGCCGACCGTCAGCGTATAGGAAGCCGTGGGCTGGGCATGGAGCCAGAATCCGAAGCGGGTGGAAGGCCATGTTTTTTCGGCCGCCAGATACCGGCTTCCGTTCTGCTCGATGAAGACGGAAAGTCGCCGGATGCCGTGCTTGGATTCCACCGTCGCATGGAGCGGCGTGGCTTGGCCGACGGCCGTCAAGGCCGCATCGAGGGACACGGAGGGGGTGGACGAGGCCACGACAAGAATCGACAATGGCAGTACGATGACCGCGGCGAGGAGGACGGGAACGAGTCGTTTCACGGGCATCTTTTATGAACCTTAAGGCTATCACGGCGGGCCTTTTGGTATGCTGAAAAATAGGGCCGGAATACCCATCGGGAATCCGTCCGGCCGTTCATTGAGGATCACATGTCCGGACACTCAAAATGGGCGACCATCAAGCACAAGAAGGCCGCTCTCGACTCGAAACGCGGCAAAGTATTTACGCGGTTGATCAAAGAAATCATGATCGCCGCCCGTAGCGGAGGAGACCCCGACTCCAACGCCCGCCTTCGCACCGCGATCGTAGCCGCCAAGGCCGTCAGCATGCCCGCCGATAACATCAAGCGCGCGGTAATGCGCGGCACCGGCGAGTTGGAAGGCGGCCAAATCGACGAAATCATGTTCGAAGGCTATGGTCCGGGCGGAGCCGCGGTACTGGTCATGGCGGCCACCGACAATCGCAATCGAACGGTGAGTGAAATTCGCCACGCGTTTTCAAAAAACGGCGGCAACCTCGGCGAGCAGGGCAGCGTCGCCTGGATGTTCGAGCGCAAGAGCCAGATCCTGATCGAGCGGACGGACGCCGACGAGGATCGCTTGATGGCGATCGTCCTCGACGCCGGCGCCGACGATCTGCGCGACGGCGGCGACAATTGGGAAGTGCTATCCCCGCCGGAGGCGCACGAGGCGGTGGTGGCGGCGCTTGAGAAGGCCGGCATCGCGACCGTTTCGGCGGAGATCGCGATGGTTCCGAAGAATTTGACCAAGCTCGAAGGCAAGAATGCCAGCGCCATGCTGCGGCTGAGCGAAGCGCTGGAGGACCACGACGACGTGCAGAACGTCTATTCGAACTTCGACGTGGACGAGAGCGAATTGGCGGCGATGGCGTAGATGGCGCCGGGAGCGGCCAATGCGGATTCTGGGCATCGACTGCGGCACCGAACGCACGGGCTTCGGCGTGATTGAGAGCGACGGCCGCGCTCACCGGTTAATCGCGGCCGGGGTGATACGCACCGTCCCGCGCGATCCGTTCTATAAGCGTTTGCTGACGATCGCCGACGGATTGCGCGAAACCATCCGGATCTATGCGCCGGCGGCCGCGGCGGTGGAAGAGGTCTTTCACGCGGTGAACGCGAAGACGGCGATCAAGCTCTCCCACGCCCGCGGAGTGGCGTTGCTGGCCGTCGCCGAGGCCGGTCTCCCGTTGGGCGAATATTCGCCGCTCGAAGTGAAAACCAGCGTCGTCGGATATGGACGAGCGGAGAAAACACAGGTTCAGACGATGGTTCAATCGCTGCTCGGGCTAAGCGCGCCCATCGAATCCGAAGACGCTTCCGACGCGGTCGCGATCGCCATCTGCCATGCGACGCGCGAAGCGACGCGGACCCGAATCGAGGCCGGAACGTGCGTTTAGCGGGCTTCGCCGCGTTGTCGATCTGGGCGCTGGCGCCGTCGACCGGCGCGCGTGCCGGCGACCCGCCCGCGCCGCGGGTCCTCTACACGAAGTCGTTCCCGGGAAGCACGCCGGCCTTCGTCTCAATCCTCGTCGAGCGCGACGGACGGACCACTTACAAGGAAGCTCCCGACGACGACAGTCCTCTCGCGTTTCAGTTGAGCGAGGCCGACACCGCCGCTCTTTTCGATCTTGTCGCGAAGTTGGACAATTTCGCCCGTCCCCTCGAATCCGGCCTCAACGTAGCGCGCATGGGTCTCAAAACCTTCCGCTACGAAGCCGGCGGCACGGCACACCAGGTATCGTTCAACTACTCCACCGACCCCAACGCGCGCACTCTTGCCGACGGCTTCGATAAGATCGTCGAGACCGAGCGGGACTTCATCAAGCTGGATGGCGCCGTGCATTTCGACACCCTTGGCGTCAACGAAGCGCTGCTCGATCTCGAAACCACGTACGATCATAAACGGCTGGTCGCTCCCGGCCAGTTTCTGGCGCTGCTCGACCGCGTCGCCAAAAACGACAGCTTTCTTCACATGGCGCGCGAGCGTGCGGCGAAACTCGCCGACGTGTTCCGTAATCCTCCGCCGCCAAAGAGCGACGAAAAAGATAAATCCGCGGCGGAGAAGCCAGCGCAATGAAAACCTTACGAAGTGCCGCCGCTCTCGCTTTGTTTTGCTCCGCGCTCCTCGCCCAGACCGCTCCCGCCCCAAATCCCGCCGAAGAGGAACTGCGCAAGGCGCTTGCCGATTCGGCGAACAGCCCGCAGGGTGTGATTCGCGAATTGGAAGCGTATCTTGTGAAGTATCCGTCCACTCCGCAGCGGCCCGATATCGAGAAGCTCCTGTTGCGCGAGGCGATCGATACCAAGGATGTCGAAAGGATCGCCCGGTACGGGGAAAGCGTTCTCGCGCGCGAGCCGGAGAATTTGATGGCGCTCGAAAATACCATCGTCGCCGAGCTGAAACTGGGCGGGCCGGCGGACGCCGGGAAGGCGCTGGGGCACGCGCAGGAGTTCGAACAACAGGTGCATTCCCTCACCGCCGCGCCAACCACCGGACGCGACGAAGCGAAGCGGCGCGTGGAGATGGACAGCGGTTTGGGCCGCGCGTATCTTTACCAGGCGCGGGCGCAGAGCCTTCTGGGACATATGGATAAAGCGGCGGCGCTTGCGCAGAAAAGCTACGCGTCGAATCCCACCGCCGATTCGGCGCGGGAAGCCGCCTTCTGTCTCGATAAACTGCATCAGCCCGCCGATGCGGTTCGATACATGGCCGAAGCCTTCGTCATGCCCGATCCGCGGGAGCCGGATACGGATCGGGAGGCGGACCGCGTCCTGCTGGCGGAAATGTACAAGGAATGGAAGGGCGGCGACGCGGGCCTCGGCGACGTTGTGCTCGAAGCCTACGATCGAGCGGAAGCGCTGCGCGCGGCGCGGCGGCTGGAGATGAAGCGGTACGATCCGAACCTGCAAGTGACGGACCCGATGAAATTCACGCTTTCGAATCTCGATGGGAAGGAACTCAACCTCGCATCGCTCAAAGGCAAAGTGGTGGTGATGGATTTCTGGGCCACTTGGTGCGGCCCTTGCCGCATGCAGCATCCGATCTACGAACAGGTGAAGGCGCATTTTCACGACCGTCCGGATGTCGTGTTTCTAGCCGTCGACGCCGACGACGATATCAAGTTGGTGGCGCCGTTTTTGAAGTCGCAAGGCTGGAGCCGCGACGTGTACTTCCAGGACGGCTTGGCGGCGGCCATGCAAGTGACCAGTATTCCCACGACGGTCATCGCCGGCAAAGACGGAAAGATCGCCGAACGCATGACCGGCTTTATTCCGGACCGGTTCCAGGCGCAGTTGACGTCGCGGATCGAAGCCGCGTTAAACGACGCATCCTCTCCCGCTCCGAAAGAGAAGGGGCATGGCGAATAGCCGTTTTCGCCGCGTGGTTTGGATCGTACTCGATAGCGTCGGTATCGGCGAGTTGCCCGATGCCGCGGCCTACGGCGACGTAGGAAGCGACACCCTCGGCAATATCGCCCGGCGCCGTCCGTTGCATCTGCCGCATTTGTGCGCCCTGGGCTTGGCGAACATCCAGCCTTTGCACGGCCTGGAAGCCTCGCCCGTCCCGCAAGGCGCTTATGGCAAATGCGCGCTCGCTTCCCCCGGCAAAGACACCACCACGGGGCACTGGGAAATGGCCGGAATTCATCTGGACAAACCGCTGCCGCTCTTCCCCGGCGGCTTCCCGCGAACGCTTATGGACGAGTTCGAACGGCGGATCGGCAGAGGCACGTTAGGCAACGTCGCGGCCTCCGGAACGGAGTTCGTCGCGCGCCTGGGAGACGAGCACGTCCGCACCGGCTCGCCGATCGTTTACACCTCCGCCGACAGCGTCTTTCAAATCGCCGCGCATGAGGACGTCATTCCTCTGTGGGAGCTTTATAAGATTTGCGAAACGGCGCGCGAGCTTCTGCAAGGGCCTTTGGAAGTGGGACGCGTGATCGCCCGGCCGTTCGAAGGCGAGCCGGGAGCGTACCGGCGCACGGCGAACCGCCGGGATTTCGCGATACCCCCGCCGCGCGGCATGCTGCTCGATCGCCTGGAGGAGCGCGGCGTACCGGTCTACGCCATCGGGAAAATCTTCGATATTTTCCTGGGGCGGGGAATCGGCGAACACGTCAAAACCAAGAACAACGCCGACGGCATGGCGAAGACGATGGCGGCGTTGGAGGAAGCGCCGGATGGATTGATTTTCGTGAATCTGGTCGATTTCGACCAGCTCTACGGCCATCGCAACGACGTGGAAGGCTACGCCCGCGCGCTAGAAGAAGTGGACCGCTGGCTGCCTGCGTTGATGTCCCATCTGACGGGCGAGGACCTGCTCATCCTGACCGCCGATCACGGCTGCGATCCCACCACCACTTCCACCGATCACAGCCGCGAGTACGTGCCGCTGCTGGCCTGGCGCGCCGGACCGGCGCTGGCGTGTAACCTGGGTGTGCGCTCCACGCTTTCCGACATCGGCCAAACGGTGGCCGGAAATTTCGGCGTTTCGATCGCGAAGGGAACGAGCTTCCTCGACAAACTTTTATGAGAACACCTGTCATGGCGGGGAACTGGAAAATGTTCAAAACCGCCCAACAAACGCGCGATTATTTTCAGCGCTTCCTGCCGCTGGTGGCGAACGTTTCCAACCGTGAGATCGTCGTCTGTCCGCCGTTCCCGTGCCTTGCGGCGGCGGTGGAAGCGTCTGCGGGATCGAAAACCGGCATCGGAGGGCAAAACGTTTATTGGGTGTCCGAAGGCGCTTACACCGGCGAAGTTTCGGCTCCGATGCTGGTGGATGTGGGGTGCCGTTGGGTGATCGTCGGCCACAGCGAGCGCCGCCAATATTTTCACGAAACCGACGACAACGTCCGCAAACGAACCGAGGCCGCGCTCGAGGCCGGCCTCACGCCGATCGTCTGTGTCGGCGAGACGCTCGAACAGCGCGAGAGCGGGCGCACCGGCGATGTTCTGGAGGCGCAGTTTCACGGCGGTCTGCGCGGGTTGAACCCCGAGCAGTTCGCCGCGCTCACCATCGCCTATGAGCCGGTGTGGGCCATCGGCACAGGCAAGACCGCGACGCCTGAGATGGCTGAGGAAGCGCATCGTCTCATCCGCGCGCTCGCCGAATCGCACTACGGCGCGCCCGCCGCGTCGAGCCTGCGCATTCTCTACGGCGGCAGCGTGAAGCCGGAAAACTGCGCCTCGCTGATGGCGAAGGCGGACATCGACGGAGTCCTGGTGGGTGGGGCCAGTCTGGACCCGCAAGGATTCGCCGCGATCGTCAATTGCTGATCATGTCCCGCCAGCCGCTCGTCGCCGGCCTACTATTGGCGCTCACGGCGCACGCGGCCGATTGGAAGCGCCCCGCCGCATACTATCCCATCGTCGATCTGGCCAACGGAGCCGGTCCCGAGTTCGCCTCCGATGCGCTTCTGCGCGGCGTCGAACCCGGCAAGATCGACGACAAGCCGTCCCGGCAGAAGTTGATCACCCAGGCATTTTTCGCCGCCGCCAACGCCCACGAGCCGATTCCGCGAAAGGTGATCAAAGGCGCGGGCATCGATACCGAAGCCGGCATGATGAGCGAGGCTTACGATCTTCACCTGGACGCGCTCTCGCTCCAGTCGCGCGCGGTGCGCCTGATGTTGGCCGCCGATCCGAAAGCCGCGCGGCAAATGTTTCTCGACATGCCCCGGCC
>VFSW01009135.1_pt1 | contig 14161 bp, 16 predicted proteins | sample 5358111 | NCBI WGS metagenome assembly VFSW01 (sample SAMN11554181, study PRJNA540505) | mine drainage metagenome | isolation source: sediment from site ElyBrook_90M | place: USA: Ely Copper Mine, Vershire, VT | collected 2017
GCGGGCTTCCTTATGATGAAAGTTTGACGCGGCATCGGCAAAGACCTTCAAGCATAGAGGACACTGAGTTGCACGGGGCTGTCCTTCCAGATTTCCTCTGTGAAACCCTGTGTCCTCTGTGGTTTAAGCTCTTGATTTTATGCGCATAGCGTATCTCGACTGTTTTTCCGGCATCAGCGGCGACATGTTCCTCGGCGCTCTGGTCGATGCCGGAGTGTCTCCCGGGCTTCTGGAGGACACGGTAGCCGCACTCGATATCGGCGCGCGGCTGGAGAATTCGCGGGTGACGCGAGGCGGAATCTCGGCGACCAAAGTCGATGTGTCTGCCAATGGCTAAAAATAGCTGCCGCGAGAAGTTTTCTGGGAGCAGCGCGACCACGCTCATGAACACGCCTATGACCAGAGTCACGAACATTCTCACGGACACGCACACAAGGATCATGGGCACCAGCATGGTCGCGGTCTGACAGAGATTTGCGGGATCATCGAAAAAGCCGCAATCAGCAACAGCGCCAAAGCAACCGCGATCCGCATCTTTGAAACGCTTGGCCATGCGGAAGCCGAAATCCACAACACAACCATCGAGCGCGTTCATTTTCACGAGGTCGGCGCCGTCGATGCCATGGTTGATATCGTGTGTACAGCCGTCGGCGCCGAATCTCTGGCAGTCGACGAATGGGTATGTTCACCGCTCAACGTGGGCGGAGGGACCGTGAAGTGTGCGCATGGAACCCTTCCCGTCCCAGCACCCGCCACCTTGAAATTGCTTCGCGATGCTCCTGTCTATTCGTCCGGACCACAGGTCGAACTCGTAACGCCTACAGGCGCGGCGATCGTGAAGGCGCTGAGCAACCGCTTCGCCTCGTTTCCGTCCATGAGGGTCGAGAAGGCTGGATATGGCGCTGGAACCCGGGAATTCCCGCAGCACCCGAATCTGCTTCGGATCACGATTGGAGAAGCAGCATTGCCGGATGGTGCGAATGCAGCCGCAGCGGCATCCAAGGAAAAGATCGCCGTGCTCGAAGCCAATCTCGACGACCTGAGCCCGCAGGTCCTCGCCTACGCCATGGAGCGGTTGCTGGCTGAGGGGGCACTCGACGCTTTCAGCGTTCCCGTACAAATGAAGAAGAGCCGTCCGGGCGCGCTGCTCACCGTGCTTGCAAAAACCGAAGACGCGGATCGCCTGACCCGGCTGATCTTTGCCGAGACAACAACTCTCGGCGTTCGCCGCCGCGAGGAACAACGGCAGACCCTGTCGCGCCGATGGGAAACGGTGGATACGACTTGGGGGCCAGTCCGCATCAAGATTGCCAACATGAATGGCAGCGTTTCCAACTACGCTCCGGAATATGAAGATTGCCGGACGCTCGCCGAAGCGCAACACGTTCCGTTGCGAACGGTGATGCAGGAAGCAATTCAGCAATATCTAAGAACTGAGCGAAAAGCGTGAACCGGTGGCTGGCCCCTGAAAGGGGTGTCCGACTCCATAAGACTTACGGCATTGCCAAAGCGACGCCCTGATACAAAATCGACATCATGAACCAGAAGTTCTACATCACGACCCCGATCTACTACGTCAATGCGCGCCCGCATATTGGGCACGCCTACACCACCATTGCCTGCGACACAATTGCACGGCATCACCGCATGCTCGGACACGACACATGGTTCCTGACCGGCACCGACGAGCACGGCCAGAAAATCGAGCGCGCCGCCCAGGCTGCCAATAAGACGCCGCAGCAATTCACCGACGAAATCTCGGCCGAGTTCCGCGTGCTCTGGGACCGCATGGGCCTGACCTACGACGATTTCATCCGCACCACATCCGGGCGCCACAAACAGGGCGTCCAGGCGCTCTGGCGCAAGATTCGCGACAACGGATACATCTACAAGGGAACATACACCGGCCAGTACTGCGTTTTTGACGAGCTCTATGTGGATGTGGTGGGGGCGGGCGCTCCCTGCCCCGATTGTGGCCGCCCTACGGAGACCGTTCACGAAGAGAACTACTACTTCAAACTCTCGGCATTCCAGGACCAGTTGATCCGCCTCTACACCGAGCACCCGGATTTCATCCGTCCTGAAGCGCGTCGCAACGAAGTGCTCTCGTTTGTGCGCGGCGGCCTGCGCGACCTTTCCATCAGTCGCTCCACGTTCTCCTGGGGCATTCCCGTGCCCGACGACCCCAAGCACGTTGTTTATGTTTGGCTCGACGCTCTGGCGAACTACATCACGGCGCTCGGTTATGGCTCTGACGATACCAGCAAATTCGACAAGTTCTGGCCCGCCGACGTCCACATGATCGGCAAGGAAATTGTTCGCTTCCATTGCGTGTACTGGCCGGCGTTTCTACTGGCCGCCGGCTTGCCGCTGCCCAAGGGCATCACCGCACACGGTTGGCTGCTGTTCGAAGAGAGCAAAATGTCGAAATCGCGCGGCAATATCGTGCGCGCCGACACCATTGTCGACGTGCTGGGCGCGGATGCGCTCCGCTACTTCCTGCTGCGGGAGGTCGTTTTCGGACAGGACGGATCCTTTAGCTTCGACGCGCTGGTGCAGCGCTATAACTCCGATCTTGCGAACGGGCTCGGCAATCTCGCCAGCCGTACGCTGACGATGATTACGCGCTACTTCAAGGGAGAGATTCCCTACCCTTCGCACGCGGCGCACACGGTGGCCGATCAGGCGATTGAAGATACGGCGAAAAAGGCGATCTCCGAGTTCGGCGTGTTGTTTGATCAGTATCAGTTTTCCCGGGCGCTTGAAATCGCATGGGGTCTGGTGAGCGCCGTCGACAAGTACATCGTCGAAAACGAGCCTTGGGCGCTCGACGAGAAGAAAGACGAGGAAAGCCGCGCGCGACTCGCCACAGTGCTCTACACCAGTGCAGAGGCTTTGCGAATCGTTGCGGCGCTTGCGCATCCCGTAATGCCCGTTGCTACGGCAAAGATCTGGTCGCAGATGGGCCTCGGCGACATCCAGAAATTTGATCTGAACAAATTGCAGTGGGGACAGCTCCGTCTGGGCACGAAGCTAGGCAAGGTGCAGGCAGTGTTCCCGCGCGCGGACAAGTCCGTCATTGAAAGGATGCAAAAGATGGAAGAACAAGGTACAATTGCAAGTGTGGGGACGGGCGCCTCGCCCGTCCAGCCGAGCGAATCTCGGCCTGCGGTGGCGCCGGCTAAACCCGAAGCAGCGCCGGCCAAGCCAGCCGCTACGATTCCCGACGGCAAAATCAGCATCGATGACTTCGCCAAAGTGGAATTGCGCGTGGCACAGGTCAAGACGGCGGAGCGCGTTAAAGGCGCCGACAAACTGCTGCGTCTGGAAGTCGATCTTGGAACCGAGATACGTCAGTTGGTCGCAGGCATCGCCGAGGCTTATGAGCCGGAAGCGCTGATTGGACGCAAGGTCGTGATCGTTGCGAACCTCGCGCCTCGCAAGCTGCGTGGATTGGAATCGAACGGCATGATCGTCGCCGCATCGCCCGAAGGCGGCAAGCCCGTGCTGGCCAGCTTGCTGGAAGATGTACCGATAGGCCCGCGCCTGAAATAGAACAGTTGCAAGGTTTTGGATTCGAAAGCCGGAACCGAGCCTCGTCGTTAAAGCATCTGGATTCTGACCACCGGCCACTGACCACTGATGTTCATCGACTCTCACGCCCATCTCGAAGGCAAGCGCTACGACACCGACCGTGACGAAGTGCTGGCTCGCGCAAAACAAGCTGGCATCGAGGCCTACCTCGCCATCGGCAACGGGGACGGCCCAAACACTGCCAACTGCGGCATTCAACTGGCGGAGAAATATGACGGGAAGCCGGAGTATCCGCGAATCTGGGCCAGCGTAGGAATTCATCCCCACGAAGCGGCCCTCGCCAACGATGCCGCGGACGCCCAAATGCTGCGCTGGGCGCAGCATCCCAAAGTGATCGCTTGGGGAGAGATCGGCCTCGACTACTTCTACGACCACTCGCCGCGGGAAACACAGAAAGCGGTTTTCCTGCGGCAGATGGAACTGGCGCGCGCCGCGAAACTGCCCATCGTTATTCACTGCCGCCCCTCCGACAACAGCGAAAACGCGTGGAACGACTGCCTTGCACTGATTGCGGACCGCTGGGTCTCTGGCGGCTTGGGCGGGATTCTCCACTGCTTTACTGGCAGCGTCGATCATGCCCGCCGCGCCCTCGATCTGGGCTTCATGATTTCCTTCGCCGGCAATATCACGTTCCCCAAAGCCCAATCAATTCGCGATGCCGCGCGCTTGGTTCCCCTGGACCTTATGCTGATCGAAACCGATTCCCCTTACCTCGCTCCAGTTCCCTACCGGGGAAAGCGTAACGAACCCGCTTTTGTCGAAGAAGTAGCCCGTCGCATCGGCGAATTGCGCGCTATGTCCTACGAGGATATCGGCTTCCAAACCGCGCAAAATTTTTACAAGTTCTTTGGACTCGCGCCGGAATAGCGCCGCAACCGCTTATTGCCAATGAGAAAACGGGCGTCTCTTGCCCGGCGGGACGGCAAGACGGCTTCCGTAATTGTGTAGTGAGGTTTAGTTTGAAGGGATGGGCGAAGCCCAGAGCCTTCGCAGATAGTGCCCGTTCTGTTACCCTCAGATGTGCATGTTGGGGTGCTCGGATCGAGAGTTGATCGAGTTCATGCGACCATTCCCAGCCTAGCCAATCTAAAAGATTTAGGAGTTCGTCCTTAATTTGCGGCCTTAGCTTTGACGGTGACATTCCATGCCCGATAACAGTTTCGATATTGTCAGCAAAATCGACCTCGCGGAAGTTGGCAACGCCATCCAGCAGGCGATGAAAGAAGTGACCACGCGCTTCGATCTGAAGGACTCGAAGTCACAGATCGCGATGGAAGGCACCGAGGCCATCATGCTGCACTCCGCCGATGAGTACAAGATGAAGGCGGTAAATGACATCCTGCAAGCCAAACTGTTCAAGCGCGGCGTGTCCCTGAAAGGCTTGACCTATGGGCCGATCGAGCCCGCGGCCAGTAGTTCGGTGAAACAGAAGATCACCCTGCAGCAGGGCATCCCGATCGAAAAGGCGAAGGAGATCGTACTGCTGGTCAAAAATTCGAAGAAAAAAGCGCAGGCGTCGATTCAGGCGGACGTGGTGCGCATCAGTGGCAAGGATCGCGACACGTTGCAGGATGTAATCGCCATGATCAAGCAGCGGGACTTTGGCATCGACCTTCAGTTCACGAATTACCGGACGAACTGAATTACCGGAGCGGTTTAGTAACGGAGCAACCAGGAAATTGGGTACTACGACCTCCATTAACGGGAAAGAGATTTTTGATCTTCTGCGCGACGACATTGTCGCGATCGAGGAGCAATTCGGGCGCGACACGGTCTCCAATGTCGCCGCGATCACGGAGATTGGAGAGTACCTGCGCGCGGGCGGCGGCAAACGCATTCGTCCGGCGCTTCTGCTCCTGTCTGCCAAACTCTTTGGATACGAGGGTACCGGCGCAATAAAGCTGGCATCAGTCGTTGAAATCATTCACACGGCGACGCTGGTTCACGACGACATCATCGACGAGGCGCAGACCCGCCGCGGCCGTCCCGCCGCCAACACCCAGTGGGGCAACTCGAAGTGTGTGCTCGCCGGCGACTGGCTCTATATGCAGGCGTTCAAAATCGCCGTGCAGGAGCGCAACTTCCGCATCCTCGACGTCCTTATCGAACTGACGCAACAGATGGTTGAAGGCGAACTGCTGCAGATGGAGAAACTCGGCAAGCTGATCTCGCATCAGGAGCATCTGGATCTCATTTACCGCAAGACGGCGTGCCTCTTCTCCGTCTGCATGCGCGTCGGCGGCATTCTAGGCGGCGCCACGGAACAACAGGAAGAGCGCCTGGGTCAGTACGGGCGAGATCTTGGTCTAGCTTTCCAGATCGTCGACGATGTGCTCGACCTCACGGCTTCCGAAAACGTGCTTGGCAAGCCCGTCGCCAGCGACCTGCGGGAAGGCAAAGCTACCCTGTCCGTGATCCATGCGCTCGAGCGTTGTACCGCCTCCGAGCGTAAGCAGATTGAAGCCATCCTTCACGAGCGTGCCTTCAACGGCGTCACCCACGCGGACATTCTGCGCATCCTCAACCGTTACGGTTCGCTGGAATTCGCCTCGAAAGAGGCCGCCCGGTATGCCGAATCGGCACGCCAGGCGATCTGCAACTTCCCTGACTCGGAGATCAAGCGCGCCCTCTTGTGGGCTCCAGAGTTTGTGGTGGCCAGAGATAAATAAACTGGGCCGTTTCCGCGCAACTGTCATCTACTAAGCGATCGCATTTTGAGATGAACCACCTGCTCTCATCAATATCGCACCACGGTTACATCTTCCTGGCCATCGTGTGCTTTGCCGAAGCCATCGGTCTTCCTGTTCCCGCCGCCCTCGCCATCCTGACCGCCGGAGCGGTCACTGCCTACGGAGATTTGCACCTCTTTCTCGTGCTCGTCGTCGGCGTTCTGGCGATGATCGCCGGCGACATCATTCTTTATTTCACAGGAAGAGTAAGCGGTTGGGCGCTACTCGGTCTTCTCTGCCGTCTTTCGGCGAACCCGGAAACCTGTATCCTTCGCTCTGCTGAATATTTTTACCGCCGCGGCAAGCAGACCCTCCTGTTTGCCAAGTTTATTCCCGGCATCAACACCATGTCCCCTCCCCTAGCCGGGAGCATGAAAATGCGGGTCGGAGATTTCCTGCAGTTCGATACTTTGGGTGCGATTTTCTACGTCGGCGCCTACGCCCTCGTGGGCTATCTGTTCAGTGACGCTCTGCGCACCATCACCCGAGGGTTGCGCTCCGCCGGCTTCGCCGCCGAAGTCATCTTCGGCATCGGGCTGCTGGCTTACGCCATCTATCGCGTCTGGGTTTACCGCAAGTACCGCCTGCTCGACGTGATTCCCCGCATCCCGGCCGATGAACTCGCTCGCAGACTCGCGTCCGAGGCAGCTCGGAATATGCTCATTGCCGACGTCCGCAGCCACGGCTATTACGATGCCGCCTCCGAACGCATCGCCGGATCGATTCGCATCGAACCCAACAACCTGATCGAAGAAATCAAGCATCTGCCCAAGGAGCAAGAGATTTATCTCTACTGCACTTGAGCGCGCGAAGCCACCAGCGCCCGTGTGGCGCATCAACTTCAGGAACTCGGCTTCAAAGTCTATGTCATCGCCGGTGGCCTGCGCTCTTGGCGCAAAGCTGGACACCCGGTCGAGCGAGTGCCCCACGACGACCTGGTTAAACTCCCCACTTTCAGTTGAAACATCCGCCGCGTGATTCGCGTCCTTGGCAGCGGGCTGGCACTTTGTTATCGTCCCTTTATGGCGAGAAGCGCGGCATTTTGCGGAGTCATTCTGGCAGCCGGTGAGTCCTCGCGCATGGGCCGCGACAAAGCACTCCTGCCGTGGCCTCCTGACGGAGTCGGCGATACGTTCCTGTCCGCCGCCATCCGCCTCTTCTCCGCTCACGTCGATGAGGTGCTGGTCGTAGTCGGCAAGAACGAAATAGCTTTGACTCCTGTGGTCTACGCCAGTGGCGCGTCGCTGGTCGTCAATCCCGACCCCGATCGCGGACAGTTCAGTTCGTTGCGGACCGGCCTGCGCGAGGTCTTGAACCGCGGCCGCGATGCCGCCATGATCACGCTCGTCGATCGCCCTCCCGTTACAAGTGAAACGGTAGCGACACTCGAATCCGTCTTTGAGCGGGCTACAGCAGAAAGGAAGTGGGCAGTGATTCCCGCATATCAGGGAAAACACGGCCATCCCGTTCTCGCCGGACGCGAGATGCTCGAAGCCTTCCTGCGTGCTCCGGAAACCTCGAATGCCCGCGATATCGAGCACGCCCATCGGGAACAAATCGAGTACATTTCGGTAGACGATCCACTCGTGGCCCTCAACATCGACACACCGGAGCAGTACGCTGCTTTGATTCCGCGACTTCTGCACTCAAGTTAACTCCCAGCCAAGGCCTAATCCATCATGACGCAACTCACACCTGCCCAAGCCCAATTTGTCGAAACTGTACTCAGCCTCCGACCGCGAGTCGCGACCTTTGATTGCGACGGTACGCTCTGGTCGGGCGACGCCGGAGAAGGTTTTTTTTCCTGGGAACTGGAGCGAGGTCTGGTCTCGGACGAAATCGTGCGCTGGGCGCGGGCTCGCTATGCCGCCTACAAGTCCGGCAACGTCATGTGCGGAGAAATGGTCACCATGCATCGCGGGCTGCCCGAAGAAGTCGTGCAACAGGCCTGCGATTCCTATTTTCCCGAGGCCATCGGCTTGAATATTTTTCCGGAGATGCGCGAACTGGTGCGGCGCCTGCACACTTCTGGGTGTGATGTCTGGGCCGTTTCTTCCTCCAACCAGTGGATCATCCGCTCCGGCATGAAGTACTTCGGCATCCCGCAAGACCGCATCCTGTCCGCCGAAACTACGGTTGAAAATGGTCTGGTCACGGACCGCCTGGTGAGGATCCCCAGCGGCCCGGGCAAAGTGGAGGCCATCCGCTTCGCCGTCCAATCTGCGCCCGATTGCGCGTTCGGCAACGCGATCTGGGATCGCGAAATGCTAACCATGGCCAGGCATCCGTTCGCCATCAACCCCAACCCAGCTCTGAAAGAGATCGCGGTCGCGAGTGGCTGGACGGTGTATCAGCCATAAGCCGTCAATGCTCATCAGCGCCAAACCCCTCCCCTTTGTCGTAAAGAGCGTGCAAGGATGGAGCACCGCGACGCGCCGATTAGAACCAGACACGCGCGGGCCTTTGTAGCTCAGAGCCCGCGCAGGAGCGCGGCGAGGGTGTCGATTGCCAGATGCGTGGCGTGACCGGAAGCTTCGGGAACACCGCCTACCGTTCGGAGCACGTCTTCCCTGCTTACCTGGCGCGCTTCTGCGACCGTCTTGCCCTTGGTCAACTCCGTGATGGCCGAGCCGCAAGCCATGGCCGGAACGCAGCCTTTGGCGCGAAAGCGAATTTCGGCGATTCTCTCGCCGTCTAATTTGAGGCTGAGTTCGAGAATATCGCCGCAGGCCGGGTTATCGAGTCGCGCGGTGGCATCCGCAGCTTGGATTTCGCCGGTATTTCGTGGGTTTTGAAAATGGTCGAGAAGTTCGGCGGAATACACTCAGCGATTGTAATGCGCAGAGCACATTTTGCAGTTTCTCGTAGTGTCCTCAATCTAAAGTTCGTTTCCGAAGTCACGGCGATTTGAAAGGGCTCAGCGCCAGCAGAGCCGAAAACCGAGCCCTTGAGAATCGGGCTTTAGCCCCTGCGGGGACAACACTCCGAAGCATCGGATATTCTGCAGTTCTTCAACGGATTTCAGACTCAGGACTCTAGGTCGCCTACAATGGGAGGATGCGCGACCCGCACCGTCCGCGACGAATTGCCAGCCTGCAGCCGAGCGCGACCGTCATTTTGGCCACCGTGGGCGCACTCGACCGCGTCGTAGCCTGCACGAAGTACTGCCTCGACGTGGTTCCGCAGCTTCAAACCGAAGCGAGGGATGGGAAACGGCTGATCGTTGCCGATTCCTGGACCGCGAAGGCCGGCGAGATTCTGGCTGCCAAGCCGGACCTGGTGATCGCGGCGGTTCCTTATCAGGAGGCTGCTGTCTCGGAGATTCTAAAGGCGGGCATTCGGTTTCTCGGACTGGCTCCGCGAACGCTGGACGATATCTATACCGACATCGCACTGATTTCCGGCGCGGTCGGAGCCGGTGAGCGTGGCGAGAAAGTGATTGCAAAAATGCAGACTGCCATCGAAGACGTGCGGCGTCAGACAGCCGGCCTTCCCCGCAAGCGCGTGTTCTGCGAAGAGTGGGGAAAGCCAGTGATCGCATCGCAACCGTGGGTAGCAGAACTGGTGCAGGCGGCGGCCGGTGATTTCGTGGGCAACGCCGGAGCGCAGTGCTCCGCAGAAGAGATCGCGCGGGAGGATCCGGAGGTGGTCATCGCCGCCTGGTGCGGGGCAGGGGATCGCGTACCGCTGACTAAAATCGTTGCCGAACGAGGCTGGGCGAACACTACGGCGGCGCGGAACGGGCAGGTTTACTGCATCTCCGATGAGTTATTGAACACGCCGGCGCCCACGCTGGTGGCGGGGTTGCACGCTTTGGCGCGCGCGATTCATCCGGCGGAATTCGGTCCACAGCCGCAGGCTGCCGGCGATTACGCAAGCACCGCAGTCAGAAGTACCGCGGCAAAGCCGAAAGGCAGCAGCTTGGTTTAGGATTGTGCACATGGCCATCTCAAATCTTTCCAAGATTGACGAAGCCCGTAACCATGTGGACCGTCTGAATTCCGCCGCGCGCTCGGCGGATCAACTCATGGAAGGCATCGCAATGCTGCTAAATCAGCATTTGTTGAAGTACAACTGGGTTGGCTTTTACATGCTCGAACCGGGCGCAAATCCGCCCGTGCTCGTGCTGGGACACTTCCAGGGAGCCATGACTCCGCACACCCGCATTCCTTTGAACGAGGGCATCTGTGGCGCGGCGGCTTCGACGGGAAAAACCGTGGTGGTGGACGACGTAAAAACCGATCCTCGCTACCTTGCCTGCTCGCTCGAAACCAAGTCAGAGATTGTGGTACCCGTCTTCGTGAACGGCCAGGTGGCGGGCGAACTCGATATCGATAGTCATTTTGCCGCAGCATTCACTCCCGAGGATCGCGCACTGGTCGAATACTGCGCCGAACTGGTGGGGAAACGATTGGAGGAAGCAGCTTCCAGCCACTAGGTGCCGCCTTCAGCCCATGAAACGAGTCGTAGCCGCGTTGATTCTGAAAGATGACCTCATCCTCGCTTGCCAGAGGACGCGGCACCAGCCCATGCCGCTGAAGTGGGAATTTCCCGGAGGCAAGATCGAAGAAGGCGAACAGCCTCGCGATGCCATGCGCCGCGAACTGGAGGAGGAACTTGGTATCGTAGCCAAGGTCGGTTCCGAGGTTCGGCGTATCGTCCACGAATATCCCGGCGGAGGCGCGGTGGAGCTCCGCTTTTTCGAAGTGCGCAACTACGAGGGTGAAATCGAGAATCGGATCTTTCGCGAGATCCGCTGGGTGACGCGAAAGGAACTGCTGGGCCTGGACTTCCTCGAAGCTGACCTGGGGCTGGTGAACGAACTGGCGGCGGGAAAAGTCCTTTGAGACTTTTCTGCAGGCCCTCGCGATTCGCCTCTATCCCGGCCCGCCGCGCACCGTTCCGTAAACCAGCATCACGGTCAATACGACCATGATCACCGTAGTCGCCCAGGCGATGATGTTGAACGTGCGCTTGTTTATATACTCGCCCATCAGTTCCTTTTTGTTGATCAGCAGCAGCATAAAGATCAGCACAAAGGGCAGCACGGCGCCGTTGACCACCTGCGAAAATACCGTGATCTTTACCAGCGGAATTCCAGGGATAAGAATTACGGCTCCGCCGGCAATGATGAGCGCGGTGTAGAGCCAGTAAAAGGCGGGCGCTTCGGAAAATTTACGTCCAACACCTGATTCCAAGCCTAACCCTTCGCAAACCGTATAGGCGGTCGATAGCGGCAGAATTGAGGCGGCGAAGAGCGAAGCGTTGAAGAGTCCCAGTGCAAACAAAATGGAGGCCCAGTCGCCCGCCAACGGACGCAGCGATTGAGCGGCGTCGGCCGCATCGCGAATAGAACGATTGCCATGCAGGTAGATCGTTGCCGCGCAAGCCACGATGATGAACCACGCCACCACGTCGGTGAAGATGCAGCCGACAATCACATCGAGCTTTGAGGCATTGTACTGCCGTCGCGTAACTCCCTTTTCGACGATGGACGACTGCAGATAAAACTGCATCCACGGCGCGATGGTGGTTCCGACCACGCCGATCACCATGTAAAGGTACGATTCCTGGCGGAAGGCTGCGAGATGAGGAGGCTTGACGGTGGCAGTTACGGCCTCGATCCACGCGGGCTTGGCGAGTACTCCCGCGAATATGTAGGTGATATAGAAGAACGACGCGGCCAGGAATACCTTCTCAACGCTCTTATATTGCCCTTTGACCACAATCAACCAGACGATCACCGCGCAGATTGGAACAGAGTAGTATTTCGGCACGCCGAACAGTTCCATGCTGCCCGCGATGCCGGCGAATTCGGCGATGACGTTGCCGAAATTCGTGATCAGGATGCCGATCATCATCAGGAACGTGATCCGCAGGCCGTACTCTTCGCGAATCAGATCGCTCAGCCCCTTGCCGGTGACCGCTCCCATGCGGGCGCACATTTCCTGCACGACGATCAGGGCGATCGTGATGGGGATCATGGTCCAAAGAAGTGTGTGACCGAACTGCGCTCCGGCAGCCGAATAGGTGAAGATGCCACCCGCATCGTTGTCGACGTTCGCGGTGATGAAGCCCGGCCCCACGACGGCAAAAAACAGCAGGACTCGAACCTTCCAACTTCTCAGGAATATCATGCGCGCAGGCCACAGGGGCGGTTGAATTGACGAACCGACCAGTCAGAATAAATGCAGAACGCACAGTATGGATAGGTTTATCTGCAAACATTGAGGTTTTCTTCAGAATGCCGGGTGGAGTGTTGCCTGGTGGAGGATTCGAACGATAACTTACAGCTTTGCGCGCAACATCGCGATCACGTCATCGGGAGTGATTACTCCAGTCAGTTTCTTTTGCTCGTCGATCACCGCCAGGGTCAGCAGATTGTACTTGTCGAAGAGTTCGGCGAATTCCCGCTCTTTGGCATCTTCATGGCAGGAAATCAAGGGTTCTTGCGCCAGGGCCAGTAAAGGAGTGGAGGGAGGCGCGAGAACGATTTTGACCAGCGGCACAGCGCCTGCGAGAGTGCCGTGAGAATCCGTGAGGTAGACGGTGCTCATCGTCTCCATGCGGCCTTCGAAGGAACGCATGGCCGCAATCGCATCATCGGCGGTGGCCGTGAGGGGCAAAGCGACGTACTCGGTGGTCATGCGGCCGGCGGCGGAATTTTCCTTGAATTCGAGCAGGTCAGCGACTTCCTGGCGCTCTTCGGGCTGCATCTGCACCAGGATTTCTTCGGTTCGCTCATCGGAGAGGTCGGCGAGCAGATCGGCAGCTGCGTCGGGCTCCATCTCCTCTACGATGTCGGCGGCACGGTCGGAGTCGAGCGATTCAAGGACCGCCTTTTGCACCTTGGGCAGGAGTTCTTCGAGTGCACCGGCGGCGACGCCTTCGTCCAGCGTTTCGAAGACCGCTTCGCGCTCATCGGGAGCGAGATCTTCTACAATGTCGGCAATGTCGGCGGGATGGAGTCTTGCCAGCCGCTCGTTTGAGATCTTCAGCTTGACGCGGCGGGCGGGATCGGTCTCGATGATGTCTACAAAATCCCATGGAATCTCCCGGGGAGGCACCCGCAGCAGCAAGGCCTTCAGGACGGGCGCCGGCACGACGCCTTTTAAGAGGCGGCGGACGGCACCACGGGCACCCACATCCACGCCGCCAACTCGCAAAACCGAGCGATTCTGGGCGCTGTCGTGGTGAAAGTCCACGTCGTTCACGCGGACCACCTTGCGGCCGTGTACGTCAATCACCTGTTGGTCCAGCAAATCGCGGCTCAGGAAAAAGAGACCTTCGGAGCCATCCGCCGCCGTCCAATCGGCAGCGCCGGTCGAAGCGCGGATACCTCCGTTGATCGCGGAAACGGCCGTCAGGGGCAGCATGCGATTGCCAGCGGGCGTTTTGACGATCAGAAGGGCGACGCGGGAGCGATCCTCCTGCGGGGCAAGCGCCACCTCGCGCACACGGCCACTCGCGGCCCCCGACGCATCATAGACGGTCGAGCCCAACAGATCGCTCAGCGAGACGGTGGCCATCACACAAGAGAATACTCAAGACTCTGCGCGGATGCCAGATGAATGAAAGTGTATTCCAATAAAAAGAGCGCATCACCACGGATACACAGAGACGCGGAAGAATTCAAAAGATCGGGAAACTCTGGCTCTTACAGATCGGTGGGTTTCTCCGTGCCTCCGTGGTGAGGCCATGGGTTTGCGAACAGGCCACACTTGGCCACTCATCACTTGGCCACTCATCTTGGCCACTCATCGCCACTCATCGCCACTCATCGGTGTCCGTAGCAAGTTAAAATGTCCGGTTTTTGTAGCACATGACATGTCCGGTTT
>VFSW01009136.1_pt1 | contig 14160 bp, 8 predicted proteins | sample 5358111 | NCBI WGS metagenome assembly VFSW01 (sample SAMN11554181, study PRJNA540505) | mine drainage metagenome | isolation source: sediment from site ElyBrook_90M | place: USA: Ely Copper Mine, Vershire, VT | collected 2017
CACCGGTGCAGCTCTGCCCGCCCGCCGCCAGATCGCCGCCGACGACGTCGCAGTACGTGCCCGCGGCCATGCCCGTCTGGAGTGTCTGCGAGAGCGGCTTCGTGGATCGGTTGATGACCACGAAGCCCGCGGACCCGCGTCCGAACGCTATCTGGTTGCCGTCGTTCGGGTTCGACCACCAGTTCGCCAGCGTCGGCGAGCCGGCCGTGAAGTCGCGGAAACCGACCATCCCCGCGATCGAGTGCCAGCGCTGCTCGCATACCCACTGACCGGGCTTGAGCCCGCAATTCGGTGTCGTGGAGCCGGCCGCGTAGATCGAATTCGTGTGGCCCTGCGAGTCGGAAGGGGGCCCGGCTTCAGTGTCGGAGAAGACGAAGCTGGACATTACCCGCGGATAGCCGAGCGGATAGGCAAGCATGAACACGTTCGCGAGCGCATACACGGCCCCTCGCTTGTAGCTCAGGATCAGGCCGTTGCCGACGTGGCCTCGCTGCGAGTCGTGGTTGTCCGTGAAGACCACGGACTTGTCGCTCGGGCCGATGAATCCGGCCGTGTCGAGGTGCTGCAGCGTGGAGATCGTCTCGTCCGTGTGCGTGAAAGCGGCCGTGACGTCGGCCGTGTAGACGAAGTCGTCGACGCTGCCGGTGGGGTAGTAGAGGTCCTTGGGTACGGCGTCGCCGCCGAAGTCCGTGACCTCCTGATCGATGAAGAACGTCGCGCCGGCCGGAAGCTTGGCCTTGAAGCGGGCGAGGATCTGGGCGAGCTGCGTCTGGGCGATGTGCTTGGCGGCGTCGATCCGGTAGCCGCGCACGCCGAGGCCGTACAGATCGGCCATGTAGCTCGCGAGCGTCTCCTGGACCTTCGGCTCCTCGGTCCGAAGGTCTGCCAGACCCGAGAGCTCGCACGTCTGGACCTCGGTCGGGTCGGAGAAGTTGCTGATCGTGTGATCGCAGAAGATGTTCGGGTAGGCCGGATTCGGGTTGGCGTGGAAGTCCGCCGGCCCGTACAGCCCCGGATACGAGTACTTCGTATAGACCGTGCCGGCGCTGCCCGTGCCGGAACCCGCCGCCATGTGGTTGAGGAGCACGTCGGCGTAGATCTCGACCCCGGCTGCGCGGCAGCGCGCGACCATGTCGGCGAACTCGGCCCGGGTGCCGCTCCGGCTCTCCAGCTTGTAGCTGACGGCCTGGTAGCGCTCCCACCACGGGAACTGGTTCGCGGCCGTGTCGATGATGGCGTGCTCGTTGGGCGGCGAGACCTGCACCGCGGCGAAGCCGTGCGGGCCGAGCCACTGCTCGCACTCATTGGCAACGTCGGTCCACTTCCACTCGAAGAGCTGGACGAAGACGGTCCGCTGCGGATAGGCGAGGCTGGCGACGCCGGGAGCGGGCGAGCCGTACGGGTCGAACGAGGGCGAGGCCGACGGCGACGGGGCCAGCGACGGGACGGGCGAGGCGGTCGTCAGCGGACCGAAAACCGAGGGAGACTCGGCTGGCGAAGACGGAGTCGGTGTCGCAATCGGTGTCGGGCTCGAAGACCCGCAGCCCACGACGAAGGCCACTACCGCCGCCATGACCAGCGCCTGCTTGCCCGCTCGCAACATCGCCGCCTCCTTCGGCCGGACCATGGACCCACGGACGGCGCCCCGTCAACAGCTCCCCTGCGCGATGATTGCCGCATGGCTCTGGAGTGGTGGCGGAAGGCCGTCGTCTACCAAATCTACATCCGCAGCTTCGCCGACTCCGACGGAGATGGCGACGGCGACATCGGCGGGATTCGCAGCAGGCTTCCATATCTGCGCGATCTCGGTGTCGACGCGATCTGGATCACACCGTGGTATCCGTCGCCGATGGCGGACGGGGGATACGACGTGGCCGACTACCGGGACGTCGATCGCCGGTTCGGAAGCCTGAACGGCGCCCGCAGGCTGATCGAGGACGCGCACGCCGCGGAGCTCAGGCTGATGATCGACATCGTCCCGAACCACACTTCATCCGAGCATCGCTGGTTTCGGGAGGCCTGGGCCTCGCCTCGAGGTTCGGCGGCCCGGGCCCGCTACCACTTTCGCGATGGGCGGGGACCGGGCGGCAGCGAGCCCCCGAACAACTGGCGGAGCGTCTTCGGCGGATCGGCCTGGACGCCGGCGCCGGACGACGGAGCGGAGCCCCGCCAGTGGTATCTCCATCTGTTCGACGAGGCGCAGCCGGACCTCAACTGGGACAACGCCGAAGTCCGGGCCGAGTTCGAGTCGATCCTCGAGTGCTGGCTGGCAATGGGCGTGGACGGCTTCCGGATCGACGTCGCGTCATTCCTGCTAAAAGCGGCGGGCCTGCCCGATGTTCCGGATCACTCGGAGGCGATCTCGCGGGCCGATGACGCGGCATGGGATCCGGCCGCTCACCCGTACGAGAACCAGGCCGGGTTGCACGAGATCTACCGTCGATGGCGCGCCATCGCGGACCGGCATCCGGGGACCGTTTTCTGCGGCGAGGTACATCTGCCGGCGGAAGGCATCGCCGGCTACCTGCGGCCCGGCGAGCTGCACACCGCCTTCAACTTCGATTTCGCGCTCCGCCCCTGGAATGCGGCCGCGCTGCGAGCATCGATCGATACGACGCTCGCCGCTCATGAAGCCGTGGGCGCGCCGCCGACCTGGGTGATCGGCAATCACGACCTGCCGCGGCCGGCGTACAGGTACGGCCGGTCGACCGCGCGGGGCGGCGACGGCTGGAATGCGTGGCAACGGAACGGGCCGGCGGATCGGGCGAGGGGATTGGCCAGGGCCCGCGCGGCGGCGCTGCTGGGCCTGGCCCTGCCCGGCAGCGCCTACATCTATCAGGGCGACGAGCTCGGATTGCCCGAGATCCTCGATCTGCCGCCCGAAGCCCGCCAGGACCCCACGTTCCGGCGATCCGGCGGCGCGGACGTGGGACGAGACGGCACGCGCATACCGCTGCCGTGGAGCGGATCCGAGCCGCCGTTCGGGTTCGGGCCGCCGGGCTCGCGGCCGTGGCTCCCGCAGCCGGGGCAGTGGTGGGAGCTGTCGGTGGAGGCCGAGTCGCGGGACCCGAGCTCGACACTGTCGCTCTACCGCGCGGCCATCCGGCTGCGCCGCGACCATCCGGGCTTCGACTCGGGCTCGTTCCGGTGGCTGCCGAGCGTGGCCGGAACCCTTCTGTTCGGCCGGGGCGGCGGGCTCGCCTGCGCCGTCAATCTCTCGGACGATCCAATGCCGCTGCCGCCCGGAAGCCGATTCCTGCTCTCGAGCGCGCCGGTCATCGATTCCGACTCGCTGGGTCCGGATTCGGCTGCCTGGCTCCAGCTGCCCGAGGCGGACCAGGCGGGGCAAGCGGGGCAAACGGAGGAAGCGTGACCAAGCTGACGCCCAAGATCATCCTGGAAGGGACCAGGCTGACTCACAAGACGGACATAGCCTTCGCGCTCAACGAGCATCCGAGGATCGTGGGGCCGCGGCGCTACGCCTACCACTCACCGCTGATCTCGGCGGAGTGGTGCGCCTTCACGCCCTTCCCGTGGGGCCGCGGCATCATCAACTTCGCCGCGGACGAGGAGGCCCGGGCGCTGGCGACGTACGAGGCCTGGGTCCATCTCTTCGAGCTGATGCCGTACTACTCGTGGATCGTCGATCGCTTCCATCTGTCGACGAAGGCCTGCCAGCTGACCGAACGCGGCGTCGAATACGACTTCGGCTGGCTCGAGGAACGCCTTCTGCCGCTCGGCTTCCACCTGGTGGTCTGCGTCCGGCGGCCCCAGACGTTCGAGGCGGCGCGGGCCGAACGGCTCAAGGTGTCGGGCAATCCGCGCCAGTACGACGACCTGGAGCCGTTCATCGCGGAGCAGGAGTTGCTGCGGCGCCTGGCGCGCGAGTCCAGGCTGCCCGTGCTCGAACTCGACGTCTCGGACGACGACGTCGCGGGGGCCTGCGAGCGCGTCGCGGACTGGATGACGGAGACGGGCGGCTTGTGGGCTCCCGCGGGGCGCGAGGCCTCGTGAGGCGTCGTGGGTCCGGCCGGGCTCGGCGGAGCAGAGTGCGGGCACCGGCATCCCGCAGATCCTGGGTGGCGGCCTGCGGCGGCGGGGTTCTCGCCGATCCGAACCCACGCCCAGCCGACTACTTGTTGATCGCCTGGAACGCGCCCGTCGCCGGGTCGTAGAGGGTGGCCGTCGGCAGCGGATTGCCGGCTCGGCCACCCGCGATCAGCACCTTGCCGCCAACTGTCGTCGCCGTCTGGCTGTCGCAGGCGATCGGCATCACTCCCGCCGTGGTAAATCTCCCCGGACTCGGTTCGTAGATCTCCGCCGAAGCGAGATCCACCGCGTTGTTCTCACCGCCGGCGATCAGGACCCGGCCGTCGGGGAGGGGAGTGGCCGTGTGGTACTCGCGAGGCACGCTCATCTGGGCGGTCTCGCTGAACGTCCCGGTCGCGGGGTCGTAGATCTCGGTCGTGGCCATCGTGCTCCCGAAGGCCATCTGACCGCCGCCGGCGATCAGAACCCTGCCGTCACTCAGCAGTGTCGCGGTGTGGTTCTGGCGGGCCGTCTTGAGTGATCCGGTGGCTGTGAAAGTGCCGCTCGACGGGTCGTAGATCTCCGCGCTGGCGAGGTCGGCCGCGGCGCCCTGCCCGCCCACGATCAGCACGCGGCCATTGCCCAGCGCCGTGGCTGTTGCGCGTGCACGCGGCGTCGTCATCTGCCCTGTGGCCGAGAAGGATCCCGTCTTCGGATCGTATAGCTCGGCGCTGGCGAGAGGCCCCGACCCTCCCTGGCCTCCGGCGAGCAGGACGAGACCGTTGGGCAGCATCGTTGCCGTATGGGCGGTCCGCGCGGTCTGCATGGAGCCTGCCACGGCGAACGTGCCGGCCCGCGGATCGTAGATCTCGGCGCTGGCCGTCGGTCCGGATGCCCCCTGGCCGCCCGCGATCAGCACTCTGCCGTCGGCGAGTGGCGTCGCCGTCTGGCCGCTCCGAGCCGTCTTCATGGAACCCGTGGCAGTGAACTTGCCGGATGTGGCGTCGAAGATCTCAGCCGAGGCGAGCGGCCCATTTGACCCGACGCCGCCGGCGAGGAGGACTCGATCTCCGGCGATGACCGTGGCCGTGTGGCCGCTTCGTGCCTCGACCATCGGCCCGGTGATCACGTCGGGCGAGCGGAACTGGCCCAGAAGGAATGCCACTATCGTGCCCACGACAACGACACCCAGGATGAAAGCGCCCGCCTTGATGAGGCCGGACCAGTCGCCCGCTCGTGCCTTGGGGAGGTGCGCGGTGGAGCCGCAATTCGGGCAGGGCTCGCCGATGAATGCAGTCCGCGATGTCACGAAACCGCAGCTGATGCAGCTCTGGCCGGCTTTGTGGCCGCACGCGGGGCAGACCAGTGAGTCTCCGGTCACTCGCGCGCCACAGGCGCCGCACTGGTAGTCCGCCATGGCCTTCTCCATCAAAGCCCGACCGCACCCGCTGATCGACCTGGCGAGGCTTCGCGCCAGACGAACCTCGAACGGTCCCGTCCGCCGGGCTCGGTTTCGATGATAGCGCCGGTGCCACACGCCGCTCTCGAGCGGCCGTCGCATCACGCTCCGGATCATCCGGCCGTCTCGTCCGCGTTCTGCCGGCAAACCTGCATCATCTGCTGGCCCCTCGCATCTGGAGCCCTGTTGGAAAGCACCGCCCAGGATCGACACGCGCCCGAGCGCTCCCCCTCGCTCGCGGCGGCCCTATCCGTCCTCTGGCCCGGCCTGGGTCAGCTCTACATCGGCAGGCGCCGACTGGCGGTGGCGTTCGCCCTGCCGGCCCTCCTCGGGCTCGGCCTGGTCCTGTACGAGTTGCGCCAGGGCCCCGTGGTCTTCCTGGCCCGCTTTGCCGATCCTGCCTTCAGCGGCGCGGCGGCCGCGATCGTCCTTCTCCTCGGAGCGTGGCAGGTCACATCCATCGGGCAGGCCTTCTTCCAGGGCCGGCGGTGGAGCGGCCACCGGGCCATCGACAAAGCGGTCGTCGTCGCGGTCGCCGCCGTCGTGGTCATAGCGTACGGAGGGACCGGCTTCCTGCTCGCGACCGCGTCCGCGGCCGAGAACCACGCCTTCAATCCGGTGAGCCGCCTGGTGGACCTGACGACTCCCTCGCCCGACCCCTCGGCGTCCCAGATCGCTGGACTCTCGCCGACCCCCGGCCGCACGCCCTCGATCGCGAATCGCGTGACCATCCTCCTCAACGGAGTGGATTCGGCGCCCGGCCGGGGCGAGACGCTCTACGACTCGATCCTGGTCGTCAGCTACGACCCCAAGTCCAACTCGATCCAGATGGTCAGCGTTCCGCGGGATACGGCTTCGTTCCCGATGTACTTCGGCAATCACCCCGTGGTGCCGGTGACGCTCCGCATCAACTCGGTTCCCACGTACGTTCACAACGGCTGGCTCAAGTCCCCGGACAGCCCGTACATGACCCTGGTCAAAGAGATCAGCTATCTCGTGGGCATTCCGATCGACTACTACGCGGTCATGGATCTCGACGGATTCGTGCGGATGATCGACGCCGTCGGTGGGATCGACATCGTGAACCCGAGCCCGATAGACGATCCCGTTTACGCGACTCCCCAGGGGACGATCATCGGCTACAAGCTCGCGGCCGGGCCTCAGCACCTGAACGGCCAGCAGGCCCTGGGCTACGTCCGCTCCCGCCACGGAGCCGGCAACAGCGATTGGGCTCGCGACTCCCGCCAGCAGGACGTGCTGGTCGCCCTGCTGCGCAAGATGGCCCAGCCGGGCGAGCTCCTGGCTCTGCCGGGTCTCATCTCGACGCTCGGTTCGAGCGTGACCACGGACTTCCCGGCCAATCGGGTGGCCGACTACGTGGCCGTCGGCGAGAACGTGCCGAGCCAGAACATCTCCCAGGTCGTCCTGGGGCCGCCGTATACGATCCTGGGGATCAACGGCGTGAACTCGGCCGCCACCACGTGCCTGCTCGACTACAAGGTGGCCCAGCTGTCCCGCCAGTTCTTCGGCAAGGACAGCCTCTGGTACGGCAAGCCGGACCCGCCGAACACGTGCCGCTGAGCAAGGGAGCGGTGGCCGGGGGCCGCGCAGCAGGGCAGTCGGCGATCGGCAAAGCGTGCGCCTGCGCCCGGCCGGTCCGTACGGCCCGAGGCTAGCAGCTCAGTCCGCCTCCTCCGCCGCCACTCCCGCCGATCCCGCCTGGGACGCTGGCCAGTCCGCCGGCGACGATGGACTGGATCTTGTCGACCGAGGCGACGGTCAGGATGTCGTCGACAGCTCCCGTGGTCGACGGGTCGAGGCCGTACGAGGCGATGCTACCCACGCCGACGTGCTCGGCCAGAGCCGCGAATTGCGGCAGCGCGTCGATCGGAAGGTCGGTCCAGAGCGCTCCGGCGAGCGCGCTCATGACCGACGGAATGCGAGGCACCAGCGAGCACGGGTCGAGCTGGGCGCGGACGGCCTTGAGGGCAATCTGCTGGCGCTGCATTCGGTAGTAGTCCGAGTCGTGGCCGATCACGTGGCGGATGCGGGCAAACTCGAGCAGCGTGTCGCCATTCATCACCTGCGTGCCGGGCTTGATGTCGATGCCCCAGATGTCGTTGCCGCCGTTGGCGGGCTCGTAACCCGGGATGAGCGCGCCGGTGTAGTCCCGGGTTCCCTTTGGGTACTCCTTGACCTCGTAGGGCACGTTGACCGCGACTCCCTGCGGGGCGATGGTGTTGATCAGGGTGACGAAGCCCGGCAGGTTGATCACTACGGCTCCGTCCATGTGAACGCCCAGCAAAGCCCCGACCGCACCTTCGAGAGCGTCCACGCCGCGTATGTAGGCAGCCGACCACGTGTTCCCCGTGCCGTACTGGCTGTAGAACTGGGGGTGCGTGATCGCCGCTTCCTGCCACAGGTAGTCCACCAGGTAGTTGGCGGGCGCCTGGTTCGAGCCCGGTGCCGGACCGAAGCAGTGGCAGGCGTAGAACTTCGCCGACTCGGCCGGCAGCGGGATGTTGATCATGTTGCGAGGTATGCCGTACATCGCCGCCTGGCCGGTGGCCAGCTTCACCTGGAGGGCGATCATCGAGTCGGGCCGCAGGCCGCTCATGCGGCCGCCGCCGGGTCCCTGGTCGGCGCCGATCAGGAGCACGTTGAGGTAGCCGTCCGAGCCCCAGCTGCCGGACGTGTTGCTGCTGGCCGGCAGGTCGCCCAGCGCGTAGACAACCGGTGCCGGGCTCCCCGATGGGCCGGCCGGCGTGCCCGCGCCGGCGCTCGACCCTGCACTCGAGCCGGCGGGCGGCGGACTGGCCACGGCCTGATCCGCGGCGATAGGAGCCATCGTGTAGTCGGGAGGCACCGTGGCGTTGGCGTTCGCGGCGAGCCAGCTCGGACCGTTCGAGTTGAAGATGCTCGACAGGCTCTGCTGGATGGACGCGTCGCTCGCGGCGACGTAGCCGTGGATCCACATCGACGACCCGATCAGGACGACGATCGTCGCCAGGCTTGCCGCGGCCGCGGTTCCGCGGGGTCGCACGAGCGTGGCCACTGAGCCGCCGGCTACCAGGTAGGCGTCGAGGATCGCCCAGACGCGATAGGCGAAGGTCACCACGTCGAGGAGCAACAGGCTCTGCAGCCCGGCTTGCGACGCGAATCCGGTGATGATCGAGTGGCGGGCGAAGAGCAGGACGAGGCCCACGGAGGCGAGGAGCGAGAGCGCGGGTATGGCGACGATCAGACCGCGATCGCGCCGGCCCGCGGCCAGCTGACCCAGCCCCGGAAACAGGAACGAGAGCGCGGCGGCACCGGCGGGCGAGACACGCGAGGCTCGCGGCTCGGATCCCGGGCGGGCGGGCCCGGCTGCCAGGCGTCGTGACGAGATCGACATCTTTCCTCCGGAGCACCCCCGTCGGGAGTCGACTCTACCCGACGAGGCGGGCAAGAAGGCGCGCCCTGGACAGGGGACGCCCAAGAGACGCAACGGCAGGGGCGTCGTGCGTCGTCGAGACGGTTAGATCCGGCTCCGGCCCGGCATGCGCATCACTCCCCGGCGCGACGACCCCGGTGGGTAGGGCGGCTGAGATGCTCTGGTAGCCTCTCGGCCGGCGCCTCGGTCTCCGTCGACTGCCCCGTGCGCCGGGTTGCCAGCCTCCCATCGCCTCGCCCGAGAACGGAGTCACGTCCTTGCCGGAACCTTCGCGAGCGGCCGCACATCGACTCCTCGAGCGAACGAAGGTCGCGCTTGCGGCGGCCGGGACGCGACTCGGGCGCGTGCTGCCGGGCGCCCGCACGCGAAACTCCGAGCTCGAGCGCCTCGCGCTGGCGGGCCTGTGCCTGGGGCTGATCGCGCTGGCCATGCTGACCTCGATACCGTCCGCCGCCAACGAGGCCGCCGCCGGGTCGGGTTCCCCGGTTCCGGTGGTCGGTCCCGGGGGAGCCTCCGCTCGAACGGACCCGACCGCGGAACCGTCAGGACCGGCGGGCTCGGCCTCCTACCCCGGGGACGGCTCCATCGCCAACGTGCTGGAAGACCAGATGCCCGAAGGCGATGCTCGCGCACTGCTCCAGAAGTACACGGTGCAGAGCGGCGACACCCTGGCGCGGATCGCGATTCGCTTCGGGCTGGACCCCACGACTATCTACTGGGCCAACAGGAGCAGCCTCCCCGACCCGCAGTCGCTCAGAGTTGGTCAGGTGCTCATGATCCCGCCCATCGACGGCCTGCTCGTCGTGGTGGGTCCCGGAGAGTCGCTGGCATCGATCGCCACACGGTACGGGGTGGCGGCGCAGGACATCGTCGACGTCAACAGCCTGTCCAACTCGGCCGTCCTCCTCGGCCAGGCTCTCCTCGTTCCGGGCGCCGAGGCCGGACCGATACCGGTGGTCAGGGAGGTCAGGCTTGCCTCGAGCCGCGGTGGTGGCGCGAGCGGCAGCTCGAGCGGCTGGAATGGCCACCTGATCTGGCCCGTACCCGGCCACACTCAGATCAACCAGCGCTTCGGGTGTACGGGCGATCCCGCGGAGCCGCGAGTCGGCGGCTGCGCCCACTTCCACGACGCGATCGACATCGGAGCGCCCGCCGGCGCCGCGGTCGTGGCCGCCGGTCCCGGCACGGTGATCTACGCCGGCTGGAAGCTGGCCGGTTCGGACGGGTACGGCGGCGGCCTGGTGGTCTGGATCTCACACGGCGGCAAGCTCTACACCACCTACAACCACCTGTCGGCGGAGTTCGTCAGAGTCGGCCAGCAGGTCGGCGCCGGGCAGCGCATCGGGAGCGTCGGAATGACCGGCGCCGCCACGGGTCCGCACCTCCATTTCGAGGTCTGGGCCTGCTACCCGTGGAGCGACGGCACGACGAGCTGCGCTCGAAACCCTCTTGCCTACGTCCGATAAGTCGGCGGCGTCCGGCCGGGATTAGCGCGTCACAGCCGAGCCGGGCCGCTCCGTCCGGTCAGCTCGCTTCGGGCGGAGACTTCCTGGTCGTCGCGCCCGATCGTGGAGCCGAGGGCCCCGCGGTCTTCTTCGGCTGTACGCCCGCGGCCGGCATGTACATCCAGTCCGCGTACTCGTGGAGCATCCGGACAGTGGAGAAGCGCCAGAGGGTGCTGCCGATCGAGCGGCGCATCTCCGACGTCCAGCCCGCCGGAACATCGTCCTCGTCGCGGGTGTAGTAGAGCGGCACGACCTCTTGCTCGAGCAGGCGGTAGAGGTCCTGGGCGTCGTTGTAGTCCTGGGCGCCCTCGTCCGGGTTGGTCTCGCGGCCGCCGATGGCCCAGCCGTTGTCGCCGACCCAGCCCTCGTCCCACCAGCCGTCGAGGACGGACAGGTTGACGACCCCGTTGGCCGAGGCCTTCATGCCGCTCGTGCCCGACGCCTCCAGCGGCCGGCGCGGGTTGTTGAGCCAGACGTCCACGCCCTGGACCATGAACCTGGCAACGCGCATGTCGTAGTCCTCGAGAATGAAGACTCGACCGCGAAGCTGAGGCGAACGAGACCGGGCGAAGATCTCCTGGATGACGCCCTGGCCGGGCCGGTCGGCGGGGTGGGCCTTGCCCGCGAAGATGATCTGGACGGGCCTGTCCTTGTCCCAGAGCAGCCGCGACAGCCGGTCCATGTCGGAGAAGATGAGGGCAGCTCGCTTGTAGGTCGCGAAGCGCCGGGCGAAGCCGATCGTCAGCGCGCCGACGTCGAGCACGTCCTCGAGCTCTTCGAGCGTTCCGGGAGATTCGCCGTGGCGGGCGAACTGATGGCGCAGCCGGTTGCGGGCGAAGATCATCAGCTCGAGCTTCTGGCGCTGGTGCGCTTCCCAGAGGTCCACGTCGGGGATCTGATCCGTGCGCTCCCAGAAGGCGCCGGTCCCGTTCCGCGCGTCCACGTTTTCCAGCTCGGCGCCGAGGTCGCGCTCGAAGAGGTAGCGCATCGGCTGGCCGACCCAGGTCGGCATGTGGACGCCGTTGGTGACGGCCAGGATCTGCTTGTTGCCGAGGCCCTGCCAGGTGTTGTTGGCCGTGACGCTGTGCAGCTTGCTCACCGCGTTGGCCGAGTTGGACATTCGAAGCGAGAGTGCGGTCATGTCGAACTGGCGGGTGTCGCCGTCAACTCCGCGGGCCAGCTCCAGGATCCGATCCATCGGCACGCCGCCCGTGCCCTTGCGGCCGTCGCCGTCGTAAAGCGGGCCGGCGACCCGTCGGATCAGGTCCGCGTCGAACCGCTCGTTGCCTGCGGAGACAGGCGTGTGAATCGTGAACACCGCGTTGGAGCGGACACGCTCCAGGGCTTCCTCGAATGCCACTCCCTTCGCGACGAGGGCGCGGGTCCGTTCCACGAGCAGGAAGGCGGAGTGGCCTTCGTTGAGGTGCCAGACCACGGGGTCTATGCCGAGGGCTTTGAGAGCACGAACGCCGCCGGTGCCCAGAACCAGCTCCTGGTGCAGGCGCATTTCGCGGCCGCGGACGTACAGGATCTGCGTGACCGGGCGATCCGACTCGGCGTTGTCCGGGATGTCCGTGTCGAGAAGAAGGACCGGCACGCGGCCGACCTGGACGAGCCACACCGCGGCGAACAGGTCGCGGCCCGGCAGTTCCACGGAGACGGTGAGCGGCTCGCCGTCGGGGCCCAGGACTCGCAGGATCGGCAGCTCCGCCAGGTCGTAGTCGGGATACGCGTGCTCCTGGTGGCCGTCGGCGTCGATCGTCTGGCGGAAGTAGCCGTGCTTGTAGAGCAGGCCTACGCCCACGAACGGCATGGCCATGTCGCTGGCGGACTTGATGTGGTCGCCGGCGAGGACGCCGAGACCTCCGGAGTAGATGCCGAGGCTCTCGTGGAAGCCGTATTCGGCGCAGAAGTAGGCGATCGGGCCCGAGAGCGCCGCGCCGTACTCGCGGTTGAACCAGTGCTCGCTTCCGCCGGCCATGTAGCGGTCGAATTCGTTGAGGACCTGCGTGTACTCGGCCATGAACGCCGGGTCGTCCAGCAGCTCCGACCAGGCGATCGGCTGCGAGAGGACTTCGACGGGGTTGCGGTATCGCGACCACGAGAGGCCGTCGATGCGGCTGAATAGAGCCCGGGCTCGGGGGTTCCAGGCCCACCACATGTTGTACGAGAGTCGCCGCAACCCCTCGAGTTGCGGGGGCAGCCGGAACGACGCGCCCGGAAGAGTGGGAACCTGTACGGCTCGATCCATATGCGGCGCCATGATAGCGGACGGAACCGAACCATCCGTCCGACCACACGTACCGGTTTACCGGACGTTTAGGCGGCGTTTAGTTGCGTGGCGCCGTGGCGTGGGCCCCGTGGCGTGGGCCCCGTGGCGTGGGCCCCGTGGCGTGGCCCCGTGGCGTGGGCCCCGTGGCGTGGCCCCGTGGCGTGGCCCCGTGGCGTGGCGCCGTGCCGTGGCGCCGTGCCGTGGCGCCGTGGCGTGGCCCCGTGGCGTGGGCCCGTGGCGTGGCCCCGTGGCGTGGCGTGGCCCCGTGGCGTGGGCCCGACCGTCGGCCTCCGCCAGGTCCGTAACCCCTCTGCCCCGCGCCAGCTCGTCGTCTTCGCCACACGCCCGATCTCATCCCCGACCCTCAGGACGTCCTGCCAATCTTTCACGAGGCGACCGCTATTCCGGAGGTCGCGAAGGCAACCTGCCAGATTTTCGCCCCAGAATGCTTGCGCTTGGAACATCGGCCGGCGAGGTACGCGGCGGGGGGATCTCGGCCGAATTCTGCCGAATCGGGGTCCCTGCGGCGGTTTGCCGGCCCTCGCGCGTGCGAACGAGCTTGCTGTCGGTGGCAGGATGTGCTCGCCGTTCGGCCCAACGTTCACGCCGTGCGAATCTGTCAGAGAGCGGCCGCGGCCGAGCCGTTGGGGGACGATTTCGCGGCTGCGGGTGTCGGGAGTGGGCACCAGTACACGCGCCGGGTCGCCGGGTAGGCCCCCGGGGGGTCGCCGGGGCGCGCCCAGGCGCTGCCGTGTGGCGCCGCCGCCTGATTCTTGAACAACTTCCATGAGGCGGAGGTTATTCAAGAGATCAGGCCAATTCTGCCGTTGGGGAGCCCACGGCCGCGCCGGACCATGCGTGGTCGTTGCGTGATTGAAGGCCGCGTCGACCAATGGGAGTCGTCCGATCTCGCACAACTTTCGTGTGGCGGAGGTTGTTCAAGTTCCCGGCCGACGCGGCCGTGGCGGCTGAGGCCCACTTCGGAGGCGGCCGGGCGGGTCCGGGCGCCAGTAGCCGGCGGCCGGTCGCGGGTACTGTGCTTGCTCGATGCGGGTAACGGCGGCGCGCAGCCCCACCTGGTGTCGTGGCCACGCCCCGATTCCCGTGCGGGCCGCATCGTTCGTTCCCGCCGCGCTTACCATGGGAAGCCACATCGATCCGGCTCGGATCGGGCCCGGCCTGGGTGGAGGCCGAGTACCCGGTTCGAGCTGACTGCGTACCTCATTGGAGCGGAGAATGCGGGTCGTCTGCATCAGCGCGGAATGCGAGCCGTGGGCCAAGACGGGTGGCCTCGGAGACGTGGTGGATGCGCTGGCTCGAGCCGTGGGTGCGGCGGGGCCCTCGGCCGGAGCGACCCGAGCCGCCCGAGTCGCCCGCGCCACAGGCGAGGCCGCACGCGAGGCGGCGGGCGAGGCCACAGGCGAAGCCACTACTGGCGCCACTCCCCCCAGCGACGCCACTT
>VFSW01009137.1_pt1 | contig 14160 bp, 21 predicted proteins | sample 5358111 | NCBI WGS metagenome assembly VFSW01 (sample SAMN11554181, study PRJNA540505) | mine drainage metagenome | isolation source: sediment from site ElyBrook_90M | place: USA: Ely Copper Mine, Vershire, VT | collected 2017
GGCTTCCGGCTTTTTTGTATAAAACTGTTTTACTTAGTATGGTATAAGCTGGAATTAAAATTACGGCACATTAGGTGCGCGCGTTTTGTTTTTCAACTTCGAGCCGCGCGCGGAGCTGGAAGATTGTGTCTGCGATAAGATGCGCCTTGACCCAGGTTTTTTGTTTGTTATCCAGAAGTTCTCCCATGCCGGCTAATATGGCCGTGTCATCGAATTTCTCCAAAGCTTCTATAGCCTTTTGTAGAAAATCGTTAAACGACAGGCTAGTCCTTTGTTCTACGATCTGGTGGTTAATGTCCCAGCGTTCTTTGAGAAAATACCAGACGTCAAAAATGTCGCGGTTAATGTCACCGAGTCGTTCCATCATTGCTACCAGCTTGTGCGCCGCCATGTCTGCCTGGTTCATTACCAGCATGGAGATACCAAGGTAATTTTTCAGCTCATACTTGGAACCAAAAGCTCTGGTATTTATTTCCACTTTTATATTTGTGGATTTGTCATCGTAGGATAACAGTAAAAACAAAGTGTAGCGCTTGTGGGTCTTGCGCTTAATTGTCCCGTAGTTTTTAATCAGTTCTTCTACTTTGCTAAAAACATACTCGGCTTTGTCGCCGTCTAGCAAATCAAAATCCAAATCTACGGAAAACCTTGGCAGGTTATAGAATAAGGTGGCAGCAGTGCCGCCTTTAAAGCCGAGCAAAGGCCCCAGGGTGGAGTCGGTATAAATATCCTTGAGGATTTGCAGGAGAATATTTTTATGCTGTGCTGTATTGAGTAAGGCCATAATTTAAGATTTAGCTTTTTTATCAAAGGCTTCTTTTTGCGCCTGCACCCGTTTGCTTAACTGTTTGTTATCGTAAATGGGTAAGAGTTCAAATACTTTTTCCCAGTTCAGGCCATCGAGGTTATCAAAGTAATAGCGGCGGTTTAAGTACAGGCGGTCAAGGAAGGCGCGTTCGGGCGTGGCAACAAAATAATTACCTTTGTTTTCCAATCCGGCCTGGTTGGTCAGGACATGGTCTTTTAATTTTTGGAAAACTATTTTTTGCCCGTCAGCCGTAATTTCGCCGGTTCTGCGCGCGGCTACAAAAATGCTGTCGTAATGCTGGAAGGTCATCCCGGCCTGGCGGAACACTGTTTCAAGGCTGACGTAGGAGGGAGTATAAATTTTGGTAGCCATTTCCAGCCGGTCGTAGTTTTTGTCTTTGGCATAAACGCCTTTGCGGATGCGGTACAGCTGGCCTTTTTTGACATAGTAATACACGCCAGTCATTGTGGCGTTTAAGTCGGTTTCTCCCCAAATCAGGCTTATATCCTTAAAGGTGAACACTGTTTGGGGGGACCGGAGGATGTCGGTTATGGATTTTTTATCGTATTTCATATCATAAACCTGTGAATTATTCACAGGTTTATAATATATTATTCTTTCCGGCTTGTCAAATGGTTTATCCGACACAAATTTTACCTGAAAATAATGGCTTAATTTAGGGTTAATTAGAAAAAAATGTAAAAATATGGAATACAATCCAGATTTTACCCACCGAAATTTAAGTCGAACTCGGCTAAGGGGTGTATAATCAAGTTACGGGGGAGGCCTCTTAGTTGGAAGAGGCCTCTTTCTTTTGCTACCTAATTTTTACTATTTGAAGTAGCAGTCAAAGCTTACTTCGTCCAGATCCACGTGCTTGGTATAGTGCGTCGCATCATTGGTGAAGTCTGAAAGCTTCAACATGTCGAACTGGCTCCAGTCTACGGTGCTCAACCACGCGGTACCGAATACCGAATACTGGTTAACCGAGCCAATCATGGCGTAGCTGTTGCTGTTAGCCCACCTGTAGTAGTGGGCGCCGTTATTGGTTTGCTGCGAATCAGGCGAGGGGATATATACCTTAGCGGGGATGTTCCCGGGATCGTTGAGAGAAGAGTATTGGCAGGCAAGATAATGCGGATCCGATTTGAACCAAGCTTCTTCACCCGCCAGCCCATTGCTGGTATTCCAGGTGTAGTAATCAGTGGTGCAATGCCTGGTTGATGGGGAAAAAGTCCACCATTGTCCGCTTAATCCCGCACTGGCTGGACAAAAGTTATACATTGATGCATGCGTAACTCCTAAACCAGCGCCCATAAATCCAACCGCAGCAAGGAACGAAGCAAAAACAATTTTTATTTTGTTCATATTACTTGCTCTTACTGTAGTGGATTATATCTCCGGTCACCGTATCGACCAGTACCTGCACTTCATTATCGCCATAGGAAATACCCAGGCGCGGACCTCCAAGTTCCAGGAAGCTGGTCTTGGCCATAACTGTACTCGCGCGCGTTCCCAAGGCTTTTGCTACCGCCTGGTCAGCTTTGCTCTTTGCCTGAGTCTGGCTTAAAGCCGTTACTCCGGCAGGCACTGCGCCTTCTTTGAAGTGGGGGTACGCACTGGCGAATTTTTCGGCTAGCGCGTTGGTAACGCCAACCTGCTTGCCTACGAGCTCACCCTTATAGAAGTTATACTGGAATCCTTTTTCGTCAGTATACGCTCCCATAAAAGTATTGTAGGAAATTCCACCAGTTATACCGAAGACTTCCCGGATTTTTGCAATCTGGGATGCCTGTAGACTCGCGGAAGGAGTATCACTTTGAGATGACGCAATCTGCGTGTCTATGTCCTGCTCAGACTTGGCCAGTTCGCCACTTTTTGAAGGGGGAACAATAAGGGTATAACCTTTGTAGCTGACTACTTGGAAATTGCCCGGGCCATACTCCTTTGCATAATCGGCTTTTGCAGACGCAACTTCGGTATCAAACCCCGGAGGGAAAATCCCAACCAGGTTAACCGTCCGTTCGCCGTCTGGGACCACGGGTTTCATTGTCTGCTTACTCATCTGAATTTCATCAGACTGCCTAAGCTGAATGGCCTTAACAGTTCCTACGCCGGCGAGAGCCAGCGCCATCGCTCCTACGAATAACGCCGTCTTGTATTTGTTTATCATTGACATAATCATTTCTTTTATTAATTGTTAATTTTATTTCTTGTCGACCTCCCTTTTGTTATTGATTTCGCCAACCCGTTGGCAATAACGGGCAAGAAATTTTAAAATTATTTACGGGGGAGACCCTATAAATTAATAGGGGCCTCTTTTTTGATTTAATAAACCGGATTAAATTACCAGTTTGATCTCATCAAATTCCACTATCAGCCCGGTTACAGAGTTGCAGGGATTTAAGTTTCCCCAGCCGTCAGTCAGGGTCACTCCTTCGATTCTATACAGGTTGGTAATTACGGGATCCCAGGCTTCATAGTATGGGCTTTGGTCTACTGTCATTCCAAGGTTGCTGCCGTAGTTGTAGGTAACGCTATAATCCGCTCCGGTCATATTGCCGGCGGAACCGTCTATCCAGGCGTATACCGATCCGTTATTTGGCAGCACCTGGGCCGCGTTCCAGTGGCCCGCTTCGGTCGAGGTACAGTTGGCGGTGTTGTGCGACCATTGCAGATACCACAGGCTGGAACCGCACGGACCTCTGCCGCTTACGCAGTAACCGTCGTTATTTATGGTGTGCCATTCCGAGCCAATCTGCATCCAGTATGATCCGCCATTAGCCATGTAGTAGCTTGTCGCAAAAACCGGCTGAGCCACTAATCCCAAAACCGCCATCATTACCAGAGCGCTTGCATGCTTAATAAGATTTTTCATAATTAGTTTTGGGAATATAGGCTGCGGGTGTCGTTGAAGCTCATTACTTCGCCTGCCGGGGAAAGCACCACCTGCACGAACGGTTTAAGTTCTTCGTCCGCGGGGATGCTTTTTGCTTCCCACCTGAAGGCGTAACTCATATTGCCAGGCTTTGACATTTCCCGGTACGAAAACCCAGCTTTGACGGTATCAAAGTCTTCGACTTTCCCGGCGAGGAAACTTTCTGCTTTGCTACGAAGTTCTTCCAGCGTCAATTTGGGGGTAGCCGCGAATTCGATTTTACTTCCAGGGCCGGGACCCATTTGGATGACCTTATTTGTGGAAGGATTTACGAGATACATAAATCCTTTCGCGTCCCGGTATTGTTCAATCCGTACAGCATCGTTGGCGGTGTACGGGTTGGATGCGGTGCTGTCAAATTCCACTGCCAGGTTTGAATCTCCGGCCAGCGCCTGAATGTTGGCAACCACGGTGGCGACTGCCGCCGGATCACGCTCTTCCAGCTTCCTGACTTCCGCAACAAGCTGGGCATGCAGGGCGTCAACCTTTTGTTTTGATTCCCCGCAGAATTCCTTCCTGCCGAATTTATCGGCAGTGGTGCATCCATAAGCCAGTTCGTATTGCGCGGTTTTATCCAGGTCAATTTTTAAGGCTTCCACCTTTTCACTAGTGAGCGGGCCAGCGACAGTTTGAGGCGCGGCCGATGCCGTGTTGCTTTTTCCTATCCGGAACCCTCCGGCCAAGCCGACTGTTAGCCCTACTGCTACCGCAATCACGCCTGCTCCAATCACATAATTCTTTTTAGCCATATTCCTTATGATTTGTTTTTAATTTCCATTCTCCGTCCTGTCGACCCCTCCGTTCATCGCATGTTCAACACGCATGTGACAGGAGCGGGACTGACTAATTTGTTAGTTCTTAAGGTACTGGTCTATATTTTGTAAATGTTCCTCGTAGGTTTTAGCACAGTGGATCTGCCGGTTGCTGTCATGGAGGTAGTAGAGGCATTCAGTATCGGCGGGATGAAGGACTGCGTTAATAGAGTCAAGGCCTGGGTTATCAATGGGGTGAGGCGGAAGTCCTTTGTATAGGTAAGTATTATAAAGCGACCCAAGGTCTTTGTCGGCCGGGGTAATTGGTTTCCACCAGTTCTGGATGCCTGTATACGGGACAGACATTTGCATGAGTTCGGGGTTATAGCAGTTGCCGCTTTGGCGCAGTCCGCTGTTTGGATCTTCGCAGGGGTCTGCTGCGTAGGCCAGTTTGGAATCCCTGGCGTATTGCACCGTGGCATCAACTTCCAGCTTCATGTCTTTAAGCAGGCGGTTCCAGAGGATGCCGGCGATAATCGGCATGTCATCTTTGCCGCCGGCTTCACGCTGGACAATGGATGCGAGTTTTAAAGCGGTTGTCCATTTTATATTTTGGTTTATAGCCTCTTTGGCCGCAGGCGCGAATTGTTCATCAAACCTCCTGCGCATCCGCTCGGCTATTTGGGACGGGCTTTCGTTTACAGGAATAAGGTAAGTGTCCGGAAAATAAACCCCTTCCACGTAATCGAACTTCATTGCTGTCTGAGTATTGACCCAAATATTTTTTTCTTTAGGCTGCCAGTTAAAAGTTTTTGCCAAAAGTTCCGCAATCTGTTCTTTGCGCCAGCCCTCGGGAATTAGGACCCATTGCATTTTTCGGTCGTACACTAATTCTTGCGCCAGTTTCCAGGGGGAACTATTTTTTGAAATCTGGTAACCGCCCGGTTGAATAATTAAATCACTGTTTCCTTCTAAATCCCAGACAAAATTGAATGCCCACGCGCTTTTAATAAATCCTTTGTCGTGAAGATTTTTTACCACATCCTGTTGCTTGGCATTTTGTAGGACTATAAAAGTCTGGGCCTCCGCCTGCTTTTGGGGAGCTGTGAAGTTTAACAGGTAAATAAATCCTATAACAATCACCGTCAAAATTATCCCGCCTATTGATATAAATTTTTTTGACCTGATGTTTATTGTCATGGCTATTTTGTTATTAATTATTAGACGATAGATTGGCTATTTAGTCAAAATCCTGCGTAGTTAAAGTTTATTTTTCGCTCTTATCTAAAGCATTGACCATTACTCGAAAGAAGTCAAATAACGTCTGGTCCTGGATTTTACCCGTTCCCAGCGGTATATATGGCCGTTTTGTATGAAGATAACCACCCGGCCAAAGCCGTCTGTTTTAACTTCGTCTATGGCCTGGGCAATATCCACAAGCGTAAGCGTCTCGTTTTCCAGACTTAGCTTTTTTCTTACTTCTTTTTCAACTGGTTTTAACTTTTTCGGGTGGTGGTTTTTGTTATTTTTAACGGTTGGGTTCATATTTATTTCGCTTTTTAAATGCTACGTGCCAGTAAATAAGGGCGTGCCATAAGTGGTCAGCACCGGTGGTGGATTCCCATTCCCGTTTTTCCTGGCCGAGCTTGTCGGTTACGGTACGGGAGTACATGGTCTGGGCGTGATCCATGAGCATGCGGAAGGGCGGGTAATCTTTGGCCACGGCAAACTTGATTTCTCCGCGCCGCAGGGCGGAAATTGTATCGTCAATAATCCTGTTCCGGGAAGTCAGCACTTTTACCTCGTCTTCGAATTCTTTATCTTCGCTTTCTTTTTCATCGTTCCAGCGGATTACTTCCAGCATCTTCGGGTCTTCCTTATAAAAATTCACATAAACCCGGTAAGGGAATTGTTTGGCTAGGAGGATAGCTTCTTCCGTCCAGGGCATGGCATCCACCACGCAAGTGCGTATGTCATAAAACTGTATAAGTTCCGCCATTTGCTGCCAGCGGGTTCGGTTCGGCCGGTCCTTTAATTTTCCGATCCAGAAAATTCCTTTACTGTTGCCAATGACCACATGGTTTTCGTTGCCGGTATCCGCCCCCATGACGTTGTCCCCCTCGCTTGCGGCGTTTACACCTGTCAGGTTTTTTAGGAATAGGCTGGCCGGAATGCGCAGGTCGGCGGACAGGTAGGGAAGACCAAGGACGAAATTAAAAAAATACTGGGTATCTTCGGCCAGCGCTTCTTCTTTGAGCAGATCCGCGGCCGTGCGCCACGGGCACATCATCTGGTTAATCCAATAGCCGCTTGTGGATTCGCCCGGGAACTTTGCTTCCCAATCACCGAGGTCGCAGGCTTGGCGGGAGGTTATCTCCCTGCGGCATTTTTGGCAGACATATATTTTACGCTCCCTGTCCAGGTTCTTTTCCCATTCCATGTGTTGGCGGTAGTTGCAACGCGGGCAGTTAAAGCGCCAATATTTTTGGTCTGACTGGGCGAACAGTTTATCAACTCCTACGTCCGGCATTGTAGGTGTTGAGAAATAATGTTGGCTGCGTATTTTGGAGAAGCCTATGCGGCTCATGTAGTCCCGAATGACTTCCGGCTTTGATTTATCCAGTTCGTCGTGGATGTTGCGGTCAGAAGTCAGCATTATGGCTTCTTTTTCCGTGTATGTGCCTTTAAAGAAAAGGAAGGCTTTGCCGATCTGTTTTTGCTCTACCGAGTCCACGTCCTTTGAGCTAACGCCGTCGCGAATGCAAGGATTTACTTTGAGGATGCGGTTGACTTTGCTTTTTACGAACTCCGCCACGTCGTCTACTGTCGGCAGGGTATAAATCTGGTTAATGCCCCAGAACCGCGCGGCGTGAAAAGTCTTCAGTACTTCCATAGTGCTGGCGCCAATCTGCGAACCTTTGCGGATCACGAGTACCGGGCTTTGGTCGTCATAAATTTCCCATAGGAAACGGTGGTCGCCGAATTCTATCAGTTCGCCGCTCTCATTTTTTATCTTGTTTTTTGTTACCCAGTAAGTTACCAGTTTCTTTTCCAGGTCGTCTGCGTTGTTGTTCATAAAATGTCTTGAATGCCTGGCTTATATCCTCAATATCGGCCATCTCTTCCTCGGTCGGCGGTTTCTGGTCTTCCTCGCGGATGTTGAATTCGTGCTTGCCCAAAGTTTCTCCCATCTCAGTACGAAACATTTCCCACAACTTTTTTGCTTCATCTACCGTGGCAATCTCGCCTTTTTTCATCTGTCTTTTAATACTTTGTAGTTTCTCCCACATTAGTTCGCCAATAATTCCAAGTTTTTTCTGGGTAATCTCCTGCGATTTTTTTCTGATACCAACCAAATCTTCCGTTAATTTTAAGTCTTTTCTTTCTACCCATCGGTATTGCGAACACCATTTTTCAACATTCCTTTCAATGGGCAAAGGGCCAAGCTGTCTGACTTTACCCCCAAAAATACCCGTCGCGTCCCCGTCGCCTTGCCGCAACTGACCCCAGGCTCTCATCAGCTTCGGAATGCTTCCAGCTTCACAATATAAAAGCCACGCAGCATATTGCTGCTCGGTTTCTTTCGGCATCTTGGAAGTTGTAAGGGTTGGGGCGGACATATCTATGCTTTGGATTTAACTTTTTCCCAGCGTTTACGTATTACGTCGCACCAGCAGGGGTCAAGCTCCAGCAGATAGCAGGTGCGTTCCAATTTGTTGGCCGCAAATAGGGTACTGCCGGATCCGCCGAAAAAATCTACCACTATCTGGCCGATGCGGCAGGAGCTTTTAACAGCCCGCATAATCAGCCATTCCGGCTTTTCCGTAGGGTGGGTCATTTTGGTAATGGCCTTGCGCGGCATATCCCAGACGTCGCTTTCGTTATTATCGCCGTAATAAAAATGCCGTTCGCCCTTTTTCCAGCCGTACATAATCGGCTGGGCCTTGGTTTTACTTTTGCTCCGCTTAGCTTTCATTACCTGTTCGTATTGTTTTTTGTAATCGCCCCAGCCTATGGCAAAAGAGGGCTTGACCCACACTATGGTCGAGGAGAATTCAAACCCGGCATTCAGCATTTCGTAATACCAAAGCGGGTAGCTGGTGTAGCCGGTGCAGACATAAATCACGCCGCCCGGTTTTAAAATTTCGTTGTAGTTGGCAAAAACTTTTTCGCTGAATGCCTGAAAATCTTCCTGGCTTTGCTGGTCGCCTAATATTTTGCCCTGCTCTGTGGGGAACTTTCCTTTCTTTTCGTGGCTGATATGCGCCACGTTATACGGAGGGTCGGTAAATACCATGTCGGCTTTGGCCGTACCCAGAAGCTTTTTAATGTCTTCAATTTTGGTCGCGTCTCCGCACATGAGCCTGTGCCGACCGAGCTGATAAATCTCGCCGTATTTTGACTCCGGCTTTTTTATGTTTTCGTATTCTTCCTCGGCGGTTTTTTCTTCCTCTTCCTCATCGGGTTCGTCCAATATCTGGCTGTCCAACAAATTACTTATTTCCACTTCGCCGAATCCGGTAAGGCTGGTGTCGTACCCGCTGTGGTTAAGGTTCCACATTATCTCAGCCAATTTTTCGTCGTTCCAGTCCCGCTTCTGGGCCAACTTGTTAAGCGCGACATTCAAGGCCTGTTCGTCTTCCAAGTTTAAGTCTACAAAGTCTGTATTCTTTTCAGGTATGGTTTCCCAGCCCAGTTCTTTGAGTGCCATCACGGTCATATTCCCGCCGATAACAAAGCCGTACCGGCTCTTTCGGGAATTGATGGTTATGAGCCCGCGCAGTCCAAACTTCTCGATTGACCGTTTAAGTTCGTCCAGGTTTTCGCGTTTTATTTCCCGCGGGTTATATTCCGGATGCTTTAAAGTTGAAACTTTAATTTCTTTTGTATTTTTTTCCATGTGATTTATTTTATAGTTTTAACTTGGATTCCTTTTTTCCTGCTCGATAAAAGTTTCTATCGTTCTCATGACTTTGACTATTCGGTTGATCTCCTTTTTTTCCTGCTCCATCACATCTTTTTTGGTTGCGCCAGTATAATCCCCATAAAGTCCTTTCTTTTGGAAACCCTCCACGATATCATCATCATGTAAATCCTTAAGATTCCTGATCTTTATCTGGCCGCGGATATGGTCTTCCTGGGCCATGTTATAAAGGTCTTCTAAAATTTCCAGTTTAGTTTTTCTCATATGGTTTGAATTTCGAATCTTTTCATTTGGTCATCCCAATACCAATATTCTTTAATCGTTCCCTGGGGTTTGGGGAAAGCCAGCATCCTTTCTTTGCTGCTTATAGACCTTTGGCTGAAGGGTTTGGCGCTGACCTGGATGAACCGGATGTGCTTCTGGCTTACCGCGATAAAATCCCAGCAGTAAAAGAAATCCTGCGGCTGGAACTTCGCTTTTCTGGTTTTTTCCACCCAATAGTGCTGGGCCACAAGCCGGTCGTATGCTTCCTTTTCGATGTCGTTGCCTGTCTGGTTTTTCGTTTTCATGTTGCGGTAGTTTAGTGGTTGCCTTAGTTTAGTGTCGGTTATCCGGCGGCAAACAGCCGCCGGATAACCCTTAGTTATTAATTAATGCCGCTGTGGGATCGTCCGGGAAGTTCCGGAACCAGAAGCTTGATGTTAACTCTGGCATTGACCCTGCGGCCTACCGTGTTCATGATGGTCCTGAGCGCCTGGATGGCGCGGCCTTCTTTGCCAATGACTACGCGTGCGTCTTCGTCCGCGACTTTTACGGAAAGCAAAACACCCATCTCGTCCACGCTCCGTGAAATTTCTACCAGCTCTGGCTGGGTGACCATTGCCTTGATTATTTCTTCCAACAATTCTTTGTCTTGTGTCATATTTGTTCGTATTTATTTTCTTTCATTTCCGCCTGTCGACCGCAGACGGCCTTATCGGTTACTTGCGTAATTTAACCGCTGCTTTAAAAGCTTCGCCCGCTTTGAACTTTGGAGTGTTCAGTTCCGGTATGGTTATCTTTTGCCCGGGAGAGCGTGGGTTTACGCCAATGCGGGATTCCCGGTGGGATACGCTGAATCTGCCGAAGCCGGAAAGGTTGACCATTTCGCCCTCGTGCAAATGGGTATAAATCATTTTTATAAAAGTGTTTACGATGTGTTCCGTCTCGCTGGCGGTAAGTCCGATTACGGCCGCAAGTTCCTCAACAAACTCTGCTTTGTTAATCTGGTTTGTGCGTTTCATATTATTGGCTTTAATTAGTCCTGTTAATTGATAATGGATTACTGCCTAAAAGTTTTTGTTTGATGTCGTTTAATTTTTTTAATCCTGCAAAATTTTTTGGAATTTTTGCTTCGGATTTAATATCCGGGTTACTAGTACTCTGATTCGTTTCGTTTGCGAAACGGCCCTGTTTTGTTTTCCGAACGGGACTGTTCTGATTTCTGAACAGTAGGTCGGCTTTATCCACAAGATGTACATACTTCCGCCCGCTGGCTATCTGGTGGGTTTTTATAAAACCCCATTTTTCCAGCCGCTTGAACACCGGCGTCAGTGTTGATCTGCTTTTTCCTTTTAGCAAAGGCATATCTTGAATCAGCCAGTCGTAATTCACCCAGGTATATTTTTCGTCGTTGACCACAATCCGGCAATTTTCCACTTCCTGGCTCGGGCTGGAGCAAAGCCAATACACGTAGTCCATGACCGCTCCGTCCGGCAGCCTGGCATCCGGCGCCAGTTCAATGAGTTTTTCCTGATTGATGTTGATATAAAATTTCATAGAACTGACTTAGCCCCCGATCCCTGTTTGCCTGAACTCAGGCACGCAGGGTCGGGAGCAAAGTATTAAGATTTTGGTCAGGCTTTTTAGGCTGGAACCGGCTGCCTTGCGGCTGCTGTCCTGGAAGCGACGCGGCTGCGGTGCGGGGAAACGAGAGGGGGAAGTTTTTCTTCTTCGACGCCTTCCAGCCACTCCCGTATTTCCAGTCCGGTTTCTTTGGAGAGCATCACCATATTTTTTCCGTCCGGCGTGTCGAAGATGGAAGTGCGGTCTTTGCTCGGCATGGCCATGTGGGTGGCCTGATCAAGGTCTAAGGCTACGGTAAATTCGTAGTCGATGCCGTCGCGCTGTACCAGATCCATGCCGACTTTTTTCACGCTGATTTTGCCGTTGCTGTCTGTGTCCATCGCCATGCCGGTCTTGGTCCTGATGGTCGCTATAATATGCATGTTGCTTTGCAGCATGGCTTCTATCAGCTTGTTGTGGAGCGGCGTGATTTCGCGCCAGGCGGTAAAGGAATTCTTTTTTATTTTTTCTAAAATGTCTTTTTTCTCCAGCAGCCCTCCGCTGCCTGCCCAGGCGTGGGATAGGGAGTCAATAATCAGCACCTCGTAGCCCGCCGCATCGGCCGCTTTAATTCCGGCGATATATTTTGCCGTATCAAAGGGCGCATGCATCACGACTACGTCAAACCGGGGGATGCCCGGCTTGCCGGCTTCCAGCTCGGCGGAGCTGTTTTCTGTGTCGATTAACGCTATCTTGCCTGTCTTTGCCAGACCCTCCGCTACCCTCAGGGCTGAATGGGTTTTTCCCGATCCACTTGGACCGCACAGGGCGATTCTGGCTTTCGCCCGCCTGCGTTCAGCTTTGATAAACTCAATGTTGTTGTTTGTCATACTCGTTCGGATTATCGGATTAATTGAGCAAACTTTGGAACTCTTTTTCGAAGCGGTCACGCTGTTTGCTGTAAATCAGGTATAGAAAATATTTATATTTTCCAACCGTTATGGCTGCTTCGTCAGCGGGAAAAAGTTTTCTGAATATTTCCTCGCTTTCTGGGCTGTAACTTTCCACTTGTCGACCTTTATACCGCAGGTTGTGGTTGATAATCTCCTGAAGAAGCATGCTGACTTCGCTCAGGCCCGCTTTGGTGGTCATGTTCCAGTCCTTTCCTTGACAGTTCCCGGAGGGTGTGCAAGAATATTATTGCTTTGATTCGTAACTCCCTCCGGGGAGTTACTTTTTTTAAATGGATCGTATACATTTTTGTCTCGTTTAATTTTCTTCATGGCTTTGTCCGGTTTAATAAGTTTGGCCACCGGCCGCCTCGACCTTTTGGGGGTTAGTACCCCATTCCAGCCCTCAATGTTTTGAAGGCTGAGTGGGACTGGAACTCCTTTTATATTTTTTGATTGAACACCGCCTGTACCCATTCCCTGATTAATTCCAAGTCTCCCTTGCCTCCGATATGCCAGCGGGTTTCGTAGGCGACTTCGTCTTTGCTCTTGAAGTTGTAAATGGTTACCACGGTATCTTTGTCCAGACAGTAACCCCATTCGGCGTCAACCTTGTTATCACCGCTACCGATTTTGTGCGGCTTGCCGAGCTTGCCGGTCAGATCAATGTATCTGGTCGTTATCAGTCCGATATAACTGCTGCCCATCCTGTCCTTTTCGCTTGCTTTGTTGGCTGTCAAAAGTTTGATTAATTTCATATGCCTATCTGTTAATCTTTAAGAGGTCTTGAATTTCCTGTGGGCTTCTTGTCCCCAAATAAATTGTGGTTTTTTGTTTTGGTCTGCCAGGATCGTAAACCGCGTCTCTAGCCATATCTCCCAGCTCTTGCATTAGTAGCCGGTATGTTCTTTTCGGATTTTTTGTGGCTTCCTCGCGCTTGATAAAAACTTTAATATTTAGCTCCAAAAAGTTTTGCCCAACCCTGGCTGTTATGTTCTTGTTCATATTCTGTCCTGGGTTAATTGTCTGATGGTTTCGTCAATCAGCGCGTTGAAAATCATGTCATGCGCGTCGCCGATATTTTTATCGATTTTTACCTGCGCGTTGGTTGGGGCTGCCTCCACGTCCAGCGTGGTGAGCTTTCCCATAAGGTTGCCGGTCTGCTCGGCTATTTCGTCTATGGTGCCTCCCACGATTCTTTCGTCGACTACGTGGTAGGCCATTGTCCGGCCGCTTTGGGGCAGCTTTTTGTTAAGCAGCGTTTTTATTTCTTTTTTGAGTTTGGCGTTCATAGGCCTCGTACTCCTTTCCTTGTTAGTTAATTTTGTCCTCCGCGCCGGCGGCCTGTCGGGAGACCCAGCAGGCATGGCGGATTCCGGTTCCCACCGGCGCGTAAGATAAAATTTTGGGCATACGAAAACCCCGTTAGTCTTAACAGACTAACGGGGTTGAACTCCCGAAAAATTTACTGGTGGGATGGCCGGGGATCGAACCCGGGACAAACGGCTTAAAAGGCCGCTGCTCTACCAGCTGAGCTACCATCCCTCAGATTTATTAAGTTTTTTTAAGGCAAGATGTAGCGAGTAGGGATCGAACCCACGACAAACGGCTTAAAAGGCCGCTGCTCTACCGACTGAGCTACCATCCCATGTCACCCTTGTCTTCGGGCTTGCGTCCCGATTAGATATCGGGACTTGCGCCCTCCGACAAGTGCTCCTTTGCCCCAAAAATCCGTGCTCGTCTCCGTAAGACATTACGGAAACTGCGCTCCTAATTTTTGGGGACCCCATTGGAAAACTTTACTTGTCCCTGATATTCTACTATATATTGCGCAATTAATCAACCTTAGGCTATACTAAACCCATATGCAACTGGAAACACCAAGCAATTTTAATGATTTTGAACTTTTAGACAGTGGCAATGGTTACAGGCTGGAACGATGGGGTCAAGTAGTTTTGCAGCGG
>VFSW01009138.1_pt1 | contig 14160 bp, 15 predicted proteins | sample 5358111 | NCBI WGS metagenome assembly VFSW01 (sample SAMN11554181, study PRJNA540505) | mine drainage metagenome | isolation source: sediment from site ElyBrook_90M | place: USA: Ely Copper Mine, Vershire, VT | collected 2017
CAAATGCTTCGACGACCCGCTCGCCGGCCCCATCCTCGGCCCCGAAGCCGCCCGCCTGCATTCGCCGCCTTCGAATCTGGAGACCCCCGTCTCCGGCCGCATCCGCGCCTTCATGGCCGCCCGCGCCCGCTTCGCCGAAGACGAACTCGCCCGTGCCGTCGCCCTCGGAGCCAGCCAATGTGTCGTCCTCGGAGCCGGCCTCGACACCTTCGCTTACCGTAACCCGTTCGCCGCATCCGGCCTCCGCGTCTTCGAAGTGGATCACCCCGCAACGCAAGCGTGGAAGCGGCGCCTCCTCGATGAAGCCGCCATCCCGATCCCCGCTTCGGTGACCTACGCTCCCGTAGATTTCGAATCCCAAACCCTCGCCGCCGCCCTCGAAATCGCGGCCTTCGATCCCACCCGAATCACCTTCTTCTCCTGGCTCGGCGTCGTGCCGTATCTAACCCGCGAAGCCATGTCGGTCACGCTGCGCTTCATCGCCTCCCTGCCTGCGCGCGGCGGCGCCGTCTTCGATTACGCGCTCCCCCGCGCGTCGCTCTCTTGGAAAAGCAAGATCGCCCACGACGTCCTGGCCGCCCGCGTCGCCTACGCCGGCGAACCGTTCCGCCTGTTCCTCGATCCAGCGGCGCTCGCTCAGGAACTCACCGCCATGGGCTTCGGCGATATCGACGATTTGGATTCGGACGAGATCAACACTCGCTATTTTTCCAACCGCTCCGACGGCCTGCGCGTAAGCGGCGGACTCGCTCACCTGATAAGCGCGCGGGTGGGAGGGAAGCGGCGATAAGGTACCATTCCCTGCATGCTCAGCCAGCATCTGCTCGCGGTTTTTCTGATCGTTGTACTGCCCGTTTGGGACTACTTCGAGACCAAACGATTGAAGACGTCCGCCGATCCGGAAGCGAAAGTTCGGTCGTACTGGATGACGATGGCATGGCTATGGCTGGCGACGGCGATCGCGGCCGTCGTCGCCGGCTTTGAAGACTTGATAGCGTTCCATGCGGTCAAGCCGCCATGGCTGCCCAAGGACGGTTCGGGATTCGTCGTCGGGGCGGCGATCGGCGGAGCGGCGGCGTTGATTCTATCTGTGCCCCTGGCGCGAAAAATGCAAAAAGCGCGCTTGCGCCTCGCGGAAAGTTTCAATAAGCTTCGCTTCTTCCTGCCGGTCACCCCGCGCGAGCGCATGTGGTTTGTCCTGGTGAGCTTCAGCGCCGGTATCTGCGAGGAAATGTTGTTCCGGGGCTTTCTGATTCGATATCTGGCATCCTTGCCCTTCGTCGCTAGCGTGACCGCCGCGCTCGTCGTTTCCTCGGTGATCTTCGGCGTCGCGCATCTATACCAGGGCTTGGCGGGTGTCGCGCAAACGTCCCTGATGGCCTTCGCGTTTGGGATTCTGTTCATCGAGTCCGGCAATCTCGCCGCGCCGATGGTCCTGCATATCCTGGTGGACCTTCGCGTCCTGCTTCTTTTTCCGGCCGTCACCACGAATCGTGAATGAGAATTTTCGCCTGCGCGCGCCGGAACGCCGGGTCGAGCCTCGAGCGCTCGGTTGCGTAGATTTCATCGAGCCTCTTCGCCGTGACCTCGGCCAACTGGAACAATTCGTCCGGAATCGATACGACGGTTTTCATGATTCGAGCGCCACACACACTCACCCCAGACACGCCTCGTAAAACCGTTCATACCGCGGAATAATCCGCGACGAACAGAACCGCGTCTCCGCCGTCTTCCGCGCCGCCGCCGCCATCGCCGCGTAGCGCGCCTCGTCCGTCAGCAACTCCACCACTCGCGCCGCTTGCGCTTCCACCGCGCCCGGCGCTTCCAGAAATCCATCCACCCCGTCGGTGATCAGCTCCGGCACCCCTCCCACGCGCGTCGCCACCGGAACCACGCCGCAAGCCATCCCCTCCAGCGCGGCCAGCCCGAACGACTCCATCTCGCTCGGCATCAGCAGTACATGCATCGCCGGCAGCAGCCGCTCGATGTGATCCTGCTTGCCCAGAAAATCGACATACTGCGCCACGCCCAACTCCTCCGCCAGCCGCTCGGCCGATCCCCGGTCCGGCCCGTCGCCCACCATCACCAGCCGCGCCGGAACCCTACGCCGCACCTCCGCCAGCACGCGAATACAATCGTGAACCCGCTTCACCGGCCGGAAATTCGAAAGATGCGCCAACAGCTTCTCGTCCCCGCTGCGCTCGCGCGCCGGCAGGTAAATATCGCAGTTCACGAAATTGTGAATCACCTCGATCGGCCGCGCGATCGAGAAAAACCTCTCCGTGTGCGCCCGCAAGTTTTCGCTGATGCTGGTCACGCCGTCGGATCGCTCGATCGAAAATTTCGTGATGCCAAAATACGACCGGTCCGCGCCCACCAGCGTAATATCGGTGCCGTGCAACGTCGTGATGAACGGCAGCCGCCGCTCTTTCTCCAACATTTGTTGCGCCAGCAGCGCGGCGATCGAGTGCGGGATGGCGTAGTGAACGTGCAGCAGATCCAAATGGTACGTCCGCGCCACTTCCGCCATCCGCGAGGCCAGCGCCAAGCAGTACGGCGGATATTGAAAGAGCGGATAGCTCGAAACCTCCACCTCGTGATAATGAATGCGCGGCGTATCCGGCGCCAGCCGTATTGGATTCGCGTAGGTAATGAAATGAATCTCGTGCCCCCGGCGCGCCAGCTCCAGGCCCAGTTCGGTGGCGACGATCCCGCTGCCGCCATAAGTCGGATAACAAGTGATCCCGATTTTCATTTCTTCTTCGATGCGCCCCGCGCCCGGTCCCGCTCCACTTTCGCGCGCAGCGACCCGCGCGCCAGACGAATCGCGATCGCCGAGCCCGCCGGCGCCGCCTCCGCCTCCCGCACCACCGCGCCCGCTTCGTTCTGCACGATAGCGTACCCGCGATCCAGAATCTTCAGCGGGCTCAACTGGCTCAGGTGCGCGGTCCGTGTATCGAGCGCCGCCCGCGCTCTCCCCAGCCTCAGCCGCATGCACTGCTGCGCGCTCGCCTCGGCCGCTGCCAGCCGTCGTTGAAACTTCGCGAAACGCAGCCGCAAATCGAGCGCCGCTAACCTCGCCGCCGCTCGCTCCCAGCGCCGCCGCTTCTCAATCGCCGCCTCGCGCATCCGTTCCCGCAACGCCGAATCGAGCTCGTCCGCGCGCTGCTGCCGCCGCCCCAGCGTCCTCCGCAGCGTCGCCGCCGTCCGCCCGATTCCCAACTCATGAAGCCGCCGCCCCGACACCGCCAGCTTGTACCGCAATCCCTGGCCCATCTTGCCCTCGAGCGCGCCAAACCGCTCCAGTGCGCCGTCCCTCGTTCCCGTCGCCAACTCCGCCGCGGCCGATGGCGTCGGCGCCCTCAGATCGGCCACGAAATCGGCGATCGTGAAGTCCGTCTCATGCCCGATCGCCGAAATCACCGGAACCGGCGACGCCGCGATCGCCCGCGCCACGGCTTCCTCATTGAACGCCCAAAGATCTTCCAGCGACCCTCCCCCGCGCGCGACGATCACCACCTCGCACCAGCCCGATTCGGCGAAATAGCGCAGCCCCGCGCACACCGCCTCCGCCGCCCCTTCCCCCTGCACCAGCGCTGGATAAACGCGAATGTGAAGCCCCGGAAACCGCCGCTCGAAGACATTCAGCATGTCCTGAATCACCGCGCCCGTCGGCGACGTAACAATGCCGATGCGCCGCGGATACGGCGGCAGGCCCCGCTTGCGCGCCGCGTCGAACAACCCTTCCGCCGCCAGCTTCTCCTTCAGCTTTTCAAAGGCCAGTTGCAGAGCGCCAAGCCCCTCCGGCTCCAGCGCTTCCACCACCAACTGATACTGCCCCCGCACCTCGTACACATCGATGCCGCCCCGCGCCCGCACCGCCAGCCCGTCTTTAGGCCGGCACTTCAGATACCGCAGCGACTGCCGGTAGCAAACGCACGGAAGCTGCGCCTCGCGGTCCTTCAGCGTGAAATAGCAATGCCCGCTCGCCGGAACGCGCACGCCGGAAATTTCTCCCAATACCCAAACGTCGCCCAGCTCCCCGCTCAGCAGCCCGCGAATCCGCGCGCTGATCGCGGCCACCGTCCAGGTCCGCCGCGCCGGCTCCCACGCTAATTCGATCTGTTCCACTTTATTTACTCTACGCTCGGCGCAGCCCACCCCGCGCCGCGCGAAAAGGAGGACAATCGTGGACATGCGGGGCATGCTTCTCATCGCGTTGGTTCTCGGTATCCTCGCTCCGCTCCTGGCACAGGAAGATTCCACTCCGGATCTCGCCGCCGGAAGACTGCTGGTCGCCAGCCCCGATCTCCGCGATCCCAACTTCGCCGGCTCCGTCGTCCTCTTGCTCCACCACGACGCCCAGGGAACCATCGGCGTCATCGTGAACCGCAGAACCAAAACGCCGCTCTCCAAGGCCATCGCCTCCGAGGAAAAATCGACGCTTCCCGGATCCGACCCCGTCTTCAGCGGAGGACCGGTGGAGCAAACCGGCGGCATCGCCCTGCTGCGTTCGCCCACCAAGCCCGAGGAGGCCAGCCGCGTCTTCGGCGATGTCTTCCTTCTCTCCACCCTCAAGCTGGTCGAAAAAAGCGTGGCCGAAGGCAGACCCTCCACCGAGTTCCGCCTCTATCTCGGCTCGTGCGGCTGGGCGCCGGGCCAACTCGACATGGAGATCCAAATGGGCGCCTGGCGCGTGCTCCAGGCCAACGCCGCGCTGGTCTTCGATCCCGATCCGGATACGCTTTGGCCGCGCCTGGTCGAGTTGAGCCATCTCGAGATCGCCTCGCTGCCCCCCCGCTCGCCCGCTCAAATCCAGCCGTGAAGCCGGTACCAGGCGATCTTCGCCGTCTCCTGGCATAAATCGAGAAAAACCGCCCACCGGTCCCGCCAATGCAGCAGCCGCTTCCCGGCGTCGGGAAAGTAGGCGGCCGTCACCTGAAGTCCCGCTTTGGCGAAAACGCGCGAGGCGCGGTACATATGATAGTCGCTCGAGAGCAGCACCTTCACGCCCGGCGCGTCCTTTAATATGCGCGCCGCAGCGATGGCGTTTTCCCGCGTCGAATCCGACGCCGTTTCCGTTTCCACCGCCGCCGCCGGCACGCCTTCGGCGACGACGAACTCTTTCATCAATTCCGACACCGGCGCCCCCGGAGGCCCTCCGCAAATCAGCATCCGGTGGAATCCCCCGCCCCGCCAGACCAGAGCGGCGTAAGTGGCTCGCCAGTAAGACGTTACACCGATCAAGTGGGTATCCAGTTGGTCCGCGCCCAACACGATCAGCACGTCTCCCACGGGATCGCGATACCCCCCCGAAAGCTCGTGCGTCCACACCAGCAATAGGCCCGGAATCAGCGTTACCGCGCTGAGCAGCAACCCCAGCGCGGCGAACGCGCGAATTGTGATGCGCACCAGCGCGGCGGCGGACATGCCAACGCTAACTCTAGCCGAACCGGGCGCGCTCTCTGTAATCTCCGAACGCGAATTGGCCGATGAAGCGAGTGGATGGCTCGCTTGCTGACGAAATACTTCGGTTGGATCGACGCCCCTCGGGAGGCGTTTCTTGAGTTTCCCTCCGGCTTGCCCGGCTTCGAACGCGAGAGGCGGTTCGTTCAACTGCGCGTTCCCGCCCACGCGCCGGTCGTGTTCCTCCAAAGCGCCGCCACGCCGGACTTGTGCTTTCTCGCCGCTCCCGTCCAATCCGTGGACGATCGCTACGAGCTGGAGATCGCGCCCGAGGAGTCGCAGGCTTTGCACCTTCCCGAACAGGCCCGGCCCGCCCTCGGCGCCGATGTCGAAGCGCTGGTTCTCCTCTCGCTGGCCATGGAGGGAGGCGCCACCGCTAATCTTCTGGCGCCGGTCGTTGTCAATCCGCGCAGCGGAATGGCCGTGCAGGCCGTGCGGCGGGACCGGCGATATTCAAGCCGCCATTCCGTCTCCCTCTGCGCGCCTCCGGCGCCGGAGACCCCATGCTCGTGATCCGGCGCCGCGCCGGCGAGTCGCTGCTGGTGGGCGATTCCGTCGAAGTCGAAGTGCTCGAAGTCACCCAGGGCCAGGTGAAACTCGGCATCCGCGCTCCCAGGGAAATCGTCGTGCTCCGCAAGGAAGTCAAGATCGCCGCCGAAGAGAACCGCGCCGCCTCGCTTGGCCTTCCGTCCGAATCTCTGGCCGCCTTTCTCACTTCTTTGGTCCATCCCGATTCAAAAGACCGCGATTCGCGGCGATAAGAAGTCTGGAGATGAGAGGCGGCGCGAGACGCAATGCCCGTCCAGTGGACGAAACGTCTCGGCGTCCTCATCCGCGTGGGAAAAGGATTTCCCGCTTGACCCCCTAATTCAAGGAGAGAAGAATGTCGTTTTATATCAATACGAATATCGCGTCGCTGACCGCTCAGGGTTACCTGCAGCAAACCAGCAGCGCGCAAGCGCAAACCATCGCCCAGGTCACTTCCGGTCTCCGCATCGTTCAGAGCGGAAACGACGCGGCCGGCTTGGCCGTCGCCAACGGATACCGGTCCAACGAAGCGGTCCTGACCCAGGGTATTCTCAACGCCAACGACGGATTGAGCCAGTTGCAGATCGTCGACGGCGGAATGAGCAACATCTCGCAGTTGCTCGATCAGGCCCGCACGCTCGCCACCCAATCGGCCACGGGCACCTTCACCGGGGATCGCACGGTGCTAAACCAGCAGTTCCAGGGGGTCATTACCGAAATTAACCGCCAGGCGCAGGCCATTGGCATGAACATCGGCGGCAATCTCGCCCAGAATCTTTCGGTCTTCATCGGCGGCGGCACGGCCAGCAACGGCATCAGCGCCGTACAGAACGGATCCGTTGCCGTCAACCTCTCCAACGCCACCGTCGACGCCAAGAGCCTCGGGCTGCAGGGCGTTCAGGCGATGGGTGTGGCGGGCACCGACATCGGCACCGGTTCGGTGAACAGCAGCGTCTCCGCCATTCTCGCCAACACGAACAACACCAACACCGAAACCAAGGCCGGCTACACCACTTTCAATTTTTACGGCCCCGGCTTCTCCGACACCAGCGGCTCCGGCCAGGTCTCCATCTCGGTCAACCTGAACGGTGTCACCGACGCCAACTCCCTGGCCACCGCCATCAATTCGGCCATCCAGTCGGCGGGCGGCGGCGGCAGCCAACAGGACACGGCGTTCAAAAACGCCAACATCGTCGCCGGCCTCAACGTCGATTCCACCGGCAAAACGCAGCTCACGTTCAGCTCCAGCACCTCGGCCTTCCAAGTGCAGTCGGGCGACGCGGTCTCGAACGCGTTCATGGGCAACCTCCAATCGGGTTCTTCGGCCAGCGCGGGCGGAACCGTTACGGCGCAGGGGGCGCCGATCACCGCCACGGGAGCGGAAGCCGTTACTCTCACGATTACGGGCGCCTCCGGATCCCCGGTCAACGCCACCGTCAACATCGCTAACGGCGACAATGCCGCCGCGATGGTCACCGACATCAACACGGGTCTAACCGCTGCGGGCCTGACCGGCTATAAAGCCTCTTTGAACAGCTCCGGCAAAATTCAGATCCTCGGGGCTTCGACGTCCTTCAGCGTCAATCCCGGCGCGACCGATGCCGGTGGCTTCCTCGGATTTACCGCCAGCACCGCCGACGCCAGCGGCGTCGTCGCCAACGACTTCAACTCCAATGGAGCCAACCAAAGCGTCAACGCGACCGGTACCGACGTCTACAACTTCACCGCTCTCACCAGCACAAATCAGCAGACGCTCAACATCAACGCGCAAAGCGCAACGGGTGTCTCAAACGCCCTCAGCGTCAATCTGACCTCCTCCAACGCGGCCACGATCGGCGCGGCGGTTTCCGCTATCAATAGCGCGCTGCAACAGTCCAACAACCCTACGCTTCAAGGCTTGGTCGCGGTGGAACAAACCAATAACGCGGGCACGGCCACCGGCGTCCGCTTCCTCAGCTCCGTCGGTAACTTCTCCGTCAGTCTCGGTTCTACCGGCGGCACACCGCAAGGCCTCACCGACAACTCCACCGGTTCGCCCGTCCAAGGCGAAGTCGAAACGTCCCAGCTTCTGGGAACCGGCAGCACCGTCAGCATCGGCAACATCGCCTCCGCCACCAACGCCGTCAACGCTCTCGGCACCTCGGTCACCTTGCTTGGCCGCGCCCAGGCGGCCGTCGGACAAGGCCAAAACGAACTCAACTACGCGTCCAATCTCGCTCAGTCGCAGTTAACCAACTTCGCCGCCGCCGAAGCCCGCATTCGCGATGCCGATTTGGCCACCGCTTCCGCCAGCCTCACCAAGGAGCAGATCCAGCTCCAGGCCGGCGTCGCCGCTCTCGCTCAGGCGAATTCGGCGCCGCAAGCCGTGTTGGCCCTCCTCAAATGACACTTAACCCAACCCGGCTGATGCAGTAGGATCGGCCGGGTTCTTATCCCTTTCAATCCGCCATCCGGGACGGGCATAACAGGCCCGTCCCGTTTGTTTTTCTGCACGATCCCGGACGGTTCCGCGTCTACCTTGGTGTGGTTCGACTTGCGCTCCTGGCGTCCCTCCTCGCCTTCCCGCTGCTTGGCGCCGGCGACGCCGACCTCGCTCGCCTGCTCAAAGGGATCGAGCAGCGCTACAACACCGCGAAGTCGCTGCAAGTCCAATTTAATGAATCGTATAGCGTTCAAGGCCGGCCTCGCCAGAGCGAATCGGGCACGCTGACCCTCCGGAAGCCCGGCCGCATGCGCTGGGACTATTCCACCCCTTCCGGCAAACTCTTCCTCTCCGACGGCAAGAATCTATATCTCTATACCCCTCAAAACCGGCGCGTCGAACGCACCAAGCTCAAAGACAGCGACGACATGCGCGGGCCGCTGGCCTTTCTGCTCGGCAAGCTCGATTTCAGCCGCGAGTTCCGCGATTTCGCCTGGAAGGCCGACGGGGCGAACTATGCGCTCACCGCACGGGCGCAGAACGACCGGCTTCCCTACGACAAGGTCGAAATGCTGGTCACCCCGCGCTATGAAATCCGCAAGCTCGTGGTCACCAACCAGGATCAATCCGTGCTGACGTTCCTTTTCGACGCCGAAAAGATCAATCCGCCCGTGGATGACGCTATGTTCCGCTTCCGCATGCCGGAGGGCGCGGCCTTCGCCGGGCCGGAAGGGAGCGATTGAGCGTGGCCGAGTGGGTGCTCAAATACGCCGATCCGCGAGGAGAGATCCACGAACAGACGGCCCTCGCCGCCACCGAGAAGGAACTGCGGGAGCGTTACTCCCAGCAAGGCTTCCTCATTTATTCCATCAAGGCGAAGGGCCAGATCGCCGGCTTATCCACCTCCATCGGCCGCGAGCGCAAAAAGCTCAACCTGGAAAAATTTCTCATCTTCAACCAGCAATTCGTCACGCTGATCAAGGCCGGGCTGCCGATCATGAAGGCGCTCGATCTGCTGGCCGATCGGCTCTCCGACGCCAAACTCTCCATCTACATCAAAAGCGTGCGCGACCGCGTCCATGCCGGCTCCCTGCTGTCGGACGCCTTCGCCGGACAGGGCATCTTCCCGCCCATCTATGTCACCTCCGTCCTCGCCGGCGAGCGTAGCGGCGCGCTGGCCGAAGTGCTCGACCGCTTTATCTCCTACCAGCGCATCGCTCTCGCCGTCCGCAAGAAACTGATGCTCGCCCTCGTCTACCCTTCGCTGCTGATCACCCTCGTGCTCTGCCTGGTGGTCTTCCTCATCACCTATGTTGTGCCCAGTTTCGCCGAACTCTACCACAGCATGTCGGCCCAACTGCCCACTGTCACCCTCGTTCTGATCGCCATCGGCACCACGGCCCGCGGCTACATTCTTACCGGCGCCATCGCCTTCGCCTTGGCCGTCGTCGCGTTCCGCTACTGGGCGCGCACCACCACCGGGCGCGAATGGGTGGAGCGTGTCCGGATGCGCCTCCCGCTGGCCGGCGAAATCTGGACGAAATACGAAGTGGCGCAGTTTTCCCGGATCCTGAGCACCCTCATGGTGGGCGGCATTCCCCTCCTTCAGGCGCTCGACACGGCCTCCAGTTCGCTCAGCACGTCCCTGCTGCGCAAGGCGCTCTCCAACACCGCCCAAATGGTGAAAGAGGGAAAATCGCTCTCCACGTCGCTAAGTTCTACGAAGATGTTCCCCAGCCTCGCCATCGACATGATGGAGGTGGGCGAATCCACCGGCGCGCTGCCGCAGATGCTTTCGAGCGTCGCCGAATTCTACGAGGAGGACGTGAACACGAGGATGACCGCCGCGCTTTCGCTCATCGAGCCGGCCATCATGATCTTCATGGGAATTTTCGTCACCTTCGTGCTGGTGGCGCTCTATCTGCCCATCTTCTCCCTGGCCGATTCCCTGCGTTAGCCGCGAAAAGAGACTTATGGCCGCTCCCGAACCTCCCGCACTAAAAGACACCACTCGCGAGGCCGGCGCCGCGCGCGCCCTCGCCGCCCGCTACCGCTGCGAGTTCGTGGATTTGCGCGTGGAGCGGATCGATCACGACCTGTTTCATTCGATCCCGGTCGACCTGATGTTCCGTTACAACTTCGTCCCCATCCAGGCCTACAACGGCAGCCTGGACATCGCCCTCGCCGATCCGCGCAATCTGAACCTGATCGACGAGCTCGCCATGCTGCTTCAGAAGAAGCTGAAGGTCAAAGTGGCGACGCTTTCCCAGATCTCCGATCTGCTCAAGAAAACCGAACAGTCCCAGCGCGTGCTGGACGAGGTGACCGAGGGCTTCACGCTCGACGTCGTGGGCGGCGAGGACAATCCCGACGAAACGCTGTCCATTGACAAGCTCGCCGCCGGCGACGCCGACATCGCCCCCGTCATCAAACTGGTGGACACCACCATCTTCAACGCCCTCGAACGCCGCGCCAGCGACATTCACATCGAAACGCGCGACCAGGAAGTGGCGATCAAATACCGCATCGACGGCGTGCTGCACTACGCCATGCCGCCCATCGCCAAGGACTGGCACTCGACGATCATCTCCCGCATCAAGGTCATGAGCGAGCTCGACATCGCCGAACGCCGCGTGCCGCAGGACGGCCGTTTCCGCGTCCGCTATAAAACCCGCCTCATCGATTTTCGCGTCTCCATCATGCCCACCGTCCACGGCGAGGACGCCGTGCTCCGCGTTCTCGATAAAGAATCGATGAGCGAAAAATTCACCAAGCTCAGTCTCGATGTCGTCGGTTTCGCCGAAAACGACCTGGTGAAGTTCCGCCGCTACATCAAGGAACCTTACGGCATGGTGCTGGTCACCGGACCCACCGGATCGGGCAAAACCACCACTCTCTACGCCGCCCTCAGCGAGATCAAGAACGACGAGGACAAGATCATTACCATCGAAGACCCGGTGGAGTATCAGATCAAGGGCATCACCCAGATCCCGGTGAACGAAAAGAAAGGGCTGACCTTCGCCCGCGGCCTGCGCTCCATTCTGCGCCACGATCCCGACAAGATTCTCGTCGGCGAAATCCGCGACCAGGAAACCGCCCAGATCGCCATCAACGCCGCTCTCACCGGCCATCTGGTGTTCACCACCGTCCACGCCAACAACGTCCTGGACGTCCTCGGCCGCTTCCTGAACATGGGCGTCGAGCCGTACAATTTCGTCTCCGCCCTCAATTGCATCCTGGCTCAGCGGCTGGTGCGCGTCATCTGCGAACACTGCAAGAAACAGGTCTGCTATCCCGAGGAGTTTCTCGTCGAGAGCGGCATCGATCCGGACAAATACCGCGACTTCCCTTTTTCCGAAGGCGCGGGATGTTTCGAATGCGGCGGCACCGGATTCCGCGGACGCACGGCGATTCACGAACTGCTCAATCTCAGCGAAAAGATCCGCGAGATGATCCTCGACAAACGGCCGGCCTCGGAGATCAAACGCGCCGCCAAGGAAGACAAAATGACGTTTCTGCGCGAATCGGCGATGGAGAAGGCCTTCTCCGGCGTCAGCACACTGAAAGAGATCAACAAGGTGACGTTCATTGAAGGCTGAGATGGCGCTGCCGGTATTCAACCATCCCCTCTGGGGGCGCTTGCGGGCGCTCCTGGCCGACCCTCCCCCGGCCCAGGTGTTCGAGATTTCCCCGGCCGGCATCGCCTCCGCCCGTCTCGGCGAACGCGATGCCGCGATCGGCTTTCAACCGCTCGCGCCCGGAGCGCTCGACGTCTCCCCGTTGAAAGACAACGTTGTGAACGAGGAGGCCTTCTACGCCGCCGTGCAGGCCGCCGCCGGCGCCGGGCCGGGCCGGAAACGCCGCGTCGCTTTGATTCTTCCCGACTATTGCACCCGCATCGCCGTGCTCGATTTCGACGCGTTTCCCGGAGCGGTCGAGGAGCAGGAGCGGCTGGTGCGCTTCCGCATGAAGAAGAGCGTGCCGTTCGACATCGAGGGCGCCGCGCTCAGCTATTACGCCCAGGCCAAATCCGGCCAGAAAAACAGAATCGAAGTGGTGGTCGCCGTCACCGCGCTCGAAATCCTCGCGCGCTACGAGGCGCCGTTCCGCGCCGCCGGCCTGCACCCCGGCATCGTCACCACATCGCTGCTCGCCGCCCTGCACCTGGTATCCGCCGATGGCGTCACGGTATTGGCGAAGGTTTGCGGGCGGGTGCTCACCGTCGGCGTGCTCGACGGCGGCGCGCTGAAACTGGTGCGCTGCGTCGACCTGGAACGGGTGGAGGCGAGCGAGATCGAGTCGGTGTTGTTACCCACCCTCGCCTATGTCGAGGACGAGTTGGGGCGGCCGGCCAAACGCGTGCTGCTCTGCGGATTTGGCCCGCGCGCCGCCGAATGGGCCGCCGCTTGGCCCGAGACCTGGGGCGTCGCCGTCGAGCCGCTCCGCTCCCGGCTTGGCCTGCCCGGCGAGACCGACGCAGGCGTCATGGGATTCATGGAGTCGCTCGCCGCATGATCCGCGTACCTCTCAATCTCGCGAGCGAACCTTTCGTGCCCAGCCGCGCGCCCCGCATCGCGCTCGCCGCCGCCTATTTCGTCCTCGGCGTCGCGCTCGTCGTCCAGGTCAGCGTCATCGTAGCCAGCCGCGGCCAAGCCGCCAACGAGCGCATTCAGATCGCCCTGCTCAACGAAAAACTCGCCTCCCTCGGCGAGCGCCAGAGCGCTCTCTCCGGAAACCTGCGCCAGCCCCGGAACGCCGAGGTGCTGGAGCGAAGCCTGCTTCTGAACGCCTTGATCGAGCGCAAGGCCATCAGTTGGACCCGGCTCTTCGCCGACCTCGAACAGGTGTTCCCTTACAACGTCCGCCTCATCTCCGTCCGCCTCCCTCAGATCGACACGCACAACCGCGTGCTGCTCGACATGATCGTCGGCGCCAACGAACCCGGCCCCGTGCTGGAACTTTTAAAACATCTGGAAGTCTCGCCGCGCTTCGGGCCGGCTTCCGTTTACAATTCGCTTCCACCGTCGCAAACCGAAAAGCTTCTCCGCTACCGCATCAGCGTGAACTATGCCCAAAAGCTCTAGTTTCGCCAAGTGGTTCGACCCGCGCCAGCCGCGCGGCCTGCTGCACCTGGGCCTGGCGCTGCTGGTGTCCGCCAACGTCGCCGCGGCGGTGTTGTTGGTTCGTCCCATCGGTGGGTCGCCCGAGGAACTGCGGGAGGAGCTGGCCGATTTGCGCACCCAACTTCGCCAGCAGTCCATCGTCTTCGATCACACCCACGGACTGATGGGCAAAGTGGATACGGGGCGCTCCGAAGGCGACCGGTTCCTAGACCACTATTTTCTCGCCCGCCGCACCGCCTATTCCACCATCCTCGCCGAACTCGTTTCCGCCGCCAAGGACGCCAACATCCAGGCGCGCGAAAGCACCTACACCATTGAGCAGGTGGAGGGCAGCGATACGCTCGAGTTCATGAAAATCACGGCTACTTACGTCGGCAGTTATTCGGACCTGATCCACTTCGTCAACCGCATCGACAAATCCAGCCAGCTTCTGATTATCGAAGGCCTGCAAGCCACGCCGCAGCAGCAGGCGAATCTGTTGAACATCAATGTGAAGCTCGACGCGTTCGTGCGCGAGGACGGCAACGAGGGCGAGGCGGGCGGCGCGCCATGAATCTGAAGAACTCCAAGCTGGGCGCGGAGCCGAAAAAACTGGCGGTCCTTGGAGCGCTGGTTCTGGTG
>VFSW01009139.1_pt1 | contig 14160 bp, 14 predicted proteins | sample 5358111 | NCBI WGS metagenome assembly VFSW01 (sample SAMN11554181, study PRJNA540505) | mine drainage metagenome | isolation source: sediment from site ElyBrook_90M | place: USA: Ely Copper Mine, Vershire, VT | collected 2017
CCCTCTCCGATTCGCAGGGGACGATTGAGACCAGCTCGGCGAGCACGTCGTTCGACATCAACGCGCTCATCGCGGAGCTCTCGCAGAAAGGGCTGCCGCCGGGGCCGCCGGGCGCATCGGCCTCGACGACGGGAGAAAGCGCCGCCAACGCATGGGCGTATATACCGACCGGGCTCGTCAGCAGCGTGAACGCGGCTCCCGCGCGCACGCCGGCCGAGCAGGCGCTCTACCAATATGGCAACGAAGTCGGCTCTCTCATAGAAGGATACGATGCCGCGCATCGCGACGAGACGCAGGTCTTGAGTGATGCCAACAACGATCGGCAGAACACGACGAAACAGGGCGCCGTTGAGAAGATCGGAGAGGGCCTCGAGATGGTGGGGGAAGGCATGGCGGGAATAAGCGACGTGCCGCCTTCGGCCGCAGCCGACAACGCAGCGCTTTCGGCGAGCTATATCGATATCGGCAAGAAGCTCGTCGTGGTCGGGCAATCGGAGCCGCTCTCAGACAGCACGCTCGCAAGCGCGATGGAGACCTATGATTCCGCCGTCGGCACCTTTAACACGGATTACATCGCGCTGGCGAATCTCTTCTCCCTCTCCGGCGTCACGTTCGGATCTTCCGACCCGGGCAGCGTCTTCAGTTTCTCGCCGGGCGCGCTTTGACGAGGACGGCGGCGCGCCGGCATCGCTATCGCGCGGATTTCCCAAAAAGGGTGTTGATGCGAGCCAAAAGCCGATACTACTGGTGGTATACTTTTATTCGTGGAGAATGAACGCTCGTACAGAAGCGGCTTTTCGGCTATCGGCATGAGTGCCGCCTTGTCTGTCGTGGTGCTTCTCGGCGCTCTCGGCTGGAAAGTCGACCAGTTATTGCAGAATAAGAACGCCGGACTGAGCGTCGTCGCGAGCGTTGCGGCGGCAGATCATAGCGGCATCCCCGACAACAATCTCACGGCCGCTTATCCGAACGAAGTCGAGAGCGGCAGCGCGAGCGACCCCTTAGCCCCGTCACAGATCACCGGCAGCGTGGCCGATACTCTTGCAGCCGACTACGCGACGATGCAGGCGAATGGCACGTATTCGACGACGTCGGCGGCGCAAGTCGCCCAAGAGCTGGGCGCGACCCTCAAGGCCGATGTCGCGTATAAGACGTACGCGGCGAGCGACATCAAGACCAGCTCCGATACTTCGTACGCGGGCATGCTCGCGTACCGGGCCGCGCTCCAGATATCGCTCGCACCCCTCCTGAAGAACACGGGCTCCGAGCTCGACATGCTGACGAGCTACATACAGACGAACGATCCTGCAGATCTCACCAAGCTCGAGCAGGCGGCCGATAACTACAAGCTGGCGGCGACGGAGACCGCGCAGGTCACGGTACCTGCGGACGCCGTCTCGGTGCAGATCGGGATATTGGACGCGATGCAGGAATTCGGCGGGACACTCGACCAGATGGCGGCGAGCGCGAGCGATCCATTCGTCGAGGCGACCCTGGTCAATACGTACATGCAGGCGCAGAGCGACATGTTCTCCTCCTTCAATAATCTCTACGGGTACTACAAGAGCAAGCAATCATGAAAAAAATCTTCCGCATACCGGTATCGCTCCTCCTCGGCGCACTTTGCGCGGCCCTGCCGCTCTCAGTCGATGCGCAGAGCGCAGCGCCCTACCAATTCTCGACCAACGGCATCGCGGGCTGCAACCAGACTTCCGCAGCGGCCTCGAGCGTGGGCGCATTCTCGGCTAGCGGCTCCTATGTGCCGGTCGCCGATTCCGCGGTAGAGCTCAACACCGGTTATCTCGTATATCTCGCCTGCTCCTTGAACCCCCTCATGAGCGCCTTGAGCGGGAGCGCGACGGCAGGGCTCGCCGCGACGACCTTGACCGCTTACACCACGGGCAACAACGGCAATCCGCAGTTCTCGGTCAATATCAATAATGAGATTAATGCCCTCGGCAAGACAACTGTCGTGAACGTCCTGCAGGGCGGCGCGTTGAGCACCGTGAATCCCGCCTTCCAGAGCGCGGTGCAGACGGCCGTCGCGCAGAACTATTATTCATCGACCCAGCAGCCGAGCGCGGCTCTCGCGTGCCCGTATACCGGCGATCTCACGGCGCTCGAGAACGGGCAGGCCTTCAGCTGGGCAGGCCTCGGCGACCTCACTTACTATCCGAGCTGCAATGCTCTCGGCGCGTATCAGCTCTCCAATAATCTCGTCAACGGCTACGTCGCCAACGCGATACAGAACAACCTGACACAGCTCCAATGGGGCCGCGGCACGTATCCCATCACCGCGACGGATCAGTACGGCAATGTGAACGTCGTCACGCCCGGAGCGATAGTACTCAACCAGGCCGAGCAGGCGCTCCAGGCCGGATTCACGAAGACGCAGGACGCCACGGGCATCGGGCAGATGGTGGGCGCTCTCTTTGCCGGTCTTGGCGCCGAGGCGCTCACCAGCGCGCAGGGCCTCGCGGGGATTGCCCAATCCCAAGCCGGGCAGCCGCCGTATCTGCAGCAGGTCTCGAGTGCGGCGTCCCAAGGCGCCGCGACGTCGTTCACCAATGCGGCGATCACGGAGCTCAACGGCATCCTCACGACGGCGACGAATTATGCCAACACCCTGAGCACTATAGACAACACGTTCGTCGGCGCCATCAATTCGCTAGAGAACACCGAGAACCAGTGCTGGAACCACATCGTCTCGGACGTCTGCGTGGCGAGCACGACCGCGATGACGGCCGGCATCGAGACATGCAAGGACGCCTCCGGCGACTCGCTCACCATCGCCACCTCGACGCAATTCTCGGCCACCGTGATCGACTCGCAGATCGTACCCGCCGCGACGATCGCGGAGCAGAACTACCAGTCGGCGCAGACGTCGCTCGCTACCATCAACCAGCTCATCGCCGGAGTGACCAGCGCGAGCCCGCAGGCGGCCCTCCAGCAGCTCGACCAGCTCACCGCGAGCAACAGCTTCACGACCCCGGCCGATGTCAGCAACGCCCAGCAGGAATCCGCCGCCGTCACCCAGCAGATGACCACCCTGGTCACCGTCACAGTGCCCAACGACTGGGAGGGCATCGACTCGACCGGCGCGCAGAGCATCCCGTGGGGCGGCAATCCGAATGATCCCTCGACCGGCTGGTGCAACTACAACAATCCGCAGACGCTGAGCGCGTGGGAACAGCATTGGAAGCAATAATGGACTATGCGAAAAACCCTTACATTCAGCCAGAAAGTACGCCGGAATATCCTGTATGGAGCGTTGTCTCTGATCCTCGTATGTGCGATAGGATTCGGACAACCGGTGATCTCTTACGCCCAAACACCGCCGGTAACTCCCGTCGTCTCGACACCAGCGTCGCCAGCTGGTCCAGCAACAACACCGACCGCGACAGCGGCGCCCGGATTACTATGCAGTTGGTATAACCCCCTTACTTGGATTGACGGATGTTTCTTGCAACCTGTCCTGACTGATATCGGCCAGTTATTCCTGGCGGCCGGCGGAGAAATTCTATACCTCGCAGGATTGGTATTCGATGCTTTGATCAACGGCGTCGTCATCGGATTCGGCAACACGCTCAAAGCGCTCAATATAATGCCGGTGATCAAGACCGGCTGGACGCTCTTCAGGGATCTCTCCAACATCCTCCTCATCGGCATGTTCGTCTTCATCGCGATAGCGACGATCCTCGGCATCAAGGAATACGGTTATAAGCGGCTGGTCGCGCGCGTGCTCATCATCGCCGCCCTGATGAACTTCAGCCTGCTCTTTACCGAGCTCATCATCGACGCATCGAACTTCACCGCATTCCAGTTCTACGCGGCGATGACGAACCAGAGTGCCCAGACCGGCACAGCGGTGGCCGGAAACGCATTCGACGTGGCGCTGGCGTTCCTCAAGCCTATGGGAATTACCAGCGTATGGGCGGGTTCCGGGAACCTCACGAAGGCCGTTGCCGCCAGTACGGGAAGCGGGACCGAGGCGCTTCTCTTCGGTCTCGTCGGCGGTATACTCCTGCTTGTCATCGGCGGCGTACTCTTCTACGGCGCGATACTCATCGCCGCACGCGCGGTCGTGATCGTGATCCTCATGCTCACCGCGTCCGTCGCGTTCGCGACGTATCTCATACCAAACTTCGCCGACAGCGACTACGGCTGGAAGGGCTGGTGGAAGGCGCTCATCAACTGCGCCGTATTCGCGCCGCTCCTGATGCTCTTCCTCTCGCTTTCCATCGTCATCCTGCAGGCGACAAATCTCAACGGCGCGACATTCAGTGGCGTGATCTCCGACCCCGCCCAGCTCATAGCGGCAACCGGCGGGGCATGGAACATAATAATCATCTACATCTTCGGCGTCGGGCTGCTCTTCGTCTCCCTCAAGATCTCCAGCCAATTCGCGAGCATGGCGAGCGGGGTCGCGCTCTCCGCCACGCTCGCGCCCATCGCGATCGGCTCACGGGTCGCCGGAGGAATGTTCGCGCAGCGGTTCATAGCGCGTCCGGCGGCCGAGCGGGAGGTCGCCAAGAAAGAGGAGGTCAGACGAGCGCAATCCGAGCTTAAGAATCTCAATGTCGGGACAGACGCCTATGATAAGAAGGCGGCTGAGATCGCGCAGCTCCGACGCGCTGTCGATAAGGCGGGGCAGCAGGCTCGCGCTCCTAGCGCCGTGGGATTGATACCGACCGTGATCCAAAGAGGTCTGGGCCGAAAAGATCTCGTCGCAGGTAAGACACCGGCAACGCAGAAAAGCGCAGTCGCCACGGCGGAGAAGAAGCCTTCGGCTGAAGCGGCGGCCGGTGCGAAGCCTCCTGCCCAGCCGGTGCAAACAACTGCGGGAGTACCGGCGAGTGACAATGCGGCCGTCGCCAAGCAGATACGAGAATCAGTGAACAACCTCACGGAGACGGTGAGGGCGACGGGAGAGGAGAATGCTCAGGCCCTGCAAAAGGTCGGCAAGGTCGCTGATCAACGGACCGCCGCTCCGGTCACCGAATCTCCTGCGACGAATAAGCTAGCTCAGGAAGTCGAACAGGCCCGTCAGCATTCGGAGTCAGAGAACCGCTCACGCCTGAATTCCGAGACGGAACGCGAGAAGAACGCGCTCGAAGAGGTCATAGGCAACAGGAGCGCTAACCGCACCGCCATAGACGAGAAGCTGGCGACCGGCCTCCAATCTAATGTCCGCGTCCTCGATATGATCAACCGTGTAAGGCAGCAGGGGGGATCCGCCGGCGCATCCGATGCGTCGCAGGCACGCAATATGTCATTGCAACCCGATGTACCTATAAATGATGTCTCGGACAGCGACGCCGATTTTAAAAGCCTATTGCAACAGCCGCTCCGAAGCTCAGGCCGTAATTTCAAATCCGGAAGCACGCCGATCCCTCAATCGATGCTAGACAACGTAAATGGAGCAACGCGCGCGCCTTCTGAAAACCAGGCGAGCGCGTCGCCGAGGGCTCCGAACGGACCTCCGATGAGCAACCCCGTGAATCCTACGAACAGGCCGCCTTCCCCGGGAGCAGCCACATAATCCATGAACGATTTGTTTGAACAGCAGATACAAGAGCATTTCGCCCAGCTGCCGAAGGTCGTGCAGGACGCGATAACCTCTGTCGATATCGAGAAGCGCCTGCGCGAGATTGCCGACGGCTACAAGCTCCACCTCGACCAGTGGAACTTGCTCGAGAACCAGGTGATGCTCACCCTTATGAATCTCCAACGCGCGCAGGACCTGAAAGCAAACATCGAGAAAGGGGTCGGGGTCGATGATGCAGTCGCGGCGGCCTTAGCCGCGGATATCTCGCGTATCGTATTCGATCCGGTGCGCGGCGAGCTCGAACGCGCGCTGGAGCATCCGGAGGCAGAGGCGAAGGAAGTGAGCGGCGTCGAGCGCATGGGCGCGCAGTCGCTCGCCGCCCGCGAGGAGATGCCTTCGGCGCACGCTCCGGCGCCGATCGCCGCGATCCCGGCGGCACCGGAGAAAGCGTCCGTGCGCGCGCCGATCTCCGAGGCGTACAAGGGCGGAGAAACGAGCGCTGCGCGCAAAGACGTGGCGAGTGACCCGTATCGCGAATCTCCGACATAAGCGGCGTGAATAACGCGCGGCGAGGGCGGCGGCGCACTGGTATACTGAGAGGCATGCAGTTCCAAGTCCCTCAATTCATCGAGGTCGAGGACAAGATCTTCGGGCCGCTCACGTTCCGCCAATTCGTCTACCTCGGCGGCGGAGTGGGCCTCTCGTACATACTCTCCCGGCTCCTGCCGCTCATCGTCGCGTTTCCGCTCATCATGGCGGCGGCTGGGCTAGCCCTCGCGCTCGCGTTCATGAAATTCAACGGCCGCCCGTTCATCACCGCGATGGAAAACGCTTTCTTCTTCGCGGTGCATCCGCGCCTCTATCTCTGGAACAACGAGCGCAAGCCGCTCTCGAAGAAGCCTCAGGGCGATGCGGCCTCCGCGAAGGCTCCCGAGGTCTACATACCGAAGCTCTCCGAGAGCAGGCTGCACGAGCTGGCATGGAGCCTCGACATCAAGGAGCGGATCTCGCAAGGCTCCGCGGATGATAGCGACCGCGCGCAATATGACGCGATGCGGCCGATAAAGACCGCGCGCGACGCGCTCGTGCGCTAAGCGATCATATATATGCCCTCTAAAACGACACCGCGCTCAAACAACCGCTCGACGCAGGAATTCGTGCCGGTCTCTGCCGTGCGCGACGGAGTGGTCGTCCTCAAGAGCGGCGACTTGCGGGCCATATTACTCGCCTCATCCATCAACTTCGCGCTCAAATCCGAGGACGAGCAGACGGCCTTCATCGTGCAGTTCCAGAACTTCCTCAATTCGCTCGACTTCTCATGCCAGATATTCGTGCAATCGCGCATGCTCGATATCCGCCCCTACATCGCCACCCTGGAAGTGCAGTACAAGGAGCAGCTCGACGACCTCATGCGCATACAGATCCGCGAATACATCGAGTTCATCAAGAGCTTCACCGAAGCCGCCAACATCATGACCAAGAACTTCTTCGTCGTCGTTCCGTACTCTCCGGCTATCGCGGTCGGCAAATCGGGCCTCGCCAATCTCAACCCCTTCGGCAAGAAGAGCGAGAACGCCGCGGCAGATGCCAACAAGACCTTCGAGGAGCAGGTCTCCCAGCTCGAGCAGCGCATCTCCATCGTGCAGCAGGGCCTGATAAGGACCGGCGTGCGCACGGTGCAGCTCGGCACCGAAGAGGCGATCGAGCTCCTCTATAAGATGTTCAATCCGGGCGAAGAGGGCAAGCCGATGCCGCTTGGGGGAGGAGAGGGACTGCAGCAATAACCATATGGCACTCGCAGACCTGCTCAATTTTGGAAAGAAGACACAGACGGAAAGCCCGAACATATTGCCCGTGCTTCCGGAGGAGATCTACCAGACCGGCGTCCTCGACCTGCAGGACGTCATCGCCCCACATGCGCTGAAGGTCAACTCCCGCGAGCTCGACCTCGGCGAGAAGATCGCCCGCACGTTCTTCGTCATCTCGTATCCTCGCTTTCTGACGACCGGCTGGTTCGCGCCGATCATCAACATGGACAAGGTCCTCGACATCTCGATATTCATCCATCCGATGGACACCAACGAGATGCTGCGCAAGTTCCAGAAGAAGGTGGCCGAAGTGCAGAGCCAGATCTCGACGCGCGAAGAGAAGGGGATGGTCCGCGACCCGATGCTCGACACGGCGTATTCGGACCTCGAGCAGCTGCGCGATTCCCTGCAGCAAGCGCAGGAGCGCATCTTCGAAGTGGGGCTCTATATGACGATCTACGGCAATACGCGCGAGGAAATCGATAAGATCGAGACCGAGATCCGCGGTATTCTCGAATCGCGCCTCGTCTATATCCGTCCGGCCCTGTTCCAGCAGGAGCAGGGTTTCCGATCGGTACTGCCGCTCGGCACCGACGAGCTCGACGTGCACACCAAGCTCAACTCCGCGCCGCTCTCCTCGATATTCCCGTTCATCTCATTCGACCTTACCTCTGACCGCGGCATCCTCTATGGCATCAATAGGCACAATTCCTCGCTCATACTATTTGATAGGTTCAGCCTCGAGAACTACAACTCGGTGACCTTCGCCAAATCCGGCGCGGGCAAATCCTACATGACGAAGCTCGAGATACTGCGCTCCTTGATGTTCGACACCGAAGTCATCGTCATCGACCCTGAGCGCGAGTACGAATATCTCGCCGAGACCGTCGGCGGCCGCTACTTCAATATCTCGCTCTCATCCGAGCACCATATCAATCCCTTCGACCTCGCGATCCCGCGCGAAGACGAGAGCCCGGCGGACGTCCTGCGCAACAACATCATCACGCTCGTCGGCCTCTTCCGCATCATGCTCGGCGGGCTCACGCCGGAAGAAGACGCCATAATCGACCGCGCGATCACCGAGACGTATGCCTTGAAGGACATCACTGCCGAGGCCAACTTCGCTCTTATCGAACCGCCGCTCCTTTCTGACTTCGAGCTCGTCTTGAGCGGGATGGAAGGCTCCGAGTCCCTCGTCCAGCGTCTCTCGAAATACACCAAGGGTACATGGTCGGGATTCATGAATCGTCCGACCAACGTCGATATGAATAAGAAGCTCATCGTCTTCTCCGTGCGCGACATGGAAGACGACCTGAAGCCGGTCGCCATGTATATCATCACGCACCATATCTGGAACCAGGTGCGCAAAGAGCTCCGCAAGCGCCTGCTCGTCATCGACGAGGCGTGGTGGATGATGCGCTCAGAAGACACGGCATCCTTCCTCTTCTCTATCGCCAAGCGCGGCCGCAAATACTATCTCGGCATCTCGACGATAACGCAGGACGTCTCGGACTTCTTGAACTCGCCCTACGGCATCCCGATGATCACCAACTCGTCCATCCAACTATTGCTCAGGCAAAGCCCTACTTCTGTAGACCTGGTGCAATCGACCTTCAAGCTCTCCGATGAGGAGAAATATCTGTTGCTCGAGTCCGACGTCGGAGAGGGGATATTCTTTGCGGGCCTCAAGCATGTGGCCTTGAAGGTCATCGCCTCGTATACCGAGGATCAGATCATCACCTCGGATCCTTCGCAGATCCTCGCCATCAAGAAAGCCAAGCAGGAACTCTCCGCGATCAATGAGGCGGGTCCCGTAAACGCCGCGGCGACCGAGGTAGTCGCTGCCAACAATGCGACGACTGCTCCTGGGGCATACGCGCCCGGCGCCGATACCGCCCCGCAAGGGAGCGCACTGAGCAGCGGCGCGCTGAAAGAAGTATGAGACATAAGATGAGCCTCGCGGGTGCGGCAGGTACGATAGTATCGCTCAGCCTCTTCTTGCTCCCGGCCTCGAGCGCGCACGCGCAATTGGACCAGCTGGATGCCGTCATCGGAGGAACGAGCGCCGCGGCGCAGGGCGTGAGCGCGCCGATGCCCGTCGATCTCCTCGTCGACGCCGATTCGTACGTGCCGCCTTTCTATCAGGGACGGGCTTTGCCTTCGGCAGGCACCGACCTCCGGCTCGAGGCTCTCGCGCGGTTCACGCGCCCCGACGGGACGCTGGTGCCCTCCGCCGACATCGTCTACACCTGGCATCAGGACGATAGGGTCGTCGGCAACGTATCGGGTCTCGGGCAGTCATCGGTCGTGCTGCCGTCGCCCCCCCTGTACGGGTCAACCGACATAGAGGTGGACGCGCAGACGCAGGACAACACGCTCGAAGGCACCGCATCGATCGTGCTGCCCTCCACACAGCCCGTCTTGTTGCTGTACGAGGACAATCCGCTCTTGGGACTGACGTTCTACCACGCCCTCGGGGGTGAGACCGAGCTCAGCGATGTCGAGATGACGTTCGCGGCCGTGCCGTACTTTGCAGAGATACAGAGCCCGAATGACCCGCGGCTCGCCTATGCATGGACGGTGAACGGCTCGAGCGTATCCTCGAGCGCCGCCGATCCGAGCGAGGTAACCCTCAACTCAGCCAATAGCAACGGCCTCGCCACCGTCGGCCTTACGCTCTCGCATGCGACCAACTTTCTTATGAGTTCGACCGGCTCGTGGGATATAGCGCTCGGCGCGGGCGGCTCTTCGGGCTTCGGGGGACCAACCTCGGGCACGAAAGACCCCTTCACCGGACAAAATTGATATGCCGAACATCAAGATACCGACGTCAGTGCGCTTGATCATCGGAGGCCTTATCGTCCTCATGCTCGGCGGCCTTTTCGGCTGGTATTTCTATCTGCATTCGCAGGAGGCTGCCACGAACGCGACCGACGCGGCCCGCGGCTTGGGAGTCCCGGCTCCTTCGTTCGAAGGCAGCTCAGGGAGCACCCAGGCTGACCAGTCTATCGCCACGCAGGGATTCGGCACAGGCGCGGAGAGCTCCTTAGCGGCGACGTCGTCATCGGAACTCTGGGAAGTCGACAGGACGCCGGTTGCCGGGATGGGATTCGTCACCACCGAGACGGACGAGTATCTCTACTACGTCGAGCGCGGCAACGGCTATGTCTTCGAGGCGCACCCGTCGAACGAGACGGTAGCGCGACTCACCGATACGCTTTTGCCGAAGATATATGAGGCGCAATTCGCCGACGACGGCAGCGTCATCGAACGCTCGATAGACCAGAGCGGCGAAGTGACGACGTTCCTCGGCGTGATATCGACGTCGACCGACGCGTCGAGCTCCGTTGCGTCCACGAACGCCGGACGGGCGACAGCCCAAACGGACGCGGGCTCGACATCCGGCATGCCAGGGAGCCTCATCGGCACCTACCTTCCGCCCGGCATCCAAGCGATAGCGCTCGATCGGGTCTCGCGCGAGATCTTCTATCTCGAGGCTGACCCGCGAGGCGGAGTCGACGGCATAACAGAGGCGTGGAACGGGTCCAAGAAAAGCCAGGTGTTCTCGTCGATCGTCGGCAGCTGGCGCCCGTCGATACTCGACGACGGGACCATCGTCCTTTTGGAAAGCCCTGCGGACGGCATGCCTGGATACGCGTACACGCTCGGCGCATCAGGGGCTCTCAAGCCGTTGGTGCGTGACGTGCCGGGCCTCACCGTCTTGCCGAAAGCATCGTCGTCGTTCGTGCTCTACGGCTCGTCGTCCGAGAGCGGCCTCGCGCTCTTCGCCGACGCGACGGGCACTCCGGAGCTGCTCTCCGTAGCGACGGTCGCGGATAAGTGCGTCTGGCTGCCGGGCAACAGCGAGATCGCGTATTGCGCCGTGCCTAATGGCACCGTGCCGCGGGATTTCCTCGACAATTGGTACCGCGGCACGGCGAATACCTCGGACGACTGGTGGGAAATCGACCTCTCGCTCGGCACGGCGCAGCGCATCTATTCGCCGAGCGTCGACAACGTCTCCCTGGACGTAGAGGACCCGACGATCGACGCGAGCGGCAACTACATCGCCTTCATAAACGCAAGCGACCAGTCGCTCTGGGTCCTGCGTGTGGCACAATAAGAAAATTATGTTTTACTCTGATGCACAAAGATACTCAGTGAGATGCATACTCGTCTTTTTTCTTTCACTTATATGCATGCTATGCCTATCCCTATCGGTCACGCACGCGGACACTTCGGCAAATGGCTCATACGGTCCGAATTACGACTGTAACGGGGGTATTAATGGTAGTACGGGCTTCGTCCCGCTCGCGTGCTATTCGGGGTCGACACAGTTCACCAATGCGTTCAACTCCGGCTCTCTTTCCAGCTACTTCAACAGCGCGTTCATAATCGTGCTCTCGGTCGGCGGCGTTCTCGCGGTATTGCGCATCGTCTACGCCGGCTATATGTATATGGGAAGCGCCGACATGTGGAGCAACAAGCAGAAGGCGCGTGAGATCCTCGGCGACGTGATCATCGGAGTCCTGATGCTCTACGGAACGTACCTCATCTTCAATACGATCGACCCGAATCTTCTGAATCTCACGGCCGTCTTAAGTGCCATTCCGCAGCCGACGCAAACAACTCCAGCCACGCAAACGCCTGGCCAATAATTCGCAGGTGACACGTGCCGATTTGATACCTATCCGGCTGAGTACTTTATGACCACGCGGCGATTGCGTCCCTCTCCCTGGGATTCTGTCTTCACGTTCGGCGCGTCCTGCAGCGTCGTGTGGATGATGAGGCGTTCATAGGATGACATCGGCGTGAGCTCGACGTCGTATTGGAAGCTCCGGGCGCGCTCTGCCATCATGATGGCCTTGGTCTGCAGGTCGCGTATCTGACGCACGCGGTGATCGTTGACGTCGATGAGGAACATCACGCGGTGGTCGTCCTCTGTCTCGGGAGAGGCGCTGCGCGGCAGCATGCGCTTCTCGGCGATCTTTTTCACGAGATAATCGAGTGCGTGGACGGTGTCGGCATGGTTGCCGAGGATCACATGGCCGTCGCCGGTCGTCTCGATGGAGAATATGACCTGGCCGGCGAGCTCGGAGCGCGATATCTTCGAGTACGAGACGCCGAGGGCGTCGAGGAGTTCTTTGAGGATCGCTTCAACCGAGGGTTCCATGCTCGGCACTATACGACAGTTCATCTATAAATGCGAACCGCGGCCAAGACTATGACACGCGATGATCCGAGGTTAAACCTTGCTTAGGACAGGCTTTATTTCTGAGGGTCTTTGTCCGGCCCGAATCGCCGTCCGGCGAGATATTCCTGCAATATCATGAAGGAATTGCTGGTGACCCAGTAGAGAGGCGCCGCCGCGACGACGGAATACGCGATGACGCCGATGACCGCCGGCAGGACGAATCGGGCCTGCACATCGAGGCTCTTGGCCATATCATCGGAGAACGACGCTTCGGTCGCGGTCTTGACCCCGCGCGGACCCATCGAGAGGCGCGTATAGGTGAATTGCGTCGCCGCGGCGAGGAACGCCAACACCGGGCTGTGTCCGGCCATGTTCTGGATGCCGAGGAACATCATGTTGACGGCCGCTGGGACGTGCACGAAGGTATACAGGCGCGCTGCGTCTATGACCGGCCATCCGCCGCGCGAGAATACCCAATAGAGGCCGATGAGCACGGGGAACTGGACCAGTATCAGGAGGAAGCTCGCGAACGGGTGGATGTCGTTCTCTTTGTAGAGCGCGAATATCGCCTTGCTCTCTCCGGCCTTGTCTTCTTTGTACTTGTCGCGGATCTTGGTGACTTCGGGCGCGACCTTCTTCATGTCGAGCTGGGCCTGTACGGCGCGGCGCGAGAGGGGATACACGATGATACGCACGACGAGGGTTAGGAGGACGACGGCGATGCCGACATCGTGCGTCGGGATGATGCCGACAAGGTACACGAGGCCGTTATAGAGGGGATCATAGATGACTGCGTTGAACAGCGTGGGGATTACCGAGAGCATTGCCGCGCATTGTAGCCTGCAAACAGGTTTACCGGAAGCTACCGGGCTTGAGCGAGCAGTTTGCGGATATCGGCCTCAAGTTCCCGGTACGTGGCGCCCCGAGCTTCCTTCTTGGCATAAAAGACGAATGAGCAGCGGGCTGAAAGACCTTTGATCGCCAGGCTGCACGCCTCGCGGCAGCGGCGCTTTATCAGATTGCGATCGACGGCCTTGGCTGCGGCTTTTTTCGAAACGACGCAGGCGCATTTCGGCCCATTTGATGCGTTATCGGCAGAAAAAGGAGCGACGGTAAGCGAAAAGTAGGCGCTGAAGAAGCGCCGCGGCTTCCCGACGCTCGCTTCAGAGAAATCAGCGCGGCTCATGCGCTGTCGTTTTGGCATATTGACCGATAAGTTAGGCCGAGAGCTTCGCGCGTCCCTTGCGACGGCGGCGGCGCAACACGGCGGCGCCGGTAGTGCTCGCGCTGCGTACGAGAAAACCGTGCGTTGCGGAGCGCTTTTGTCTTTTCGGCTGATACGTTCGCTTCATATCGGCCCACTATACCTGTATTCCTAGATTTTTCAACCTCAGAAAAGCATGGGGCGGTGAGTGCATGGTAGTGCTTGAAAAAACCTCGCCAGCCGTTCGATATTTTTGTGGGGAGTCCCTTCGTCGCTCAGAAGGTAAAATTACTAGGTGGGTTAAGTTTTTGAGGGCATCTACCATGCACTCACCGCCGCGCATCACTTATCCAAGCCTATCCCTTGACAACCTAATTACAGGGTATACACTTCCCTGTATATGACT
>VFSW01009140.1_pt1 | contig 14160 bp, 10 predicted proteins | sample 5358111 | NCBI WGS metagenome assembly VFSW01 (sample SAMN11554181, study PRJNA540505) | mine drainage metagenome | isolation source: sediment from site ElyBrook_90M | place: USA: Ely Copper Mine, Vershire, VT | collected 2017
GCTCGAGGGGGCACGCGTGAAATCCCCGGGGGGGCATCGGCGACCGGGGGAGGCCGTCCGCAAAGGCGGCCTCCTTCGGGCCCGAGCTTCCTTGCTTGCATCCATGCGCATGAACACATAGATCACAGTCGTGGCCAGCGTCGACGTCGCCTCCCCCTCGCGCTGGGAGCTCTACCGCGTCCTCTCGGAGCCGGCGCGTCTGCGCCTCCTCGCGCTGGCGGCCGACGAGGAGCTCAGCATCGGGGAGCTGGCGGAGCTGCTCGGCGAGAGCCAACCGAACGTCTCGCGCCACGCCACGGCCCTTCGCCTCGCGGGCCTGCTCGGCGATCGTCGCGAAGGCACGCGCACGCTCGTCCGCGTCCCGCCCGAGGCCGCGCGCGACGCGGTGGTCGCCGACGCGCTCGCGAGCGGGCGGGCGCTCTGCGAGAAGGACGGGAGTCTCGGGCGCGTCGCGCAGGTGTTGCGGGCGCGCGAGGCTGCGGCGCACGAGTTCTTCGCCCGTCCGGGCAAGTCGCGCGTCGACGGCACGCCCGCGGAGCTCGGCGCCTACCTCGCCGCGCTCGCGCCGCTCCTCCCGAGGCGCTCGCTCGCGCTCGACGCCGGCACGGGCGACGGGCGCCTCCTCGACGTCCTCGCCCCCGTCTACGAGCGCGTCGTCGCCGTCGATCGCTCGGGCCCCCAGCTCGCCCGCGCCGGGGAACGCATCGCCGCGCGCGGCTACGACAACGTCGCCCTCGTCGAGGCCGATCTCGACTCGGCCGAGCTCCGCAAAGCCCTCAAGCCCGGCGGCGCGGACGCCGTCTTCGCCTCTCGCGTCTTGCATCACGCCCCGCGGCCCGCGAAGGTCGTCGCCGAGCTTGCGTCGCTCTGCGCCCCGGGCGGCGCCCTCGTCGTCATCGATTACGGGCGCCATGACGACGAGTCGATGCGTGCGCAGGCCGACGCCTGGCTCGGCTTCGAGCCGGCCGAGCTCCGCCGCTTCGCCCGCGCAGCGGGCCTCGAGGACGCGCGCGTCACGAAGATCCCCGGCGCCCTCTGCGGCGACGGGCCGGACAAGCACCTGCCGTGGCAGGTGATGGTCGCGAAGTCGGTCAAGAAAGGAAAAGGCAATGGGTGAGAACTACAAGGTCAAGGACATCGGGCTGTCGGACTGGGGTCGCAAGGAGATCACGATCGCCGAGAGCGAGATGCCGGGCCTCATGGCCCTCCGCCAGGAGTTCGGGGCCTCCAAACCGCTCCGCGGCGCGCGCGTCGCCGGCTGCCTTCACATGACGATCCAGACGGCCGTCCTCATCGAGACGCTCACTGAGCTCGGGGCCGAGGTCACCTGGACGAGCTGCAACATCTTCTCGACCCAAGACCAGGCTGCCGCGGCCATCGCGAAGACCGGCGTGCCCGTCTTCGCCTGGAAGGGCGAAACGGAGAAGGAATACGACGAGTGCATCGAGGCCCAGCTCCGCGCCTTCAAGGGCGGCAAGCCGCCGAACATGATCCTCGACGACGGGGGGGATCTCACGAAAATCGTCCACGAAAAGCACAAGGATTTCTTTCAAGGCGCGGACCCGATTCGTGGCCTCAGCGAGGAGACGACGACGGGCGTGCACCGGCTCTACGAGATGGCGAAGAAGGGCGCGCTCATGGTGCCCGCGATGAACGTCAACGACAGCGTCACCAAGTCGAAGTTCGACAACCTCTACGGCTGCCGCGAGTCGCTCGGCGACGGCTTGAAGCGTGCGACCGGCGTCATGTTCGCGGGCAAGGTCGCCGTCGTGTGCGGATACGGAGACGTGGGCAAGGGCTGCGCGCAGTCGCTCCGGGGCCTCGGTGCGCGCGTCATCGTCACCGAGATCGACCCGATCTGCGCGCTCCAGGCGGCCATGGAGGGCTACCAGGTGACGGCGCTCGAAGAAGTCGCCTCGCTCGCCGACATCTTCGTGACGGCCACCGGCTGCTCGAACGTCATCCGCGGCGACCACATGCGCGCGATGAAGGACCAGGCCATCGTCTGCAACATCGGGCACTTCGACACCGAGATCGACATCGCGTGGCTCGAGAAGAACCCCGAAATCAAGGAGGTGAACATCAAGCCGCAGGTCGACCAGTTCGTCTTCCCCGACGGCACGCGCCTCACGGTCCTCGCGCGCGGGCGCCTCGTGAACCTCGGGTGCGCGAACGGTCACCCTTCGTTCGTCATGTCCAATAGCTTCTCGAACCAGACGATCGCGCAGATCGAGCTCTGGCAAAACCACGGCAAGTACGAGAAAAAGGTCTACACGCTGCCGAAGAAGCTCGACGAGAAGGTCGCGGCGCTCCACCTCGGCAAGCTCGGCGTCAAGCTGACGAAGCTCTCGAAAGAGCAGGCCGAGTATCTGGGGGTTCCGGTCGAGGGGCCGTTCAAGCCCGAGCACTACCGGTACTGACGGAGCGCGCGCGCTCTTGAATGCCCTCGACCAGGCTCAAGGCGCTCTCGCCGCCCTCGGGGCATGGATCGCCGCGCACCCGGAGCTCGAAGAGTCCCTCCGCCGGCAGTGGCAGCCCACACGCGCGGGGCCGGTCGGAAAAACACCCCTGCCTCCGGAGGTGTCCACGGCGGCCGAGGCGCTCGAGCAATGTCTCTCGGCTCTCACCGGGTCGACGGACGACGTCCGCGCCCTCGTCCGCCTCTACTCCGAACCCGCGGGCACCGCTCTCTTCTCTTGGTGTACGGCGAGCACGTGGCGTCGCGATGCGGACATGGCGCCGCTTCTCGCGGCCGCCGCAGCGTCGCCGACGCTCCGCGATCGCGCCGTCGACGTCGCCCGCGATCGCGTCGTTCAGGGGCCGCTGCTCGACGCCCTCCGGTGCGCGCCCCTCCTCGGAGACGGAACGCAGCTCTCGCTCCCGGTCAACGTCGAGGCGCGCGCGCGGCTGGAGATCCTCATCTGGGAGGCGGGGGCGAGGGCGCTCGAGGTTCCCGAGCTCGCCACATGGCTCTGGGCTTCCTCCGACACGTTCGAAGCCATGATTCGCGGCCCGGCGCACGCCACCCTCCGGGGGCGCGTCCTCGCGGCGCGCTGCCTCGAGGTGAGCGTCCGCGGGATGCCGCCGACGGCCGATCCGAAGCTCGTCGGCCGAACGCTCCAGGTCCTCCAGCCTCTTTTGCTTCACCCCGAGCCGCTCGTCTGGGTGCACGCCGCGCGCGCGCTCGGCCGGCTCACGGGCTCGCTCGAGCAGCTCGAGGGCACGCTCCTCGACTGGGTCCTCGGCGAGTCGCGCGTCCTCCGGCAGCGCGCAACGACGGCGTTCGCGTCGCTCCCCGGCGAGCGCCTCAAGTTCCTCGCCAGCCAGCTCGTCGCGCTCCTCGACGCGCGGGACGAAGAGGCCTGGGTGCTGGCCGCCGTCGCCGCCCCCCCCCCGTACCTTCGCATCCCGCCCCCCCAGCGGGGGCACCCCCCCGCCGCCCCCACCCGCGCCGGCGGGGGCGGCGCGATCGCTCCAGGTGCCCTCGCGCGCGGGCTCGCGACGCTCTGGCGTAGGGGAAGAGAGGCGCCTCCGGACGTCGAGGCGCCGCTGCGTGCGCTTCGCGAGATGGCCCGTTGCGCGCGGCCGCAGACGCTCGACGAGTCGCGCCGCTGGATCGAGGTGACCGCGGTGACCGACGGGGTCGACGGCGCCGAACGCGACCCGCTCGACCTCGAGCTCGGGCTCGAGAACCTCGTCCGGATCGCATCGCAGTACGACGACGAGGAAGCGGACGCGCGCGCGGCGCGGTTCGCCGGGGCGCTCGAGACTACCTTCCGCGAGGCGCGTCGCATCGCGCTCGGCGAGGGGAGGCTCCGGCAGCGTGCAGCGGCCGTGAACGCGCTCGAGGGCTGCGCCCGGTCCTTTGCGCTGCGGCTGTGGGCGCCCCTTCTCGCGACGCGGCCCGCGGGAGATCCCATCGACGAGCCCGACCTCGCCGAGATGTGGAGCACGCTCGCGCGCGCGCCGGCGGAGATCCTCGACCTCGTCAAGGAACGGCGCCGGCAAGAGGGCGCCGACCCCCAAGCCGACGTTCCCCTCGAAGTGCTCGCGATTCGGCTCGGCGGATACGCGCTCGATGCTTGCGGCGAGGACGCCGGCCTCGGTCGCGGCCCGGCGGCGCACGACGCGTGCCTCTGGCTGCGAAAGCTCGAAGGCCTCGCCGACGGCTCGCGCGAGCTCCCCGACGCGCTGAAGAACGCGCTGAGCGCCCTCTTCTGGCGCCTGGTCGACACGACGCGAGGCACCGCCCTCGGCGAGGTCGACGACGTGCACTGGCTCGGCCCGTTCGCGGCGTGGTGGGCGCTCGTCATCGCCCGCCCCGCCGTGCTCCAGGCGCTCGCCACGGCGCTGCCGATGATGGCCGAGGGCGCACTCGCCCGCTGCTGCGAGGAGGCGGAGGCCCTGCACGCCGCCGTCGCTTCGGGAGCGCCGGATGGGACGTGGGGCGACGCAGCCGCCGAGGCGCTGTCGTCGCTGCATGCGGAGGACACGGAGCTTTCGCACGCGCTCTCCGGCCTCGCCGCTGCGCTGCAGATGTTCGCGGCGGCGGGGGGACCGAAGCCGAACCTCGAGGCGATGTGCACGGAGCTCGTTCTGGCGGGCGATCGTCTGCAGACGGCGCTCGCCGACCCGGTCACGGCCCTGCCTCCGCCCACCCGCGACGGCACGGAGGAGGAGAACGCGACCCGGGTGGCGGGGCTGGTGGCGCGGGCGATCCGTGCGCGCGAGCCGTCGATGCTCGACGTGTGGTTCGCGTCGCTCGGGCCCGTGGGCTCCGCGCTGCTCGAGGCTGCCGTGAAGAGCGCCATCCGGCGGACGCCTCCGCCGCCGCCGGTCCCGAAAAAGGTGGAGCCGAAGCGCATCGAGGGCTACGAGCTCGTGAAGCCGCTCGGCGAGGGCGGCATCGGCAGCGTGTGGCTCGTGCGCAAGCCGGGGGCGAACCGCCTCTTCGTCTTGAAGATCCCCAAGGCCGAGGCGCTGGCGAACGCGAACGAGGTCGAGCGGGAGGGAATCCTGGCGTCGTTCGTCGAGGAGGCCAAGGCGCTCGCGGGGCTCTATCACCCGAACGTCGCGAACATCATCGACCGTGGCGTCTCCGGCAACGTCCCGTTTCTGGTGCTCGAGTACCTGATCGGCGCGGACCTCAAGCAATATGCGTCCGCCCGCCTCATGTCGCTCTTCGAGCTACGGCAGGTCGTCATCGAGGCGTGCGCGGGGCTGGCGGTGCTGCACAGCGCCGGGCTCGTGCATCGCGACATCAAGCCGGCCAACCTCTGGCTCCGCCTGCCGCTCGCCGGCGGAGAGAAGTTCGATCCCGCGAAGCACCGCGATCCGGCGGTCGTCGCGCCGCTGGCGACGGTGGTCATCGATTTCGGCATGGTGCGCGCGATCCGCGTCGCGGCCGAGGTGGGCGGGCGCTTCGTCGCGGGCACCGCGGGATACATCGCGCCCGAGCAGGTACTCGACCCGGTCGAGCTCGACCCGCGGGCGGACGTGTATGCGCTCGCCGGGACGATTTACAACGTCACCACCGGGCGGTCGTTCTTCGACGAAATCGAGAACCAGCGCGACCGGATCATCGCGCACATGCGGCGTGATCCGTTCGAGGACGCCGAGCGCATCCGTCCGTTCCCCGCCGCCGTCGGAAAGCTCTTCCGCGCAGCGACGGCCCACGAGCCGAAGGACCGACCGTCGCCGCTCCAGTTCGGACGCGAGTTCGTCGCGGCGCTTTAGAGCCCGATCCGGACCGGCCCAAACGTCTTCGGCCCATCCAATCCGCGGACTTGAAGCCTTCTACGGCGCGTCGGCCCGCGCTGCTTCGACGAGCTCCTTTGCCCACGCGCGGATCCTCTCTTCGCCCGGCCCTTCCAGCATGATCCGCAGCTTCGGCTCCGTCCCGCTCCACCGGATGAGCACCCGCCCGTCCTCGCCCAGGGCCTCTGCCACCTTCGACGTCAGCTCCGCGAGCCGCCGCATGTCCTGGAGCGGCCTGCGCTCGGCGAGCGTCACGCTTTCGAGTACCTGCGGCACGCGCTGCATCGAGTCCTCGGCCAGCGCGGACACCGTCCGCCCGGATCGCAGCATCAGCGACAGTACTTGGAGGGCCGCCAGCATCCCGTCGCCCGTCGAGGCGTGGTCGAGAAAGACGAGGTGCCCGGATTGCTCACCGCCCAGGTTGAACCCGCCCTGCCGCATCGCCTCGACGACGTAGCGGTCGCCCACCTGCGTCCGAACGAGCTCCGCCCCCAGCCTGCCGAGGGCGTGCTCGAGGCCGAGGTTCGACATCACCGTGGCCACGACGGTGCGATGCTTCAGCGTGCCGTCCGCGATCATCTGCGCCGCGCACATCGCGAGCAGCTGGTCGCCGTCGACGACCTCTCCCTTCTCGTCGACGACGACGACCCGGTCGGCGTCTCCATCGAGCGCGATGCCGATCGCTGCGCCGCGCTTGAGGACTTCGGCGCGCACGTGGTCGGGGTAGAGGGCGCCCGCGTCCTTGTTGATGTTGACGCCGTTCGGCTTCACGCCGATGGCCGTTACGCGGGCGCCGAGCTCCTGCAAGACGAGCGGTGCGACGCGGTACGCCGCCCCGTGCGCCGCATCGACGACGATGCGAATGCCGTCGAGCGAGAGGTCGCTCGGGAACGTCTGCTTCAAGAAGACGACGTAGCGGCCGCGCGCGTCCTCGAGCTTCTCGGCGCGCCCGATGGCGGCCCCGGTGGAGCGCTTGCCCAGCAGGTCATCGTTGGCCATGAGCTGCTCGATCTCGAGCTCCGCCCCGTCGGGCAGCTTGAAGCCGTCGGCGCCGAAGATCTTGATCCCGTTGTCCTGGAAGGGGTTGTGGCTTGCGCTGATGACGATCCCGGCGTCGGCCCGCATGCTCACCGTCAGGTGTGCGATCGCGGGCGTCGGCATCGGACCGCACAGTATGACGCGCCCGCCCATCGCGCAGACCCCGCTCGCGATGGCCTGCTCGAGCATGTACCCGGAAAGGCGCGTGTCCTTGCCGACGAGGATGTGCGGCGTGTGCGTCCTACTGCGGCCCGCGACGAAGGTCACCGCACGCCCGAGCTGCAGCGCGAGCTCCGGGGTCATCGGGTGCTCGTTGGCGACGCCTCGAATGCCGTCGGTCCCGAAGAGCTTGCGGACGGGTATCGCGTGGCCGTTCGTGTCGTCGGTCGTCTTTTTCATGCGCAAGCTCTCGGAAAAGATGCCCTCAGGGGTCTCGGGGCTCAGTCGCGGAAGTTGATGAACTGGAGCTCGATGCCGAAGTCCTGCTCGCGTAGGGCACGGATGGCGCCCTGAAGATCGTCCTTGTTCTTGCCGGTGACACGGACCTGCCCGTCCTGCATCGAGGCTTGCACCTTGAGCTTCGCGTCTTTGATCTTCTGCACGATGGCGCGCGCCTTCTCCGTTTCGATGCCCTCTTTGATCGTCACCACGATGCGCGCGCCGCCCTTGCCCGTCGCCTCGGGCTTGCCAGGGTCGGTGAATCGCAGCGAGACCTTGCGTTTCACCAGCTTGTCCTGAAACACGCCGAGGGCCGCCCTGGCGCGCTCTTCGCTGCTCGACCGGATGGTGATGGCCTCGGGCGTCTTCTCGAGGGTAGTTCCCGTGTCCTTGAAATCGAAGCGCTGTGCGATCTCTTTGTCTGCCTGGTGATAGGCGTTGTCGACCTCGCTCCACTGGACCTTCGAGACGACGTCGAAGCTGGGCATGGGAGCGAAGACTCTAGCCGCGGACGGCAGCGTCTTCAAAGCGCGACGGGTGGATCGGTCGGCAAGCCGAGCAGACGCGCGCGGGCACGCCCGACGAGCACGAGCGAGCCGGCGACGACGACGAGGGACGGGCGGCTCCGCCGCACGGCTCGCGCCGCGCCGAGCGCTTCCTCGATGGATCCGGCTCTTTCCCCCGGATGGCGCGCCGCGGCGGCCGTTGGCTCCACGGCAGGGCGGGAGGTCCCGCTCGGGGCGACGTAGACGCGCGCCCCGGCGAGCGGAGCGAGCGCGTCGAGCATGGTGGGCCAGTCCTTGTCCGCGAGGGTGCCGAAGACGAGGGCGACGTCGTCGGGCGCGAGGGCGAGCGAGCGCACGTAGCGCGCGAGAGCTTCGGCGCCGTCGGGGTTGTGGGCGGCGTCGAGCAGGACGTCGCCGATGCGTTCCAGGCGCGCGGGCCAGCGGACGCCGGCGAGCCCCTCTTCGATCGCCCCGGTCGATGCGCCGAGGCGCGCCGCGAGGCGCACGGCGACGCGTGCGTTGCCTACCTGGTGTTCCCCCGGGAGCGCCAGACGGCCGGGGAGGCGCACGTCCTCCGCCGTGCTGGTCGTCGCTCCGGCGGCGAGCGCGACCTCGTCGATGGCGGCGTGCACTTCCGGCGGCACCTCGCCGAGGACGATGTCCATCCCGGCCTTCGCGATCCCTGCCTTCTCGCGCGCGATCTCGACGAGCGTACTCCCGAGGCGATCGGTGTGGTCGAGCGCGATGCGCGTGATGGCCGCCGCGCGCGGGGCCGGCAGGACATTCGTCGCGTCGAGCCTCCCGCCGAGGCCCACTTCGACGATGCCGACGTCCACCTTCGCCTCGCGAAAGGCGAGGAACGCAGCGAGCGTCGCCGTCTCGAAGAACGTGAGGTCCGGCCCGGCGTCGAGCGCACGCTCGAGAAGATTGGCCAGCCTGTCGTCGGCGACCGGTTCGCCGTCGATCCGGATGCGCTCCGCGAAGCGGCAGAGGTGAGGCGAGGTGTAAAGGCCCGTTCGCCGGCCTTGCGCGCGCAAAATGGCTTCGACCATCGCGCAGACGCTCCCCTTGCCGTTCGTCCCCGCCACGTGGACGGCGAGGAAGGCGGTCTCGGGATGGCCGTATCGTTCGCAAGCTTCGCGCATCGGGTCGAGGCCGAAGCGCATGCCGCCGGGGACGTTGGCGATGCGCGCGTAGAGGAGAGAGAGGGCGTCGGGGAGTGTCAAGGAGAGGGCCAGAGGGTTGTTTAGGGAGGAGAGGCGCGCCTTGGGGGGGCGTTCAGGAGGGGCCCGCGAGCAGAAACAGAGATGTCACGAAAGCGCCGCTTGGATGAGACCGGCGGAGAATAGTGGTGTCCCCGCGCATTTGTTGCAGCCAGACGCGACGGCTCGCGTGTGTCGGCATAGCGCGAAGGAGGCTTCGACCATGAGAAAGAAGTTGTTGGTACGCGCTGTCGCGGCGCTGGCCGGGGGCGGCGTGCTGGCTGCTGCGGGGACCGCGGGAGCGGTGACGCAGCAGACATGCACGGCAAACGGGAACACCATCGGAGACGCGAACACCGTCTTCGTCACGGGGTCGTCGGCGATCGAGCCGCTTCTCCAGCACCTCGCCTACGTCCTCTACGAGGAAGCCGCGGCTGCCTCCGAAGCGGGCACCCCGAGCTTGAGCCAGGTCGTCAAGATCGTGTACCAGAGCACCGCCTCGTGCCAGGGGGCCAACGACATCACGACGGCGATGGCCGAGAGCGCGAGCGCGAAGTACATGGATGGATCGAACGCTCCGAACGGGGTCGCCAAGGAGTACGCGTGCACCGGGCTGTCGGGTCCCGGGTCGACCTTGGTCATCGACATCGGGGCCTCCGACGTCTTTCCGGCGTCTTGTGGGATCGCGGTTCCTGCCGGAATGAAGGACTTTTACCAGGGCGCGATCCAGGTCATGGAGTTCGCGGTGCCGACGGCTTCGAGCGAGAACTCGATCACCGCCGACGCGGGCTACGTCGTCATGGGCTGGGGCGGTGAGACGTACCAGGTCGGGCCGTGGACCGACTACACGCAGATCTGGATTCGCCCCAACGGGTTTCTGGCCTCGGGCACCGAGACCATGATCGGCGGCGCGATTGGCCTCGTGACGACCAAATGGCTGTCTGCGGTCGGCAACGCCGGGGCCGGCCAAGTTCAGCAGGGAAGCGGCGGCGTTTACAACCACTTGGTGGCTTCGACGAAACCCAATGCAACGCTCGGGATCCTCTCGGCAGAGTTCCTCGACGAGAACCGGGGCGCCCCCGTCACTAGCGACGCGGGCGTGGTCACGGCCGGCGGGGTCAAGCCGCTCGCGTTCCAGGCGGCTGGCCAAGATTGCGCGTATTACGCGGACTCGTCCGCCAACACCTTCGACAAGATGAACGTCCGACAGGGGCGCTACGCGATCTGGGGTGCCCACCACTGGGTGACCAACGTGGACGGGTCCGGGAACCCCGTCGGTCTCAACGGAAACTCCGCGGCGGTCGCCGGCGTGATCGCGCACCTCATGCACGCGAGCACGCTGCCGCCCCTCTATGACCAGCAGATGATCGTGGCCGAGGCGAAGACCTTCGACGTCCCCGGCTGCGCGATGGAAGTGAGCCGGACGAGGGAAGTCGACACCATGGGCTCGGGCGAGATGTCCTATCTGCCTCCGAAGGGCTGCGGTTGCTACTACGAGAGCCTCATCAACAACGGCACCCCCATCTCGAGCTACTGCAAGCCCTGCGGCGGTGACGCGGGGACTTGCTCGGCTCCTTATCCGGCCTGCAATTACGGCTTCTGCGAGGTGCAGTGATGAAAACGAACATTATCGCTTTCCGTATTGCGGCGCTGGCGCTCATCGCGTCTTCCGCGGCGGCCATCACGGTGGCTTGCAGCAGCAACAGCCCCAACACTTCCCCGGACGCGGGATCCGACTCGGGGAACACGACATCGTCCAGCGGTGTCACCACCAGCAGCAGCGGCGCCAGCACAAGCAGCAGCGGCGCCACGACCAGCAGCAGCGGTTCGACCAGCAGCAGCGGCGCCAGCAGCGGGTCTGTGAGCTGCTCCGACGCCGCAGCGGACCCGTTCTACAACGCGTGCTCGGCCTACGCGGCGAACTGCGTGCATTTCGCGCACACGGTGCCGACGCATCCGACGCTGTAGCCGCGTCGCCTGGCGCGCCCGCACGGTTCAGAGACGCTGCCGATTTCGGCCGCGCCTCTGCCGGGCGGGCGGCGCACGGCGCCCCCTTCGAGTGACGTTGGCACCCAAGTTGTCCCCTTCGCAAAACCGATGTGCGGCGTGGCTCGTCGCATCTCTCGCCCTCTTTCCGCGCGCCAGCTTCGCGCAAGCGCTGAACGAGCCCGCTCCCGCCAAGCCGCCGGTCGAGAAGCCGCTCGGTTCCGAGGCCTTCTGGCCGTGGGTCCTTCCTCCGGAAGGGATCTCGAGCTCGGCGTACCTGCAATCCCAGTACGAAAACCACCAGGATTCGCAGGACCAGCTCAATCAGAACGGCCAAACGTTAAACCAGAATCGATTTTCCATTCGTCGTGCCCGCGTGTCGGTCGTCGGCGAGTGGGAATACGCGGCGATGGTCATGCAGCTCGACGCAAACACGACCAGCGGCCCGCGGGGCGACCGGCGGAAGGCCGAGGCGTCGCTCCAGTATCGGCCGGATCGGACGAAGCCGCCCGTCGTCATGGGCACTTTGGGGCTTTTCGACGCCCCCTTCGGATACGAGATCGTCGAGTCCCCCGCGACGCGATGGTTCATGGAGCGGACGGTGGCCTCGAGGGCATTTTACCCCGCGGAGCCGGATCTAGGCGTGCGCCTCTCCGGAGCACTCGGCTTCTTCCGCTGGACGATCGCCGCGCAGAACGGAGAGCCCCTCGGGGAGGCTTCCCAGTTCGTCCTTCAAGACCCCAACGACGCGAAGGACGTCCTTTTCCGTTTCGGATTCGACGACCTACCCTTGCAGGATCTCCACCTGGCCGGCGAGGTATCCGCCTTGCGTGGAAAAGGCTTTCATCCGGGAACGCTGCCGTCCGGCTCCTCAGTCCAGTGGCACGACGCCAACGAGGACGGGCTCGTTCAGCCCTCCGAGCTCGCGGGCGTCCCCGCGCAGGCCGGGTCGCCGTCGCAAAACTTCGACCGATGGGCGGTCGGCGCCGGGATCCGCGCGCATTACCGATCCTGGCTGGGCGTCACGAAGATCTATGCCGAGTTCGTCCTCGCCCAGAACTTGGACCGCGGCCTCTACGTCGCAGACCCGATTTCGACGGGCCTCGATCAGCGTGAGCTCGGCTATTACGCGGGTGCGGTGCAGGAGGTGGGCCGCTACGGCGTCATCGGCCTGCGCTACGACTACTACGATCCGAACTCGAACGCGTTCGATCGCCGGGGCGGCAGCCTGATCCCGTTCTCGGAAGCCATCAAGACGATCTCGCCGCTCGTCGGTTTTGTCCTTCCCGACCGCGACAAGGGCGAACGGGCGCGGCTCCTCTTGCAGTACGACATCATCTCGAACGCTTTCGCCCGGACCAATACCGGGGTGCCGGCGAACCTCAAAGACAATGTCTGGACGCTGCGCCTGCAGGTGAAGCTGTGAAGCGGGTCGTCGTCGCGTCCATCGTGGTCTCGGCCGCCGCGTGCAGCGGCGGGGAGCAAGCGAACGTCGGCCTGAGCGAGCCGATGCAAGTCTCGGGGGGGCAGTTCATCGCAGGACCCCTGCCTGGAATGCCGCCCGCCGACGGTGGAGCGGGAGCGAACGCCGGAGATGCGGGCGTGGGGGGCAATGTCGCTCTGGACGTCACGTCGGTCACTTTCCACGGCAGCTTCATCCCCTCCGGCATCCCGAAGAGCCTCGGAGGGCTCGTCGGCGGCGATGCGACGTCGGTCGGCGTGCGCTTCGCGGACATGGGCACCGGTTACTGGGTAGTTCCGGTGCAAGGGTTCGACGTCAACTACCCGGGCCAGCGCGATTTCGGATTCGAGGCCGCTTTCAATCCGGCCGATCGGCCGGGGGTCCATTCGCTCCTCTTCGTGGGTATTGGGGGCGACGGAGTCGCCGGGCAGCAGTACGCGCAATCTTTTTGCATCGAGTCGCGGGTTCCCGACAATGGGCACGCGTGCGAGCCGACGATCGCCGTCCCCCCCGTGGTTTTCACTCTCTCGTGGGACACCGGCTTCGACGTCGACCTCCACGTCTTGATGCCCGACGGCGAAGACGTGAACCCCAAGACGCGCTTTTTCGTAGGCGACGCCGGCCCCGTCACCCCGACGACCAGCAAGTTCGACCGCGACTCCTGGGGCAACTGCGTCTCCGACGGCTGGTACCGGGAAGACCTCGTCTTCCAGTCCCCGCCCCCGTCCGGGACGTATTTGTTCTATGCGAATCCCTACGCAGCTTGCGGCCAGCCGGCCGCGCACTTCACCCTCGTGATCTACGAGGCCGGCAGCGACGGCAACTTGCACTCGACCTTCAGCCAGAGCGGGGAGCTCATTTCCTCGCAGGTGCTCGGCGGCCCGCCGGGTCTGTTCGTGACGCAGAAATCCTTCCCGTGACCGTATCCCCAAGTAACCCCGGAGCCCTACCGTGGACATCGTCAAGTACCTGCTTCAATTCGCGATGCTCGGGAGCTCGTGGGTCATGTACCTGCTCCTCGGCCTCTCCGTCTTCTCGATCGGCACGATGATCGAGCGTGCCATCTACTTCCGCAAGCGAGGGAGCGACGGCGACGAGCTGGGAGACCAGCTCTGCGATCTCCTCGAAGAAGGGGAGAAAGAGACGGCCCAGAAGCTCCTCCGCGAGAGCCCGACGGTCGAGGCCGAGGTGCTTCGCGCGTCGCTCCGCTGGGCGGTGGGCGGCCCCGAGACGCTCCAGGCGGCGATCGACGGCGAGATGACCAAGCGACGGCGCGATCTCGAGCGCGGGATGACGTTCCTCGGCACCCTCGGCAACAACGCTCCTTTCATCGGTCTGCTCGGCACGGTCATCGGCGTCATCGTCGCCTTCGCGGACCTCGGCGAGGGCTCGGGGACGGCGCAGATCGGTAAGGTCATGAGCGGCATCGCCGAAGCCCTCGTGGCCACGGGCGTCGGCCTCTTCGTGGCGATCCCGGCGGTGGTCGCGTTCAACGTCTTCCAAAAGAAGATCGGCGACATCGAGGACAACGTGGCGTCGATCAACAAGCGTCTCTGTGCGTTCGTGAGCGTCGGGCGGCCGAAGGAAGAGCCGATCGATCCGCTGGCTCCCGCGGAGATTACGAAGAACGTTCTCCAGGCTGCCGAGAGCGTCCGGAACATGGCGGAGAGAGCGGAGGGCGAAGCCCACGAGGGCGCGCACTGGGAGCGCGCCGACGCCGACGCTCCCCGTCACGCATGCGCAGCCGACGGCATGTCTCCGGCTTCGCCGG
>VFSW01009141.1_pt1 | contig 14160 bp, 9 predicted proteins | sample 5358111 | NCBI WGS metagenome assembly VFSW01 (sample SAMN11554181, study PRJNA540505) | mine drainage metagenome | isolation source: sediment from site ElyBrook_90M | place: USA: Ely Copper Mine, Vershire, VT | collected 2017
CGAAGCGCACCAGAAATTCCGCGCCATCGACCATCGTGCGGAATTTGAACATCCGGAACCGACGCCCGTTCAGTCCCACACGCATCTGCGTGAAGAAAACCGGTCCAGGCGAGCTCAGTTTGGTGAGCACCGCGATGAACGCCATCAGGGGCAGCGTCGCCAGCAATGCGAAGCTGGAGAGCAGGATGTCAAACGCACGCTTCGAGGCAATGTCGCGCTGGCTCTGATGCGCCGGCTTGACGGCGATCGAAGTGACACCGATGAATGGCTCGACGATCGCTGCCGCGGCGGTGAGAGGCTCGAACACCAGTCGAACCATCAAGCCGTAGGTTTCGAAGAGCCGCGCTTCCGCGAGCGCCGCCGGCAGCTCGTCAGCGCCGACAGGCATCAGGACCTCGTCGACCACTTCGCACTTCAGCAGCGCTTCGAGGTTCCCGCCGATCGCTTCGCGCGTTCCGTAGCGAAAGTACTGCCGCTCTTCCGGTGCACCGCCGCCGACACACTGCAGGTGCAGCCCCCACTCCGGATGCAACCCAAAACTCTTCGCACAGTTGTCCGCGTCGCCCCAGGAACCGATGAACAGGACGTTGCGCCGATCGAATCCGCGACGCCGGAGTGTCCGCAGCGTTCCGAAGACTGCCGTTTTTGAAACCAGCAGCATCACGAAGCAGATGCCAAAAACCGCCGCGAGCTGGCCGAGAGAAACGCCTGGCGCCAGGATCCTGGCTGCGCCGACGGTCACGATTGCCGTCAGCAAATATCCGGCGAGAAGATTGCGGGCGATCTCCTTCGCCCCCTCGAGCCGGTGCGACTCGTAAACGCCTGCCCGGGTGAGGAAATATTGAGAGAGCGGGATCACCAGCAACAACAAAACGAGGGCGTCGTATCGCTGCCACGCGTTGTCGCGCTGGACCATGAGCGCGAGCAGCAGGGCGAGAACGAGCGCATCTGTAATCCGGAGTACTCGGATGACGGAGTAGGCAGTACCGCGCAAAGCTGAAGCTCCTCGGTTGCGCCGCCAATGCCAACACCGCCGCATCCTTTGGGGCGCGAATGACCAATTGCTAAAGCAGAGCGGCAGTCTACTGCGCAGGTGGGGTACTTGCAAGATTTATTTACGGCATCCGATGAGAAAAAGTCTCTACGCAGACGAGAAACTGTCTCGATTCTGGATGAGAAAACGTCTCGACTCGAGCGTTCGGATCGCACGGAATTGACACGGCCCGACAATCGAATTGACGCCCGGCAAACGGCCGGTTGCGGTCATGGTCCCGGGGGCGGGCTCTGGGCCGGCCGGGCCCTCCCGAACCTAACCCCCGGGCGCCCGCCGGGCTAAACCCCCGGGCGCAGCCCGGGCCGCGCGCCCGCTCTGATGAGACAAATCTCTACTTGAGGGTGCGGATCAACCGGTAGTTGACATACAGCCCGAGAATCGAATTCACGCCCAGCAACGGCCGGTTGACATAATCCTCGAGCATCCGCGCGATCTGCCCGCGACCGCTCTCCGGAACGAAAATCACATCGTCCGCCTGCAGAAGGGTGGTGCTCATCGCCATGTAAACCGAAGGCTGCCCTTTCACCTTCGTCTCGATGGGCATCGCGCGAAGGTAGCCATCGGCCCCAAGGCGGATGATGGCAATATCGCCAGTGGCAGCCGTGCGGCGCAGCCCGCCGGCAAGCGTCACTGCCTGAATGACTGTAGGAGCATCGCGCAGCGGAACAACCGCCGCGTTGTTGTTGACGTCGCCGATGACATAGACGCTCGGCTGGCGCACAGCAGCGGCGATCACAGTGACGTCCGGGCTCCTCACCCCACGCGCCAAAAGAGCCGCGGTGAGCTTGTCCGTGACCTCCATCGGCGTCAGACCGGCGGCTTGAACGTCCCTGGCCAGCGGAATGGTGATGAATCCATCGGGCCGCACCACCACAGTTCTCGATGCCTCCGGATGGTCCCGGACGTAGACCTCGAGCGAGTCACCGGGAGCGAAAACGTACTCTTTGCGAAAACGATCCCTGGACTTGATGACCTGAGGCGCCACGCTCACCTTGTCCACGGACGGGCGCGGACTGACACAAGCGACCACGGCGCCGACCCATAGCGTCATGACCACACGCGCTGCTCGGTTGCTTTGCACCTGGGGTTCTCCTGAAGTCGGCGATTGCGGCGCGAGAGTTTAACACGACGCCGATCATGCTGAAGCCGACGACGCGACGCGCTCGACGCGTTCCGCCGCATTTTGATCGACGAAGCCGAGTGCAGGAGCGCATTTTGGAAAGCGAACCGCCCACCGTGCCAGGCCGAGCGACATGTCCAGCTGCCTCTGCAGTGCTTCGCCGAAACGGGAGCGCGCGAGCAGAGTTGCCGCGGGCCAGACAAAAGCGAGGCGAAGGACACTGCCCACGAGCGCAGTGACCGAGAACAGCATCGCCGAGGCGGCCCCGTCGTGTTTTCTCAGATAGAGCCATAGGGCGTGACAGACCAGCGCATAGAAATCTCCATCGCGCCGGCGTTGTCTGCTGCTGTGACCCCACTGGTGCGTGATCCGCGCGCCGGCGACGAAACGAAGAGTCCAGCCCGCGTCGTGGATGCGACGGCAGTAATCGAGGTCGTCGAGGTACATCGGCGCGCTTTCGTCGAGAGGACCCACGCGGTCGACGACTTCGCGCCGGATCAGCATGCATGCGCCGGACAGACATTCCACGGCGCATGAGCTCTCGCGCGTCCACGCCAGCAGATTGAATCCGTCGAGAATGGACGGCCGCGGATCGGCGACGGTCCGGCGGCCGCGAAATCGGAATTTCCAACGCGCTTTGTCCAGCAGCAACAGCCACGGGATCATGTTCGAAGCGGTCGGCAGGTTCCGCGCACACTCCTGCTGCACCGACCCGTCCGGCAGAAGGAGGCGCGGCCCCACGGCGCCGCATTCCGGATGCAGCTCCAGCTCCTGAATCATCGCCGCGACGGCGCCTTCGTGCACCACTGTGTCGGGATTGAGAAGCATCACATAACGGCCTGAACATTCGCCGAGGACGCGGTTGTTGGCCGCGGAAAATCCGATGTTGCCGGCGCCGGACTGGACGGGCAGGTTCGGGAAAAGCGCGCGGACGGTGTCGACGGTATCGTCCTGAGAGCCGCTGTCGACGACCAGAATCTCCGTCGCCAGCGATTCGCACTCCTTCTGCACGGACGCAATGCACTGTGCGATGACGCGCGCGGCGTTGTGAGTCACGATGATGATCGAGAGATCGATGCGATGGCCGTTCATCGATGCCGGCCGAGCGTCTGCCGCGCCATCTGGGCGCAGAATGCGACGAGAAAGCGAGGGTTGTAATAAAGGTATCGAGGGCCGAGGCGTTTCGGCTCCTGCGCCAGGCGAAACAGCCATTGCAAGCCCGTTCGCTTGGCCCATTCCGGCGTGGGCCGCGTGCGGCCCGTCAAAAGATCGAAGGCACTGCCGACGGCGACCATGGGCGCTGCAACACGTTTCGCGACGAGCGTCATCCATTCATCCTGTGCAGGAGTTCCCATTCCGACCCACACCACGCTCGGCTGGGCGGCGTTGATTTTCTCGAGAATCCGCTTCGTCTCTGATTCCGGCAGCGGCCGCGCCGGAGTCGCGTGCGGGCCCACCACCTGAATGAACGGAAATCGGCGCCGCAGCTCCTCCGCCACATCTTCCGGTTGTCCCTTGCGGCCACCAACGAGAAAGTGGCGCCAGTGGCGATACTCGGCACAACACGCAAGAAACAGATCGTCATTATGGACGCGCTCGGCATGAAAGCCGAGAAAACGCAGAGCCACGACGATCGGTACGCCGTCGGGCGTGACGAGAGTGGCATCGTTCAGACTGCGCCGGTAATCGGGCCTCTCGTATGCGAGCGTCACCGAATAGACGTTCGCCGGACTCACATAGCCGGGCGTGTGCCGCTCCACGAGCTCCGCGACCCGCCTTCTCGCCTGTTCGAACGTCGTCGCGGTCACTTCGGTGCCGAGGATGGAGACTCGTCGCGGACAACGAGACTCATTCGAAGCGGGAGGTTTCTGCCATTCCGGCGTAATGACCCGCCGTTTGACCGCGCGATAGGGTCGGGCGATCGCCTGCTGCAGCATGTACAGGATCGACCCGCGCGTCAGAAGCCGCACCAGACCGTGGACAAATGTTCCGGGGCGGCACAATTCGACGTAGGCGACGATGGTCTGATGGATGCGGAGCCGCCGGCGGACGATGTGCGGTGCCAGCGCATCTTTCCAGCGATCGATCAGCCAGAGGATTTCGAGCTGCATTTCGCGGCGCAACGATTTCGACATGTTGCCCTCGTGCAGCCGGTACCGGGTCACCACTTCCTGAACCGCACGCGCCGGATATTTGCGGGCCAGCGCCGTGACCCAGTAATAATCGGGACTGATGCGCACTTCCGCCGGCATGGGACCGAGATCGAGCACCGCGCTCCGCCGCATCATGAGCGCGCTCGCCGGGATGAAGCTCGAGTCGATGAACAGGCGCTCGAAGATGTTGCCTTCCGGCAGCGTCTCGAACTCGTGATATCGATCGTATTCGCGCGTTTTTCCGTCAGGAGTGAAGGTCACGGCGCGTCCATAGATGATCGCCGCTTGCGAATCCGCGTCGGCGATGCGCATCTGTTTCTCGAGCTTGTCCGGCAGCCAGATGTCGTCTTGATCGAGAAGTCCGAGCCACTCGCCGCGGGCAACACGAATGGCGCGGTCGCGCGCCGCACCCACATGGGTCAGGTCTTCGGAAAGAAAATAGCGAAACCGCGGATCGTCGTACGTGTGAAACAGCGCGGCGCTTCCGTCGGTCGACTGGTCATCCCAAAAAATCAGCTCCCAACCCTCGAACGTTTGGGCCAGAACGCTGTCGATGGCTTCGCGGAGCGCGGCCTCGCCGTTGCGCACATTCATGATGACGCTGACGCGCGGTATCGCTTTGTCGCGCTGTGAAGACGTCACGCCATCCGCTGAAGCAGAAGAAGGCCGTTGCACGAGTACCTAGAAACGAGCGTATGATAACGCCGCGAATGCGCTCAATGCATGCACTCGCAGCGTTGTTGCGCGGGCTCGTGCCTCATAATCACATACCAACCAGCCTGAGAAAATCGCCACTCCCCCCCGTGTTCGCCTCGCTCCTTACCGCACTGATCGTTTCCTGCAACATGTCGCCGACCGGCGCTGCCATCAGCACTGCCGCGCGAAGCAGCGCGAACCTCGTGCAAAACGGCGGATTCGAGCAGGGCGGCGCCCCCGCGCCCGTGGGCTGGACGTGGGACCTCCAGAAGACAGGCCATAAGGGACAAGTCTCCATCGACCGCACGATCGCGCACTCCGGCTCGGCCTCGGTGAAGCTCGCGCCGAACAGCAATAACGACGATCAGACGCCGCTTGCCATCGCACAGTTGATCCCGGCGAACGCGTATCGCGGCAAACAGATCACGTACTCCGGATATCTGCGCGCCGGCAGCGGAGCGACCGCTCTGATCGGCATGCTGAGCATCGCCGACGGCAAAGCGCTCAATCTGCAAATGGAGGCCGACCGCTCCTCCGATTGGCAGTACCACGAACACTCCTACTCCGTTCCCGACCGCCCCGGCGTGCAAGTCGCAATCATCCTGGCCGTCAACGGCCACGCCGGCGCGGCATGGTTCGATGACGTTTCCGTTTCGGCGGCAGCGCCCGCCACAACCGCGGCAGCGCAGCCCACCAGAGGCGCGCCGCTGCAGGCAACGATCGGAGTCGACGCGAGGCACGTCATCCGCGACATTCCGCCGACGCTTTACGGCGCGAATATCGAGTGGCGATGGAACGCCACGATGCTGTGGCAGGAAAAAGAAGATCGCATCGATCCCACGGCGCTGCAACTGACGCGCGAGCTCGGCGTGAAACTGATCCGCTATCCCGGCGGGGTCTACTCCGACTTCTATCATTGGCGCCAGGGAATCGGCCCGCGAAGCCAGCGCCCGGAGGTGCAACACGAGCCCGGCAAACCGGACGAGAGCCGGCCGAACTTCGGAACCGACGAGGCGCTCGACTTCGCAAAACAGATCGGAGCCGAGCTGCTGATCACCGTGAACGCCGGCACCGGCACGCCTCAGGAAGCTGCCGATTGGGTGCGCTATGTCAATGCGAACGAACTGCGCGTCCGCTACTGGGAAGTGGGCAACGAGCTTTACATGAACGGCGACGCGCCGACCTCGAAGGACATCACCATCGATCCCGCGACGTACGCCGAGCGCTTCATTCAGTTTGCCCGCGCCATGCGCGCGGCGGATCCGCGCATCGAGATCGGAGCGATCGGCGGCGAGAATCAAGGCAGATACCAGATCGTCGGCTATCCCGACTGGGACCGCATCGTGCTGCAGCGCGCCGGTCATTACATCGACTTCCTTTCGGTGCACAACGCCTATTACCCGACGGTGACCGACGATCGATTGGACCTTCGAACCGTCTATAAGGCGATGTTCGCCGCGCCCGTTCTCATCGAGCGGAATCTGCAGACCCTTGAATCCCAGATTGATCAATACGCTCCGCAAGACGCATCGCGCATCAAGATCGCCGTCACCGAGTGGGGACCGTGGTTCAATACGGACTGGAACAACCGCTACGTCGACCACGAGAAGACTCTCGGTTCCGCACTGTACGCCGCCAGCGCTCTCAAGCGGTTCATCGAGTCGCCGAAGACCACCATCGCCGCGTTCTGGATGCTCAATGATTGGGCGACGCTCGGCTGGATCGGCTCCAATCGTCCGGTGTTTCCGCCCAATCCGAATTGGATTCCAACAGCACGCTATTACGCGTTTCAGATGTTCACGAAGCATTTCGGCTCACGCGTCGTGTCCACGACTACGACCAGCCCGACGTTCAACAGTCAGGACGTCGGCTTTACAGAGGCAGTCTCGAATGTGCCATGGCTCGACGTCACCTCGAGCCTCAGCGCGGACGGCAGCGAGCTTTACATTCTGGCCATCAATCGCCAATTCGATGATCCGATCAACGCTTCGATCACCGTGAACGGATTCGTACCCTCGCCGGATGGCACAGCCTGGACATTGACCGGCACCAGCATCGATGCGAACACCGGCACGAGCATCATTCGCGTTCCCGGCCTGGTCGTTGCCAGGCAGGCCGAAGATCCGCGGGACCCGCGGTTCAGCCGCGGAAGCCCGAGCGAAATCACGGTTTCATCGGCATCGGTGCCGGTCGGTTCGCAGTTCGGCTACAGCTTCCCGGCGCGCTCGATCACTTCCATCGTCCTGCACCTGCAGCAAACGGCGAAGAAGCGTGCGTCCTGAGCTGAAAGCATCCATCATCATTCCCGCATTCAAGCGGCCGGAAAGGCTGCGGCGGGCGGTGGCCTCCGTCGTGGCCCAGGACTTCGAACCCGAGCAGTACGAAGTGGTGGTCGTCGACAGCTCCCCTGACGACCAGAACGAACGGCTGGTCGCCGAGTTCCAATCGGGTTCGCGCTGCAGTGTGCGATGCGAACGAAAGATCCCCGAGGGTCCCGGACCATCGCGCAACCTCGGCGCGCGCCTGGCGCGCGGGAAAATTCTGGCGTTCATGGACAGCGATTGTCAGGCCTCGCCGGGCTGGCTGCGCCAGGGCGTTGCGCCCTTCGACGATCCGAGCGTCGGTCTCGTTCAGGGACGCACGATTCCCGAGCCGGGAGTGCCACGGGACACGTTCGACGACTTTGTCTGGGTGGAACACGAAAGCTTCATTTACGAGACCGCGAATATTTTTTACCGGCGCGAAGCGTTCGAGCAGAGCGGCGGTTTTCCGTCAGAGCAAGGTGCGAAGCTCAAAGTTCTGGGCGGAGAGGACATCGAAGTAGCCTGGAAGGTCAAGCGCGCCGGCTGGCAGAGTCGCTTTGTTCCGGGCGCGCTCGTTTTTCATGATGTGATCCGGATGCCGCTGACCCGGTGGCTCATCAACAAGAGACTGTACATTTTCCCGAAATACGCGCGCATGTTTCCGGAGCTCCGGCGCTTCTTTTACCGGCGTTACTTCTTCGATCGCATTCACGCTCAGGTCTTGCTTGCCCTTGCCGGCCTGGCTCTGACGCCGCTCACGTGGTTCGCGCTCATCCTCTGTTTACCGTATGGAATCAGTCGAGCATCGGAAACGACGCAGCGATTGCGCGGGCCTCTGCGCCTGGTCCGCGCGGCGATGTATTTTCCGAAAGACCTCGCCTCCGTGGCCATCATGGCAGCCGGAAGCGTGCACTATCGCACGCTGCTGCTGTGAGCGGAGCGCAGCGACTCGCCCCGATCGACCCACGGATCGCTCGAACTTCCATTGAGCGGCGGCCGGCCCGCTGCGGCCTGCCGCTTTGCGGCGTTGTATCCGGCGAGCATATTGCGCCGGAATACCCAGCCGTAATACCGGTCCGTGAACCGGTCGCGTTTCCGCCGTGTGGCTCCGAGCAAACGCATGAAGGCCATCGAGGCAGGATTGGCAACGACGTGAAAGATGATGCGTTTCGCCACCCGCTTGCACAGCATCCCGAACGGAAGGTCCCGAGAGATGATGGTGTCGTAACGCTCCTTCACTTCGCGTTCCGGCAGCTTCTGAAGGAAAGCGTAAAGCCACATGCCGGTAAAGCGCGCCTTCGTCGGGATTCCGGACGCGGTGATTTGATGCAAATGCTGCCCGCGCGCCTGCGGCAGGAAATGCAGATGCATGCCGGCGCGTGAGAGTTTGAATCCGCAGAGGACGTCTTCGTAGAAGAGAAAACTCTCGTCGAACATCCCCTCTTCGAGCATGAACTCGCGCTTGAACGAAACGTTGCACGTCCAGAAGTGAAGGTAACTCAGGCGTTCGAGCCCTCGAACCTCGTGATAGGGGAAAGTGTGGAACAGCGAGAGCGGATCGCTCAGCAGTCGATCCGGAACGTAGACCTCGCCGACCGCGGCGTGATGCCGCTCGGGGTGAGCGCGATGGAAATTCGCATGCTGCTGAACGAGATCTTCGTCCGGCAGCACGTCATCATCGAGGATGATCACGACGTCGCCGCGCGCCTCGCGGATGCCGCGATTGCGCGGAGCGGAGGGCCCACCGGTCGGCTGGATGAAAAAGTAGCGAACGATGTCGGGGGCACGCTGCACTGCCGCATTGAGGACAACATCGGTGTCGTCCGACGAGCCGTTGCTGACAAAAAGGACTTCGTACTGCAGGTCGTCATCGACGCGCTGCCGTTCGAGCGCGGGAAGCGTTTGCTCCAGCAGCCGCGCGCGATTGAATGTCGGAATGACCACGGAGATGCGCATCATGGGCTCTCGTGGATCAAGCCGCGGCGGACGCGTGGGAAACGACGCGGCCGTCGGACCCGAACTCTTCCGCGGTAGCAATCTTTCGGTACATTTCGAGGTAGGGGTCGGTGAGGATGCCCCACGCGAATCGCTCGGCCGCGGCCTGTCTCCCTGGCGCGGATTCGCGCAGCGTCCCGGGCCGTCGCATCAGATCCTCGAGTTTCGCCGCGAGCGCGCCGGGAGTGCTCATATCGACCAGACAATCGCGTTCGCGCACCAGCCAGCGGAAGTGCGGCGAATCGTGTGTCAGAACCATCACGCCGCTGGCCAGTGCCTCCACCACCGCCAGGCCGAACGCCTCCTCCAGTGCGGCATGAACCATCACGTCGGCCAGGTGATAGAGCTGCGGTACGTCCGCGGTCGGGACATGCGTCACTCTGAATTTCTCGCCGAGTCGCTCTTTGCCCATGACCGGCAGAGTGGGATCCTCGGGATTGCCATCGACCCACAGCAAAAAATTGCCCTGGAGCCTGCTCGCCTCTTCGATGATGTGATCGACGCGTTTGTGCGGCCGCTTCACGGCGCTGACGACCATGATGACGAATGTGTCGTCGGCAATCCCGAATTTCCTGCGCAAGCTTCGGCGTATTTCGACCGGATCGCCATCCGGGACGAACCGGCCGGTGTGAACCCCGAGCGGAACGAGAGTCAACCGGTCCGGGTTCACGCCGGAAGCGAGCGCCTGGCGATAGAACGGCTCGGCACAATGATGCACATGCGCGCGAGGATAAAACTGCGGCGGCATGAGGCACGCGTTCGTGTAGAGCAGGCGTCCGGGAAACCGGAAGATGCGCTGTAGATGCCGGATGGCAATGCCGAGCGGATAGTCGATGAAGTGAATGATGTCGAAGCGATGCCGCATCAACTCCGGCAGAATCGCCAGACTGAACGCGGCGCAATCGTTCTTGTACTTGCTGTATTCCGCCCCGTTCGCCACGACGCCGAGGGGCAGCGGCCGCACGATCGCCGTGAGCTGGCGGAGCAGCGGCGGCATCTTTTCACGATCGCTCTGGACGCCCCCGCTTTTGTACAGCGTGATCGGGAGGCGATCGCGCGTCACTTCGAACAGGTCGCTGAACACGCGCTCGAATCCGCGCTGCGTGCGACCGACGCCGACGGAAGCCATGGCCACCTTGGGATCGCGCTGGTTCGATGTCATCGCTTCACGATCACGGAATCGCTTCGAACGCGGCGTGAGAAAGGATGGCGCGGTCGCCGCGATATCCCGTGACGAACGTGCTTTTCAGGGTCACGGTCGAGAATCCGGCGTCAACGATCATCTGCTCGAGCGCCCCGAAGCTGGTCGACCACCAGATGTTGTGCGTGGTGCCGCTTTCGTAGCTCATGAGCTTCGCGGGCAGCGCCGGTTCGTAGACGTCACAGATGATGGCCTTGCCGCCTGTCACGCTCGCGACATTGGCCAGCGCTTTCATCGGATTCTGAAGATGGAGGAGAACATCACTGATGAAGACTAGATCGAATTTCCCGGTCTTCTCGGGCGAAAGATCGTACACATTGAGTACCTGCCGGCGGACCTTCGAATGCAGCGCTTCGTGGGCGACCTTGAATCCCTCGCCGGTTTTGCGCGCCAGGTATGCGGGCTCCTTCTGGCGGCGAATGCGCGGCGCCATGTCCACCTCGGCGAAGCTGTCGATATCCAGCGCCACCACTTCGGCAGCGCCGCGGCGCTCGAACTCGAAGGCCCAGAAGCCGTCGAACGTCGCCACGTCGAGAACGCGCATGCCGTCGAGACGATCGGGGAGCGGGTAATGCGGAAGGAGCGGCCGGAGGTCGAACCAACCCGAAGTCACCACGCCATTGCCGAGGTCGATCGTGTGGTACCACTCGATTTCATCGACGCGCCGTTGCAGCGCCTGCACGCTCTGGGATTCCGACTTTGACGACGGCAACACCGCAGGTCTGCGCTCGCCGCGCCGCCGATCGGGAAGAATGCCGCCGATCGTACGAAGGCGTGTACCCACCGCGGTGGGAATGAACACGACCACGTCGATTCCTGCAAACCTGAGCCTGCGCAACCCCATCCGACCTCCGTTTTTCGGGGCGTGCGGGCCCCAACGCGCCGCGTTCTGATTTCTGAAGCGTGACCGGCAGTTGTACACGGGCCCGCGGATCTTTGCAATATCCATGAGTTGTCGTATCTTTGAGATCCCTCGCTCGAGGGGTTCACCAAACAGCCTTGGTGACCCAGGTCTCACATGCGGAGGCTTTATCCAATGGCGTTTTCGCCGCTTGACGGAGTCACAACAACAACGCGCACCGACGCCACCAAACCGGTCGTCTCGGTCGTCATTCCGACGCGAAACCGTCTCACCCTGCTGCGCGAGGCTCTCGACGCGATTTTTGCCCAGACATTCGATCCGAAGCTGTACGAGGTGGTCGTCACGGACAACTGCTCGACGGACGGCACACCGGCGATGATCAGGGAACTGCAGGCCTCGGCACCCGTTCCGATCACCTATCATCGATTCGAGAGGGACCACGGACCGGCGCACTCGCGCAATGTCGGCGTTCAGCTGGCGCGCGGCGAATTCATCGCCTTCACCGACAGCGACTGCCGCGCGGATCGCGAGTGGCTCGCCAGGGGGATCGCGGCGTTCAAAGAGAACGTCGCGTTCGTCAGCGGAGTCGTCCGTAACAAACCGGAGCAGCGCGTCAAGTTCTTCTCCGGGGCCTACACCGAGCTCACCGATCATCACCCGACGTATCCGACGGCGAACATCATGTATCGCCGGGAGGAGTTCCTTGCCAAAGGGGGATTCGACGAGAACCTCTGTTTCCGCACGTTTTTCGACAACAAGCCCATCGAATGTGCCGACACGGATCTTGCCTGGCGAATCAAGGAGAGCGGCGGCGCAAATGTGTTTCTGCACGATCTGGTGATGTATCACGAAGTTCCGCAGCGAAAGCCCTGGACCTGGACCATCGACACGTTTCGCGTGTTCTCCGTGCCCGCGCTCATCAAGCGCCATCCGCAATTACGGGATCTCCTGCTGCACGGCCGCGTTTTCTTTCTGCGCGAAAACCCACTGTTCTACCTCGCGATCGTCGGATTGATTCTGGCGCCGGCCGTTCACTGGGCATTCGCGGCGCTGGTGCTTCCCTACGCGATCATGATGGCCGCCGTTCTTCGGCACAATCTGACTCCGCTGAAAATTCCGAAATTGGTCGCGCAAATCTTCTTCCTCGCCGCGCGCGAAGGGTTCTTGTGCGCCGGATTGATTTACGGCAGCATCCGCTTTCGCTGCGTCGTGCTCTGAGTCGAGTCACGAGGTCTGCGGGGCCGCCGATCTCCATTTGAGCAGCGAGCGCAGCTCGCCGAGATCGAACGTGCGCAACGCGATGGCCAGGATGACATAGAGGACGACCGCGGAAACCGCCGACCACAACGGCGACCAGCCGAGGAGGAGGCGCGGAAGGGCCACCGCAATCGCGGCGCTGCCGATGCACTTCAAAGGAATGGCGAACGACGGGCGGTGCTGCGTCAGTTTCGTCGCCAAAAAGATCACCGGAACCCCGATACAAAGCGTGTCGACTCCCACTCCTCCAAGAGCGACGCCGAGATATCCGAAACGCGGGGCCAAAAGGATGCTCACCGTCGCCTTCACGGCCGTGGCCACGATGACCAGCTTGAGCACGAGCTTCTGCTCGTTGATGACGTAGAAGACCGGCCCGAGCGTCGACGAGATCGCTTTCACGAAGCAGAGGCCGGCGAGAACTTCCAGCGCAGGCGCGCCGGCGACGAGCTGCTTCCCGAGAAGTCCCATGAAGAACGGAGCCCCGGCCACAAGAGGCGCGATCCCAAGACCGGCAGTGAGAAAAACCACATTGATGCTTTGCTGCCATGTTTGCTCGAAGTCGCGGCGGCGAGCCGGCCAGTACGCCGACAGGACCGAGTAGGCCGTCCATCCGATCGCCGCCTGTGCCCACAGCAGCGGCCATACGAATTTTTGTGCCCCCGAGTAGTACGCGACGTCGGACATCGTCGACAGCCGCGACAGCACGAGCACATCGAGAGTCTCGTAAATGAGAACGATGAATCCGCTGATGCCGATGGCCGCGGAGATGTTGAGACCCCAGCGCACATCCGGCCAGGTCACCGACTCCAGCGTGAAGCGATACTGGTTCTTGCCAAAAACAAATGCGAGTCCGAAAAAGATCGCTCTGGAAATCAGATGGCAAACCATCAGGGCGATCAGCCCGCCGCGCATGTGGACAACGAGGACGACCAGCGGCAGTGCGGTCATGACGGAGATGAACTCGGCGGTCACTTCGCGTTCCATGCTCAGCGTCGCGCGAAAGACCACGCGATAGACGAGCACGCCGGCAAAGAACAGCAGGCCCAGGCCACCGACAGCGCCCGCTTCGACGAGATGTGCGGGATAGCGCATCGCCACCAGGAACACGAGGACCACGACGAACGTCAGCGGAAACTGGATGATTTTCGACGCCGTGAGCACCGACAGCAGGCGACGCGCTTTCGAAGGCTCGCGGCAGACCTCGCGCACGAAAATCTCCGATGTTCCGAAGTCGACCAACCATTCGGCGATGGAAAGGATGGTGAACAACAGCGTGTACTCGGCAAAGATCGTCTTGCCGAGGCCGCGTACGATCACGGCGAGCACCACCAGCCGGCTTGCCGAGATGATCACCCGCCCCGCCGCCTGCGCCGCCGAGTTCTTGAAAACACTCCAGCGGAGTTTGCCCGGCGCGAAGGCGCGCTTCACCGCCGACGCGGTGCCCTGCTCCACCTCGTCGAAATCGGCGTCCGTCGCCGTTCCTGTGGCCAGATCGGTCACGCCTGCACCGGCACGGGAG
>VFSW01009142.1_pt1 | contig 14160 bp, 14 predicted proteins | sample 5358111 | NCBI WGS metagenome assembly VFSW01 (sample SAMN11554181, study PRJNA540505) | mine drainage metagenome | isolation source: sediment from site ElyBrook_90M | place: USA: Ely Copper Mine, Vershire, VT | collected 2017
CCCCGAACCCAACACCCAACCCCCCCCACGCCCCCCCCCCCCCCCGGCGGGGGCCCGATACTGTGTTTCTGGGTTCGCCATGGAGAAGACTGGCGCCAGCCAACTGCGACGTTGCGAGAGCGAAAGGAAACCACATGGCACGACACCGAAGTCTGCGAAGCGAGCTGTACAGAGATGCACGAGTGCTCGGCAACATCGAAGCGGCCACTCACGGGCCGGTCAGCTATTCCAAACGCTACGTACGTCGTAGGGTCTACGCACGAACGAATAGTTTCACCCATTCGATCCTCCGGTCCATCAGCCTGAGCAAGTAACGACGTGAACGTCGAGATCAGACGTCGCCGCCTTGACCCTCCTCGGCGAGGAGCTCGTCGAGGAGTTCTTGTGACTCGCTCAGCGAAGAAGTAATGATGGCGCGAGCCACGTCGAGCAACTCAAAGAGCATCTTGTCCCCCACCGAGTAGAAGACGGTTGATCCGTCTTTGCGCGTCTGGACCAGATTCGCACGCCGCATGATCCCAAGTTGTTGAGAAAGGTGGGAACTCTCGATTCCCACATCGGGGACCAGTTGACCCACTGACTTCTCACCTTCTCGCAAGATCTCCAAGACTCGAATGCGCGCTGGATGGGCCAGCACCTTGAAGAAGTCAGCTTTGACCCGATAGATCGGTGTGGTCATCGTGAAACCCTTCTCTGAACGAAATGTTGTGCTTCGCTTCGACGTCGCGTGGTGTCAATGTGACGAGTGGGGGTCATAGGTCGTTGCCCGCGTAGGAAAGGTTGAAACTCTTGTTCGCGACTGGAAAGTCAGGAAGGATGGTATCGGCCAAGCACACCGGTAAAGCGGGCCAGTTCAGGAACGAAGGGTCGACGATCTTGAGTCGACTAATCAGGCCCGTGTTATCGAGTTCCACTCGATGAACAATGACTCCGCGCCAGCCTTCGACGACACCCAAGCCACTTCTCAGGCGCACGGACGTCGACTCACGCCGGTCCTCTCGTTGGTCATGAACGGCATCAGCAACGGGCTCGAAAGCGTCAAGGCTCCAGGCTCGAAGACATTCGAGTGCCACACCTATTTCGCGAGCTCTCACCTCGAATCGCGCCAACACATCGCCTCGCTCGTCAGTGACCACGTCGAAGGCGGAGGGCATCTCGACGAACGGGTGGGCGTTTCGCGCGTCGAGCCCGAGTCCCGAAGACCGCGCAACCGGACCAACCGTTCCGAGGTCACGAGCGTCGACGCCGCTCAAGAACGCGGTACCGGAGAATCGGTCAAGGACGAGTGCGTTGGTTCGAACCACTTCGAGCAACTCGTTGATCTGAACACCCAGCGAATCGATTTCATCGAGGCTGAGTGATCGACGAAGTCCACAGGCGCCGAGACGGACCGCCCCTCGAAGTAGTCGGTGACCAGTGAGATCCTCGTTCAACCGCAAGAGGCGTTCACGAATCGTCAGTGCCATCGAGTTGGCTACCGAAAAGGCCACATCGTTACAGAGCGCACCCATATCCGCCACGTGGTTATAGAGGCGCTCCATCTCGAGCACTTGAGCTCGACGACGGCGATGCACTTCGGATACCTCGATTCCCAGCGCTTCCTCCACAGCCATGATGAACGCCAATCCATGACCGACGGTCGTGTCACCCGAAACCCGCTGTGCAATTTCCAAGCCCTCTTCGATGCTTCGGCCCTCGATCAACTTCTCAATTCCCTTATGGGTAAACCACAGTCGTGCCTTCATCCGCAAGATGGTCTCTCCGACGACGAAGAATCGGAAGTGACCGGGTTCGATCAACCCTGCATGGACTGGTCCGACGGGTACTTCGTAGACCCCGGGGCCGTCGACCGGGATGAAGGGGTAACCATCACCATTGCCCACCATCTTCGGAGCTTCACCAGCGTTTCGCAGCATCGGGTGCCAAGCCTGTGGCCAGTGCTGATGCAAGACCAGTCGACGCGCCTGAGGGTGATTCACGGGCTCGATACCGAACAGGTCGCGCAACTCTCGCTCGAAGCGGCTCGCCGAGAACGACACCGCAGCCAGTGTGGGTACCTGGGCTCGGGCAGGGTCGAGGCGCACGCTCAGTTCCACACGTTGGTCCGGCGGCCCCTTGAGAAAGACGTAGACGACACGAAGTGAGGTGGTGTCATCGTGGCCAACCACGGAGGCGAGTCGGAAGTCATCGGCGAGCAGCTCACTCGCCCGCTGCACCAGATCGGTCGTCTCGATGTCGAGGATCAACCTGGGCGCGCGCGAAAAACTTGTCGGTCGGGTCATGAGACCACCAACTTTGCCGCGGCGCTCAAGATCGAAGCAAGTGGCCACGCCGACAATCCAATGAAGGCGCACAACACCAACCCCGTGGCCAACGGGACAATCGCCGAGCGAGAAGTGGCAACGCGCGAAGCGTTGAGACCACGAGCCTCGATGAGGAGGTGACGACCGTGCGTGGCCAGTGCGGAGAAGGCGATGACCATAGCAATGAGAGAGATCACCACCGCCCAGACGAGATGATCGGTGACTTCACCACGGATCATCGTGACCTCACTGATGAAGAGGCTGAACGGGGGAAAGCCCAACAAGGCGCCCAGGGCGAGTGCGACGACCCCTCCCAGGTATGGCCGGCGCGCGAGGAGCCCACCGGCCGCGATGATCTCCGTCGTACCATCGTCGATCAACATCGCGCCGGCTGAGAGGAAGAGCACGCTCTTGGCCAGCCCGTGACCCAACATGTGCAAGAGCAGACCCGTGATGGCGAGCGGGCCACCCGCCGCCGCGGCGAGCGCCATCAGACCCATGTGTTCGGTGGAGCTGTAGGCCAGCGCCCGTTTCAAGTCACGCTGACCCACCAACATGAGCGAAGCCAGTATCAACGAGGAGAGGGCCATCACGACGAGCAGCACCCGGGGGAACATCTCTCCCACACTGGGCACCGCAATAGCCTTGAAACGAAGAAGCGCGTAGAGAGCGACCGAGAGCAGCACTCCAGACATGAGCGCTGAGACCGGTGCGGGAGCCTGACTATGGGCGTCCGGGAGCCAGCTGTGGAGCGGGACGAGACCGACCTTGGCTCCGTAACCCAGCGCCAAGAGTGCGAACGCCATACGTACGATCGAGGGGTTGAGGGAGTGGGCGTGGGCACTCAACCACGTCCAGTCGAGCGCGTGCAACGACGTCCCACCCGCGTGTTCGGCCGCGAGGTACAGCACGATCGTGCCGAGGAACGCGAGTGAGATACCGACCGAGCAGATCACGATGTACTTCCACGAGGCTTCGAGTGCATTTCGAGTTCGACGGTGACCAACCAGGAATGTGGTCGTGATGGTCGTCGCTTCGACCGCGACCCACATGATCCCGGTGTTCGCCGCACAAACGGCGAGCAACATCATGGCTACGAACAGTTGGATCAGCACGCTGTACTGAGTAGCGCGACGTGGCGTCGACGCCTCCTGGTCGACCTCATGACGCAGGTACCGGACCGATCCCCACGAAGCGAGTACCGAGACGGTGCCAATCACGATAACCATGAAAGCGCTCAGCGAATCGACTCGAAGGTTCGCCCACGCCAGGATCAATACCCGATGGTGCAGGTCGTGAAAGGCACCGATGAATCCGACGATGAGGACAGCGGCGTCGGCGCCAAGTCCGATGAACGGTGTCCAGCGCCTCCAGCCCATCAGCGCCACGACTAGCGAAGCCAAGAGCGGCATGGTGACGATCAGCGCAGCGGTCATCAGTCGTGCAACTCTCGAAGGGCGTCGAGGTCCAAATCGCCGAGTTCGGCGTGCATGCGCGTGGCGAGCACGCGCAGCACCACCACGACGAGCAGCACGTCCAGAGTGCCGCCGAGTTCCACGAGCAGTGGAACTCCGGTAGTGAGCAGCAGGGCGACCAGACCGATACCGTTGTCAATCAGCAGAAGTCCAACCATCTGCGAGACTGCCCGACGACGCGCGACCAGCACGAAGAACCCGATGAGTACCGTGGCGAAGCCGAATGGGGCGAGGGTGATTGGAACACCGTGAATCACTTGGACGAGCGGTCGCGTGGCGACGAAGGCGGCCAGCGTCAAGAGCACAGCTGCCACCAACGAGGCCGGGACATTGACGACGGGATCGCTTTCACCGCCTGTCGGATCTAGACGAACCAGACGGCGCAGCAAGAACGGGATGAAAAACGCCTTCACCACGATCAAGAGCGCGCCGGTGACGAGCAACAGGGCGACGTGCAGCTGTACGCCGAGAATCACCGCGGTGCCAGCGAGGGCGAAACCTTGGACGCGCAGTGCCTGAACAATGCCGCGAGCGGTCCGTCGCCAGAGCGCGACCGCCGCGCCGAGAAGCACCAATCCACTGGTTAGTGCCAGCAGCGCCGCGGAGAGCGAGTCACTCCTCACGCGATCACCAATGCACTCAAGACGGCCAAAATGCTCAACATGAAAGCACCCGCTAGCAGTTCGGGCACTCGAAAAAGGCGAAGTTTGGCGACCGCCACCTCACCTGCGCTGATCACGACGCCCAATACGGCCACTTTGGCGAGCAAGACAAAGGTACCTATCAGCAAGGAGATCCCCGAGGCCGAGAACGACACCCCCCACGGGAAGAAGAGATTGGCCAACAGCGCGAGTAGGAAGGTGAGTCGTATGCTCTCGGCGAGCTTGATCAACGCGAGGTCCGGACCCGAGTACTCGAGTATGAGGGCCTCGTGGATCATCGTCAATTCCAGGTGCGTGGCCGGATTGTCGACCGGTAAGCGACCACTCTCGGCGAGCACGACGACGACGAACGCCGAGAAAGAAAGCAGACGCTGGGGAGTGACGAGCCAAATCGGATGGTGGAGGGCTGCGAGCATGATGGTGGCGAGTGAGGAACTGTGCACGGTGGCCGCCAGCGCGAGGATTGCCACGAGCAGTGCCGGCTCGGCGAGCGCCACGATGGTCATCAATCGACTCGAGCCCATGCCGCCGAAGGCGGTGCCCGTGTCCAGGGCGGCCAACGAGAGCGAGACCGATCCCAACAGCAAGAGAAATACGATCGCGAAGAGGTCCGACCCCCCAGAGAGCGTGACCCGAACGCTGAGCAGCGGCGTCAACCACACGACCACCAGGGTCGTCGCCATCAACACCACTGGGGCGATGGCGAAGACCAACGTGGAGTGCTCCGGTTGACTGCGCGATTTGAGGAGTAACTTGCGCAGTTCACGCCACGGCTGGCGAATCGGCGGTCCCACGCGACCCTCCATGCGACAGCGCACCGTTCTCATCAAGCCAACGAGCAGCGGAGCACCCAATAGAAAGAGACCGACCTGTAACAGACCCGATCCTATGATCCATGGTGAAACGACGGCGACACTCATCGTGCGACCAGCAAGATGACTACCAGCGCTACCAAGCCATAACTGAGATAACGGTGGATACTTCCGTTCTGAATCACGCGGCTGCGACGAGCAGTTTCACGCACCAGCCTGATAAGCGGCCGAAAGGCCAGCCCCTCGAAGACATCCTTATCTTGACTACCGAAGACCACGGAATCCACAAAGTACCGAGATTCGCTGCGGTGGCTGACGTCGATGTCACGACTGGGCTGCACGACGTCGTCAAAGACCCGCTGCAGCGGTTCGGCGAAGGACGTCGCGGTGTAGGTCATCCTCGAGTTCTGCACCTCACGACCGCACATCCACGCCGGGCTTCGACGAGGGGCGACCCTTCGAGTAAGCGCCCAACGAAGCGCCCCGACCATCGACAGCGCGGCGACGAGTGCCAGGGCGATGAACGTTGGTTCGAACGCCCCGTGCGCCCCGCGGATGGCCAGAGCGACCCCGCGAGACGTGACGCCGGAGAGTTGGCCGGACTGGGCCGCCTGCACCGCCCCATTTAAAGACCCGATGACCACCATCGGCGCCGCTCCGAGAACCACGCACACAACTCCTAGGGCGCCGGCACCAATATTCATCATGCGCGGAGGCTCCTTCACCGCAGCTGCCCCAGATGACCGCGGTAGACCGAGAAAGCCGACACCGAAGGCTTTCACGAAGGCGGCTGCGGTCAGACCTCCCGTGAGCGCCAGGGCTGCCACCGACAGTGGCATCAAGATCACCGACACCGTGGTCGAACTCGACAGTCCGTGCAAGAGACTCTGCAAGAGCAGCCATTCGGAGACGAATCCCCCAAGGGGAGGCAGTGCCGATATCGCGACTGCGCCAATCGCGAAAATAGTCGAGGCGATCGGCATGCGGCTGAACAGTCCACCGAGTTGGTCCAGGTTCCTCGTGCCGGTGGTGTACTGGATCGAACCGGCCGACAAGAACAGCGTCCCTTTGAAGATCGAGTGATTGACGAGATGAAAGAGTCCCGCGAACAGCGCGAGTGCGGCGAAGGTTCGATGTCCGCTCGAAGCCAAGAGGCCGCTCGTCCCCACGGCGATCAAGATCAGTCCGATGTTGTCGGTCGTCGAATAGGCGAGAAGACGTTTCAGATCAGTGCTCGTGGCTGCGTGTATCGAGCCGTAGATGGCGGACACGGCTCCGGTAACTATCACCACTGTCCACCACCACGTTGGCCCTCCACCCAGCAGAGTGTTGGCCGAACGAAGAATTCCGTATATCCCAAGATTGACCATCGCCGCCGACATCAGTGCCGAGACCGAACTCGGGGCTTCGGCGTGTGCCTTAGGCAACCAGACGTGGAGCGGAACGGCGCCCGCCTTGGATGCAAAGGCGAAGAACAGTAGTACAAAGACAACCCCCCGGATCCATGGTGCGATCAGCCCCGTGTGTTGGGCGATCTGAGTGAAGTCCTGGCCCGATGAGTGCTGGGCCAAGACTGCGAGACCAAGAACGATGACCACTGCTCCACCTTGGGTCAAGACCGCATACCAAAGACCAGCACTTCGCACGCTCGACCCTCTTCGATACTCCCCCAAGACCAGGACGAGCGAAGATAGCGCCATCATCTCCCAGACGAAGACGAAGGTGGTCACGTTCCACGCACTGGGGACGAACAACATAGAAGTGACGAAGATCGGAAACGCTGCTGCAGCAGTCCTCGTCAACTCGTGTTGGCGTGCATACCCAATCGAGAAAATCGCGACCCCAATGGCCACCACCGCAGTGACCGCGACGAAGAGGGCTCCTAAAGGGTCGAGGTGTAAGTCCACGCCGCCCAGGGGAAGCACTGATGTTGTCGCGAGGTGTACGGCGTGTCGGGTCCGAATAACGTAGAGCGCCAGGACTAGCGCGGCGCCTGAGGCGGCCGCGCTCGAGAATGCGCTGACGAGAGCTCGATGCCGCGCCGTGCTCGCACTGGCCACGAAGGCGCCCAGAGTCCCCGAAATCGCCATGGCCGCGAAGACGATCGTCACGATCCCGACAGACGACGAAGAGCCGAAAGGATGTCACTCGGAGTGGGTGGACAGCCCGCAATCTCGAGTGTGACGTCGAGCACGTCAGTGACGCTGCCTTCGACGGCGTAGGCGCCCGCGAAGACTCCGCAGTTCTTGGCACAGTCTCCAAGTGCGATGACAACACGTGGTGTGGCCAGTGCGTCAATCGTGGTTCGAAGAGGACCGATCATGTTCTTGGTAACCGGGCCGGTGACCAGTGCACCGTCGGCGTGTCGAGGTGATGCGACGAGGCCGATCCCATACTGCTCAGCGTCGTAGACGGGAGAGAAGATCGAGGCGATCTCGAGCTCACATCCGTTGCACGAGCCCGCATCGATATGACGCAACTGCAGCGAGCCACGATGATGCTCTCGGATCGTGACGTATTCATCACCCCCAAACTCGGGGACGGTTACGCTCTCAGTGACGCGAGAACGTGATGAGACCAGGTTCACCAACCACTTGCCGTACATATCTGACAATATTATCATATGACAATCTTCTTAGTCGAGTCGTGCACTAGAGGTTGGTCAACGTTTGTCCTCGTAAAGCCGGAAAAGCCAAAATCCCATAGTTGACCGGGTGACCATACTTTGATTGATCTCGGTAGTAGGGTCGTCGCAACGCCAGTCATCCGTGACGCTGGTTCTCCATAGAACACGACGAAGGGATGTCGGACATGACTATTTCGCCTCGAGTTTTGGCCAAGATGGCTTTGGTTTTATCGGTATTGATGGGTTCGGTAGCGCTCGCCGGCGCTGCGGGCGCCGTCGCCATGCAGACGGTGGTCACCAGTTTCTCGGTGAGCGGCACGGCGACCAGCGTTACCGCCAACTGGACGGTGTCGAGCGCCAGTTTCCAGAGTTTCACGTGCACTCTGCTCTACGGTTACTCCAATGCATCGGGCTTCTCTCAGACCACGACGGCTCCAAGTTGCACGTTCTCAGGTCTCAAGGGTGGCAGTTCGTATGGGGTTGAGTTGGTCGTGAACTACGGCGAAGGCAGTACGCAGCCACTGTTCGCGATGGCTTCGACGCTCGCAACCAATGGATCATCGAACAGCGGTGTGCACCATCGCACTGCGCACAAGACCGCAATTCGTTGTGTGGCGGGTAAGAAGTTCAAGTGGGTCGCCGCCGTGCATCCGGTATGCCCTCCTGGATACCATCGCCCCTAGCCCAGACGTGGCCTTCGACGCCGGTCTAAAGCACTCCACTGACAGCGTGTGTCCTAATTGGGCCCACCGGTTCGCCTTGACCAACCGAACCAAGTGGTTCAGCCCGTGCTTGCTCACCGTCCGACTTCCCCGACGATGTTTCGTCTGAGTACTCGGTTGCGACCCAGGGCCCTCATCACGGTGCCGTGATGGTTGTGCGGGTGACGATCGGCTCTTGCCGCGCGCTTCGCGATGCAGATCCCTGTGGGATCAGGCGGTGGACAGAAGCAAAGCGCACGTCGGGTCCAAAAGTTTCACCGGGGAGGGTTTTCTCGGTCGCCGGCGGGCCAGGTTGATGGCCGCGTTGAGGTCGCGGTCGATGACCAGGCTGCAGGTCCCACTCGAGTAGGTCCGCGTCGACATTCCTCGACCACCGACGAAACTGGGACCAGATCCTCGTCCATGGGCCGAACTCTTCGGGCCGGAAGCTCCGCTGGCACCCGGTGTGAGAGATAGAGAGCATCGCATCGACGACGTGGCGCAGGTCATCTCCGTGCTTCGGTCCTCGTTTAGAGGAAAGCACCAGCAGGGGTTCCAATACCCTCCACTTGGCGTCGGTTAGATCACTTGAGTAGGCCACGACTTGATGGTGCCGACCGAAGTCCCTGGCGCACTCGCCAAAGGACACAGGCTCTTAGGTCACTCCTGGATGATCTCGAATGCTCGTAGTGAACGAATCCGCTCCTGACGACGATGTCGAAGGCGACGTTCCGAAAGATCTGCCAAAGCGACGTAGGAGTTGAGGATCGAATGATGAAGGTTCTCTACGGTGACGAAGGGATTCGGATCTTCCGCTACGACCTCATCGATGAGTCCTAGGTCCAACTGATCCTGGGCGGTTGAACGCATCGTCGAGATCGTTATCTTCACTTCGTCGCGAGTCGGGTTGGGTGTCTTATAGAGGATTGACGCGGCTGAACGCGGCTCGGCAACGTAGGCCATCGCCTTCTCGAGCATGATGACGTGGTCCGCCATTGGCGTCGTGGCTAGTCCACCTCCACTACCGAGGGCGCCAGCAACCAACGATATGACGGGATGTGAGTAGTCGATCCCCCGAAGTATCGCGCGCGCGATCGCCCGTGATTGTCCGCGCCGTTCACTTTCGAGCGTCGGTTTGGCACCCAGGGTGTCGGTAACAAAGAGTGCTGGTAGTCCCATGCGTTGACCCATTTCGAGCATTCGCTCCATGAACGCGAAGTCTTCAGGCGCAGGATTCGAGGGTCGCTTGATCACCGTGTCGCCCATTCGTTGATACGACGGTTGAGTGCCGACGATAACGAATGGCTGGGCCCCGATCTTGGCGAATGCGCCGACTATCGCCGGATACCGCTTGAATTCGCTTTCCTGAACGTAGTTGTAGACGGCCACCGCTTCGGTGAAGGCGTAGCGGACGATGAATTCAATATCGATTCGATTCGCGTCGGTCATCAAATCTTGATACTGCTCGACCAGCGAGTCTGATGCATCGAGGCGAGAGTCCGCGCGTCGGGCCGGAGCAGATACCGTGACCGATCCGGCTACCGGCTCGAATCGGGGTCCGTGAATCCCTACTGGGCCGAAGTCGAAAACGCGTCGTTGATCAGCAACGGTGAGGTTGCGGATCATGGGCTGAGTCTCTGTATTCAACTCGTGGTGTCGATTGGGAAGCGTGGTCGCCTTGAGCAGTTCTCCGAGATACCATACGAGTTCATCGACGTCTGCGAGAACTACGTCAATATTGCGATCAAGAAGATTGGCTTCAGCGCTCTGGGAGTCGGCCGGAACTGACACTCCTTCGAAGGCCTCAATGACGTTGGGTCCCGCAAACCCGAAGTTCGTACCCGAAGTGGCCAGAATGAGGTCAGCGTTGGGCACGGCACTGGCCGACACACCACCCCACACGTTACCCAGCAGGACCGCGACGTGAGGGAGAGCCACCTTCTCTTTGTAGAAACGAATTGACTCCACCATCCGAGTCATTTGAGTCAACCCAGCAAAATTCTCGTGCTGACGTACACCACTCGATGCGTAGACACTGATAAACGGAAGCTTCTTGCTAATCGCCAAGTCGGCCGCGGCCTGGAACTTCTCCCCCGAAACCACCCCGAGGGATCCCGCGAAAAAGTCCCAGTTCATTGCGTAAAGAACAATTTGTCGTCCAGCCACATTGGCGAGTCCGTACGTGGACGACTCGTTTTTGCCGCGAACCGACTCGCGGCGCAACTTGTCTAGGTATGACTCGTCGTCTTCTCCGGCTCCTCCTCTGCGTACCAGCCCGACTAGATCCTTCGCTATTCGCCAACGCCCGTGACTTGCCTTGAAGTGCACGAGGTCTTGCAGCATCTGGAGCTGTGAAGGACTGTTGACCTTACGCCGATTTCGTAAGTGCGCACCAACCGCTGGCTTGAAGACCGGTAATCCATCGGGGTGGCCCTCACCGAGCAAACGCGAATCTAAGTCGTCGTCCGGAACAGTTCCATCGACCTCTTGAGCATTTGACATGAGGTCCTATTATTGCATGGCTTCGAATCACTTCTCCGAAGAGCGCCGAGCTGTGCTCATTCCATTGGGGTTACCGAGCGGTAGTGACATTGTCAGGTGAGTTTGGTAACGCCGGGGAATAGCTTGAGATATCTCGACGTTTGTTCTGACCCACTCGAGTCGAGGTGATCGAATCACCATCTCAATCCTTGCGCATCATCACATGTAGCCACAGATTGCGGTCGACGTAGCAATCCGAATTTTAGAAGATGACCGGTTAAGTCGACTCGACCTTTCGGTTGGCGCTGCGCGCTTCTCTGATTCCTCGCGCCGAACCGTCGAGCTCAGCACCACCGGCTTCAGGTGCGAAGAAACTGATCGAGCCAGTGCTGGATGAAGGTTGGTCGCTCCCCTCCTTCTTGACGAGGTTCCTTCCGGCGCTTCATCTCGTCGAAATCTGAGTTTGCACAGTGCTCGCCTCTATGAGTCGGCCTACGGGCACGTCAGGTAGCAGACGGTTAAATGGGGAGCGTCGGGCACTCGTGGCCATCATGCACCTGACGAGAGCATTGGAGAGTCCCTTTGGGACCGACCCATTCCATGGCAGATAGCCCGAAGGAGAATTGAACGCCGCGAAGCCGACAAGGATTCGAGCCCCCAAGCGAAGGTCCGGGACTCGATAGGAAATCTCCTCATCCGCGCCAAGAACGACTGGGCAGAAATCTCATGCGATGACCCAGACGTTCCGACGCTTCTGCTCATCGAGACGGTTGAGATACTCGTCGACTTCGACAACCGACACTGAAGTTGCTCTTGAATCCTTTTGTGTATCTCATAGCTATGGCGACAGGGAGTTCCTGTCTCGAATTAAGTGTGAACAACTGGGCGGTCTTGGTTCAATCGCTTCCGAGCGTCGGCCTTTGCAATACTTCCCCGAAAGGATCCTGCACCGACTTCATACAACGAGATCTCGGGCATGGTCGATGGCATGAGGACCCCCTATCCGGTGGGCCCTGAATCACTTCTCTCGTGGATGCTTCGGAAAAACACCGCCATGACGTCGGCATCGACCAATACCTGCTTACCCGAGAAGACACGCTGTGCGGGTTCGACGTTGCGGAAGCCCGCCCTGACGCAGGACCCACCTAACTGCGCACTTTGTTCATGGCGGCAGCTTGAGGTCGTCCAGTCTCCTTCGCAGAAAGTTCCGTTCGATATCGTTGTGACAGGTCTCCAACGCCATCTCGTACGCGTCTCGAGCTTGGTCCCAGCACCCCAATCGAGCAAGGAACTCTGCTCGAGCACTCGCGTAGTAGGCATAGTGGGATAGGAACGGATCGCCGGCGAGTTCGTCAAGTGCCGCTAAACCAGCCCTTGGTCCATCAACGAAGCCGACGGCAGCAGCACGGTTCAGCCGAACAACGGGCGATGGCCAAGTCAGAACCAAAAGATCGTAAATTGCCACGATTTCGCGCCAGTCGGTTTCGCACAGTGAAGGCGCTTCGGCGTGCACGGCGCCAATGGCTGCCATGAGCGCAAAACGTGACGGTGGTCGATGGGTCAAAGCTTCACGGACGAGGTGGATTCCTTCATCGATTAACTCACGATCCCACTTCGACCGGTCTTGATCGCCCAGCAAGATCATGGTGCCGTCGGGTGAAGTCCTGGCGATTCGACGAGCATCTGATAAGAGCATGAGCGATAGGAGTCCCGCGACACCCGAGTTGCCGGGCAATAGTTGTCGGAGCATCCTCGCGAGCTCAATGGCTCGACTAGTCAGGTCTTCGCGGACGAGCACCGAACCTGTCGGTGCAGTGTGACCGGTGGTGAAAAGTAGGTGTACGACTTCAAGTACGGCGTCGGTCCGCTCTGGAAGATCCAAGGGCGCCGGGACTTGAAAGGGAATGTGCGAGACGGAGATCTTCTTCTTCGCTCGGGTGAGTCGTGCGGCCATGGTAGATTCCGTGACCAGAAAGACCCGTGCGACCTCAGAGGTTGTAAGGCCACAGATGTAGCGAAGAGTCAGGGCGATTTGTGACTCGAACGCCAGTGCTGGGTGGCAACAGGTAAAGATCAATTGCAGTCGATCGTCACCAACTGACGTTGAGTTATGGTCTAGATCCATCGTCTCTTCGGCTACACCATTCATGTACGGAAGCAGACGATCTTGAATCTCGCGGCGGCGATGGAAATCGATGGCGAGACGACGGGCGACTGTTGTGAGCCACGCACCGGGCCTTTCGGGAATACCGTTGATCGCCCACGCCGACAGCGCTCGAGCGTACGCATCTTGCACGCACTCTTCGGCAATGTCGATGTCGTGCGTGACCCTGACCGTCGCTGCGAGTACGTAAGTCCATTCGTCGCGGTGCGCCTGGGCGACCGCAGCCTCTACCTGAGTGCGCCCAGTGGTCAAGTTGGCATGATGGGGCGCACCTCAACCCCTCCCAACGGTGCGGGGACGTCCTTGGCGATCGCCAGTGCTTCGTCGAGATCGGCTGCCTCGATGAGGTAGTAGCCGCCTAGGGCCTCTTTGGTCTCCACAAATGCTCCGTCCGTGACGGTGACCTTTCCACTTGCGTCGTGTCGAAGTGACGTCGCACTCGTGCTCGGGTGTAAAGCGTTTCCGCCTCGAAGACTTGCGCCATGCTTCTCACCGAACTCCATGTGGTCCTTCATCACTCTGTCACGATTTGCTGGATCGCGCCATGAAGGGTCGGCCTCATCTGAATAAATGAGTACTAGATACTCTGACATCTTGACTCCTCTTTTCCCTGCGAGATTGGCCCCGCAAACTGTCGACGATCGATCGGCGCAGAAATCGACAGCATTGGTCGATTATTGCAACTTTTCGACTGAAATCTCTGGTTTTGACGCGATTCGAGCTGACAACCAGGGCGTCTTGCGATTCCGAAGACCATTGAACCTTTTCTCCAAAAGAAACCTCGAAGAAGAATGTGGATATAGGTAACCCTCTAGCGGCTTCGTTGCTTTGCAATGAACCAACTTGCCCAATGCAGTGCGTGTTTGGCGGCGTAGATGGAACTTGAGGGGTGTGGCAGGCTTCGATTCAGGACTCTCCGAGATGACCAGGTCAACC
>VFSW01009143.1_pt1 | contig 14160 bp, 13 predicted proteins | sample 5358111 | NCBI WGS metagenome assembly VFSW01 (sample SAMN11554181, study PRJNA540505) | mine drainage metagenome | isolation source: sediment from site ElyBrook_90M | place: USA: Ely Copper Mine, Vershire, VT | collected 2017
CCAAATGTGCTAATTATCAACCCTAAAAATCTCTGCCTCTCTTTTTTTCCCAAAATAAACCCCGCTATTTATAGGGGGCGCCGGGGCCCGGCGCGCCGCCCACTCCTGGAGATTCGCGAGCAAAACTAAAGGTCTTTCGGCGCGGTAGGGGGTAGGGGGGTCAATGTCTGGTTGACCAGGCGAGCACGCGGGCGGCGATGGTCGCTGCGAAAAATCCGGCTTAAAAACTTGTAAGAGATTTGTTACAAGGAAACGAATGATATTTGACAGGGCGGTTCTAAAGCGAGCGCTCGACAACGGCGATCTCTCTTCCTGAATGCGGATTTGGTTTTCGCATCTCAATGGTCCGCCGTTGCTGTATCGTAGAGCGGCGGGCATGCTCACCAACTGCCCCGACTGCGATAGCGAAGTATCCGATTTAGCGGCGGCGTGTCCACGATGCGCGCGCCCAATCGCCGTCCCAATTCCTCTCAAGAGCGGCAACCTTTATGGTACCGCAGCAGCGCCATGAAGTCTCGCCGTGCCGCTGTGCTCGCGCTGTTGGGCTGGTATCTGTTGATCCCGCCATTAAGGCATAGTGGGTTCGACGATTCGGCGCCACTTTCAAAATGGTGGACTTACAAGAATTTCGATACAGCGGCCGACTGCACTAATGGATTTAGAAGAAATGAGCCGCCGGGCCGAGAAGTACGTGTACGCGATCACGGCGGCAAGGATACCTCTTACAGGAACCGCTGCATCGCGAGTGACGATCCCCGCTTGGCAAAATAAGCCGCCCCTGAGAGCCTGAGTCCCGGATCGATTCGATGGCTACCAGGGGCTTAAATATCGGAGACGCGCCCGAAGTGATTGTTAGCGCCGTTATAGAGTCGGTAACATCGCCCCGTGCTCGGGGCTCTCAAGCAGCCGCTTGTCAACCGATTAATGTCAGGCATAAGTGGGCGATTAGAGGTGTGGCGATCGCGATCTGCGTCCTTTTTCTTTCAGGCTGTAAAGAAAGCGTCCGCGATGATGCTCCCTCGGGTGCTGCACGCACCGCCTCGACGCAGGACAAGAAACAAACACTGCCTGCCCAATTCTTTCTCAAGGCGACGGCGGAACGTGGGCTCCAGGGCGAGGTGATTATAGAAGGCTCTACCAACTTACCAGACACGATGAAAATAGGGGTTCAGGTTGTTGTCCAAAACAAGCGGCGCCCTCTGCCCGGATACCTGCCTTACACGATTCTCGACGACGATTTTAGTATCGTCATTTCGCAGGGCCGGTTTCGGTCGCCCGGGCTTATGCCCTTTAGAACCCATAAACCATTTCCGCCCGGCAATTATGCCGTGCATTTCATTTCCGTTTTTAATGAGGTTTGGCAAAGTCCCGATATTCTCGCCTTAGTCGGTCCCGGAGGTAAGAAACTTCACGGAAAGATGTTCCAACCTCGTGACCCCGATGTTGTGGACAGCGATTTGGGGTTAGACTACCCGATGACGCTCTACTTCCCTCCGCTTTCCAAGGAAGCACGAGCGATAGCCTTAGTAAAAGAGGCTGTCTTGGAGGTTCCCGGACTCGGGCGCTCATCCACAAATGTTGAGGGCGGGGTGCAGTGGTTTATGAGCTCGCCGGGTCTTAAGCCTGCGAAAGGATGGAGCGCGAAACGATTGCAAGGCGATTCCTATACCGTTTCTTATGATTTCTTCAACGGTGAAGCGGGAGAAGAGCAGGCTATATGGGGCGCAAACTTGGCGACAACAGAGGTTCGCTACATAAATAAGAATGCAAAGTCATTTAGCTGGATACCGAAGGATTGAAAATAGGCGACGGGGTCTCGAAGAGAGTGGTTTGAAGCGCTTCTGCGGACGCTTAGTACAGCTTCGCGAATAGCTGCGAAACGTCTTCGCGCGAGATAATCTCTTCCTCCACTTCGCTACCGCCAGCCGGAGGCGGCGAAGTAGCGGCCGTCAAACTGAAATACTCTTCGATCATAAACTGCATCCGCAAAGCCGCCGAGATCGCCGCTGGCGTGGTCGCCGCTTTCAATCCGAGCGTCGTAGTTACGATAGGTCCGCCGCATTGGTCGATCATTTGCGAGACCATCGCCTGCGGTACGGTTTCATAATAAATCGACATCCCTTGGCTTTTTTGCAGGATCGGGGTCGTAAGTTGGCCGTCCTGCCTGCTTAAGGGGCCACAAGACGGATAGGCGTTGAAGCTGACCGCCAACTCATCTTTGGGCTGAGGCGTGAGAAGCGGCGCAATAGACGAAACGGACTCGCCCGCATTGGCTACGGTGAAGCTGGTATCGTCGGGCGTCGTGGCGTCAAGGTTGTGGAACCCTACGATCTCACCTTCCGAGAGTGTAGAACTCGCGGACTGATGAAACTGCGCACCGGCGAATCCGGTTCCAATGGCTTTTCCTCGATAAATGGCGGAGTTGCCTGAATTAGTTGGATCAGCAGTAGTTGAACCAATTTGAGTCCAACTGATGCCTGTCGTACCTTTGTTTACAGCCCCGCCGCTGCTCGACGATTCTCCGAGAGGCCAAAACACGGTCGGGTTGTCGTTTTGAACTACCGCATCATAGGTCGCTCCGCCCGTAACACCTGCACCCGCATAACCGCTTGGGGCCGTCGTGCCCGCCAGATAATGGTTGGCAATCTGCGTCGTACTTAATAAGTAGCTATAGATCGCCGCCTTTTGTTCTGTCGCAGCCAGGAAGCGCGCGCTATAGCCGCCGACACCCATCAATCCAGTGGGGGCTACGACGCCCGCCGAACTGCCCGTATAACTGGTGCCATTAAGCCACACCTTAAAGTTGGTTGATCCGTTCATTTCCGCGACACCGTGGTACGTCGTGCCCGCTATTAAGTTCGGAACGCCACTAAACGTCACCCAAGCTAAGCCTTCTCGCAGGCCCAACAGATGAAGGCCGGAGCCGTCCCAATCGGCATTGCCAATACCAATGCCCCATCCCGACGAGCCGTTTCCGAGTTTTACCAGAGCGCCCTTAGTAGAACCTGCGACCTTGAACCACACCTCAATGGTCTGCCCATTGGTTGCCGTATTATTAAGCGCGATAGGCACTGCTGCTGATGTAGCCTGTCCGGCCGTCCCGTCGAAGGTTACAGCCGTATGCGCATCGGTATTGATAAGCGTTGCCGCGCCATAAGTGACGCCTGAACCGGCATAGGTGCCGTTGAAATTAACCGGCGACCACGTGTTGACGTAAACATTCGTTTCGAGCGAGGCGTACAGCCAATCGCCCGCGACCGAGGTAAGAGGGACGCTCGGATAAACATCCGTTGCCGTACCGTTATTGTACTGCGGCATACCCATGCCATCGAAGAGAGCCGCTGTCGTGGCGTTCGACTTATAGGCGATCGAAACAGTGATGGTGTTGGCGGCCGAGCAAGCAGATACGCCGCTTATAGCTGGCACTGCCCCCGCGTTTGGCATTCCGGCCCAGTGAATTGAATAGTCTCCCGATCCCGCGCCTGCGCAGTTGTCTCCGAGAACCCCTCCAAAGGTGTTCGCGCCGGTCGTAAGATTCAAGAACGCATTGCCCATGAAGATGGTCAGGACTTGATCATTCGCGGTCAGGGTCGTCAGCGCGGGGCTGCCAAATTGCAAGTTGATAGCGGACGCATCAACTACCGGATTGGAGTTATCGGTGTTGTAAACGTCGAAAATGACGCCGCCCGACGTAGCCGAGGTCGTGGCCCATGTTGGCGTATAGGTGGACGGTTCGCCACTGGCTATTTTATGCGCGCAACCGGCGCTGATGCTGCCCCATTTGCCATTCTGATCAGTGACCCAAGCGTTGCCGCCGCCCGAGCCGAACGTCGCGATCGAGGGCGTGCCGCTATGAATCCAGAAGCAAATTTCGATCAGATGGCCGTCTTTAACAGTGGGCGGGACCGCGATCACGCCATTGCTGATACCGGAGACTCCCTGGATGCCCACCACACCGCGATAAATCATCGTGGACGCCGCGCACGGCAGGGCCATCGCGAGCCACACAATCAAAGCAATAGAAATGCTTCTTAGCTTCTTCACTGAGGACCAACCCCCGTCCGCTTAGTATTGCCGGTAGTGATCGAGCCGCCGCCTGGGTTGGTGGTGATCAAGCACTCCATTTGTTGATAGGTTCCGTTTTGCAAGGGGGTCACTAACACTGGTGGGGATAGGCTAAAGTTACCGATAGTGAATCCGGTCGAAGTCGGGCATTGCGTCGCCGTCGTGCCGTCGCTGAAATAGAGCACGGGCACTCTCGCGCCCTCTGCGTCCTGCTCGACACTAGCCCGAAGATTGATGGAATCAATTTGCCCCGCTGAATAGGTGCCGGGGTTCGAGAGGTAAATGTCTTTATCGCCCGCCGTCGCGTCGTAGTTATAGCCAGCCGCACCTGGCGATGCAGCGGCGGCGTTTTGCCAGTTAGGACCGGTGCTCGCCGTCATTTGAAGCGGCGTAGCATTGGCGGTAGCCTGCTCGGCGCTGTAAAAGAACGCGCCACCATTGTAGGCCGATGCCGGGCAGCCGGTGTCCATCGAAAAAATCTTCCACGGCCCAAAGCTGATGCTACCCGGCGCGCCTAGTTCATTGTCAAAGGTGAAGCCGGTTCCGCCGCCATGAACGCTCGTTGTACCGGGTGTGCCCGAAAACGCGGGCGTATTGCCAACCCATATCTTTTCGGCCGTTGGGATCGTGCCGCTGCCGTTCACCCCGAACGCGAAACAATGCTCGATGACATACCACTGAGAGATCATCAGCGCTGAACTATTCCCCGAGATGGTGGTGCTGGTGATCTGATTTGAAGTATTGAAGGAGAGCGCGTTGTAGTCGATGCAGCCTCGAAAAACGCCGGTATTTGCAGTAGTGGTGCAGTCGTTGATACGCTGCCAGAAAGTCGAAGTGGTAACGTTCGCGTCGAGGCGGACGTACTGCACCGTGTCCCAAATGCGAATGGGGTAGGGTATCTGCGTATAGACGCCCGGCCCGGCGTTCGATCCGTTCGTGCAAATGGAACTCAGAGCGTAATCAGTTACGCCGATTGAATTAGGGTTCCAGGGTGCGTTTCCGGCGCCGATGGCAGCCAACGACCAACAGCCGGGGTAGTTGATGACGTAGCGGTAAAGGAAATCGCTGGAGCCGCCATTGATCGGGCTCTGCGCCCCGAAGCCGGAAAAGCCGCCCTCAGCTACGAGCGTGCGAGTCTGCGCGTGCGCCGAGACTGCGATTAGCAGCAAGGCTGCCAGTATAAAATTGCGAAATAATGTTTTCATGCTAAAGCGACTGTGCGCTCATCAACAGAACGATTCCGATGGCCGCGAGCGTCGCATCGGGCGTGCCGGGCGCGAGCACTTCAAGCGCGTCGCCAACGGCGAAAGTAATTGACCCTGAGCAAGTTGGAGTACCGAGAAACCCCGCCGCGCTCCAGGCCACGGTGTCGGACGCTGTGATTGACCAGGCCGATCCGGTCCAGTGCTCCCTATTGATCGTAAGCGTCGTCGAGCCGGTCGCGGCCGTGAATGCGGCGAACTGAGAGCCGGTGCAACCGCTCGGCAAAATCTCTGACTTCGCCATCGGAATGAAGCACAACCGCTGCCCACTCGTCTGCGCAGCGATGGAACCGCATAAATGCGGATCGGTCTTCTGCTGCATCGACGGATCGGCTGAAGCGTTGCCACCGAGCACCGTACCCGCACCGCCCGCTGTAGCCGCCGCAATGCCGGACGTGCCCTCGCCGATAAGAGGACCGTGGGCGGTATAGGTCGCCGGGGTATAGGGCCCGATCAACGATATAACGGGCGTAGTCGTGCCAGATGCTACAGAAACTTGGTTGGCCGTACCGGAGACGCTCGTCACCGTGCCAGAGCCGGGAGTAAGCGCCTTGATGCCGGGCGGGTAGAGCATAACGCCGTAAGTGCCGCCCGAGCCGTTGGTCGAGAAGACTTGGCCTACAACCTGACCCGCGCCTGGGTAGCTCGCTCCGATGTCGGAGCAGTCGCCAGCCACGGAGCCACTGATGCCCACGTAGTCGCCTGCCGTGGTCGAGCCGTCAAAGACGCACGACGCGCGCCCCATCGTCTGAACCGTCGCGCGGCCGGTCGTACCTGCGCCCGTCGTAACGACGCCGATCGCGCCGCTCGTGTCCGTAGTCGCTGTGATTACGAAAGTGCTTGGTGCGCCAGTCAGCTTCGCGAGTTTGTTGAGCGTCGTGCCGGTGCTCGAAGCATTGGCGAGAGCGAGTGTCGGCGGGACCGCCTGGCCTTGCTGCGCGAGAGCGAGACCCGGGATCAGAAAACTAAGAAAAACTAAGGCGCTTAGGAATCGTTTCACTTTCTAATATCCTTCGAGGATTTGCGAGACCTGTCGGCTTTCTTACGGCGGCACACCGGGGGTGATATATTTCTGGATCGAGAATCGATCCATCGCAGGACCTCCGACAATTTCCAGGCGCATCGGCGGCTGGATGTACGAAGGCGCCTCGGGAAGGAGCCTGTCTTCTCAAGCCCATCGATCGTGCTGAAAGAGAGATTCGTGATCGATTGCAACTCAGACTTATTGATGAGTCGTTCGGGTAATTGAAGTTCCAATGCTGCTTTCCTCTCCACTTACAATTCTACCACCTAAAGCCTAACAGCTAAACGCGGGGAAACACTAAGTCGAACGAGAGCACCTATCATAGGCGCAGGCTGTGGCGTTCACACTGAGGCAACAACTGACTGAACAAGGTAGGGATGCGGATCGGGTGCGGGAGACCTGCTTAAGCTCTGGAAGGCCCTCTGGGAGTTTTCGTCTCCCAGAGGGGTAATTTCCACGAGCCTAAGCCGCTTCGACGGGTGCTACGGGCGCCCCGCCCGGTTCTTGCGCGGGCTCAGGGGCCAGGTGCGGCTCCGCGACGCCAAGAGCTAAGAGAAGATCGGCCTGAGCGCGATCGAAACTAGCCCACTCGCCAGCAGAGTATGGGAGGATCATTTTGTGTGTGAGGGACTCTTCGCGGCCGTTGAAATTCTTGGTGAAACGCAGATTTACTTTACTCGGATCGGGGGCTGGCGGCGCGGGCGGGTTGAGAAACTTGTCGGCCGTGACCAGCCAAGCCCGCATGAAGTCGGCAAGCTGCGGAAAGTCGGCGTGCGTCAAGTGCTGCGGGTCTTCGTCGTATTCCGCCCTGAAGGCGTCTCCCAAGGCGAGTGCCGCCGTCACTTTATCGACAAGGCCGCGCAGTGTGACGGCGTGCTTCGCGGTGCGGTCCACTAGATCAGCCTGCCTTAGGACTTCAACCGCTTGCGCGTGCTCATCCTCGGCGCGCTGGACGGCGACCGCGCACGCCTTCGCCATATCCCGATAAACCTGGTAAACCCCGAGGCCATCTTGGATTACCGCTATAGCGGTCTCGCCCCGCAGCACTTTCTCGACGTTCTCCGAGGCGTTGTACTGCTCCTCCTCGGTGACCGCTTGCAGTTCAGCATCCGCCTTGCGCGCGGCTTCCCTGACGGAAGCGAGCTTTCGCTCAGCTTTCCTCAAGTCCAATTCCGCGCGCTCCTTCAGATCAGCAGTGGTCTTCTTGCTGAATAAGCCCATGTTGCTATTTCTCCTCCGGGATCCGGCCGGTGTTTCGATAAAGAAAATCGTCGATTTGTTTGCCCGCCGCAGCGAGCATCGCCCGAAACTGCTGTTCGTCGATGTACTCGGGCTCGGGCGAAAGCTTCTTGGCGTAATCGTCGAGCGCCTGCTCAGTTGCATCGAACAACATGTTTAACTCGGCTTCGGTGATGCCTTTTTCGGCCGCCAGCGATCGAAGTCTCAAAGCCTCTGCGTTCGAGGGCACAGAGCATATTGAGACTTCGAGAAGCTCCTGCGACAGGTAGGTCAGCCCGCCATCTTTGTTGGGCTCATACGAGAGCACTTGGAAGCCCACACTTACTGCTCGCAAAAACCCGCCCGCGCAAAGCTGGTAGATGCTCTGCGCAAACTCGGTCGGCGCGAACTCTATTTCGACAGTGAGCCCTCGACTATTCATGTCGAGGCTGACCGCACGACCAATAGAGGGCTGATCATATTGATGGCTAAATAAAATTATTGGGTTCTTGCGAAAGTTCGTTAAGTCCCACCCATCCTGCCGAACTATGTCGCCATGTCGATCCACGGCCGCCGTACTGGCTTGAAAGAGCATCGTGTTCGGCCCGGAGCCCTTTGTAACGGTGCTGGCGAAGTCCTTGCGGACTGCGGCGCCCGTTCGTTTGCTCTCCGGAACATCGGAGAGCGTCTGTAGAAATTTAGTCAATTGATTGTCCTTCTTTGTTCGGTTCGGCCGCTTCGTCTCCACGAGGCAGCGGGTTGATGGGTTCACGACCACGGGGCCGCACGACAGACAACGGCTTTGCCAGTGGCACAAGCTCGGCGATCCGGGCCTCCACACGACGCCGAGCGACAAATATCTCCTGACAGAACTGAACCCATCCAGGCGTGGCGCAGTGACGAAGCTCCTCGGCTCCCCGCCCTTCATGCTTTGGAAGCGGGTTCACCATGCCGGGGATGCGGTCAAGCTGGCGCAATGTACACAAGGAGAGCATCACGCCGTCCCAAGCGGTTGACAGGATGCGCCTAGCCTCTTGGAGACGGCGGAGTTCTAGTTTCGCCGCGAACCGGGTCACTTAGGTACCTCCCTTTACCCGGTTGATCTCAGCACAGACGGCGCAGTCGGAACCGTCACAGAAGCCCCTAGGCGGCGCGGCGCGCGGGAAGACGCGCCGATATGCGGCTTCGTCCGGTCCGACGCGGCCTTGGGCGCTCTCCACGGCGCGCGCGAGGCTATTTGCGCGGGCTACTTCGTTAATTGATTTCATTTTCACTTCTCCTATCTCTCCCAGCTAGATTGAGTAGTGGCGGGGCGGACAATGGGCGCGAACCTGCCTGACTCGATTGCTGCCTCGAAGGGAAAAACCCTATAGGAGAGAAATTATTTATAACGTATCGATTCATCTATTTTATCGAGGCATCGAGGCAGAAAGTATAAATAGTAAGTAATTGCCTAGTGTTTTCCTTGCCCCGATTGCTGCCCCGATTGCTGCCCTGCCTCGATTTATCGTGGGCAGCGCCTTTAGTCAGTATTTTTTCGCCCCGTCCCAATACCCTAAGTGTCGCGGCTGATCCGCCTCATATGCCTCTCTTAGGCCCTCGCCGCCGCAATCATCATTTTCGCGAAGAGCCCAAATATGGTGCCTACCCTCTCTGCCCAAGCTGAATCGCCCGATCTCGCGGAACCCCGCTGCTTCGAGTGCATTCCTTACCGCTTTCTGACTCGCGTGCGGCTCAAGCTCGCGTGCGCTAAGCATCAACCTTGCAAAGGTCGCGAAGCGCGGCGCCTTTTCGTCGGATTTCACGTCGCCTGCTAAGTCGTGAGCCCACCGCTCTAAGCCGCTCCGACTTCGCTGAATGACCTCCCGCTTAGCGTCTGAAAACGGCGGAGGATCGTGCGGGTTGAATCGGCCCTCTAGCCTGAAGTGCTCCAGGAAGAAACGAACCTTCTCCGCACCACCGTTATCAATCCAGCGCCGAATTTCCTGAATCTCGGTCTGAGAAAGATTCGCACCGCAATGCGAGATCGCGTAGCGGCGATCATCGCCATCTGCGAACACGGGAACGCGCTTGTTGCTGAGAAAGATCATGTGTCCCAGGTTCGGCAGTTCTATGGCGGGCTGAAATTTCTCATTGATCGAGATGGTCGCCCCGCTGATTTGATCTTTCAAAGCGTCGTAATCGTGACGCGGGTCTTCTCCGGATATTTCTTCGGCCACGATGATGCGCTTCGCCCGCGCCCATCCGTTGAAGTTGCCATAGAGTTCGCGTGAGCCGATTTTTGATATGTTGCTGGGGCCAAATATCAACCCCAGCAAAATAAACGCAAAGGTCGTCTTGCCGCAGGCGGGTTTACCGTGCAGAACTAAGGCTGATTGCAGTTTGATGTCCGAATGTTGAAGCAGGTGCGCAAGCCAATGGAGGGCCCAACGTCTGATCTTCGAGTCGGGAAAGCAGTTGCGCAGCAGCTTAAAAAACAGTCGTATGTCGCCGCGCGCCGCCCTACAGCCATCGTCGAGCCACATGTTGAAATAGCCGTCCGGAAGATCGCGCGGACGATTCGGCCGATAGGTGACTCCTCGATACCGTTTAGCCATCGGCCAGGTGTCGAGCCAATAGGTGATCGCCGGTTGTGTTCGTTTCTTTCCGCCGGGCATCTCAAAGGTCACGGTTTCGCGTGTCGAAACTAAGCGCGCCTCCTCGCGCTTATAAAATAGGCCGCTTTCCTGATTGATGATGGATGGAGGAACTTCGGTGATTGCTATTTTCTTGTTCAAATCCCATAGCGGCTTAACTAGTGCGTAATCTTCAGATTTCTCTTGCAGTTCCCGATATTTTTCGACTCCATATGCCTTTAGATAGTCGTCCACACCATTCTCGGGACCAGGCAGCCGCACATAAGACGGTCGGCCGCCAATATCGAGCAAGCCGCGCATGAAGTTATCTAAGGCAGCGGCGACCGAAGGTTTTTTGTGTTGGTCGTGATCAAAAACAATTTTCCACAAGCGGCCGCCCGCGTCCGCTAAATGCAGAAACTCAGGTAGAACCGCCCATCCGCGCCGCTTCGCGCCCCAGTTCCAAACGCCAGCGATCGCGATGGTGGGGATTCCGGCTTGACATAGTGCGATGGCTTTTTTCTCGCCTTCTGTAACGGTGATCGTGCGACTTGGATCGCGGGCAATTTCCATCCAGTTGATCGCCGGGTCCAGATATGCCCGCGAAAACGAGCGGGAAGGTTGCCAGTACCTTTGGATCTTGCCGTCGCGATAGACAGGCTCCAGGAAACGGATACGTGTATAGTCCGGCACCTCCTCTTGCTTCAGATCGAAATATCGAATGCTGTAGCCCAACACTCGGTGGTGCCCCGTGATGCGCTTGATTTCATCGGCACTGCGAGGCGTGAAGCGCTTATTGATTAGGTCTTCGTTCGTGATACCCGACCGCGCGAGATCAATCAGCATCGCGCGCCTTGCGGCTTCCCGTGATCTGTCGGTCGGATCGGCGCAGTTAGGCTGTATCGCTTCGGAAAGAATTTCCTGTGCTAAACTAAGCATTGCCTGGACACTCACCTACGGTGAGGGCGGATGATCTGAAATCCCAACCACGGATCACCGCTCTCGCCTCTCCTCATAGAATCGCATTCATGGCTGCGCCCTTGGCAGCCTCGTTTCCTGGTCTTGCTGCCCACTAGGCGGCGGCGTTCTTGCCACAAACGGGGGATCGCAACCCCCGCTGACGGCTCGCCACCCAAGCAACTACTTCGCTCTTGAGAAAACCACTTGATCTTTTTCCTACGCAGATCGGCGGCACAAAGTCGCCGTCGCGTATCAATCGCCAAAGGGATGTCGGGTGAATGTTTAGAAACTTGGCCGTCTCTTTGTTGGATAAAATCCGATCGTCTAAGTCGATCATCTGCGCGTAGTCCCCCTAGTTAAGGCTAAGAAAGCCCATAGATTTGGAATTATATACGATGTCTTGAAATACCCAAACCAAAGTAGCAAACACCGACAGAATGTATGGTGCAACCCGCTAGGCTGGATCGCACCAATAAAAAGACGAATGATTATGGGTACTTAGCCACCTGAAAAACCCTATCTACCAAAAGCTTTCTCTGGTCTGAAAATAGAGGGCAAGTAGCAAGCCTGCGCACAATCAATGCGAAAAAATGGAAAGAGCCGCCCGGTATCGAGTACCGGAGCGGCCCTTAGTCGAGAGGGGCCAAGTCGCTTAGTTTCTAAGTGTCGCGGCCCACAGGGGGCGGTCACATTTATGCGCCGACAGGGCGCGGCCGCACTTGCCACAGAGATGCAGACTCGGATCGATTCGGTTGACCTCGTAAACATGATCGGGCTGCGACGCTTCGCCCTCTTCTCGGTGCAAAACATCTGAAAGGCCTTCGCGAATCTGTTCAAATCGCTCGTCGTTGATACCTCTGATCGCAACGAGGCACTCCGTGGGCTCGCCCGCAGCCCAATGGTTTCGCCACGTGATTTCCACGGCGCCCGCGTCGGCGAACTCAAACGGCAGATTGTTGATGTAGCCCTTCTGGTCGGGCGTGAACGGTTCGTGCGGCAGCCGGGTTGTCTCAAGAAAAAATCGGCCGTCCTCGCCCTGCCAAGATTCTGTGCTGATGAAACCCATGATGCTCCCTCCCACTTGTTTGCGTTGCGTTAAGCGGCCTGTGTCGGACGAAGCTGAATTATTTTCGGAGCGACCTCGCCCGTGACGATCTCAGTCAAGCGCGCGCCCCATCTAGCCAAGGCGCCGCGCATTTCATTGGCGTACTCGAAGCGGTCATAGACGGCCGTGATCGACCGATCGGCGTGATTCAAGATTCGCGCGACTATGAACCGCCCTGCCCCGCTCTCTGCGATGCGCGTCGCGGCCGTGCGCCGCAAATCCCGAAGCTGGAAGGCGAAGCCGCACGCCTTTTGAATGGACGCTTCCCACTTTTGCGTCTCGGTGAGCGGGCTCTGCGGCAGACGGCCTGGGAACACGAAGGGATGCTCCGGCTTCCCTTCCGCCGCTGCGTGGCGCCGCCTCAAGATGCCCATAGCCTCCACCGACAGCGGGATACTGTGCGCCTTGCCGTTCTTCGCCCGCGCCGCTGGCAGCGTCCAGGTTGCGCCGTCAAGGTCGATCTCGCTCCACGCCAGGCGCTTGATTTCTCCCGGTCGTTGGGCGGTCAACAGCGCCAGCCGATACATGTCGGCGATTATCTGCGGCGCGCCGTCGAGCACGCCCAACAGAATCTTAATCTCGTCGTTGCTCAGGCACCGATCGCGCGGCGCCTCGCGCTTCGGCCGATCCGTCCCGGCGCAAGGGTTAATCTCAAGCAAACCACGCTTGACCGCGAAATTGAACATTTTCGACAACAAAGACCGGACGCGATTCGCCTTTATCGGCGAGCCGCGCTCCACGATCGCCTCAAGCAGGTCGATCACGTCCGCACGTCGAATGTCGCTCGCCTTGCGGCCCGTCCATGCGGGGATCACGTCGTGGTTGAGCATCTTCGTATCTTCGAGCATGGAAGACGCCTTTTTCTGCATCCCGGCCCATTTTTCCAGGTACAGCGCCGCCAACTGATCGATCGTCTGCGCGGCTCGGGCTCTTCGCCTCTCCTCTGCCAGGTCCTCGCCCGCGTCGATTTCGGCGATCTTCTGACGGGCTAATACCCGAATCGCCTTCATATCAACCGGACCATTGCCGACCGTGCAGATCTTGATTACTTGAAGGTCCGCCCCAGGCTGACCAGATGGCCGATGGCGGACTATCCAGGTTTTCCGCCGCTGCCCGACGCGAAGGATCAAGCCCCGACAGCCGCGATCGTAAAACGTCCATCGGAGCCCTTCGGGCGGTTGCAGACGTTCAACATCGCGCGCGGTCAACGGGGTCATCAAAGTTGGCTTGTCCATGCCGGTCAGAATTCTCCTGAGCGATGCATCTACCCACCACACCCGAAATAGTTAGTCACTTTTATTTTGGGTGCCAATTGGGTGCTAGGCCCGACTGAGTATCTATTTTCTCAATCGTGACAATGACAATATCACGATTCCCATTCTGGCGCAACGATTTTTGATTGACTATTGACTATTTATTGAGATTTCTTGCAATGCTCTGTATAGTATATTTCAAAGACTGAAAATCTTCGTGTCGGCAGTTCAATTCTGCCCCTGCCCACCATTCCATCGATTCGGCGGCTCTAAACGCCTTTCGACCTCATCGCGGCCGCCGGTGCGGCGAACCATACAACGCGCTTACGACATGCCCGCCGACTTGTCCCGGTCGCGTGCCTGATTTTGCCTCTCCGCCTGCTAGTCGAATCTCCTGGACTTATCTTTACCTGTGCTAACTATAATGCTGATTTGACCTATAATTATCTATTATGTTAGATTTATACTTATTAAAGGTTGCACAGATGTTATCTATGTAATTGTGAGATTCCCGCCCTTTATGAAATTCATCCTTTGCCTGGGCGGCGCCCGTAGCACAGTTGGGAGCCTATGAAACTCGTCGAACGAATCTCCACCCAAAACGCCACACAGTCGGCGCAGACGCCGGCGCGCACGTCGCTGATGAACGGCAGCCCGC
>VFSW01009144.1_pt1 | contig 14159 bp, 15 predicted proteins | sample 5358111 | NCBI WGS metagenome assembly VFSW01 (sample SAMN11554181, study PRJNA540505) | mine drainage metagenome | isolation source: sediment from site ElyBrook_90M | place: USA: Ely Copper Mine, Vershire, VT | collected 2017
TCATAAACGCAGATGGGGTGTACGTCTCGGCGATCACGGAATGCCACCAGAACAGTTGCCCCAGCCCCAAGGCCAGCGGCCCTACCAGGGCCGCCAGGCGTGTCCCACCTGTATGAGGGGAAGTCCCGCTCAGCACACGCCCGGCCAGGTAAACCATGGCCAGCGCCAGCGAGCCGAAGACAGCCGAAACCAGGTTGGCGCGGTAGGCGAGGCTGCCAACCGGCACGAGCAGAGTGATCAGGTGGCCCAGCAGGATGGTGACCGGGTAGCCGGTGGGATGAGCCAGGGCCAGGGTATTGAACAGCACCTGGTATTCGGCGCTGTCGCCCAGCAGCAGGGTGGTCGCCAGGGTGCGCACGTAGAGGAGCATGGCCGCCGCGAAGACGGCCGCGGCAAACAGTCCATCCAGTGTGTCGAGCCGCCCGCTTTGCGGTTGGAGGGCGATGGCGCGCAGGTTATCGAGAGTGCGCGATTTTGACTCGTACGGGCTGGCAGAAGCCATAGCAATAACCTCTCATCTTGAATGGGGTGTATTTCTGGGGGAACCTGGATTTATTTTACCAGCATACGGTGAGCGTGGTTCCAATCAAATCCTAAGGGTCTTAAAGACCCTTAGGATTTAGAAATCGCTATTCCATGGCCGCCAGGATGACCGGATAAGCGATATCCACGTGCTGCCTGGGGTGGCCGGGGTCGATGAAGTTGTGGTCCAGACCCAGGGCGGCGGGGAAGCGGTGGGTCTGCACCGGCACACCCTGGGCGCGCCACAGGCTCACCACGTGCTTGACCACCGGTTGGCTGATAGCGGTGTCACATTCGGTGGTGATGACCCAGATGCGCTTCGCCGCAGGAGGGGTGTGCCGCGCCAGGTCTTGCATGGCATAGCTCAGACGCAAGAAAGCGGCAATGCCGCGCATGGCATAACGCGGGTAGGTGATTTCGGGCTGTTGGATGGCTTGCTTGACCCTGGGGTCCCACCACTGGAAGGTATTGGGCAAACGCGCACAGGCCTCACCCACCAGGCGGGTAAAGGGCACCGGAACCACGTAGATACCGAAAGCCGGCGCCAGCAGCACGGCCAATTCAACCTCACGCCGCTGCTGCGCCAGCCAGGCTGCCTGTACTCCGCCCATCGACAGGCCGCCCACCGCCACCTGCCGGCCCAGGCCGGCGGCGATGTCGAGGGCCTCGTCGGCGCTGCGCGCCAGCACTTCGGCGCTCAGCAGGCCGGTATCAGGGGTCATCGGGTCGCACAACCCGTGGTGGGGCAAGCGCGGCACGAGCACATTCCAGCCGCGCTCGAAGCACACCTGCGCCAGGCGGGCAAACTGGTTGGGACTGTCGGTGTATCCATGAAACCAGACCACCACCCGTTCAGTGGTTGCCCCGTGGGTGAGTAACCGGGTATGCCCGTGCGGGTGGACTTGCGGACCGTCCCTGGCCTGCAGGACTGCCAGGCGTTCGAGGGCTTCGGCATAACCGGCTGCAGGATTGGGGTGAGAGAGCAGGTTGTCTGGAGGGGGCATTTTCACCTCAAAGAGATTGAACCACGAAGTACACAAAGCACACCAAGGTTTTTTAGGAAAGAAGAAGGAAGAAAGAAACCCCTATTGATTATAAATGCGCCCGGTGATCGTGTTATGATAAATACAGGAGAAGGGATGCATGAATATCATTACGACTATTACTCAACACGTGGTGATGAGCGGGGACCTCAACCATCACGGTACGCTGTATGCCGGGCGCACCGCTGAATGGTTCGTCGAGTCAGGCTTCATCGCCGCCGCCAGCCTGACTAAACCGGAAAACATCGTCTGCCTGAAGATCCACGGCATGCTCTTCAGCCGCCCGGTACACCTGGGAGAGATCGTATGCTTCAGGAGCCGCATCGTCAGCGCCGGACGCACGAGCATGATCGCCTTCATCGAGACCATGGTCAAAGAGGATGTGGTGATCAGCGGTTTTATCACCTTCATCCACGCCGATGCGCAGGGCCACCCCATTCCGCACGGCCTGATCATCGAAGCCGTTACGGACGAGGAGAAGGCGCTGGTGGAGAGGGCGGAGAGTTTGCCAGTGTGAGGTGTCAGGCGTCAGGTGTCAGTGGATAGGTTAAAATTAGTCGTCAGTCTTCAGTCGTCAGTCGTCAGTTAAAAACTAAGAATGACGAACAACCATCTCTTTTCTTAACTGAAAACTGATGACTGACGACTGAAGACTCCTGATCCCTGATACCCTCTTACGTCTCCCTCACATCCAATATCTTCACCACCACCGGAGCGACGGCGGATTTGAGGGCGGCCATTTCTACCCCGTCAACCTTGACGGTGACCATGCCGTTGCCGGTGTTCTCACCCAGGAAGGTGCCCAGGGCAATAATGTTGCCGTTGATCGCCTGGATCGCTCCGGTCAGGCGCCACAGCGCCCCCCGCTCGTTGGTGATCAACACACTCATGCGGATGCCCCTGGCGCGCGCCCCAAACAATTCGAGGAAGATGCGGAACAGGTTAGTTTCAGTGATGATGCCGACCACTTTATTCCCGTCTACCACGGGCAACCCGCCTACTTTATTGTCTGCCATGATGCGGGCGGCTTCTTCGATCGGTGTATCGCGGGTGATGGTGATGACTTTTTTGCTCATTACCTTGTCAACCGTCAGCTTGCTGAGCAGGTAATTAATCTCCCACACACTCAAAGTGGTGGCGTCCGACGGGGACGCGTTCAGCAGATCGCTTTCTGAAATGATCCCAAGCAGGTTACCGTGCCGGTCGATGACCGGGTAGCGGCGCACTTTGTCGCGGTGCATCATCGCCAGGGCATCCTGGACGCCGACGTCGGGCCCAATCGTGATAGCCGGGCTGGTCATTCGTTCTTCTACTAACATGTCAGCATCTCCTTTCCGATCACATGAAATTTACTGATTGAGCATCGTGCCCAACTTTTCCACTGCTTCGAGCAGCTTTGGATAAAGCTCGGCGCGGATCGAAACGCCTTGTTTGGCCGGCTTTAACTCTTGACTGCCGACGAAGGCCGCGTAGGTGCGGACGTAGATCAGGGGAATGTCTTTATAAATATTGGCGCCGACCCACACCTGCTGGGACTTGTTTTTGGGAATTTTAGCCGTGACGACCTCTTTACCGCTCGTCCCTGCCAGGGCGCGCACACCTTCCAGCAGCGCCTTGTACTGCTCAACCGGCAGGGTTACGCCCTCTTTGGTCGGCACCGGCTGCTCCGCATCCACCGTCTGGGCGTACAGGCGTACAAACAGGCGCTGTTTCCCCTGCCACAGGCTGACTCCTACGCAGATCATTTCCCGGCTGTTCTTAGCAAATGATGCTACGATAGTGCTTTCACCTTCTTCATCCATATGATTATGTCCTGCCTTTCTGAAGGGTTCACTTTTATAGATGGAAAAAGCTACGCATTTTCCATCTATAAAAATGACTTCCTTTTAATCATACACGAAGGCGTGAATTAGCGACAGTCTTTACAGCCCTTGCGTGTGGTAGAATCCGTTAGACCTATCCGAAAATTAGGAAACCACTTTGTAAACACTCAGGCTGTGGGCCTAAGCTCCCGAATTTTGATATTTTACGGGGGCTTCACCCCCGTAAAATATCAAAATTCGGGGATTTTCCCACCCTGGCTGAGTTGTTACACCACTTTTTATATTCAAAAACCGTAGGTTTTTGAATATAAAAAGTGGACCCCTCCGGTTTGTAGGATAGATACTTATTGAGGATGCGTGCTCATTAGACTGCTCAAACAGTTTTTCCAAACTATTTTGCATAACAAGGGACAGTTTTTATCGATTTCAATGACGCTGCTGGCCGGCATCCTGGTGATCGGGTTCACCTGGTGGTACCGCGGTCATACCCAAGCGCCGGTAGGAGCTCGCCCTGCCCTGCCGGTCTCCGACCCGGTCAACCTGGACGGGTTGGCGAGCAGGACGATGCCAACGCCGGCCGCGGTGGGTATTTCGCGCCAGGCCCAACCGCATACCGTCTTGCCTGCCAAACCGCGTTTCGAAATCACCGAGTACGTTGTGCAGGCGGGCGACACGGTGTTTGGCATCGCCGAAAAATTTGACTTGAACCCGCAAACGATTTTGTGGGGCAATTATTACACGCTGATCGACGATCCGCACCAGCTCAGGCCCGGCCAAAAATTGAATATCCTGCCGGTCGATGGAGTGTATTACCAGTGGAATGCGTCGGATAATTTAAACAAGGTGGCCACCTTCTTCGGGGTCAAGGCCGATGATATCCTGGATTTTCCGGGCAACCACATCGATAAAAATACGATCACAGATATTGCCCACCCCGGCATCAAAGACGGCACGATGATCATCGTCCCCGGCGGGGTGCGCCAGATGGTTTCGTGGAGCGGCGGGTGGATCACACGGGAAGATCCCGCGGCGGCCAAGATTTTTGGTCCGGGTTTTTGCGGGAAAATTTATACCGGGGCGGTCGGCACGGGTTCGTTCATCTGGCCGACGGTTGAACATTGGCTGTCGGGCTTTGATTTCACCCCCGCCACCAACCACATGGCGATCGACATCGCCGGGGCCATGGGCAACGCCATCTACGCCGCCGACAGCGGGGTGGTGGTCTATTCAGGCTGGAACAACTACGGCTACGGCAACGTCATCGTGATCGACCACGGCAACGGCTGGCAGACCCTGTACGCTCACCAGAGCCAACTGCGCGCCAACTGCGGAGAAAGTGTGATCAAAGGCGCCGTGATCGGCAACATGGGCAGCACCGGCAATTCCTCCGGCCCGCACCTGCATTTCGAGATGCTGCTGAACGGGGCGCGCGAAAACCCGCACCAGTATTTGCCGGCGCCGTAGGAGGGGTGTCAGGGATCAGGGGTCAGGGTTTTCCTGACCCCTGATCCCTGAAATCTGGCACAAACATCGGAAAATCGAATTGCAGTTATGTGTGTCATCACGACAACTCCCAAAGAGCCATTGATTAACTGAATTTTTAATTTACTTGACGCCCAAATTCTCATCGCTTATAATTTTTTTTGAGCGATGAGGCTCGCTTACTCCAACCGCCTTGTGCTGATAGCCTCTGTCAATGACGAATGTCGTCGGCAGAGGCTTTTTTGTTGGTACTAGACGATGATTTATCCTCCATCGTTGAAAAATTCTCAAAAGGCGACTCCCATCGTTTGATTGTGGTTGATTTAGAAGGTAAAGCAGTTGGCTTGATCAGTGATTCAGATGTAATTGCTCGCGTTCAACCTGCCAAACCGAGGAGTATTCTGGACGCATTTCGTCATATAGGCAAGCCGCCGGTTGGTAAGGAAACCGCTTTTGACCTGATGTCCTCGAACCCGCTGACAGGTTCTCCCGATATGCCACTGGTTGATGCGATAAAAATAATGCTGGCAGACGCGCGCAAGTGGTTGGTTGTCGTGGATGAAAAGAGCAAACCTTTGGGGCTGGTAGATCGTCAGATCTTGCTTGAAGCGATCGCGTCTATTCGATAGAGCATTAAATATTCCAATCGGATCGGTTAAGTCTCATGGTTGCTCTTCATTGAGCCATTCCAGGACCGCCAGTCGGCGTACCCATTCTACGTATTCTGCGTTGCTGGGGCATTAAAAAAACCTATGCCTGGCAACCATGTTGCAGGCATAGGTTATCAGCCCTGGGGCAGTTTGTTCAAGCGAGCCTCATCTTTGGCTGGTCCTTGAATAAAAATGCCTCCCAGCTCCAGCGCAATCTGAGACATGCGGTCGGCCGGTTCATCCAGAACATTACTCAAACCCGGATCGACTGCACCAAAACCATGTAGATTGCGGGCGTGCATATCACTGAGACTTTCCCAATCGAGGCTCAGGCGGCCCATGAGTTCCCGGGCAGTGTTCTCAACCTCCGGTTTGAAATCGAGTGTTTCGGCCAGGCGGCGCACCTCTTCCAGGCCACTTAAAATACTCTGCCTCGCCTGTTCGCGGAGCTCTGTCGAAAGGACAAGTTCGCGCTGGTAAAGATAGCCCTTATCGTGGTCCCCATCCAGCCAGCGCAGCGCCAAACGTAAATCTACTTCGAAGTGGGTCAGGACGATCTTCACCCTGCGGAGTTGATATTCATTGAATAATTCAGCAGGTCGTATTGGATTAGATTGATCACCCATGAACATATCCTTATGAGCAAAAAGCCTCTGTCCTATGATTGACATCACAGACAGAGGCTATCAGCCAGTTACGGCGGTTCGTTTATCTTCGAGTGAGCCTCATCGCTGGGATTATTTTAGCCCAAAGGTATAAACTGTCAAGTAAATTGTGTACTTATTCGCTTGACTTTGTTTATAGATGGACGAATGATTCCAGGCGAGCGATGAGGCTCGCTCGCCGTAAGGCGCACTACCGAGAAACGGTTGATAGCCTCTGCCAGAGAAAGATTTTGGCAGAGGCTATTATTTTTAGGAATTGGGGAGCAAAACATGGACAATAACTCGCAGGTTTCTATCCAGCCGGCTGTCCGCCAGACGGCGCTGCGATTCGTTTTACTGATCGGCATCCTGAGTTTCTTTGCCGATTTCACCATTCCAGGCGCTTTCGCCATGACGAAGCAACATTAGCTGGTTCGTAATCTTTTGCCTTTCTAATCGCCTTTTTCGTTTTGCCTGTATAAGTAAAGGATAAACCTGCTCAAAACAATCATTGCCAGGAGAGTGATAAAAAAGACGATCACAAAATTCAATCGAAAAGCTATAAAAATAGGCAGCAGCGCCAGTAAAAAACCAGAGCCAATCGTGAGCGAAAGCCTGTAGAGATGTCTTTTTTCAAAGCGGGTTTTATTTTCCACGTTGGCGAGGTTCGCGCTCCTGAGCAGGAAGCGTGACAGATCCCATGCGGCCAGGTCGGTGATAAAACCGATCAGCAGGATGAGCGCGGACATACTTCTCAGGCAACCCAGGATCGCCAGGATTGTGAAAAGCATAAAAAAGATCGAATTCAAGAAACGCCTGTCGTACAATTCTAGCAGCAGCCAGACGATGCCGGATGCAATGGATAGCGCGGCGATGATATACTCGCCTTCTGCGCCATACCCTGAGGTAAACGCGGCAGTTGTTATGACAATCAAAACCAACAGGACTTTTTTTATTCCCATAGACCCATTCCAATGGCCCGATAAGTAAGAGGTTGGCGTGCTAATGCCTGGCGCACCTCGGCTTCGAGGGGTTTATCGACCCGCCAGTTGACTACCTGTACGCCGCTCCGGCGAACCTTTTGCAGCATGAAATACCGCTCTGAAATGGCGGCGCGGTAGGTCAGGCTGGAAAAATCATGGTAAAGAGCCGATTCATAGGATACGGGATCAGGGCTGATGATCAGGACTGCATAGCCACGCGCCTGCATCTGCATCACCACCGGGATATCTTCAGGCTCCAGTGGGCTGATCAGGATGAGTTGAGATTTCGCCGGGAAAAAACGCGTGGGCAGGTAGGCCAGGCTTTCCAGGGCGTAGTTAAGGCCTGGTTTGGCTTTGGCCAGGAGCCTGAGAATCCGGTCAAGCTGGATTTTTCCATAGCCGGGATACACTCTCTGCAGGCCGGAGCCATATAATAAAAGGCTTACCCGGTTGCCATCGTCCAGAAAATTTTCAGTTAATGCCGCCGCGGCGCGTACAGAATATTCAAATAAAGAACCGGCGGGTAAGCTGACATCCAGATGCTGCCGGGAATCGAGGATTATGCCCACATCGGCGACACGTTCCTGTTCAAATATATTGGTATAGAGTTGATTGTAAGAGCGCGCTGCCAGCTTCCAATTGATCTGTCGCTGGTTATCACCCGCTTGATATTCTCTTACCCCAAAGAAATCAATGCCGGTTCCCCCCTGGCGTGCCGCAATCGGTCCGGCAAACCCGCGCGTCTGCGGAGGCCGGATTTTGATCCTGTCCAGCTTGGGATAACGTGGATAGATAACCAGACGTGGAGCGGTTGGATAAATCGCCGCCAGCTCGAAAAAACCCAGGAAATCTCGCCCGCGGGTTGAGACAGGGTAATTATATTCACCGCGGCTGGCCTCAATGACATATTCCAGTTCTAACTTTTCTTGTGGGGCGAGGCAGGCCAGGGCAGAAGATTTTCCCAGCGTTGGCCTCACACCGATTGGCAACAGCTCTGTTATCTCCAGCTCGTCGATTGCCGCGCCTTGATTGATCACGGTGAGTTTGACGTTGATCGGGGCGCCTTGAGGCGCATGGTCCGGAGATATCTCCCGGTTTACCGACAGGTTCACCTGTTCAGGCCGTTGAAGGATGGCGGCAAACAGGTATACGATGAGAGGAACAACCAGAATTAACAGCCGGCTTTGTAAAGTGGCTACCCCTATGATAAACATGCCAAAGATCAGGCTAATGACCAGGAGCAGCGCGTTTCTCATGCTTGTTCTTCGGGGAGGACCGGCGCCGGAACAGATTGGACGATTTCGCTTAAGATTCGTTCGGCTGCGGCAAGCGTTGACCACAAATTTGGGTGGGGGATCAGACGCTGACTATTGTTCGTCATGATTTATCTCCAATCGATCCTCAATGAAATGGATAATTTCTTGGGCTTGTTCATCGATCATCGACTCACCTTGCGTATCTTTCCGAATAAACCGGCGGAGGAATTTGGGTGATTTCCTGCCATGCGGATTTCCTTTATCTGGAAAGGACTGTAACTTTTTGGAAAGGACTAACTGCGCCACGCTTACCGGAACGCTTATTTTATGCTCGGCCAGCATTTGCTCAATCCCTGGAATATTAATTCCCTCCTGGTAAGAAAGGATCGAAAGGATCATTTTTCTGGCCTCTAAAGCAAATTCATCTCTGGAAAATGAATTGCTACGGAGGTTGGTGAGTAAACGGTTCCAAAAAAGATAACGACCTCCCCCAATCGGTCGATAGCGTGACGCGGCCTTTCTGTACTGCCCGGACTGGATCTTAAATAAGGCATTCAAGGCAATCATAAAACAGACAAAAACCAACACAATCAGAAATATTACCTGGGGGATACTATTCAGGATCAGGCCAACCAACCAGATTAAATAATAAATAGGGATCACGATACCATCGCGGATAAAATCCCAGAAAAGCCAGGTTAGCGTGCTGAAAGTAGCCAGGACAGTAACAATCACCCACCCCAGGCTACCTTTAGCGAGCTTCATTGAGTTCTCCAATGGTTTTACAGGCGTTTACGATGTCGGTCAGGCAGGCTAAAGCCAGGCTTTCTTCGCGGATACCTGTTGGAACGGCGCCGTAGCGCACTTGTTCGAACAATCGTGTGAGCGTTCGGATGGATTCGTGCGGAAGTCCTTTCCCCTCCAGGCGTTCCTCAAACTCGCGCGGAGTCATGGCAGCTTCACGCGCAATCCCTTTTTCTTTCTTCACGATGCGGCTCATTTCTTGATAACAATGCAGGATGGAGGTATTTAAGTCACCGCCACTGCGCAGCGCCTCGATTGCCATTTCCGCTTCCCTGGCCAGGTCATCATAGGAATTCTTTTCCGATTTCTTTCGATTCCGGATAAACCGTATGGCAGCAAAGGTGACAGCTACGATCAAAATCGAAATTGCCAGGATAACCACCAGGGATAACCAGGCGGGTGGACTGGCAGAAAATTGTGCAGTCGGAGCAGCCGGCCCCAGATCCGGGCTTTGAGCAGCGCCGGGCAGGGCAACAGGTTGCTTGACAGCCGCATTTTGATTGGCTTTACGGAGATACTCAGACGCCCAGAGGATGCCCGCGATCAACACGATGTCGGCAAGTAGCCGCTTACGGCCTTCGGGTGTGAAAAGGGAATAAATAATGTACAGCGGCAGAAAGACCAACGCCAGGGCTAAGATGGCTCGGAAGATCCACATTAAAATATCACCCCCAGGCAATATAGCCGTTGACGTGGATCCTCCAGTTTGCAGTTGCCCGAGAGAAAATGGCTGTCCTTCGGCTAGTTGAAGCCCTGGCAATCCACTGGCAAGCACCAGAATGAGTATTGCGGCGAACGATAAAAGAAGAAGAGAATTGCGTTTTACCTTGCTCATATCCAATCTTTATAGTTCCGAGGTTAAAAAAACCTCTACCTGGAAATTGTCCTGGTAGAGGCTATCAGCCACAAAAATGTGTCGTTTTAAGCGAGCCTCATCGCATCGTGTTGTCCCGGATTCATTGTACCCCTCGATGGTAATTAACGTCAAGAATTTGTTTGTAGAGTAAAAGGCTATTCTTTTTGGAATAAGTTTGGCCTGGGGCGCCTTTTGTAAAAGATGATCCGATTGGAATGATTGATATTCGCTGCAGCTAAAAGAATAGAACGACAGTCTTTTATGACGTAACTGCACTCCAGGCACACCTGGTCCTTCTCGTTCAGGATGGCCCAACAATTCGGGCAGTAATAGGTCACCATGGGGAGGAACGCAACGGATAAGGTTACTTTAGTCGAGGTGACAGGTATCGTTCATCGAAACCAGGGAAAAATCGTGGTCCTTTTCTTCGATCACGTTGATTGCGCCAGGGTCCTGGTGCAAATGCCAGAAACGCTCATTGCCCAGGCCCAGTATCTCTAAGAGAATCAAACGGTTTACTCCGGAATGGGCGACCAGAACAATCTCTTTATTTACTTGCAACCAACAAATATCTTTTAGATTGGATATTACCCGCTGGCGCGCCTCAGCCAGGGACTCCCCTCCCGGAAATTGCACCGTTTCGGGGTGGGCGTACCAGGCCGCCATCAGATCAGGCCAGCGCAGGCTGGCTTCGGCGGGGGTCAACCCCTGCCATTCGCCATAATTGATTTCGACCAACCCATCGCAGGGCTGTACGATCAGATTACAGGCTTGAGCGATGGGTGTGGCCGTTTGTATCGCCCGGCCTAATGGGCTGGCAAAGATAACAGACGGCTTCCAATGCGCAGAAATGCGCCCGGCGGCCTTTTTAGCCTGGGCCAGGCCAGTTTCATTGAGCGGGACTTCATAGCGCCCACGGAAGCGTTCTACCCGGTTCCACTCGGTTTGGCCGTGCCTTACCAGGATGATCGTAGTGGCCATAAGATTTCCCTTTCTCAAAAGGGGCTGGCGATGAGGATGTTGAACATTGGCACCGGCTGGATTGGTTATATCCTAGCGAGCCTCATCGCTCGAGGTATTATAACCTATCAGCACATAATGGATAATTTTTTTAAATTTATTTCCTGCCCACCCATTTGCCCGGCCAGCCGGGCAGAAACAGCCCCAGCACGACGGCCAGGATAGCGGCGTAGAATGTGACCGTGTAAGCGCGCTCGAAACCGGCCACGTTCTCCAGGCAGGCTTCGTTGATGATGCTGTTGGACTGGGCCGGAGATTGCGCGGGAGGCACCCCCACGCCGGCGATCAGCACCGGCTGGCGGAGACCGGCCGGGGCAGCCGGCACCTCACACAGCCCCGGTGATTGGCTGGGGGAAACGGCCTGACCGGCAGGCGGGTCTTGCTGCTGAAAGGCGATGACCGGCGGCGTAAGCGTGCTGGTCAGCACGGTGGCCAGAATGGCTACTCCAATAGACTGCACCACCAGGCGGGTGGCGTTGGTCAGCGATGAACCACGCGCCAGGTCCCGATTGGGCACCACCGACAGGGCGGTCACCATGGTGGTCTGCACGGTCATCCCCAGGGCCAGGCCGCGCAGCACCAGCAGGAACAGGATCCAGGCAATCGGCGTATTGGCGCTGATCTGGGAAAGCTGCCAGGTGTTGATCACCAGCAGCAGGAAGCCTCCCACCAGCAGCGGCCGCGGGCCGATCTTATCGTAAATCTGCCCGGACAGGGTCACGAAGATACCCCCGATGATAGCCATCGGCAGCAAGATCACCCCGGTTTGCAGAGCCGTACGCCCGCGCAGCGACTGCAAATAAATCGGCATGAGGAACTCGGCCCCGAACAAGGCCACCGTGCTGACGTAGCCCAGCAGGCTGGCGTTCAGGAACGTGCGGTTGCCAAACAGGCGCAGGTCGAGCAGCGGTTCTTTGGCCCGGAACAACTCGAACCATCCGAAAGCCGCCAGGCCAACCACCCCCACCGCGAAACATGCCAGCGTGACAGGCGAAGTCCAACCCACCGTGGCTGCCACCGAGGTGGCGTAAAGGATGGCGCCAAAACCGATGGCCGAAGTGATCACCCCGCCCAGATCGAAGCGCGGTTTTTCGGGACTGGCGCTGTTGCGCAAGAAGCGCAGGCCGAGCAGCACACCGATCAGGCCGATGGGCGGGTTGATAAAGAAGATCGCCCGCCACAATCCCTGGTCGACCAGCCAACCGCCCAGGATCGGGCCGACGGCCGGGGCTACCAGGACAGCAATGCCGAAGATGCCCAGGGCAGTTCCCTGCTCGCGCGGCGGGAAAGCCTGCAAAAGCAAAGCGGTGCCCAGGGGCAAGGCCACTCCGCCGCCAATGCCCTGAATGGCGCGGGCGGCGATGAGTAGGCCCAGGTTAGGCGACAGCCCGCACATCAACGAGCCCAGGGCAAACAGGCCCAGTCCACCCAGGTAGATGGTTTTGCCGCCATAGCGGTTGGCCAGATAGCCGGCCAGGGGCGTGGTGATGCCCAGGGCCAGCACGTAAACACTGATCACCCACTGCGTGGATGCCAGGCTGCCGCCGAAATCGGTGCGGATGGTCTGGAAGGCCACGTTGACCACAGTGGTATCGAGGATGACCATGAAGATGCCAAAAATGACCGTGCTGAGCACCCTCCATTTATACCCTGGCGGGTCGTTGCTAAAATATTGAGCGCCGGGTCCCTGTTCGCTGCCCCCAGCACCTGGGGGATCCGGCAGGGCCGGAAGAATGGGCTGTTCTATCATAATTCGATATTATTCCTTTGATTTATTGGGTAATAATTACCTAATTGGTTAGTATAGCCAGCCGGGCGGAGATTGTCAATTTGGTTCTCGCCCAACCCTGTACACCTGCGCAGTGGGGAAAATTAAGGGTCGCCCCTTGACCGGTCTAAGGGGCGACCCTGCGAAGACAAGATTTTTACAGGGATGAAGGAGATGAAGGGGATAAAGAAAGAGATTCTTTTCTTCCATCCCCAGTATTTCCTTCATCAGTGTTTAAATTCTTTGCTTTTTCTTCCCATCCCCTTCATCCCCTCCATCCCTGATCAATTTCTTTGTTCTTGCTTCCCAGCGGCGGGTGATGGGTTGGCCATCCACATATTTGAAAACGGGCCTTACCAAATTCGGCCAATTCGGGGGCCTGTTGGGAAAATTCTGCCCAGGATGTCATGACCAGTTCTTCAACATGGCGTTGACCGAACGGGTCATCTCGATGGAAAAAGTGGCGCTGAACTTGCGCAGGTAATTTTCCTGGCCGGGATTCTGGGCTTCAGGGGAAAGCTTCCAGGGCGCCCCACGTTGTTCGGTGTGGAGTCTAAACATTTCTTCGACCCCCTCCTGGGAGATGGGCTGGTAACGGTCGGTGTGGACGATGAAGCGGCGGTCAAAACGCGGCACCAGCCGGCGCGGTGCATCCGGAGAAGCCGGGCGGCCGAAGCACACCAGGGTGAGCGGCAGCACGTAGCGTGGCAGGTTGAACAACTGCTTATGCACCTCGTACTGCTCGAGGATGTCGCCGATGTAGCACGACCCAATCCCCATCGATTCGGCGGCGATCACCGCCGTCTGGGCGGCGATCAGGGCGTCACAGCAGGCCAGCATCAGGTCGCCGGCCTGGGGAGTGCGGAAGGGCACGCCAAGCTCGCGGCAGCGCGCCTCGACGCCCGAATAGGTGTAGACATCCATCCAGCGCTGGTAATCCGCCAGGAAGAGCAGCAGGTAAGGCGCTTTGGCGATAAAAGGCTGGTGGTCGCAGGTCTCCGCCAGGCGGTCCTTGAGGGCCTGGTCGTTGACCTCGATGATGGAATAAAGCATCATGGCGCCGGCGGTTGGGGCGCGGAAGGCGGCGTGCAGAATGGCATCACGCTCTTCCTGGCTGATTGGCTCAGGGGAAAAAGCGCGCACCGAACGGCGTTTTTCGATTACGTCCAGGGTTGGGTTCATGGTATCTCCTCTAGATCTATCCGAAAATTCGGAAATTTCACTTTTTTATATTCAAAAACCTACGGTTTTGAATTTGATTACCGGACACTTTAACAAATGACGACTGCCACAAATGGTACACTATGT
>VFSW01009145.1_pt1 | contig 14159 bp, 10 predicted proteins | sample 5358111 | NCBI WGS metagenome assembly VFSW01 (sample SAMN11554181, study PRJNA540505) | mine drainage metagenome | isolation source: sediment from site ElyBrook_90M | place: USA: Ely Copper Mine, Vershire, VT | collected 2017
ACAAGGCCGGCGCCGTCATCAATCGCTAAAAACTTGACTGGATGAACGCGGAATACATTCGCCGGAAATCGCCGGAAGAGTTGCTGCCGCTCGTCCGACCGTTGGCAGAGGATAGAAAATTTATCGTGAGCGACGAATACCTGCTCACCGTCATTCGTGCCATGCAGGAGCGCGTTCGGACGCTGCCAGATTTTGTCGATTTTGCAAGCTACTTTTTCGTACCACCGACCGAATACGAAGAAAAATACAAATCGAAGCATTGGAACCCGGAAGCAAAAGAGCGCCTTGCGGAAATACTTCCTCGCTTCGAAGCCGCAGAAAAGTGGGATCACGATACGCTCGAAGCCATCGTGCGAACTTACGCGGAAGAGAAAAGCATAAGTGCCGGCAAGCTGATCCATCCCATCCGTCTTGCCGTCACTGGCCGTGGCATGGGGCCGGGACTCTTCGAGCTCCTCCATGTCATTGGCAAGCCCGAGTGCCTTCGGCGGATTCGTCTCGCGCTTGAGACCCTATAAAGTTCGAAATTTGGGCAATTTCAGCCTTTGTTTCTTCAAGAACTCGTTCAGGGGTGGAGAGATACGTTTAATTTTCATAAAAGCACCATTTTCTTGAAAAGCATTTCCATAAATTTTTTGCTGTTCCCGAAAATTCAAAAAATCTTTAGTCCAAAGATATAATCGTGAAAATCTGAAAAATCGATCCGTGTCATAAGCCCTAATTAGCGTAATCCAGGTCAAAGTTGTGTACTAACCTGTGTAGTGGTTTCTTCGTCGTGTCCGCTATTTTTGCATCCGTTAATTCAATCAACCCCCAATCCAAAACCCTTTCCCCCAGTTGCGGGGGAAGGTCAGCTGACGGAGCTAATTCACTCCGTGCCTCCGGCACTAATTCGCACACCGGTTTTTTTCAATACGATAATTTTTTATTGATTGCACCATGATTTCCCAAGTGACAGATCGTGATGAAATTCATCACGACGCTCGCCATGTCGATCCTTCAACATCCCATATCCAAACGAAAATTGAAGAGAGCTTGATGCGGATGAATGAATTTATCAAGCTCGGTCAACTCGATGAAGTGCTTCGAGAAGCGGAGGCTGTCCCATCATCGATAGAAATGTTTGGTGGCCTGAAAGCACACTACTTCAGAATCCTGGGGACTGCGTATCAGCAGTTATATAGATTTGAGAAGGCAAGCGAGTACTTGCTAAAATCATTAGAACTTGAAATAGAATCTGGGAGAAAAGAAGCTATCGGTATGGTCTATTCCGATCTCGCCCACGTTGAAGCTGACATGGGAAATTATACGATTGCAAGGATTCGCGGCCAAGAGGCACTGGATCATTTAATAAAGACTTCAGCAATCGACCTACAGGCAGCCGTCACATCGAAACTTGTGTGGTATTGCGGACTCTGTAAGGACTACGAAGCAGCCGTTAGCTACGCAATCGAAGCCATGCGGCTTGCAACTTTGATCGGGGACAAGAACGTGCTAGCTTGGACGAGTGCTAACATCGGCTGGGTCCATTTGAGATTGGGAGTGCCCGAGAAAGCAAAGCAATCATTTCACTTTGCCTTAGAGAACAAAGACTACCTGATGGAATTCGCAGGCTACCGCGATCTATATGAAGGCCTTTCGCTTGCATATGAAGCTCTCGGAGGCGATAAAAAAGCATATGAATTTTCCAAGCTGTTTGCAGCTGCTCAGCACGAGGTAGATGAAATTCAGATAGCTGGCCAGCTAAAGTACCAAGAAATTATCCAAAAGGAATCTGCCGAAAAAACCGCCGAAATCCTTCGCCTCAAAAAACGCGAACTCGCCAACACCGCATCCAGCCTTGCGGCGCAGACGGAATTGCTTGGGAGTTTTCGGGCGGATTTGCGGAAGATCGTGCTGCGTCCCGATAAATACGAACCGGAGGAGATCATCAAGCAAGTGCGCGCAAAGCTGAAAGAGCTGCCGTGCGAGATGATAGATTTCGGCAAGTTCGAGGCGCAGTTTGCAACGGTCCATCCCGAATTCCGCGCGCGGCTCGAAACGAAGTATCCGGAGCTTACTCCGCAGGAAATAAAAGTCTGTATGCTGCTCCACGTCAGTCCCAAATCGGCGGCAATCGGGCGGCTGATGTGCATCTCGGAGCGCGGCGTGGAGAATCACCGCTTCAATATCCGCCGGAAACTTGAGCTTAAAACGGAAGATTCGCTGACGAAGTTTTTGCAGGAACTCTAAAGCGGAAATTGAGGGATCTCTGATTCAGTTCGGTTCGACGAAGCAATCTGTTGTTTTCAAGAATGAGATTGCTTCGTCGCTCGTTCCTCGCTCCTCGCAATAACGTCCCTTGGGGCTGAATCAGAAGATGCTAAAATCGTCCGCGTAATCCGTTTTAGTCGTGGCTTTATTTTTTCGGCTCGTTCGGCTTCGGTTGCGCATCATTTTCGATAATGATGAACTCGATTCGGCGGTTGGTTTCGCGGCCCTGCTCGGTGGAGTTGGTAGCAATGGGGCGCGTCTGCCCATAGCCGCGGGCCTCGAGTCGCGAAGCATTGATGCCATGCTGGATGAGCCAATCGCGAACGGAATTCGCGCGGTTAACCGAAAGGCGCTGGTTTGCGACCGAATCGCCTTGGTTATCGGTGTGCCCTTGAATCGAAATCTTCGTTCCCTGATATTTTTCCATTAAGCCAAGCAGTTGATTAAGAGGGCTGAAGGACTGCGGCAAAATATCCCACTTACCCGTCTCGAACTCGATGCGCGGCAAAGCAAGCCGCTGGCCCACGGCATAAGGCACTTCGGGGCAGCCATTGTTCGACTTTGGTCCCGGTTCGAGCGGGCAGCCATCCTGGCCATCCGGAATTCCATCGCCATCGGTATCGGGGTTCAACGGGTCCGTATGGGTAATATGGACTTCCGTACCATCATCAAGCCCGTCGCCATCCGTATCTTTTAGGAGGGGGTTTGTGTGATAAATAAAGATCTCTTCGTAGTCGCTCAAGCCGTCCCCGTCGGTATCCTTTTTTAACGGGTTGGTGTGATATTTATGAACTTCATCACCGTCCGAAATCCCATCACCATCGGTATCGGCCTTGAGCGGGTCGGTATGATATTTCAGGACTTCCTCGCCATCGGTAAGTCCGTCGCCATCGGTATCTTTAAGCAGTGGGTGGGTTTGTAACTTGTGAACTTCCTCGCCAACGTATTTGCCTTCGCCGTCGGTTTCGGTATTTATGGGGTCGGTTGGATAAATGCGCACCTCCTCGCCATCCGAGAGTCCATCGCCATCGGTATCGGGGTTGTTTGGATCGGTATGATAGATCATGATCTCTTCAATATCGGTCAGGCCATCGCCATCGGAATCGGCAAGCTGATTAAGAATGGCATCGCCATATTCGAAATATCCATTGTCCTTACCGAGTGCAATCGCATAGGTCATGGAGAGATACGCTTCGGGCCGGTGCGGACCGCGAGAGCTGCGCGGAAAAATATGTTCGAGCCGGAGCAACCCCGTCTCGATATCGAAATGATTTAAGTTTCGCAGGACAATACCAAAATTGACGTCATCGCCGGCTACATCGAGTTGTGCAATCAGGTTGCGCATTCGGTATCGCACGAGTGCCAGGGGATTGAAGCCGGGAAACCCCTTGTCTGTATAGACATTATAGGAATTGAAAAAGTTAAGGTATCTGGAGATGGGGCCGGACCCGGAATATTTCCCATTTCCCAATCCAAGGCCCACGCTGAATCCGTCGCGTGTCGAATATCGTATTTCTCCGCCCGAACCCGGAAGAACGGGGCCTGCGGTCGTCACATCTTCCGCCATATCCTGGGCGGTTGCCTCGCGCAAGAATTTTCCGTAATCACTCGAGTCCGGCGGGTGTCCGAGCCAATAGGTAATGAGGAACGAAAGGGAATTGCGGTCCGGATAAATGCTTTTATCGGCCTGGCCATCGCCAAGATATTCGTTGGCGTCCCGTTTTGCAAAGAGGTTCTCGCCTCGAATGCTCATCGCGAGGCGGGAAGCATCTCCTCCGACGACAAAGCGGCCAATTTGAAACTGCGGGTTCCAATCGATGAAGGGGAGAATGTCGGAAGGGAAGACATAAGACATCAGGCCAAGCCGGAACTGTCCATACTCGATTGCAATGTATTGATTGAAATTGATCTGCTTGTTGATGGCTGGCGCGGTCGAATGCGTGAAATCGTTCCATTGCGAGTTCGGGGGCGTGGATGCTCCCCATCCGATCGTGAGACGGTAATCGCTGAACCGCTCGAAGGGCGTGCGCAATGCCATGAACTGCCCCCGGGCGGACCCACCCCCGAATATGCAGACGAGTGCTGCGATGACTAGCGTCGTCCACGCGGTTTGGATGATCTTCATAAACGTATCCCTGGCGAGCGCATCGTGCTTCCTCCGTCAAACTTTGGCAAACTTACAGCGGAGGAACAGAGGCTTTCTATTTACGACTTGATATGAAGTTCAGTTCACCAGGGATTGGTTCCGCTTCCATCGCCACCCGCTCCCCTCCAGCCTTCGCCCGGTCGAGTTTCCGCTCAGGGCCGGAGCATTAGTCCCAATTGCCGGGACATTTCCCGCGTAAGCATTCGGCGATCGAAGGACTCGACAAACGGAATATTTACGTTGCGGGGCAACAGGGACTTGCGCCAACGGCGGTAAAGGTCGGCGATTGCTTCCGCGATCGCAGAAATATCTTTCGGGGGCACGGTGATTCCTGCGCCATAATCTTGCAGAAGTTTTTCGGCCGGGCTTCCGGGCGGTACGAGACCCAAAATCGGTTTGTGGGTACCGAAATATTCATAGAGCTTGCCCGGCGCGCTGATTGAGTCCGACATGGTCATCCAGAGCACATCGCTTGCCAGAAGCAAAGCGATATCTTCGATATGCGGCAGATATCCGGCTTCGCGAATGTTTCCCGCAAGTCCCAGTTTCTCGGCTGCGCGGGTGTATTCCTTTTGTAAAATGCCAGCAAAGACCAATTCCAGATCGTTTTTTAACCCAGGCTCCGCGGCGATCGCTCGTGTAATGCCTTCGAACAAGGGCTGTGGGGAGCGGCCCACGTAGAATGCGCCACCATAGGTAATACGAAATTTATCGGGTTGGCGATACTGATCGACAAGGGCCATGGCACGGTCCAAATCCTCGGGATCGAACCCATGGGAAATTATGGTTACCTCGTCATGCTTCAGGAAATGATAATGTTGCAAGAGGACCTCCTTCATCGCGCGGCTTGCAACGCTGATCGCACTCGATGCTCGCAGGCTCCGGTCCTCGAGCTTGCGGGCATACGCCTTGTGTAACGGCGTCGCATAAAAATTCAGAATGGGATTTGAGACCCATGCATCGCGATAATCCATGAGAAGCGGAACTTTGTGGCGCTTGGATAATTCGCTTCCGATTAAGAAATCCGTATAGGGCGGGGCCGTAGCGAAAATGGCATCGATCCGCTCTTCCGCGAAGATCTTTTCTGCAGCCGCGAGAGCCGGAGCTCTCCACTTGACGCGGCTGTCGGGCTGGTAGATCGCCTGGATGATTTTCGATCGAATCCGTTGGTATCGTGCGCTTGGAAGTTTCATCTTCGCCCCACGGCCTTTCCCCTGGAATCCTGGCACACCGCTCTCCGGCGTGCGAACGATGCGGACGTAGCCTTTTTCGACGAGCGGTTCGATCTCCTCCAGTAGCGATTCATCGTGAGCGTAGTAGGGTGTTTCGCCCGCGGTGAGCACGATGGGCCGCCAGCCGAATTCCGCAAGGTATTTGACGAACTTGAGCGTACGCTGCACACCGGAAAGTCCCATCGGAGGGAAGTAGTAGGCGATTACGAGCACATTGAGGCCCGGAGGGGCACCTGGGTCGAGGAGTTCGATATTCACGACTGCGACTTAATGGGAGTTGGGGAAGAGGATTTGTGAGCTGCGAGAATTTGGATGCCCAGTTCTTGCTCGTCCATTCAGATATTCCATAACCATTATTAAATATGAGTCACACTTATCCATTTTGTTCTTAAATCCGTTCCGCGTGAGAACCGCAACGAAGCCATTTGAGGTTATTAACGAGCAGCAAATGGTCATCATCTCAAAAATCTCCTAAATCTTGGTCATAATCGTTCAGCTCAAGGATCAGCCGGAATTCTCCTAAGTATCATCGTGCCACAAGAACTTTACACCGAACTCCTCTCTCGCCTCTCGCGCCTCCGAAAGCGGCGGGAATCCGTCGCGCTTTGGAGCGGTGTGGCCAATGGGTTGGCGGCCGTGGTTGTCGTGGCGCTGATTGCTATTGTGGCGGAGCTATTCGGTCATTTTTCGATCCCAGGGCGCACCTGGCTTTTTTATTCGGCGCTCGCCGTGCTCCTTGCCGGATTTTTCGGCTTTGTCATTCCGCCGTTACTTGTTCGTATCGGCCTTCGCGCGCGCGCTTCGGACGATGAGTTGGCTTCTGCCGTGGGCGCGCATTTCCCCAGCGTTAGCGATCATCTTGTAAATTCACTCCAATTGGCGCGGCCGATTTTTTCCGACGCTTCCACATTCTATGGTTCCCCAAGCTTCGCGCTGGCGGCCTTTAACAATGTTTATGGTACGGCACGGGCAGTGGACTTCATGGATATCGTGGACGATCGCCCGCTGAAGCGGGCGGCGCTGCTGTTTCTTTCGGCACTTATGCTCGGCGTTGTGGCATTCTTTGGAGCGAAAGGCGATATGCTCGCAGCAACCAACCGGCTGGAACATTTTCGCACGTTCTATCAAAGACCCGCGCCATTTACCTTTTATGTATTTCCCGGCGATGTTCGTGTGATGCGCGGCGATTCCGTGCAGGTTCGTATCTTTACGAAGGGCGAGCAACTCCGGCAAATTGTCCTCATGACACGTGAGGAAGGACAGAAGAATTTCGACGCCATCACGCTGAGCGCCGCCCCATTCGATACGGCGTGGGCGAATGCGCACGATGCCAAAGCGGGATTCACATACATGCTTCAGGCCGAGCATCCGATGGAATATTTCGCGGTCGCCAAAAAGATCGAATCCGCGCATTTCAATATTTCGGTGCTCGATCACCCGATCGTTCGCTCGCTGATGGTAACCATCGAGCAGCCAAACTACACGCGCATCAAGCCGGTCGTGTTGCCGGATAACATCGGAGATATTTCCGGCGTCGCGGGAACACGAGGCGTGTTCCGCGTGGTGGCTTCGAAGCCGCTCGAGAAAGCAGAGATACTGTTTGCCCCGTCGGACACCTCTCATGAATCACATCGGAGCTACGTGTCCTACGTGCTTTCCGTCGAAGACAGCATTGCTACTGGCTCGGTAACGTTTATGAAATCGGGCAGCTACCATATCGCCTTGCTCGATCGCGATTCGGTCCAAAGCGAGCATCCTATTGAATACAACGTTTTCATTTCGCAGGATCAGCCGCCGGAAATTGTGCTGTTGCAACCATCGGGCAATTCCGATCTTCCGAATGACATGCGCCTCGATATGCTCGCGCACATTCACGACGATTTCGGATTTCGCGGCGTGCGTTTAGGGTACCGGCTTTCGAAATCGAAATATGTCCGGCCCGATTCGACCTACACATGGCTTACGGTGCCGCTTTCGAATTACAACACGCAGGATTTGGACGTCCCCTATATTTGGAACCTCACGCCGATGGCCATCGGGCCCGAGGATGAGGTAAGTTACGTGTTGGAAGTGACCGACAACGATGCTGTCACCGGGCCGAACTCCGCGCGCACTCCGGAATACACAGTGCGCGTTCCCTCGGTCGAAGAGATTTTCAAACAGGCGGACCAGCAGGCGAATAAATCCGAGCAGAACATGAACGAGATCAAGCAGGATGCCGAAGAGCTTCAGAAAAAAGTCGATGCCGCCGTTGATGAGATGAAGCAATTAAAACCCAGCGATCTCGCCCGGCAATCGCAGAGCTTTTCCAAGCAGAAGGACATGCAGCAGATGCTTGACCGGCAAAACCAACTAAACGACCGCGTCAATCAGGTCGCGAAAGATTTGCAGGAAATGACGAAGTCGTTGGATCAGCAAAAAGCACTTTCGCCGGAGACGATGAAGGAATATCAGGACCTGCAGAATCTCTTCAAGCAGATCGATTCGCCCGAACTCAAGAAAGCAATGGAGCAGCTTCAGCAGGCGATGCAGAAAAACGTCGATCCGCAAAAGCTCGCCCAGGCGATGAAGAACATGAAGCTGAATGAGGAACAGTTCCGAAAATCCATCGAGCGCACCGAAAACATCCTGCGAAAAATTCAGGCGGAGCAAAAAGTCGATGAGCTGATGAAATCCGCGAACGAACTGGCGAAGCAGGAACAAAAATCGGACGATGACGCGCACCAGAAAATGGACCAGGGTAAGCAAATGACGCCCGAAGAACGCGCTGCCGAAGCCCGCAGACAGCAGGACGCCCAAAAAGAACTCGATCGGATGCGCGACGAAATGAAGAGCGTTGCAAAGGAGATGCAAAAGCTGCCCGAGCAAATGCAGGCGCCCGAGCAGATGAAGGCCGCTGCCCAGGCGCTCGCCGATCCTTCCACCGATCAGGAAATGCAACAGGCCTCGCAGGACATGCAGCAGGGGAATATGCAACAGGGCGCCCAGCAGTCGCAATCTGCATCAAAACAAATGTCGAAGGCCGAGCAAAAGCTCGCAGCCTTAAAGCGCCAGATGTCCGAGAACGAGCGGCAGCGGACCATGCGCCAGATGAAGCAGATTCAGGACCAACTAAATCAGCTTTCGAAAGCCGAGGAGCAGCTAAAGAATCAGGCGAAAGACGCGCAGCCGAATTCCAGCGTCTTCCGCCAAATGGCCGATCAGCAATCGGAAAAGAAAGACGAACTCGGGAAGACGGCCTCGCAGGCAATGCAGCTCGCGCAAAAATCGACCGAGATCACGCCCGAAATGGGACGCGAAATGGGCAAGGCATTTGCCGAGATGCAGAAGGCCGAAGATGCGATGACGGACCGCAACCAACCGAGTTCCCAGCAGAACGCTCAATCGGCCATGAGTTCACTCAATAAAGCGTCCAACGCATTTCAAAAAGCACTGCAACAACTCGCGCAAAACGGCCAGCAAGGTTCCAGCGGCTCTGGCGGCGAGGGGCAGGATGGGCAATCGGGCTCCGGTTCCAGCGGAGACAATGGCGATATGCCCGGATCGAGTGGGCAGCCGGGCGGCGCGCTCCAGCAGTTTATCAGTCAGATCAACCAAATGGCCCAGCAACAGCAGCAGTTGAACGACCAGATGCAGGGCATGATGGCTGGAAAAGGCGGCGGCGGGGAAGCGCGCGAAAAGGAACTCATGCGCGAGCAGTCCATGATGGGCAAGCTCGAAGCGCAGCAACAGGCCGTGAAGAAATCGCTCGAGCAAATGGCCGACGAGCAGCGCCAGGCGCAGACCGGTCTCCATCAATCTGCTGACGAGTTACGCAAGATCGCGGATGAAATGCAGAAGTCCATCGGCGATATGAAGTCCAGCGGTATTACGCCCTCGACGTTACAGCGTCAGGAACGAATTCTTTCGCGCCTGCTCGACGCCGAGCGGTCCGTCCACGAGCGCGATAAGGACCAGGAACGCGAATCGACGCCGGGGCAGGATATTGTTCGTCCTTCGCCGCGGGCCATCGACATTACCTCCCCGCAAGCGCAGAAGGAATTGCAGCAAGAAATCTCAAACGCAAAAGAAACCGGCTACACCCCGGACTACAACGCGCTCATCCGAAAGTATTTCGAGTCGCTGGAAAAGAAATAGTCCAATTCCGGTGGGAACGGTATTCTTTATTGGGAACTGCTGGTGTTGGTAGCATGGTCTCGATGAAGATCGGTAGTCCCCGAATGCTCCGAATTAATACCGGACCGGATTATTCATTCCGATTCGACAGGGGTTCTTTTCGGGGGTTATGCTTCGGAATAGCAGCTTTATTCCACCATTTTCATCCGCCGCCCTAAATAATTTCATATTTTCGTGGAATATTTATTGTAAAACACCATGCATAAAACTCGCTTGACACGATTCGTCCTCTTCGTTTTTCTTTCGATTCCAGCGATTTCGCTCCACGCCCAGGCCCCGCGGACTATCTCTTATCAAGGGGTGCTGACCGCGAAATCCGGGACTGCGATACCGGACGGGCAGCATACGCTCCTGCTCGCGCTCTATGGCAGCCGCACCGGCGGGAGCGTCCTGTATAGCAAACAGGAAACGGTCGTGACGACGAACGGGTATTTCAATACGTACCTCGATTCGATTCCGGCCACGATTGCATTCAACTCTCCGGTGTACCTTGGCGTATCCGTCGATGGCAGTTCGGAACTTAGTCCGCGCTCCCTGCTCACCGGCGCGCCGTATGCGCTGAACATTCCACCGGCGGCCAATGCGGGAGTGACGAAGATCACATCCACCGATAATTCGGTGACGATTACCAATCCGAGCGGGCCGACGGTCAATCTCTCCGTTCCCGCGAGGAGTACGACTGTAAGTTGGTCGAACATTACCGGCATTCCCTCGAGCTTTCCCCCCGGCGGCACGGCCGGCGGCGATCTCGTCGGAAGTTATCCGAACCCCACGCTTGCGAACACCGCCGTAACTTCGGGAAATTATACGAATGCGAATATTACGGTTGATTCCAAAGGGCGCATCACGCATGCATCCAATGGCACGAGCGGAGGACTAACGCTTCCATATTCCGGGACGACGGGGTCGCAAGTTGCCTTCCAGGTTCAAAGTACCAATGCCGCGGCTGCTATTGCCGTGCGCGGCGAAACTAACTCCACTGATCTCTATCCCGCTACGATCAGCGCAGCCGTGTATGGCACCAATACCAACCCGGGTGGGGCGATAGCATTCGGGGTCGCGGGAAGGGTAAGTTCTTCGTTCCCAAATTCGGCGTGGGTCTATGGATACAATAGCGCTCCGACCGGCGGTGCAGGGGTGAGCGGATATGGATATTATGGGGTAACTGGTACGGCTACGGCTGCCACGGGGAACGTAGGTGTTTTTGGATCTTCCAACGGTAATCCGGGGGCCTACGGAGTGTATTCGAACGGCGATCTTTATGTGAACGGCGAGGCCACCATCCACAGCACCGGTGCAATTACTGTTCCGGTCGGAACTACGGCCCAACGCCCTTCGCCCTCGGTGCAGGGAATGATTCGATTCAACACCACAACGAATAAATTTGAAGGATTCGATGGTACGGCTTGGCAAAATTTAAATTAATAGCTTCGATCCGATGTTCCTCGAAACGGTCACGATCGATTCGGCGAATCCGATGATGGTGTTCGTACAAATGGACACGGAAATCAGCGGCGTCTATGTCGTTAAAGGGATGACCGGGTTCGATGTGATCGAAAATGGGAACGGAAAATCGGGCGGCGCGTTCGATTATCGCATCGTCGCGAAGCGCAAGGGTTATGAAACGGTCCGTATGGAAACCGGTGCGCCGCCATTAGGCGCGACCAGCTTGGCAAAGTAAATGTAAGAAGGCTCGGAGGGAATGCAATCGCTCCTCGCAATAATGGTAAAACGGACATAATCAGAGGTTCTTTAACTTTCCACTATCCAGTAATAAACTATCCACTAATAAATGTACACTTTCTGGGTCGTCTTACACATCATTAGCGCGGGCGCATTTATCGCTCTGGGCTTCGCAACATGGATTACGAATGGCCTTCGCAAGGGCGCGGCTGGCACGGCAGGGGAATTTTATTATATGCGCACTCTGCTAATGCAATCAAGAGTGCTGGGGAATATCGGCGCGATCGGTGTGCTCATCACCGGCGCGGCGGCGGCAGGCATGAACCACATGCCCTGGTTCGCATTCGGGACGCTTCCGTGGCTTGCGCTCAAGCAAATCATTTGGGTTGTCATTGCCATCATGACGGGGGCGCTTTTTATTCCAAGGGCCGTCCGCGCGAGAAAGTTGATCGTCTCAGAGCTAACGATGCCGTCAGCCTCATCCGGCGCATCCGTTGAACTAAAGCGGACGATCAATCAGGTGGTCGTTGTTCTTTATCTCATCGAATTATTGGTGCTTATCAACGTAATCCTCGGGGAATCGCAGGCCATGCTGTGGCTCGCGAGATAGCCTCGTTACCATTTTGAAACCATGAAGTTCTCTCGAATACTTCTCACCGCATTCGTGCTGGCGCTAATGGTACCCACTGCCAAAGCGCAGCGCAATGTCGGGCCACTCATGATCGATCCTTCGTTCGCTAATAATGGCAAGTCCGAGATCGACTTCGAAGGCTTTAATAACGATGCCACCTGCTTCGTGGCATTCCCGATCAAACAACCGGGGCAGCTCAACCGAATTCTCGCCGCCGGGAAAATTTATACTTCCACACCGGGCGAAATCCGTTTCGGAATTGTGGAATACGATTCGACCGGTGCATTGGAAAGCGGCTTCGGCACTGGCGGCAAAGCGGATTTAAGCTGGGATTCCGACGACTATCCGAACTCTATCGTCTTGCTGCCGAATGGAAATATCCTGGCAGCAGGCGCAAGTGCAGCGGATGCCGGACATTTCTATCCTACTGTTTTTCAGCTTAAATCGGACGGCACACCAGATTCAGCTTTTGGAGGTAACGGAAGAGTTAGTCTCCAGCTAATGCATGGGGAATTTGAAAACCTCGACACCATGCACATTGGGACGGGTGATAGCTCTTTTCGATTTATGGCGACTGGTTTCGTGTTTCCGAACTATCCACCTGGATTTTATGCGGAACGTTTCAATTCAGCTGGAACGCTCGATCCCACCTTCGGAGAGAATGGCGATGCACAACTTGGTGCTGCGATTAATTTTGCGCAAGGGCATCTGGTCGATGGCGATACAATTATGTTTGTTGGGCTTTCGGACACTGGGCAATATCCGAAAATAATTCTCTGTAAACTCCTGCCTAATGGCTCACCCGATTCTTCCTTTGGTGGGACGAATGGTGTGCTCAATACCGGCATCACATTGCATGGCGGCGATAAGATCCAGTCTGTTTTTGCTCCGTTTCCCTCTCCCTCCGATCCTTACCCGGGACTCCTGGTTGCCGCTCCCATCGCCGACTCTTCGGCGATGCCTCCGTTTACGATTGTGAAATTCAAGTTGGATGGAACGCTCGATTCGAATTACGGGCAAAATGGTTTTGCGACGGCGCCCATTATTTCGAACATGAAAGTTTATGGGATGACACTACATGTGAATAATGGCTTCGCGCATGTCTCCGGATCAATTGGAAATGTATGCGCGGTAATCCAATTCGTTTCGGATGGTACGATCGACTCGACCTTCGGCACCAACGGTGTGGCGCTCCTCGACGCGGATAGCGGACTTCGCAATAATTTCATGATCGGATTCGAGCCGGTATCGAAACGATTCATCGGGTTTGGTACCAGCGTCAACGCCGTTGGTAATGATGATTTCTTGGTTGCGCGGTACATGCCGGGTAACTCGGGTGTCTCGCTTCCACCGAGTGAGAACCAGAAATCCCTGCACGTCTATCCGAATCCCGCGCATGGATTCGTGACGGTGGAAACATCGAGTGGCGCGATCGAGCAAATAACGGTTACCGATGCATTGGGAAGGATTGTCAAATCGTTCGAGCGTCCCGGCTTTGCTGCCAGCTCTGATTCTTATGATCTCGATGTTTCGGATATTCCGAGTGGGGCGTATAGCTGTATGGTCCGAACGGCCGCGGGCGTTTCCAGAGAGCGGTTTACAGTGATACACTGAATCAGCGATCCTTTCGGCGTGCGCTTCGAACGCGGTAGAGCCGCTCGGTGAAGCCGCCTTCCGTCTCGAAGAGCTTGGCTAAGGATTCGATCTGACGGTCGAGGAGGGTGGCGGCTACGTTTATCAGGACTAAGGCGCCATTGGCAATGATTTCGGGGTAGGTGGGAATCGTCGGGGTGGACTTGGTGGACGAAGTGGACTCGGTGGACGATGCCTGTCCACTCGGTCCATTCTGTCCACTTGGTCCAGCAGCCTTTTCAGCAGCTTTATGCACATCCAGTGCCCACCGCGCCACATCATCGGCGGTTTTGGAGCGCCGTGCTACTAAGTCAGCGCGGCGCGGGTGCATCGGGTCCCAAACCCCCAGCCATAGCTGACGAATGAAGTACGCGTTGTAAAGGCGAAGCGATTACAGGGGGGGCCG
>VFSW01009146.1_pt1 | contig 14159 bp, 17 predicted proteins | sample 5358111 | NCBI WGS metagenome assembly VFSW01 (sample SAMN11554181, study PRJNA540505) | mine drainage metagenome | isolation source: sediment from site ElyBrook_90M | place: USA: Ely Copper Mine, Vershire, VT | collected 2017
CTATATTTGTATGCACTAATATTGTGACTATAATGTATTTCACGAAGAAAAAATGACTTACTCGGATTCTGAACTACATCAAAAGGGTCATACATCAAAAGGGTCAGTCCCGCGTATTTATGATTTTTATTTATTTGAATTTATTTAATGAGGGATCAGCAAATGAATTAGAGCTATCTCATATAAAAATAAGAAGCTGCCGAATAAATAGACATTATTTTAATGTACTAATTTTGTGTTTATAATGTTTTTCTTTTATAAAATATTACTTAATCTTTTGCTCAATTTTATCAAAATGGTAATCCTTCAAAAGGGTCAGTCCCGCGTATTTATGCTTTTGATTGATGGGGAGTGATTTAAGGAGGGGTCAGCAACTGTCTTAGTGGGCAAGGATGAGGGAACTCAGTTTTTGGATCCTGGGTCGAAAAAGGGTGACAGGGGTGACGGAGAAGTTCTGCGTGCAGACGTTGCTCCCATCTTGGAGGCATGGCGATGCCATAAAAATCATGTCGAACTTGTAACAAAAAAGCTCGTGACAAAGTGGCTCCTCTCCATTCCGATGAGTCACTGATCATTTTCATGAAATACTTCCCTTTCTCATGACCATCCAAGAAGACTTTATCAAGTTTTGGGTGCTCGCGACTGTTGCCTTGTGTCTGGGGCTTCTCATCAATCAGTTTCGGGATAACTCGCTTCCCTTGACCTATCAATCCAAGCAGCAGCGATTGGATGAATCCGTCGCCCATTTGACTGTTACAGCTTCCCCTCAAGGAACAGGAGCAGACAAAGAGGCCACCGCTTCCGTATCTATTCAGACGCCCCTGCCAGAACATCTCTCTCTGGAGGAGTTTCGAGCCATAGTGACTCAGAAAACAGCTCTCGTGCTCGATGCTCGCCCCGAACTTTTTCACCGTCTCGGGCATGTGCCGGGAGCCTTGGCACTGCCGCGTGATGAATTTGAAATCTATTACCGCAAGCTGCAAGCAGTGCTGGAAAAGAACAAGGCCCAGCCGCTGGTGATCTACTGCTCAGGGAACGCCTGTGAGGATAGCGGGCTGGTCACCGATTCCCTAAAAAAACTCGGATATACCCATATCGTGATCTTTCATGGGGGATGGAGTGAATGGACGCAAGCGGGACTCCCCGAGGAAAAAACCCAATGAGCGCCATCGTTGCAACACAAGAGCAGTGCCTCGTGAAGAGGCTTCTTCCCTGCCGCTGGACACTCTTGGTTCTGCGTCTGATCCTTGGAGGAGTCTTTCTCTATGCGGGCATTTTGAAGCTCCTTGAGCCTTTGCCTTTTGCCGATAGCATCGCTTCTTTTCATCTCTTGCCCACGGCATTGATCAACCTCTTTGCCTTGGGCCTCCCTCCCTTGGAAATCATCACCGGAGGAATGCTTCTCATGGGATGGCGTCTCCGTCTCGCTTCCTTTGCTGTATTGCTACTGAGTTGTCTCTTTGCGATTGCGTTGTCTCAGGCCCTGATGCGCGGACTGGAGGTGGACTGTGGTTGCTTTGGCTCCGGCAAGCCCTCGCTGACTAAAACCCTCCTAGCCCTCGGTCGCGATCTCCTGTTGATCGCAGCGGCTGGCTGGATCTATGGGGCTTCTATCGTTCGGGGGGGAGCGTCGGCGGAGTAACTCGCCTTTCCCTTGATTTGCAGATTGAGTTCATCGCCTATAACAACCACCTTTTGAACTCTTATGTGGGCACTGTTTTCAGTGTTCTGGAAATGCCAAATTGCAGGCTGGGCGGCATTTGTTCTCTTCTCCCTTCCGATTAAGATCGTAGTCTTTGGATCGGTTCTGGCAGCCCTCGCCACCCTTTATCGAGACGGCCTCGGCTTCCTGATGACCTTGGGGATGCACGAAATCTACCGAAGAATCACCTACCGCAAGATTCCGATTCTCGGGATTGTTGGCATCATCGCAGGACTCTCCTTGCTCGGCGGACTCCTCGAAATCCTCCTCTCCATTCTGATTCACCGAACCACTGATTTTCACGAGCCGGGATTTACAAATGATACGATCACCCTTGGAGTCCTTTACTACCGGAGTGGACTCTTTGCCTGCTGGAGCCTCTTTTACTTTGGCCTCCGATTGACCGATGAGAGCATCACCAAAGATTCCCTACTGGTTAGAGCGACCGCCAGCCGTGACGCCACAGAACTTCACCTGTTGCGCTCGCAAGTCAGCCCCCACTTCCTCTTCAATGCGCTCAATACCATTCGCTACGGTTTGGAAAATCCCGGAACAAAACTCAAAAAAACCGTTCAATCCCTGGCCGACTACCTCCGATTTTCTCTTGACCATGGAGGAGAGGATTTTGTCTCCCTCGGTGAGGAATATGATGCCATGCGGGATTATCTGAAGGTCGAGCAAACCCGCTTTGGCAAAGATCTCACCTGTGATTGTCAGATGGAGGAATCACTTCGTTCGGTTCCTGCGCCTGGCATCATTCTGCAACCGCTTGTGGAGAACGCGATCAAGTATGGACGCGAAACCTCCGACCTCCCATTACAGGTGAAGGTGTCCATCACACAAGGGAGCGCAGAGAGGGTGCAAATAACCGTCAGCAATTCCGGCTATTGGCTGCAACCGAACCCTATCCCCAATACCCCAAACAAAAAATCGAGCCATCTTGGCCTGCAAAACCTCCGCCGCCGTCTGGAACTGCTCTATTCCAGAGAGCAGAGTTTGCACATTGACGAGGGGAACGGCTGGGTGAGCGTGGAGGTGCAACTTCCTCTGGAGCCTCAGGCAAAAGTTCAGAAAACTTTGCAGTCATGGAATATTTCGCCTCTCCCAGACGCGCTCTGATTGTTGATGATGAGGCTCCGGCAAGGGAATTGCTCTCGATCCTCCTGGCATCCCACCCCGAAGTCCGCATCGTCGGAAAAGCCGCGAGTGTGAGTGAGGCGAGTGCGCAGTTTCAGGCACTGACGCCCGATTTGATCTTTCTGGATGTCCAGATGCCGAAAAAAGATGGCTTCTCCTTACTACCGGAACTCTCTCCTCTCCCCGACATCATCTTTGTAACGGCCTATGACAACTTTGCCGTCAAAGCATTTGAGGTCAATGCGGTCGATTATCTCGTGAAGCCGATCCGGGAAGACCGGCTTGCCCTTGCCTTGATGCGCCTCTTCACTCCAGCCGAGCGCAAGGCAAAGCCCTACACTCAGGATGACCGGATCTTTCTATATACGGATCAGGAATTGAGGGTGGTGGTGGCGCAGGAAATCACCTTGATTGAAGCGGAAGGGAATTACTAACGCGTTCACTTCCTCAAGAAAACCTCTCTCTTCATCCGCCGCACCATGTCGGAATGGGAAGCCTTGCTGCCTCGGGAAATCTTTGCCCGTGTGGATCGCTCGCTCCTCATCAATCTTCAAGCGGTAAAGCAAATGCACTCCCTGCCAGATCATCAGAAAGAGGTTCATCTGCTCGGCTCCCAAGGGCCCATCCAACTGGGTCGTATGGCTGCAACACGCTTAAAAAAAGCCCTTCTTGCAAGTCGGAAAACTTAGCCATTTTTCGGGCAAAAGGTTGATTTGTCACAAATTCCCCTCGCTTCATCACTGGCAAGAAGAAGCGTGAGAGAAACTGTGTTTGTTCAACGACATGTCACACCATGTCAACATCGTCGGGCCGCAAGTCCGCAGACTCCGCAGCAGCAAAGAGTGGTCGCAAAACGACCTCGCAATTAAACTCCAAATCCTCGGCATGGAACATGCCACCCGGTGCAAGGTTTCCAAAATCGAAGCGCGGCTGGTCTGGGTCTCCGATGATGATCTGATCTTCCTCTCCCGAGTGCTTGGAGTCACCACCGAGGAGCTCTATCCCGATTTCATCCGGAGAGCAGGCCGTATGGGGAAAGGGAAGCTCTACGAGGCAATCACCAGCTCGAAAGCCTCCCGTTTCGGGAGCCTTGTTATAGGGGGTTTCAGTGGCGCGTTAAGTGGCTCCCTGTTGGGAGCAGGAGCCCTCCATTTCCTTTCTAGCGTTGCGAGCGTATGAATCACCTCCTTGCAAACCTCCTCCTAGCCCAGGCAACCTCACTCGATGGAGCCCTCTCCATGGGCCTCGGGATCATCGCCAAATTCCTCTACATCATCGCGGTGATCGTCATCGCGCATGGAGGTTGGCAAATCCGCACCGGCAATGCCGACATGGGCAAAATGTCCCTTGTGGGAGGACTCCTCCTCGGCCTCTCCGTCCTGATCGCCCAGGCTCTCTTCAATGCCGGTGGTCTCCCCACCATCAGCGTCGCCCCCTAAAGGAACTCTCCTCCATGAGCAAGAGTCTGATACCGACACACGCCGGAGATGATAGCGACGGCAAGATCTGGGGCATTGAGGGAGTGAACATCGTTTTCATCCTCATCGGTCTCCTCCTGAGCCTTGGGCTTGTCCTCATGCTCGCTCGCAACCATCCGCTGATCATCACCATCGGTGGAGGGGGGATGCCCTTCATCTTGGTCATGGCCTATGTCTTCACCCTGCGGCAGGGAAGGCCCAAGGCCTACGACACCGACCTCCTGGAAACACTCCTCACCGGCACCGGCTGGAGCGCTCCCACCAAACAATCTCTCAACCCTCTCTCTTCCCATGCAGGCACCTAATGGCTGGTTTTCTCACGATCTCCTCCTCTGGAACGATCTCGATAGGCGGGGATTTGTGAGCAAGGGGTTTGAGCTGGAAATGCCCGATCTGCGTCATGCAAGCGAACAGGCTCTCGACAACTTCTATGAATCGATTCGGCAATTTCTGCACACGCTGGACGAATCAACCCGTGCCCAACTCCGCTGGTCGGTCGATTCCGACTATCGGGATGAGTTGATAGCTTACAAAGCCGTCACCGAGGCACGGTGTGAACCCGATTCCTGGGCGGCGATTACAAGGAATGAGCGATTCAACCGTGCCTGGCGAGCCATGCAATCGGGCCAGCTTCGTCGCGAAAAACTTGTTCTCTTTCTTTCCAATCGCATTGCCGTAAGTCCCCCAGCCGGGGCAGGCAAAGCACTACTGGAGGAACATTACCGGCGCCTTCTGACTCAATACAACGAAGGGTTTGCCCAAAGGGGAGGGGTTCTGACTTCACTCTTTGAGCAGCATGGGAGCCGGGTTGCCCCGATGTCCACGGAGGATCTCTTTCGGTATTACTCAACCTTTTTGAATCCCTCTTACCTCCGCCGTGACAATTACGATCCCATCGGCCAGTTCCGTGAAGAGGCAACGATCCATCAGAATTGCTGGCATCAGGGAATGCAGGCCGGGAAGAACTTTGGATTCTTTGCCGATGGCTTCTATCACAACCTGATCCTGCTCAAGCGACGACCTCAGCGCACACGGCGGGGGATTTTCTGGGCACTCACGTCGCTGCCGTTTCTGGATTACTCCATCACGGTCAATCTCTACCCCCAGAACATCCGCAAGGAGATTGCGACAGCGGAGCGCTCTCTGGAGCGCGTCCGACGTGACAATGCGGCGGAAGGAAAACAATCCCTCCGCACTTCCAAACGGGGCAAGGAGGAGCGGATCAGGCAGCTCGCGCAGGGAGATGTTGTTCCCTTCCTCTACGATTATGTTGTCCATGTCTGGGCGGCGAGTGAGGAGGGGCTGATTTCCAAAACGCGGCAAATCGAAACAGCCTTCGGCCAGATGGAGGATGCCCAATGCTGGACAAGTAATCTCTCCTCGGCAGCCACCACTAAAAACATCTGGTTCCAGACTTGGCCGGGATGGCTCTGGGGCAACTATACCCATCATGCCGATAGTGGACTGGATGAATGGCTCTCCGACATGTTGCCCTTTTCCTCCACCTTCACCGGACATCTGGAAGGAGCGGAAGCCCTCTATGACGGGAGCAACCGGAATCTGATCGGGGTGAGAAATTTTCTTTCTGGGACACCGCAACTCGCGGTGTTGCTCGGGATGACGCGGGCGGGGAAATCGGCCTTCATGTGCGATCTGCTCTCGCAGACCGATCCCTATTACGACTTCACTCTGATCGTGGAGGAGGGGCTTTCCTATGGGATCTGGACGGAGGCCCAAGGTGGTGGGAGTACCCCCATTGTGATTCAGCCGGATGGAGATTTGTGTCTGAACTATCTCGATACGCAGGGAGCACCTCTGACCAACCTGCAAATCACTACCGCCGCCGCGCTGGTGGCCAAGATGGCAGGACATCCCGCTGACGAAGATCGGCTCAATCTGCGGCTAGCTCAAATCACCCAATACATTGAGCAGCTCTATGCGGATCGTTTCGAGGAATGGACTTCCGAGGAGAGTGGGCGGTTGGAAAAGGCTGCACGGCACGCGATGGCAACATTGGCATACAAGAAGAAACATCTCCCTCTTTCGGCAACTTTCCTGGAGGCGTGGACCGAATTGCGCCACGAGGCCAGCGAGGAAGAACGGCAGGAATTGATCCATCAGCCTACGGCGGAGGAAGTTTCTCGGTTCATCAAATCCCCCGGTACGGAGCGGTATGTTCGCAATACGGCCTTCTCTTTCTTCCAGACGACGGACTATCCGACTCACGACATGCTCCCGCAAATGATGCTTGTGGCTCCGTTCCCAGAGCATGACCGGGCGGAAATCAATCACCTCGCCACCCTGCTTGCTCCCTGTAATGAGCAAAGGCTCTTCTCTGGACATTCCACGCTCTCGATGACGGGAAGGGTGGCCCATTTCGATCTCACCTATATCCCGGAATCGAACCGTCAGCTCAAGGAACTGGCGGGCTTCCTGATCGCCAACACCGGGCGACAGCACATCATCACCCTCCCTCGCGGAGCAAGGAAGCGGGTCATCTTTGAGGAGGTTGCTCGCACGCTGGATATTCCGGGAGGGGAACAGCTGGTGAGCGAGTTCTACGCACAGCTTTCCAAGTTCTCCACCTGGATCATCAGCATTGTGCAGCAATACAGCCGGATTCAGCGCTCGGGGATTCGTCCGGTAGTGTTCGGAAATGCGAAGCAGTTCTTCTTTACCCGGATGAACGACCGGCGCGATCTGGAGGATGTCGCCGGAGACATTGATTTGTCGGAGGCGACCAAGGAGGCGATTTCCCGTTATCCGCTGCCGGAGCATTTACCGGAGGGAAACAAGTATGCGGCCCTGACCTATTACCACCTGGACGCCCGGCAGCCGCGCTGCGGAACCATCCATAACCGCGTCTCTCCCGAGATGCTCTTTTGCTCCTCCTCGACCGGAGAGGACTTCGACCAAAGGAGCCGAAAGCTCTGCAACCATGCCGATGTCGTTCACGGGATCATGGCGGAATCTGCCGCTCCTCAAAATCCCACTTCAGCCCCAACCCACGGAGATCAATGAACCCAATGGACATGATGAAAGCAGCGATTCGATTCTTTCCTCGTCACAAAAATACAACCCAAGCCTCTCCTTGGAGAATGCTCCTCGGCTGCACCCTCCTGATAATTCTCTTCCCTGCCTGTGCCACCACATGCACACAGTTTCAGAAGGGGTATTAACATGGCTCCTCCGACACAGTGAAACGCCAGTATTGGATCTTGCAGGAGATGCAACAAGGGAAGGCGAAGAAGCCCCCCTCACTACTCTCCCTTTATCGGATGACCGTGACGCCTGATCCCAACAGCACGGTGAAGAGCGTCCCTTATGAAATTGCCCTTCCCATTCAGGAATAGAGCCACCCTCCCGTTCATTTTCCCAACGCAACATCCCACACAAAAAACACAAAGACACTCCATGAAAAAAACGCTCATCATCACCACGGCCCTGCTTGCAGCCGCACCGCTTGCCCATGCGATCTTTGGTGTCGGTGATATTGTGAGCGATCCCGTCGTTGAGGAAGCCACCCTTCAGAACAATATCTTTAGCCAAGTGAAATACGCTTGGGAGCAAACCCAGTGGGCAGAACAGCTCTCGAGTCTCGCGAGCACGCTCTCCACGGTTCAAAAACAACTCGCAACAGCCAATCAGGTGAAACAGGCCATTGGCGATCCCGCTGCTGCCAGCGGCCTGATTGAGAACGCTCTCTTTTCCAGCTCGCTGCAACAGTCGGGCATTTCGGATACTTTGACCGAGCTTGCCGGGATCACCCAGCAGAGCAGCGCATTATCCGGGACCATTCAGGAACTTTTTCAGCCGATCACCATGACGGCATGGACGAACGGCACGACTCCTTTTGAGGGAGTTTCCTCTTTCCGCGATCCCAATGATCCGTTGAAGCAATACCGGGCGCTGGAAAATGCCTATTCCCGTTTTGAAACGCTGCTGCTTCAGGCTAGGAGTACGCATCAGACGCTCAATAACCAGATCGCGCAGCTCAACACGCAGTTGAAGAATGCACCCGATGATGCCCAGGTGCAGAAGCTCATCGGCTCTCTCGGGACGGCACAAATGGCACTCCGTAATCTCGACGGGATGGCGGATACCGCCCATCACCATGTCGAACTCCTGAAGGTGCTCAACCAGAACCGAAAGGAGGAAGAGGAGGTCGCCGCCGAGACAATCAGTCGTCAGAGAAACCAGCAATCGGCCACTCAGTCGGCGGCGGCCGAAACAGGACTCTCGAACTTGAACAGCAGTACGAATGAAGTGCCGGTGGGATTTTAAGGAGGTATTTTTATGATCCCGGCACTTTCCAATCTGAGCGCGGCGGCGCTTCAAATCCGCACCTTGATGATGCCGTTTGCCTTTGTGCTTTGCGTGATCGGCATCGGTGAAATGGCATGGAGGGCGGGATCGGATGCCCGCGCCCTGCTGGGGGCTTTGCTGAAACTGATCCTCATTGTCGGGTTGCTCACAAGTTACCCGACGATGATGACAAGTGGGCAGGAGACCTTTGTGGCGATGCGCCAGCAATTCAGCAGTGGGCAGGAGGCAAAGTTTGTGCAGTTGTTGCGTTCCCGGATTCAGAACCAGCCTTCGGATTCCTGGACGGATCTGGGAAAGATTGTTCCGGCGGCGATTGGCTATTTTTTTCAGGGGATCGGGCGCTTCATGTTGCTGGTGCTGGAGTTCTTTAAGCAATTTGCCATCGCGGGGCTGGTGGCCGTTTCGCCACTTTTAATCGGGTTCTTGTTTTTCTCACCGACGCAATCACTCGGCATTCAGTTCGGGGTGACTTCGCTGACCGTTCTGCTCTGGCATGTGGCGATCTGCCTTGTGGACATCGTGATCGCTGCCATCAGTGACCTGCTTTTTGCTCCGATCACAACGGGCGGGGTGGTGCAGGTTGCTCAAAACATGATCGTTGTGCAGAACTGGCTCCTTTTCCCGTTCATCATGGCCTTTGCCTCGATCATTACGGTCTTTTTTTATCTCTCGGTGCCGTTTGTGGCGGGGGCGATCATGAAGGGATTGAGTGGCACAACGGCCTCGTTGCAGGCCGGGGTGCAGAACACGATGCAGGCGGCAGGGTTTGCAGTCGGTGCAGGACTCACGGCGGCAGGAGCCGGGGCGACGCTGGGCGGGGCGGCAGCCGTCCAGGGAGCCTTGGCAGGTGCAAATGTGGCAGGGGGAGCCGCCAAGGGTGGAGCGAGCGCGGCGGAGCGCATTGCTCAGGATATTGGCTCGGGTGGGGGAGGTGATGTTCCAGCGCCGCCACCCATTCCTTCCGTTCCCTCTGCATCATCTGGATTTTCTTCTGGATCAGAGGGAGGAGGTAGTAGAGCGGCCAATCCTGACAATCCAGCGATGGTTGCCCATCAGACCGCTCCGAATGCCTTCGCTGTGGTGGATAACGAGAAGGGAACGGTTTCCCAGCATCGGGGGAATATCTCCACACCACATGCGGCACAAGCCGCTTTCAATGCTCATGCGTCCACGGCTCAACCGCTGGGAGCTGATTCACCTCTCGCAACTCGTACAAACTCCAACCCCTGAAACATCCCATGAAAATCTCTGCCATTACTTCCATTACCAATAATCTCATTGCCGCCCGCTTCTGGATGGGACTGGCCGTGCTGGCCATCGCTTTTGCCGTGCTTTCACCCTATCTGACGATTCGGGCGATGAAACAGAAGGAGAAGGTCGTGATCATCGATCCCGGCGGGACGCTCCTTTATGCGCCGCTTCTGGGTTTTGAGGAGGCGGGCAATCTTAATGCCTATCATGCCCGGCTGGCGTGTTTGGCTTTGCTGCAACGCAATCCCATCGGGCCGGATTTACCGGACTTGCTGAAACGGCTCTATCTGGAGGAACCTGCCCGGAAGAAAGCCGCTGCGATCTATCGGGCGCAGAACCCCGAGTTCAAGGAGAAGCAGATTCACCAGAAAGTCGAAGTCACCAAAATCGACATCCTCGACACCCACAAGATCAACGATGCTTCCGGTCAGAGTTATGAAACGGTCAGTGTTCGGGCCGGAGGGAATTTGATCCGTACGGGGACGCTCAACGGGATGGAATTTAGGGAGCCGGTGAAATTCGAGGTGGAGTTCCTCTTCATACGCAATCCTGATCTTCTCGGCAACGGGCGCTTGCCGCTGATTGTGCAAGATTTTAAGTATGAGGAAAAGCCGTTGTGAAACTCTCCCCTATGAGATTTTCTGGAGTGCCATCGGAATTATTGAATGCTGTTATTATGGTAAAAAGGTATCATTTCATGAAATTGACATCATAAGATTCTGATGCATCCACTCACCGATTTGATCCCGAGGTTCAGACAGCTTTGAGCCATCTGAGCAAGATCCTCAAGCAACCCAAAAATCGTCTGATCAATGAGGCAGTCAAACTCTATGTGCAGCAGCGCAGTCAGGAAGAGGAGCGGAAACTGGAAGCGACCCTGAGTGCCTTGCGTTCCTATCGTCGCAGAGACCCGGACTTCAAGAAGGTGATTGATGTGTTTGTGAATGCTGAGGCGCAACTGAGCATCGATGATCCGATGGAAGCCTGATCTATCGCCGCCTTCCGCTATCCCCTCCGATCATCGAGATGCCTTCGGTAAACAATGCTGCCAGTAATGGGGCGTTATCATACGAAGAGCACACTTTTCGAGGTGCAGACAGACTGGCTATGGAGGCCTCCGTTTGAAACAACGCCAGACACAAACCGGGACTGTGGCGGGTGGATTCGTACAGGATTCCATCGGCTCCGGCCTCCATCAGTGACTCCGCCCAGGTCCGGGAGATGGAATGATCTGCCAGAAAACAGGCTGCTGTTTTTGCGCCAATGGAGCGTCTTGCGGCGGCATCAGCCGCATTGAAGAGGCGCAAACCTTCTGGCTTGATGCTCACGCGGTATTCCCAGCGATCCTTCAGGTCGGCTTCACCGATCACCAAAGAATCTGGCATACGGGCATTCAGATCACGACCGAGACCGCTTTCCCAAAAACACGCTGTTGGATTGGCTCCCAAATAGAGCGCGGCATAAGGCAGTCCTGAGCCGCTGAATCGCCCCATCGTTTTCGTGAAGGCCAAGGGCGAAAGCGCCTTCTGATGACTGTTGCGCCACCAATCAGAGGGGATGGTTTTTTCCCAGCGAATTTTCTGGGAATCAATTTTTCCCGGAGGGTTTGACCTGCCGGAATCCTCAGCTGACATAAGCATCTGCGGCGGCAAGCATCCCGGAGGCCTTGGAAGGCTCTTGCAGGATACGCATCAGATAAGAGGCACCATCCAATTCCTTGCGGTTAGCGCACAGGAAAGTTAATGCCGACCAGCCGTCGGGAAGCCGCTTGAGCAAATTAGGGATCCATGCATGCACTGAAGCCCCGTCGAGTTGAAACTCGGGAAAGTAATCGCCCCGGCGATTCTCAAACGAGATGGCGAGCAACCTTCCTTTGAGTTTTAGATTGTGAACCGACTGACGGGAGGCGAGGCCGAGCCGTTCACCCATTTTCTCCGAGGTCAGGAGACGACCGGTTCTTTTGAGAATCTCGGCTTGAGTCGTCGTTCCCCGTTTTTTCAACGCCCCTTGCATGGATTTCAGATCGGCATCTTTTACGGGGTGGACGGTCAGATAAGAAGCGAACACATCCGCAAGATCGCCTGCGGAAAGATCGAATCTCGCAAGCAGCTGAAAGCCCGCCTGTTTGTCGAAACTGGGAGTAATTGCCAGTTGAGTGGACATGATGGACGAATAAGTCATAGCCGTCCATTTGTCAACAGGGAGAAGCTTCGCGTGTTCGGTTTTTTTCTGAACAAGTCGCTCCCGAGCGGGAGCGGGAGATTGTCAGTAGTGCGCCATCTTTGGGCGCATGAAACACCTCATTCCCACCCTTGCCGCTTGTGCCCTACTTGGAGTGCCCTTCTCGCACGCCGGGCCAATCACCCAAAAGCCACTTGATGAATTCCTCATCTACGACATACCGACCGCCTTCCAGTCGGGAACAACCACCATCATATTCCCCTCGGCAATCTCCGGCCTCTACGCCAAATCCGTGGCAACCCAGGAACAGGAAAACGCAGCCTTCCTGATCTCATTCACTCCGGGGAACTTCTATTTCAGCATCAGGGCGCTGAAGCGCGACGCCGAAGATCATCTGACCATCATCTTCAATCGGAAGGCGTATGTCTTGCACCTGATCTCCTCCGACAAGCCTCTCTACAATGTTACCTTCTATCAGGAGGAACGAAGGGAACAAGGGGGCCATTCCGTAACACCAGAGCGTCTCCTCTCCTTAATGGATAAGGCCAAGGCCTATCCTCTCCTTGCTGCCAACCAACCCGATGCCCTCGCCGGAGTGCTCCATGCCGCTCCAGGCATCACCAACTATTACGACAACTTTGTTGTCCGCATCCGGGATGTCTGGCGATTCGAGCAGGAAGACACCCTCATCTTTCGCCTCGAACTGGAGAACACCTCCAGCACCACCATTTACTACAAGCCGCAGGATCTGGCACTCCGGCTTGATCAGCGCATCTACACACAATCCCTTGCCGATGCTTCCGGCGTCATGCCGCCGAAATCCGTTACACCCGCTTTCTTTGCGCTCACCGGTAACGGGCAAGGAGGCCGCAACAATCTTGATCCCGACAACAAGTGGAACGTCCTCGTTGTCCGTGCCGGGAAACAAGCCACCAAGCAATCCACCAGCGACTTCAAGTGAATCTTCGCAAACTCTGGACAGAACTCTTCCAAAAGCCAACGGGTCGATTGGTGCTCTTTCTGATGGCGGGAGGAATTATCCTCGCCTTCATTCTCCTTCAGCGAGGCCCGACACCCAAGCCGGTTCATGCTCCTGTTCCAGGCGAGGCGACCACAGCCAAGGGATATTCCTTTGAGGAGCCGATCCCTTCGCCCACCCGCACCACGCAGGCGTTACCAGTAGCAGCCTCTACGGTTTCCTCTGCTTCCACCAGAGAGCTTCATGAAGCTGTCGTAAAACCACCACCGCCCATTTCCCAGGCAATCTTCGCCACAAGGGAAACCTCCTTGAGTGAGAACACTCTTCCCTATGGGAGGCTCCTGAAATGCGAACTCGTTAATACGGTGGACTCCACCAGCATCGATACGCCCATTATCGGACTCATCACTGAAGACATCTGGCATGATGGCCGCTTGATCATCCCGGCAGGGACGGAAGTTCACGGGGTCGCCCAGAAGGTGGCCACCAGGGAACGCATCGGCTCCGAACGACAGTGGGTGCTCGTGTTTCAGGACGGGCGGGAATTGCCGCTCTCCGGCACGGTGCTCGATTACGCTCCCGACGAAAGCAAAGCTAATTCCTGGGAGGTGACGGACGGCTCTGCCGGACTGCGCGGGTATATGATCGCTTCCGACAAATACGCTGAAGCGAAAGCCGGCTTGGCCTCTATGATTGCCGCAGGAGCCGGAGGGTTTCCTGCGACAACCAGTCTAATTTCACCACTCACGGGAGGGGCGGCCCAGATTCAGAACGGGGGATTTACCGATGCCATTTCGGCAGGCATTCAGGCAGGAGGGAAAATTACTTCCCAGCGTCTTTTGGAGAGTCTCCAGAAAGATCCCTCCTTCGTTCGCATTCCCGCAGGGAGGCTCTTCTATCTCTATGTGACTCAAACCGTCGATCTGGAAAAAGCCACGGCAGGTCTTTCCTCCAACACACCAAATACGCCCATCCCAACCAACCCCGCTCAATGAAACACCTGATAGCCCTTCTTCTCCTTGCCCTTTGCACTGGCTGCGCAACACACCGGGCGGTAAAACGGGAACAAAGTGCTGCTGTTTCGGGAACAACAGTTTCCCAGAAC
>VFSW01009147.1_pt1 | contig 14158 bp, 9 predicted proteins | sample 5358111 | NCBI WGS metagenome assembly VFSW01 (sample SAMN11554181, study PRJNA540505) | mine drainage metagenome | isolation source: sediment from site ElyBrook_90M | place: USA: Ely Copper Mine, Vershire, VT | collected 2017
GTTCTATTTTGCCCTTTTAACTGCCACTGTTATAAATGTCGAACTCTGAACCTCACAAGGTGAGTATCCGGTGAAACCCCTGATACTGTTGAAATAAATAGCGCACTGCAAAAAATGCGCACGGGAGCTTCTGGGCGCGCTGGCACCGATCAACATCAAGCCGGTCGACGATTGATGGAAACTCGTTACCTGGTACTTGCAGGCGCGCAGCCCCAAGGTTCGCGAAGCACGTAGCCACGCAACAATGTCTCCTGGCGCACAGGTGTGCTCCTGCACAAACCGGGCTTATTTGATGCGCCCTTGAGGGACGCTGCCAACTCGGGGCACCAGCGACCCTCAGGCAGGTTGGTGCCGGTGCTGTCGATCAGGTCATCGCTCAGACGCCGCTGAAGCAGTGAGCGTCGCCCATATCGCATCGACTTGGCGCTCCACCGCGGCATCGGGCACGATCGGCTTGCTCCAGCGGCGGCTGGTTTCGGCCGGCCACTTGTTGGTCGCGTCGATGCCCAGCTTGGAGCCGAGCCCGGCGGTCGGGCTGGCGAAGTCCAGATAGTCGATCGGCGTGTTCTCCACCAGCATGCTGTCGCGTGCCGGATCGACGCGGGTGCTGATCGCCCAGATCACCTGCGACCAGTCGCGCACGTCGATGTCGTCGTCGGTGATGATGACGAACTTGGTGTAGGTGAACTGGCGCAGGTAAGACCACACGGCCATCATCACGCGCCGCGCGTGGCCGGCGTACTGTTTGCGGATGCTGACCACCGCGATGCGGTAGGAACAGGCTTCCGGCGGCAGGTAGAAATCGACGATCTCCGGAAACACCTTCTGCAGGATCGGCACGAAGATGTCGTTCAACGCCATCGACAGCACCGACGGTTCGTCGTGCGGTGCGCGGCCCATGTAGCTGCCGTGATAGATCGCGTCCTGGCGCAGGCGCATGCGCTCGATCGTGAGCACCGGAAAATGGTCCTGCGCGTTGTAGTAACCGGTGTGGTCGCCGAACGGCCCCTCCAGCGCGGTATCGCCGGGATGGATGAAACCTTCCAGCAGGATCTCCGCGCCGGCCGGCGCGTCCAGCCCGGTCAGTTCGCTGCGCCACACGCGCGTGCGCTGGCCGCGCAGCAGGCCGGCGAATTCGTATTCGGACAGCGTGTCCGGCACCGGCGCCACCGCGGCCAGCATCGTCGCCGGATCGGCGCCGATCGCGACCAGTACGGGAAACGGTTGGTCCGGATGCGCGGCCTGCCAGTCGGCGTAATCCAGCGCGCCGCCGCGATGCGGCAGCCAGCGCATGATCACCCGGTTCGGCCCGATCACCTGCTGGCGGTAGATCGCCACGTTCTGCCGCGGCTTCTGTGTGCCGCGCGTCACCACCAGGCCGAAGGTGATCAGGCGGCCGGCGTCCTCCGGCCAGCAATGCTGGATCGGCAGACGCGCGAGGTCGATCTCGCTGCCACGCAGGGTTTCGTATTCGAACGCCGCCTCGCGCATGCGCTGCGGCGCCACGTGCGCCAGCTGCGCCAGCTCTGGCCAGGTAGCCAGCGCATCGCGCAGGCTGGACGGCCAGCGCGGCTCCTTGATCGAGGCGAGCAGCTGGCCCAGTTCGCGCAGGCTGGCCAGCGGCCGTCCGGCGAGCGCTGCCTCGATGCGCGAACGATGGCCAAACAGGTTGCCGAGCAGCGCGTGCGATGAACCGGCCGGCTGCTCCATCAGCAAGGCCGGGCCGTTCTCGCGCAGCGCGCGCAGGCACAGCGCGGTGGATTCCAGCCGCGGGTCCACCGGCGCGCGTACGCGCTGCAGCTGCCGCTGGCGCTCCAGCGACGCAAGGAAACTGCGCAGGTCGTGAAAACTCATGCGGCGGACTCGGGATGGTTGGGGATCGCCAGCTGGCCGTTCTCGTCGCCTTCGGTGAGCAGCTTGCAATGGATCAGCTGCAGCGACTCCAGCAGCCGCGTGCGGGCCTCGGTGGCAAAGGGGTTTTCCTGCTGGATCGCGGCAAACAGGTGGCCGGCATCGCCGCGCACCGCGGCCAGCATGTGCTTCAGGCCCTGGAACGAAGGCGGTGCCAGCGTCATGTCGTCATCCACGCCCATGTCGATCAGACCCTTGGCGAGGAAGAAGGCGAGCGCGTGCGTGTTCGCCATGGCGCGGTCGTGGGTAGCCGGATCCTGCTCGATCACCTCGCAGCCGAGTTCGGCGAACAGCTGGCGCGTGCGTGCGGCGGCATCGGCATGGCCGGCGCTGGCACAGATCACCGTGCGCCGCGGGCGTTCGTCACGGGCGAGGCTGAGCGGGCCGAACAGCGGATGCGTGCCGGCATGCGGAATCTGCGCGCCGAGCAGCTCGTCCATGATCGCGCAGGGGTGCATCTTCACGCTGCCCACGTCGATCACGGTCTGCCCGGCATGCAGCTGCGGGCGCAGTGCCTGCAGCGCGCTGCGCATGTGTGGCACCGGCATCGCCAGCACGACCCACGGCGCGCCGTCGATCGCGGCCGCGGCGGAGGCGGCGGCCAGCTCGTCCGGCACGCTGGCGTGGGGATCGTAGGCGCGCACGCGATGCCCCGCGTCCAGCAGCAGGTCGGTGAGGGCGCGGCCGAAGCGGCCGAAGCCGAGGATCGCAAACAACATGGGCGGTTACCTTGGATCGGGGGTGGCAGGCGCTGCCGCGGCAGCCATCCGCGACGCCGGCGCCGGCTGCCGGTGTGGCAGCGTAGCGCAGGCGTCATGCCGATGGTGATGCCTCATGGCGCGCTGCCGCTCGCCCGCTGCCACTGGCCATCCTGCAGGGTGGCGCGCAGGGCGGCGTCCCAGGAGGTGGTGTCGATGCCGCGCGCGGCCAGCCACGGCGCATCGAACAGGGTCTGGGCGTAGTGCTCGCCGCGGTCGCACAGCAGGCTGACGATGCTGCCGCGCTCGCCGCGGGCCTGCATCGCGGCACCCAGCTGCAGGCAGGCGACCAGGTTGGTGCCGGACGAGCCGCCATAGCGGCGGCCGAGCAGTTCTTCCAGCAGCCACGCTGCGGCAATCGAGGCGCGGTCGGGTACCTCGATCACCCGATCGATCACGTCGAACAGGAAGCCCGACTCCACCCGCGCGCGGCCGATGCCCTCGATCAGCGTCGGCTGGCTCGCCACCGCGTCGGGATTGCAGGTGCGCCAGCCATGCACGAAGCCGCTGCCGGTCGGCTCGGCCACGCACAGTCGCGTGCCCAACCGGTGGTAGCGCAGGTAGCGACCGATGCTGGCGGAGGTGCCGCCGGTGCCGGCGCCGCAGACGATCCAGGCTGGCTCCGGCGCGGCCTCGTTGGCCAACTGGCCGAAGATCGACTCGGCGAGGCTGTTGTTGCCGCGCCAGTCGGTGGCGCGCTCGGCGAGGCCGAACTGGTCCAGGTGGCAGGCGCCGCTCGCCGCGTGCCCGGCGGCACGCGCATGCACCTGCGCCGGGTCGTCGACCAGGTCGCATTTGCCGCCCAGCGCCTGCACGTCGCGGATCTTGCCTGGCGCGGTGGCGATCGGCATCACCGCGATGAACGGCAGCCCCAGCATGCGTGCGAACCAGGCCTCGGAAATCGCCGTGCAGCCGGTGGACGCGTCCACCACGGTCTGCCCGTCGCTCAGCCGGCCGCTGCACAGCGCGTACAGGAACAGCGAGCGCGCGAGGCGGTGCTTGAGGCTGCCGGTGGGATGCGCGGACTCGTCCTTGAAGTAGAAGTCGATGCCGTGGAAGCCGGGGAAATTGAGCTTCAACAGTTGCGTGTCGCCGGCGCGCGCCGACTCCTGTGCCAGCCGCTCCAGCGCCTGGTGCACCCAGCTGCGCTCGGATTCACCGCGCGGGTTGACGAGTCGCATGATGCTTTTCATGGAAGGCTCCGATCGGCGGGGACGCCGGCGCTGGCAGTGACGGCCAGCGCGCGCGCGCGCTGGCCGAGGAACTCGAAGTAGCGTTCGATGTAGCTGATGCCGTTTTCGTGATCGATCAGGTACGGGTTCATCAGGGTGTGGCGCAGGATCACCAGCCGGTCGCTGTCCTCTTCCAGGGTCAGGCTGTCAGGGTCCAGCTGCAGGGCCGCCAGGATGCGCGCGGTATCGGCCGGGCCCAGCATCTGCGGCCGCAGGCTGGTCACCGAGCCGAAGAACTCCTTCGTCTGCAGCGGCTGGCTCGGGTCGCAGCGCAACGCGTCGTGCAGCGTGCGCACATAGGCGTTGGCCTGCGCCACGCTGTGGTTGCCGCGGGGATTGAGCGCAAGGCAGACCAGGTTGCTGTCCGGCGCGAACGGCACCAGCACGTGCAGCTGGTCGGCGATGTCCAGCGCAAACCGTTGCGCGCAGGCGTGGAACGCCTCGGCGGAGCGCACCGTGGCGCGCGGCAGCCGGCCGAAGTGACGATGGTCCAGCGGCAGCACCTTGTGCGTCACGTAGACCGCCGCCGCCGCCGCGCCGGACTTGGAGCCCTCCGGCACGAACTGGCCCAGGCTGCGGTAGCGCGCGAGGTAGCTGTCGGGCGTGCTGCCGTGAAACACGTAGTCGGCGCGCTCGGCCAGCAGCGCCATCGCGCGATGGTCGCGGCAGATGAAGGCGCCGGCGCCGTAGGGCAGATAGCCGAGCTTGTGCGGATCGACCGTGGCCGAGTCGGTATCGGCCAGCGCGGCAAACGCCGCGTGCACCGCCGGGGTCGGGAACTGCACGTATTCGGAGGCCACCTCGCTGCGGCTGCGCAGGCTGCCGTCCTCGTGCCGGAACAGGGTGGCCAGGTAGCCGCCCCAGGCCGCGTCCACATGCACGGAAAAATCCAGGCCCTGGGCGCGTGCCTGCGTGCGTGCGTCGAGCACTGCGTCGATCGGGTCGATCGTGCCGTATTCGGTGCTGCCCAGCACCGCCACGCACATCAGCACCGGCTGGCGTTCGCGCGCACAGCGTGCCAGCGTGTCACGCAATGCCGCCGGGTCCAGCCGCATGCCGCAGGTCGGCAGCAGGTGCAGCTGCTCGCGGCCGAGGCCGAGCAGCTTCAGGCCCTTGCTCCACGAGTAGTGCGCGGTGACCGGCGCCAGCACCAGCGGCACGCGCAGCTCGGGATGCGCGGCGAAGAAGCCGGCCAGTCCGCGCTGCTCGATCCGCTCCGCCTCCACCTGCGCCTGCCAGTGCGCGCGCTGCGCCGGCGACTGCGCGGCCAGCCATGCCTGCCACTGTTCCAGCCGCACGCTGGTGTCCGCCGCCGTCAGGTGGAAGGCGGCCCAGTCGTCGGCCGGCAGCTCCAGCTCCGGTACCTGCGCGGCGCGCAGCGCCAGCGGAAACGCCTTCAGCGCCAGCGCCAGCCGCAGCGCCTGGTAGTTCGCCAGCGAACCGCCGGAGGCGAGGTGGCCGAACGCGCACGCCGGCCGTGCCGGGTCGTGCGGATAACCGAGCATGCGCGCCAGCTGCAGGCCCACCTGCACCTCCATGTCCACGGTGACCGGCGCGGCATCCTCGCTGACGTTGTTGGGGTTGTACGGCAGCGTCAGCATCTGCGCGGCCAGCCCCGGCAGCAGCAGGTCGGAGGCCATGTGGCCGATGTAGCGGGGGCTGTGGAACGGCACCGACTTCTTCAGCGCGGCGGACAGCTGATGCAGCTCGCGGCGCATGCGCGCCTCGAACGCGAGGTAGTCGGGGTGGTGCGCGGCGGCGGTGGCGATCGCCGGCGGATCCTCCGGATGAAAGTTGCGCCGCCAGTACACGTGGTCGCGCAGAAACTCCACCATCAGCTTTTCCAGCAGCGCGTCGTTCTCGCCGTAGGGGCCGAGAAAGCACGCGTCCAGCGTGTAGTCGCGCGGTTCCGGCGTCGGCATGGGCACGGCCGCGCTCATGTCGCGGACTCGGGCGGCGTGCCGGGTGAGGCATCGATGCCGGCGCTGCCACGCGGTGGCAGCCGGGCGAACAGCAGTGCCGATTGCGGCCAGAGTTTTCGGGGGGTATGCATCGCGCGTTTCGCCAAGTAAGGATGTTTGCATCCTCGGCCTTGGGCGCCGTGATTGCCATGATGCAAATCAAGCAGCCGCAAGGCCCGGTGGGGCCGATGCCGCTTCAAGACGCCCGGCGGATGCAAACATGACGAGCTTCCCACGCCGGTTTGTGTCGTCGGGCACGTCGCACGCATGGTCTTGCGCCATCGCATGGCGCCAGTCCGCGCCGGTCGCCGCGGCTTCGACCTGTGGCGCGTGCTGATGGGCACCGCATCGCGCGCGCCAGACACTGGCGAAGCTGCTCCAGGCAGCGTATGGGTAGATTACAAAACGAGGTGACGGGTATGCCCCACCGAGTCCGTCTGACCATTGAAAACAAAGTGCTGTATGTCTTTGTGCTGGGCCTGTTGCTGCTGATTCTCTCGGGCCTGCTCGCGCTGTACGAGGTGCATGGTCTGCTGGCGAGCGAATCGCGGCGCATGCAGCTGCATCATGCGCAGCTGACAACCGAGCAGCTGCTGTCGGCGCTGCAGGACGCCGAAACCGGCCAGCGCGGGTACCTGCTGACCGGCCTGCCATCGTACCTGCAGCCCTACTACGAAGCCCGGCTGCACTTGCGCGAGATCGACCAGCAGGTGCACGCGGCCTTGCGCAGCGAGCCGCGCTATGCCGCTGAGCTGGCCGATGTCGACCGCCTCACGCGCCTCAAGCTGGCCGAGCTGGAGGCCACCGTGGCACGGCGCAGCCAGGGCGGCTTGAACGCGGCGCTGCCGGAGGTACTCACGGGCAACGGCAAAGTCGTGATGGATCGCATCCGCGCCGATCTGGGCAGCATCCAGTCGGGGCTGCAGGCGCAGATCAGCGCGATCAAGCTGAGCCAGGGCCAGCGCATGACACGCACGTGGACCAGCCTGTTGGCGCTGAGCCTGCTGCTGGCGATCGTGCAGGGCGTCGTGTACGTGCTGGTCGTGCGCGAGCTGCGCGAAAAGCGCCGGCTGAAGGGCCGCCTGCGGGAACATCTCGGTCTCGACATCCTGACCGGCCTGCCGACCGGCGCGTTCCTGATCGAGTGGATTCGCTACAGCCTCGCCCAGGCACGCCGCGACGGATCGCATGTGGCGTTGTTGCGCATCAACCTCGACGAGTTCCGCATCGTCAATGCGCGGCTGGGCGAGGCCGAGGGCGACCGCGCGCTGATCGAGGCCGCCAGCCGCCTGCTGACCACGGCGCGCAGTTCCGATGTAGTGGTGCGTCTGCAGGGTGATGAATTCGCGGTGTTGATGCCGGGCCTGCTGGCAGCCGAGGAAGCGGCGATATGCGCGCAGCGCCTGATCGACGCGTTTTCGCTGCCCTTGCTGCCCAGCCTGCAGGAACAGCACATCGGCGCGAGCGTCGGCATCGCGCTGTTTCCGCAGGATGGGGTCACGCCGACCGACCTGCTGGCGGCGGCCGAGCAGGCACAGCTGGCGGCCAAGGCGGCGGGCAAGAATCGCCATCAGTTCGCCACGCCCCAGGTCGAACTCAGTGCGACGCGTCTGCAGACCCTGCACAACGACTTGCATCGCGCGTTGGAGAACCACGAGTTCTATCTGGTCTATCAGCCGGAAATCAGCCTGGCCAGCGGACGCGTCACCGCGGTTGAGGCGCTGCTGCGCTGGCGCCATCCACAGCTGGGCGAAATCAGTCCGGACGAGTTCATTCCACTGGCCGAACGCAGCGGCCTGATCCTGCCGATCGGCGCCTGGGTGCTGCGCCAGGCCTGTGCGCAGACCATGCGCTGGCGGCGCGAGCATGGGCACAGCCTGCGATTGTCCGTGAACGTCGCCACCGGTCAGCTGGAGGGCGGCGAGTTCGTCGCGCTGGTGCGCGAAGTGCTGGCGCAGACCGCGCTGCCGGCGGGCGATCTGGATCTGGAGATCGTGGAGCGACTGCTGCTGAAGGAAGACGCCGCTGACGCGCTGGGCGCGCTCAAGGGACTCGGCGTTCGCCTGGTGATCGACGATTTCGGCACCGGCTATTCAAGCCTCAGCTATCTGCGCCGTTTTTCGGTGGATACGCTGAAGATCGATCGCAGCTTCATCAGTGGCCTGCCCGAGAGTCGTAGCGACGCGGCGATGGCGAGATCGATCCTGGCGATGGCCGCAGAACTGGACATCAGCGTGGTGGCCGAGGGCGTGGAGACCGAAGCCCAGGCCAGCTTCCTGCGTGAAGCGGGTTGTTCGCTGGCGCAGGGTTATCTGTTCGCGCGCCCACTCGCTGTCGCCGACGTGCCGGCGTTTCTGGAGATGCACGCAAGCACACCTTGACGCGCCGCTTGCACCGGTCATCAGCTGCACAGAATCTCCGATAGTCATTTGAAATCCGCCGCGCCACGCTTACTATCCCGAGCAAGAGCCTGCGGGTTCCTGGCCGTCCGTGCGGCGGTGCCATTCATCGGGTGGGTCCGCCGGCATGCCTGCCGCACTTTCCTGGTTCATCTGCAGCGGCGATCAACGTTATTCGTAAGGGGCGACACATGTCGAAGATTTCGATCAGGCAGCAACTCATTCTGTTTGCCGTGTCGCTGGGAGTGGCACTGCTGCTGGTCGGTGCGGTGGGCCTGAAGGTGATGGCGGACGCCTCCACGGCCATGCGGCTGACCTACGCGGACCGGATCATTCCGGTGCGGCAGTTGAATCTGGTTCAAACCAGCTACGGTATCGAGATCCCCAACGCCGCCTACCTCGTACAGGCCGGCAAGCTGGATTGGGAGCCGGCGTTGACCCGGGTGACGCAGGCCGAGATGCTGGCCAGGTCGGCCTGGGATGCCTACACCCGAACGCCGCTGGATGAGCAGGAACTCCAGCTGGTCGGCGACATGAATCCGATCCTCCGGAACGCCGATCTGGCGGTGGACCAGTTGAAGGAATTGTTGCGCACCCACAATCGTGCCGCGCTCGACCAGTTCCGGCTGGATGTGCTGCAGCCGGCGCTAGCCCCGATCACGCAGAAGATGGCTGCGGCCATCGACTATCACGACCAGCAGGCCAAGAGCACCGATCAGCAGCAGGCCCGCGAGTTCAGTGTGGCCCGATGGATTTTCGTGCTGACGGTGCTGGTGGGTGCGCTGCTTGCGCTGGCGCTCGGCCGCTGGATCCTGCGGGCGCTGAACGTGCCGCTCGAACAGCTGGTGCAGAAGACCGGGCAGCTGGCTGCGGGCGATCTGAGTGTGCGCGTGACGGTGGTGGCCGACAACGAACTGGGCCGGCTGGCGCGCGCCTTCAACCAGATGGCGGACAGCCTGCAGGAGCTGGTCTCCCGCGTGCAGCGCAGCGGCATCCAGGTGGCCAGTTCGGCTACCGAAATCGCCGCCTCGGTGCGCGAACAGCAGGCGACGGCGACCGAACAGGCTGCCACCACCACCGAGATCGTGGCTTCGACCAGGGAGATCGCCAGCACCTCGCGGGTACTGGTGAAGAACATGGACGAGGTGGCGCACGTGGCCGATGCCACCTCGGCGCTGGCCGAAGGCGGACGCGAGGATCTGGGTCGCATGGAAACGACCATGAACCAGATGATGGAAGCCACCCGCGGCATCGCTTCGCGTCTCGCCGTGCTGAGCGAGAAGGCCGGCAACATCAATACCGTGGTGAAGACCATCAACAAGGTCGCCGATCAGACCAACCTGCTTTCGCTGAACGCCGCCATCGAGGCGGAGAAGGCCGGCGAACACGGTCTGGGCTTCGGCGTCGTGGCGACCGAAATCCGGCGCCTGGCCGACCAGACAGCGGTCGCCACCTGGGACATCGAGCAGATGGTGAAGGAGATGCAGTCGGCGGTGTCCTCCGGCGTGATGGGGATGGAGAAGTTTTCCGAGGAAGTCCGCCAGGGCGTCGCCCAGGTCGGGCAGGTGGGTGAGCGTTTGTCCCGGATCGTGAAAAGCGTGCAAACCCTGACTCCGCATTTCGAGTCCGTGTATGAGGCGATGCAGGAGCAATCGAAGAGTTCCGAGCAGATCAACCTCGCGCTGGAGCAATTCAGCCAGACGGTGCAAGGCACGGCGGAGGCGATGCGCGAATCGGCACAGGTGGTGGATCAGCTCAACGAGGCATCGCATCGCATGCAGGATGCGGTGGCGAAGTTCAAGGTCTCGGCCTGACATGCGCTGCATCGCCTTTCAGCTCGGTGAAGGGCACTTTGCCTTGCCGCTGCGCGAGCTGGTCGAGGTGCTGCCGTTGCTGCCGGTGCGCGCGCTGGCCCACGCGCCGCCCGGCGTTGCCGGAGTGATCAACTATCGCGGCCAGGTCGTACCGGTGCTCGATCTGTGTCAGCTGGCGCTGGGCCAACCCTGCGCGGAGCGGTTCAGCACGCGCCTGCTGGTGCTGCGCTGGCAACGGGCCGGACGCGAGATCGGGCTGCTGGCGCTGATGGTCGAACGGGCGGTGAGCGAACTGCGCATCGACCCTAACAGCCTGACGCCGCCGCCGCTGCGCATCGACGCCACCCCTTACCTGGCGGGCCTGGCCGTGGCGGCCAGCGGGCTGGTGCAGTTGATCGACGTCTCCCGACTGCTGCCGGAAGCGGTCGCCGAGCTGCTCTACCCCGAGGCCGCGACGCTGCCATGAGTCTGGCGCCGGTACTTGCCTTGTTGCGTCGGGAGATGGGCCTCAATCCCGCCTCGGTCGGCGAGGGCACGGTCGCGCACGCCATGCGCCGTCGCATGGCTGCCGTCGGTTGCACCGATGCGGCAGATTACGCGACACGCCTGGGTGCATCACAGGAAGAACTGCAGGAGCTGATCGAGGAGGTTGCGGTTCCGGAAACCTGGTTCTTTCGTGAAGACAGCGCCTTCGAGTGTCTGCGCCAGCATGTGCAGCAAGTTCTGCAGTCGGCCGGAAAGCCGCGCGTGCTCCACTTCGCCTGTTTGCCCTGCGCCACCGGCGAGGAGGCCTACAGCATCGCGATGAGCCTGCTGGACATGGGGCTGCCGCCCGCCGGGTTCAGGGTGCATGCCCTCGACATCAGCTATCGCGCGCTGATCCGGGCGCAGCAGGGTCTGTACGGCGAGTACAGTTTTCGCGGTGCAGATCAGCGCTTGCGCGCCCGCTATTTCCAGACCGCAGCCGACGCGTATCAGGTCGACCAGGCGGTTCGCGACCAGGTGAGTTTTTATCAGGGCAGCGCACTGGCCTTGCCCAGCCCGTTCAATGCGCTGACCTACGACGTGGTGTTCTGCCGCAATTTGCTGATCTATCTCGACGCCGAGGCGCGTCAGCGCGTCGTGGCGGGATTGAAAGGCATGCTGGCAGCGGACGGCATCCTGCTGGTGGGGCATTCGGAAACGTCCATCGTCCTGCACGAGGGTTTTGTCCGCAGCGCCAACGGTGCCCTGCGCGTTGGGCGCGTGGCAGCCCTGCCGGCATCGCCGCCGCCCGCCCGCCGTCAACCGCGGGTACCTGGTGCGGCCAGGGCAGCGGGCAAGGCTGCGGGCAGATCGCCGGCAACCCGGCCGACGCCGTTGGCCACGCCGGACGCGCTGTCCAGGGTTGCGGATGTTGCGAATGCGGCGGGCCTCGCCACCGATGACCGCGGCGGCGACGACCTCGGCCAGATCCGCGCCCTGGCCGATGCCGGCCAGCTGGACGAGGCCGCGGCGCGCTGCGCGGAACTCGTCCGTGCCGGCATGCACAGCGCCGAGCTGTACTGCCTGCAGGGACTGGTAGGCAATGCCCAAGGCAACCCGGTCGCCGCGCGCGCGTGCTTCCGCAAGGCGCTGTATCTGGACCCGGCGCTTGCCGATGCACGCTTGCAGCTGAGCCTGCTGGATCAGCGCAGCGGTGTGGAGCGCCGCGTCGCCGGTGAGCGGATGCCGCAGGACGACAGGAGACAGCGTGAACGCCATGACGGTTGAGCTGCACATTGACGACTGCTGGAACCGGATCGGTGTCTGGTCAAGGACTGGCGCCCGCTGCCCGCGACTGATCGATGCGGTGCATTGTCACCACTGCGAGGTCTACAGCGCCGCCGGGCGCGTTCTGCTGGATCGGCCGTTGTCGCCGCAGGCCCGTCAGCAATGGGACGCGAGCTATGCGCAACCGACTTTGCCGCAGCTGCGCAAGGGCACCTCCTGCACCGTGTTTCGCCTGGGTGAGGAGTGGCTGGCGATTCCCACGCAGGCGATCAAGAGCGTCGGTGCGCAGGTGCCGGTACGGCGGATCCCGCACCGGCGCAACCCGGTGCTGCGCGGCATGGCCAACCTGGCCAGCGAACTCGCGCTGGTGGTGTCGCTGGCCGCCCTGCTGGGCATTGCCGATGAGCCGGCGCCGGGCCAGCCGTTGGAACCCCGGCGCGCCCAGCCGATTGCCCGCCTGCTGTGGGTGCTCGGCGAATCCGGCTCGTTTGCCTTTGAAGTCGCCGAAGTGTCAGGCACCCACCGCTACGAGGAAATCCGGCTCGAGCCGGTGCCCAGCACACTCGAAAAGGCCGTGCGGCGCTATGTGCGTGGCACCCTGGAAGTGGCGGGCCGGCGTGTCGGCATGCTGGATTTCGAGCTGCTGGCCTACGCCGTCGGGCAGGCACTGAAATGACCGCGCACGGGCCCGACCTGGCGGCCATGTCCATGCGCGAACTGCTGCGCCTGGAGGTGGATACGCAATCCCGTGTGCTGATCGACACCCTGCTGAAACTGGAGCAGGGCGGCGTGGACGACCGCCAGCTGGAAGCAATGATGCGCGCCGCCCACTCGGTCAAGGGTGGGGCGCGCATCGCCGAGCTGCCGGCGATGGTGGATCTGGCCCACGTGATGGAGGATTTGTTCGTGGCGGCCCGCGGCGGGCAGGTGGTGCTGCATCGGGAACGCGTGAATGCGTTGCTGGGGGCGGTCGACCTGCTGCTTGAGCTGGCGCGGGTCGGCGCCATCCAGGACGCGCTGCCGGTCGAACTGGTGGCACGTGCGGCGCGCATGCGCGAGGCTGTGCTGACGCCGGATTCGGCCCCGGATCCCGCCGCTTCCAGCGCCGCCGCCGTCCCGTCCGGGGCGCCGTATCCGATCCCGGCACGACGCGCCGGCGAAGCGGCAGAGTCTGCTGTTGGCGCGCAACCCGGGGCGGTCCGCACGGTGCGGGTCAGTGTCGACAGCATGAACCGGTTGATGGCGCTGGTCGGCGAATTGAGCGTCAAGGATCGCGCGGCGGCGGCGATCCGCGGTGAAGCGCTGCAGGCGCGGCGGCAGCTGCGCGAGGCCACGACCGCGCTGCACGGGCTGCGTCAGCAACTCCACGATCAGCCGTCCGCAGGGCGCTGGCTGGCCGCGCTGGACGAGACCACCGGCAAGATCGGGCAGGCGGATGAATTTCTGATCCGGGGCGCGGGTGCCCTGGAGAGCCATGATGCGCATATCGCGAACATCACCCGTCAGCTTCAACGCGAGGTCATCGCGCATCGGATGCAGCCATTCGGCGACGGGTTGCAGGGTTTCCGGCGGCTGCTGCGGGAGCTGGGCCAGACGCTGGGAAAGGAGCTGGTGCTTGAGGTCAGCGGCAGTGAAGTCGGTGTCGATCGGGATATTCTGGAACGCCTCAACGCGCCGCTTACCCACCTGATCCAGAATGCGGTTGATCACGGCATCGAAAGCCCCGCGGACCGCGTGGCGGCCGGCAAGCCGGCGACTGGCACGATCCGGTTGTCGGCCCGGCACCGCGGCGGACTGTTGTCGATCGTGCTGGAGGACGATGGTCGCGGCATCGACCTGGAACAGGTTCGCCAGGTCGTGCTGGACCGGAAGCTGGTGGGTGAAGCGGTGGCCGGCGCGCTGCAGGAACAGGAGCTGATCGAGTTCCTGTTCCTGCCCAATTTCACCCTCAGCCGGCAGCTTTCCGACATTTCCGGTCGCGGCGTCGGGCTGGATCTGGTGCGCCATACCTTGCGCGAGGTGCGCGGTTCCATCCGCATGGCAACCCAGGCCGGTGTCGGCGTACGCATCGAAATCACCCTGCCGGTGACCCTGATCGTGCTGCGCTGCCTGATCGTCTCGATCGCCGGCGAACTGTTCGCGCTGCCGGTGGGGCGGATTGCGCGCGCCGTGCAAGCCGAGCGCCACCGCGTTCTCTCGCTGGAAAACCGCCAGTACCTGATGCTCGATGGCCACCAGATCGGGCTGGTCAGTGCTGCCGATCTGTTGCAGCTGCCGGGTGAGGCGTCGGCTACGGGCGATCTGGCCGTGGTGGTGCTGGCCAAGGGGCAG
>VFSW01009148.1_pt1 | contig 14158 bp, 15 predicted proteins | sample 5358111 | NCBI WGS metagenome assembly VFSW01 (sample SAMN11554181, study PRJNA540505) | mine drainage metagenome | isolation source: sediment from site ElyBrook_90M | place: USA: Ely Copper Mine, Vershire, VT | collected 2017
AATTTGGGAGGCACCTCCACCTTGCCTCGGGGTGAAGGGGAACTCAAGAGGTGAGGGAAAGAAGTGCGGTGGGCGATTCCAGGAACGGAACGGGGCCGGCGGGTGTCCCAAAAAGGGGCGGGGGCTGGCGCACCGCGAAGCGACCCGCTGAAGAGCTTCTGCATCGCGCCGAGCCTCGGCGGCGCGAAGATTTGCAGGGCGCCCGTCATCGCCGGCCGCTGCTCGCCGACCCTCGCGAACCCGGCTTGCGCGCATACATGGCTGCATCCGCGCGGGCCAGCAGTTCCTTCATCGATTCGCCTGGCACGCGTCCCGCCAGGCCGATCGAGGCCTCCACCTTCACCCGGACCGGTCTGCCCGGCTCTTCCAGTGTGTAGTTGCCGCAGACCCACTGGCGCAGCCGCTCGATCTGCACTTCGGCTTTGGCGCCCTCGCATTCGAGCAGCAGAATGAACTCGTCCCCACCCCAGCGCCCGATCACATCCGTCTCGCGGCTGGCCGACTTCAGCTCCACGGCAAACTTGCGAAGCAGTTCGTCGCCCGCCAGGTGCCCATATTCGTCGTTCACCCGCTTGAAGCCGTCGATGTCCACAACCGCCGCCGCCAGCGGTCCGCCCTCCGCCATGCGCCGCTCCATCAGGCTCTCCACCCAGGCCCGGTTACGCAGCCCGGTCAGCGCATCGCGGCTGGCCAGTTCCTCGGCCTCTTCCAGTTTTGTCTGGAAGCCCGAGACCTCGGCCCGCAGCCGCGCAATGGCTTGGTTGCCCTCTGCGGTCATCCGGTCCACCGAGGTCTTCAGCTCCGCCGCGCTCTGCTCGATCGAGGCCCGGATCTCGGTCAGGTCCTCCAGGCTGGCAATGGTCTTCAGGCGCGAGGTCACCTGGCTGAGCTGCCCCGCGCAGCGCTGGTCCCGCTCTCCCACCGACTCGGCCGTATGTGCCCTCACGCTCCGCAGTTCCTTTCCCTCGGCGGTCTTCTCGCGGTAGTGCGCAGCGGTCTGCCGGCCCCAGTCCCGCAACTGTTCCTCGACGGCTGCCTGTGCGGTCGCAACCGTCTCCCGGCCGGCGTCGCCCGCCAGCCTCCCGGCCACCTTGGCCAGTCCCTGCTTGAGCCCCTGGCCCAGCGCCGGACAGGCCTCCACGCTGGCGCTTCCCATCGCCCGCAGCGCCGACTGGTAAGCGGACAGCGCCATCGCCAGAACTCCGCTCTTGTCCGCCTCGCGATAAAGGTTTTGCCCCCGCCCTATGGCAGGTTCCGGAGAACTCTCCGGTAAAACAGTGGAAGCATCCAGGTATTTCTTGAGCGAAATCATCGTCCCTCACAGCCGGCCGGCGCCTCCAGCAGCGCAGCCCTGCCAAGAGAGCTATCGGCCGAACTCCAGCGGCCATGAGAGAAATCCCAGAAATGCGACAGTTTTAGCAGTGGTAGACCCCGCGCGAACAAGAAGCGAAAAAATAGTTGACGCGGTTCGCTTTTTATTCGCTATAATGCGACCCATGGCTGTCACCCGTAGGCAAAAAGAGATTCTCGACTTCCTCGAGTCGTTCGTCGGCCGCAACGGCTACTCCCCGTCCTTCGAGGAGATTGCGCGCGGCATGGGCCTCAAGAGCCTGGCAACCGTGCACAAGCACATCACCAACCTGGAAAAGAAGGGACTGCTCGACCGCGTGCACAACCGCAGCCGGTCGATCGACGTGGTGCCGCCGGGAACCCGCACCCGCACCAGCGACCGTTTGCCGCTGGCCGGGCGCATCGCCGCCGGACTGCCCGTCGAGGCCACCGAGAACCCGGAGAGCATCTCTCTGCACGACGTGGTCGGCAACCGCGACGTCTTTGCCCTGGAAGTCCGCGGCGACTCCATGCGCGACGAGCACATCATCAGCGGCGACTATGTGCTGGTGGAGCGCACCCGCACCGCCCGCCAGGGAGAAATCGTCGTCGCCCTGGTCCATGGCGCCGAAACCACCCTCAAGCGCTTCTACAACGAGGGCAGCCAGGTTCGTCTTCAGCCGGCCAACATCGAGATGGAACCCATCTACGTGAAGGCCACCGACGTGATGATCCAGGGCCGCGTCCTGGGCGTGCTGCGCAAGTACCGGTAGGCGCCAGCCGCCCCTGGCGTCAAAGGAAACCCCATGACGCACCCCTTCGACTACCCGTCGATCGCCAAAATGATCGACCACTCCCTGCTCAACCCCACGCTCACCACCCGGGAGCTGGAGAACGGCTGCGCCCTCGCAGTCCGCTACAACGTGGCCAGCGTCTGTATCCTCCCCTACGCTCTGGCCCGCTGCACCGAACTGCTTCGCGACGCCACGGTGAACGCCAGCACCACCATCGGCTTTCCCCACGGTGGCCACACCACCGCCATCAAGCTCGCCGAGGCGCGCCAGGCCCTGGCCGATGGAGGCCAGGAACTGGATGCGGTGATCAACATCAGCAAGGCCCGCAGCGGGGACTGGCAGTATGTGCGGGATGAGCTTGCCGCGCTGGCCGACGCAACACACGCTGGTGGAGCGAAGCTGAAGGTCATCTTTGAGAATGCTTATCTTGACGACACGCAAAAAATCCGCTTGTGCGAGATTGCGGCAGAGATCGGCGCCGATTGGGTGAAGACATCAACCGGTTACGCGCCTGGCGGAGCAACGCTGGCCGATCTGGAGCTGATGCGCAAACACTCGCCGCCTCAAGTGCAGGTGAAAGCAGCCGGCGGCATTCGCGATCTCGATTCCCTGCTGGCCGTGCGCGACCTCGGCGTCAGCCGCGTCGGGGCCACGCGCACCGAATCCATGCTGGAAGACTGCCGCAAGCGTCTGGGCCTCGAACCAATTGCACCGGGACCAGCCGCAACAACTTCCGCCGGTTACTGAAAACAGAAGAGGCCCGGCGCATCAGCCAGGCCTCTTCGACGGATTTAAGCAGAAATCGGAGTTAAGCCGGTATGCCGAGTACCCGCTGCACTTTCTCTTCGATCACGTCCTGCGGCACGTAGCCGACGATCTGGTCCGCCACCTTGCCGCCCTTGAACAACAACAGCGCCGGAATGCCGCGGATGCCGTAACGGCTCGGCGTCGCGCCGTTCTGGTCTACATTGACCTTGGCCACCTTCAACTTGCCCGCATACTTCGCCGCCAGCGCATCCACAGTGGGCGCAATGGCCTTGCAGGGACCGCACCAGACGGCCCAGAAATCCACCAGAACAGGCTGCTCGCTCTTGAGCACCTCCTGGTCGAACGTTGCATCGCTTACTTCCAAGACTCCCAACCCAGCCATAATCCTCCTTGCAGCAATCCCAATCTCGTTCTTTGAATTGGGAGCCGTACCTCCATAGGATGCACGAGTGCCGCGGAAAGGAGCAACCCCCTCCTCCGGGGGGCCTGGGCAACGGCAGATCGAGGGTTGAAAGGCGGCGCCAGTATGGCTCCGGGCGGGCGGAACGCGCCTGCCCAGAAACAGAAGCGCCCGGGTCCTGATTAGGACCTCGGGCGCTAGAGCAGCCCTCCCCCAGAACTGCCCACGCAGCGAATCTAAGTGTTTAACTGGTTAATGGCAAGAAATCTTAGGTAATGGCAAACGGTAATCAGCAACAGGTGATTAGCCAAATGGATAACCCGCCCATGTAAAGATTACCGCAATGACAACCTGGGAATCCGGGCCCGCCAGAGCCCCCCGCCGGCCTGCCATAACCCACTTGTTTTGCCCCATTCAGCCAGCCGTCACGCTGGTTCCATCCGGCAGAAACCGGCTCACGGCCAGTCTCGGCCGCGGCAGTCCCTCCACGGCCTCTCGAATTGCCTGGGAAGCCTCGTCCACGCTTCCCTCGCCATCGACGATCACCAGCACCGCCGGGCCCGCGCCGCTGAGCGCCACCCCGAGAATGCCGTGTTTGCCCGCCAGCGGAAGCAGGCGCGGCAGCAGCGGACAAATCGCGCCGCGATAGGGCTGATGAATGCGATCGTTCATGGCCATGCGCAGCAGGTCGCCCCGGCCCTGGGCAAAGGCCAGCCCCAGCAGCGCAACGGACTGGATGTTCGCCACCGCGTCGGCGCGGGAGTAGTCTTCGGGCAGCACTGCGCGCGCGCTCACCGTGGCCAGCGGGTCGTCCGGCAGAACCAGGGTCGCCCGCCACGCTTGCGGCGGCACAACCCGCGCCACGTGGACCTTTCTGCCCTCGCTGGCGGCCACCACAAACCCGCCCAGCCAGCAGGCCGCGGCGTTGTCTGGATGCCCTTCCAGCGCACAGGCCTCTTCCAGAATCTCGTCCGAACTCCAGCCCAACTGGCCAAAGTGGTTGGCCAGCGCAATCGCCGCCAGCCGTCCCGCCGCCGACGAGCCGCAGCCCATCCCCAGAGGGATCCCGTTCGCCATTTGAATCGCCAGCGGCACAACGGACCGGCCGTTGCTCTCCAGCAGTCCTTTGTATATCTCCAGGATCAGATTGTTCTCAAGCCGCGCGCAGCGCTCCGCGTCGTGGCCTGTGGCGGCAATGGAAAACTGCGTGGCTGGCTCGGCCTCGATATCGAGATAAAAGTCCAGCGCCACGGCCGCTGCGTCGAAGCCCGAACCCAGGTTGGCGGAGGTGGCTGGCAGGCGCAGATGCAGGCGGCCCGGCTTGGCAGCAGATGCGTCGCTCATCACCCGTTGCCCTTGACCGCTGCCAGCACTGCCTCCGGCGTCGCCTCAACCACCTGGGCATTGCGCCGCAGGCTGTCGATCTGGGCCTCCAGTCCGGCCTTTTCCTCGTCCTTCAGCAGCGTTCCGCGGTGGAAGTCGATTGTGTAGTCGGCGTCCTTGAGCGTGTGGCCCGTCAGCACCAGAACCACGATGTCGCCGGCCGCCACATCGCCCGGCGCGCGCAGTTTCTTCAGTCCCGCCAGGGTCACGGCCGAGGCCGGCTCGCATCCCAGCCCTTCGGCGCCCAGTTCCGCCTTGGCAATGGCGATCTCCGCCTCCGTCACATCCAGGCACCAGCCGCCTGTCTCCTGAATCGCCCGCGCCGCCTTGCGCCACGAGGCCGGGTTGCCGATGCGGATGGCCGTGGCCCGGGTATGCGCCTCCACCGGCTCCAGAGAGGCGCCCTGGTTGCTTGCCATGCTGCGCACCAGAGGATTGGCTCCCTCGGCCTGAATCACCGAGATGCGCGGCATCCGCGCCACCAGCCCCAGTTCCTTCATCTCGCGGAACCCTTTGGCCAGCGCCGAGCTGTTGGCCAGGTTGCCGCCCGGCACAATCAGGTGGTCGGGCACGTTCCAGTCGAAGGCCTCGGCAATCTCGAAGGCCGGCGTCTTCTGCCCTTCCAGCCGGTACGGATTGACCGAATTCAGCAGGTAAATATTGGCTTCCTTCACCACCGTCGTCAGCACCCGCACGCAGCCGTCGAAGTCGGTGTTCAGTTGGCAGGTCACCGCGCCGTAGTCCATGGCCTGCGCCAGCTTGCCCCACGCGATCTTGCCCTCCGGAATCACCACGAGGCTGCGCAACCCCGCGCGCGCCGCATAGGCGGCCATGGCTGCGGAGGTGTTGCCCGTGGACGCGCAGGCCACCCACTGGAAGCCACGCTCCCTGGCCACGCTCAGCGCCGTCGTCATCCCCGTGTCCTTGAACGATCCGGTCGGATTCATGCCCTGGTGCTTGGCAAACAGCTGGTCGATCCCCAGCGCCTTCGAGGCACGCGGCAGATGGTAAAGCGGCGTATTGCCCTCGCGCAGCGTAACGGCATTCCCGAAGTTCTCGAGAATCGGCAGCAGCTCGCGGAACCGCCACACGCCCGAGTGGTCCAGTGCCTCCGACGAGCAGCGCCGCTCCCGCCACAGCCACTTCAGGGCTCCTGCGTTGGGCCGGTCATGGCCCTGCCGCAGGCCCCAGCCCGGATACTCCACCTCGAAAAGATCTCCGCACGCGGAACAACGGAAGTCGGGCCGCGCTTCTGTGCCGGCTACCCGTGTTCCGCATCCAAAACAGCGTAACTGGTGCAAATTGTCGTTCATGCCTGGTGTTAGCCTACCAGCGTGGGCAGATTTTTGCTCCACCAGGAGCTTGAAAACCGCGCATGTCCCTCAGGATTCCACCAAGATTCCTCTTCTCGCTCGCAGGATTGGCTTGCCTCGTGCCCGCCGGCGCGCAAACCCCTCTGCGCGTGGCCGCCGCCGCTGACCTTGAGCCGGTGCTCCCGCCCATCCTCGCCCAGTTCCAGCAGTCCACCGGAATCCACGCCGAAGCAACCTTCCAGGCCTCGGCCATGCTCACCACGCAAATCCAGAACGGCGCGCCCTTCGACTTGTTTCTTTCCGCGGACGTGGGCTACCCCAAGCGCCTCATCGACGCCGGCCTGGCCGACGCCGCCGGAAGCGCCGACTCCTCCACGCCCATCATTTACGCACGCGGCACGCTTGTGCTCTGGACAAGGAAGGATTCGCCTCGGTCCCCGCCGTCGCTCGACCTCTTGCACAGCCCCGCACTCAAGCGCCTGGCCGTCGCCAACCCCGACCGCGCCCCCTATGGCCGCGCCGCGGTGGCCGCGCTCACCCGCCTCAAGCTCTACGACGCGCTCAAGCCCCGCCTGGTCAACGCCGAAAACATCTCCCAGGCCGCCCAGTTTGTCGATTCCGGCAATGCCGACGCGGGACTCATCTCGCTCACCTCCGCGCTCACCCCGCGCCTCGCCGCCAGCGGCGCCTATTTTGTCATCCCCCGCGACCTCTACCCGCCCATCGACCAGGGCGCCGTGATCGTGAGCAAAACCACGCAGCGCGCCCAGGCTCACAAGTTGCTCGACTACCTGCTGTCCAACCCGATTCAGGCCCAACTTGCCAAAAGCGGCCTCACACCCGTTCACTAGGAACAATGGACTGGCAAGCGCTCGCCCTCACCCTCAAACTGGCCACGGTCACCACCGCCATTCTCCTGGCCGTGGCCGTCCCTCTGGCTGCATGGCTGGTACTGGGCCGCGGCCGCTGGCTCGCAGCCGTCGAGGCCCTCGCCGCCCTGCCGCTGGTATTGCCGCCCACGGTCCTCGGCTTCTTCCTGCTGGTTCTGCTCGGCCCCCGCACCGCCTTTGGCCGCGGCATCACCGCACTGCTCGGCCATCCGCTGGCGTTTTCCTTCTCCGGCCTCGTGATCGGGTCGGTCATCTACAGCCTGCCCTTTGCCGTGCAGCCGCTGGTGGCCGGCTTCGCCTCCGTCGAGCCCGCACTGGTGGACGCGGCCCGTCTGCTCGGCGCCGGCCCAACGCGTCTGGTGCGCACCCTTCTCCTCCCGCTCGCGAGCCGATCCCTCGTCGCCGCCGCCGTCCTAAGCTTTCTCCACACCATGGGCGAGTTCGGCGTGGTGCTCATGCTCGGCGGAGACATTCCCGGCGCAACGCGCACACTCTCCATCGTCCTCTACAACCAGGTGGAAAACTTCGACTACGCCGCCGCCAACCGCACCGCGGCCATCCTGCTCAGCCTGAGCGCCGTTGCCCTCGCCGCCATCTACCTGGGCGGCCGCCCCCGTGGAGGCCGCCGTGCTTGAGCTCGCTCTCGATGCCCGCCGCGGCAACTTCCACTTGCTGGTCGAGTGCCGCTTAGCGTCCGACTGGACCGTGATCTTCGGCCCCTCCGGCGCGGGCAAGTCCACCCTGCTGCGCCTGCTTGCCGGTCTGGACCTCTCTGCCCCTGCCCGTCCGCAGCGGGCGCGCGTGATTCTCGACGGCCGCCCGCTCACTGACTCCGCCAGCGGCATCTGGCTCAAAGCAGGCCGCCGCAAGACCTCGATGGTGGCGCAGCAGTCCGCCCTCTTCCCGCATCTGACCGTCGCCGCCAACGTGGCGTACGGCTTGCCCTGGTTCGACGCGAAAGAGCAACGCGAATCGGTGGAAGAGATGCTGGCCTTTGTCGGTGCGGAGAGCCTTGCTTCGCGCCGTCCGCACGACCTCTCCGGCGGCGAAGCGCAACGCGTAGCTTTGGCACGCGCGCTTGCGCCCCGGCCCCGCCTGCTGCTGCTCGACGAGCCACTATCCGCTCTGGATGGCGCAGCCAGCGACGATTTGCTCCTGCGTTTGCGGCAGTGGGCCCGGGAATACAAGATCCAGACCGTTCTCGCCACGCACGACGCCACAGACGCCCTGGCCACAGCCGCGGAGGTAGCGCTTCTTCACGACGGCCGCCTCGCAGCCCTCGGCCCCGCTGCCGAGGTCTTGGCGGTAGAGCGCAAGCGCCTCCTTGATCGCCTCGGTTAGGCTCGGTGCCGCAATCAGTCAGCTGACGCGCCCTTGCAGTCGCCAGTCTTGTTTCAAAACCCCACCAGCACCGGCTCCATCTCCAGCCGAATCCCGAAACGCGTTTCCACCGCATCGCCGATCTGCCCTGCCAGCGCCAGTATCTCCGCAGCCGTCGCTCCGCCCTCGTCTGCGTCTCCATAATTCACAATCGCCAGCGTATGCCGCCTTGAGATTCCTGCCCTGCCCAGCCGATAACCCCGATAAAATCCAGCCTCCTCGATCAGCCACGCTGCCGACAGCTTCACTTCCAGAGGTCCCGCCGGAAACTGAGGTGGAGCTTGAGTCCAACTCAGGCCTAAACCTCTGTCTGCAATCCGCGGTACCTGCTCCTTTGCAACGACAGGGTTCTTGAAGAAGCTTCCTCCGCTACGGCAATTGGGATCGCCAGGTACGACCAGCATTCCTTTGCTCTGACGAATCTGGCGCACCGCCGCAGCGACCTCGGCAAGACTGGGTTTTTCGATCTCCATGAGCGACCTCGCCAGATCTGGGTAGCGAACCGTCGGCTTGCCTCCCTGCCGTAGCCGGTAGTCCACCCGCGTGACAATATACCGCCCGTGATCCGTTGAATTGAACCGGCTGTGCCGATAGCCAAACCCGCACTCATCGGCCGAAAACTCCACAAATTGCCGCTGCTTCAGGTCGAACACCCGCACCCGCTCGACGACGGTGGCCACCTCCTGCCCATAGCCGCCCACATTCTGCACCGGCGTTCCGCCCACCGTCCCCGGAATTCCCGCCAGACACTCCAGACCGGCGCACTTGTCCCCCACCGTCTGCTGTACACAGTGGTCCCAGTCCTCGCCGGCGGCGGCGCGATAGATCGTCTCGCCCGCCTCACCCTGCGAAACCTCAATCCCGCGCAGCGCCACTCGCAGCACCAGCCCGTCAAAACCGCCATCGGCCACCAGCAGGTTGCTCCCGCCGCCCAGTACAAAGAGAGGCAGGCCGCGCTCCCGCGCCCAGGCCGTCGCTTCCACAACCTCGCCTTCGCTGGTCGCTTCGGCAAACCACCGGGCCGGGCCCCCGATGCCGAAGGTCGTGAACGGCGCAAGCAGCTTGTTTTCTTCCATCAACATCGGTTCAAGCGTACACTACGGTGTTTCACGATAGAATGGGAGCAGGCAACTTCCCGCCCGGAGGCACACATGTACCCAGAATTGATGGTTATTCCCATGCGCGAGGAACTCACTCGCGCCGGAATTAAGGAAGCCCGCACCGCCCAAGAAGTGGACGCGGCCGTTGCCGCGCCCGGCACAACCCTGTTGATCGTCAACTCCATCTGCGGCTGCGCGGCCGGCAAGATGCGTCCCGGCGTGCGCATGGCGCTCACCGGCTCAACCAATCTGCCCGACCAGAAGATCACCGTCTTCGCCGGCCAGGACCGCGAGGCCACCGAACGCGCCCGCGGCTACTTTGAAGGCCAGCCGCCCACCTCCCCCGCCATCGCAATTCTGCGCGACGGCAAGCTGGTCTACCTCATGCAGCGCTTCGTCATCGAGCAGTCCACCGCCCAGCAGATCGCCGGCGAATTGGTCCGCGCATTCGACGAGTTCTGCGCCAAGACCACCGTGTAAAAGCTTTGTCAGACTTTCCGGATGGGGCCTGGATATTGGGCAATCACCGGATCGCCCGTAAGCAAAGTGATCCCTTCGACCATTGCCTGAGCAATCAGGATGCGGTCGAAGGGATCTTTGTGTATGGGGGGCAGGGAGTCGACGGCAACTGCGTGTTGGCCCAGGACGGGTAACTCCTCATAGCCATCGTCCAGCATCGTGCGTCGCAGAATTCTGGGATCAAGCTGAAATCCCTTTTTCCCAAGCCCACGCTTGATAGCAATTTTCCATAGGCTGGCAGTACTGAAGACAAGCGCGCTCTGGCGATCTTCGAGAACGGATCGCGCCCGGACAGAGAGCCGCTTTTGGTCAGCAAGTGCCCACACCACCAAATCGGTATCGAGGAGAATCCTCATTCATCGTCCTCACCGAGCATCAGCTTCTCGACCTCTTTATCCAACTCCCTGTCGATCTCTTCGAAGTTGTCCGGGAGGGTGTACAACCCTTCCAGTAGGCCCAGCCGCCGCTTGGCAGGGGCGTCAGGCGCGCCTAGCCGAATGACCTGCACAAGCCCCTTTCCCCTCTTGGCGATTACAAAAGAATCGCCCTCGACAGCCTCATCGACCAGCCGCGAGAGGTGAGTCTTTGCCTCGTGAATGTTAATGGTCCGCATCCCGCCTCCGACTAAACTAAGTCTACTTAGTTTAGTTTACTTCTCAGATCAACGCAACAGGCAACGTGTGCCAGCAAGCAGAACGGCCTCCCACGCGGGAGGCCGTTCTGCACTGCTGTTCATTCTGCCGAATCCGGAGTTCCCTACTTCGCCCCCGCAGGCAGTTTCTGCACCTTGCTGTGCTTGACCGAGTAGCCAAAGTAGATCACCAGTCCCACCAGCAGCCAGCCGATCATCACCTCCCAGGTAATCCGCGGAAGCCGCGTCATCAGATAGAACGCTGAGACGATACCGAGGATCGGCACCAGAGGGACAAACGGCGTCTTGAACGGCCGATGCAGGTCGGGATGCCGCACGCGCAGTACCCACACCCCGGCGCATACGATTGTGAAGGCCAGCAACGTACCGATATTCACCAGCTTGGCGAGCTGTTCGATGGGCAGGAAGCCGGGCAGGACGGCCACAATGGCGCCCACGGCGATCGTGGAAATCCACGGTGTGCGAAATTTGGGATGAATGGCCGCCGCCCACTTGGGCAACAGTCCATCCTTCGACATGGAAAAGAACACCCGCGACTGGCCCAGCAGCATGACCAGCATCACGGTTCCCAGGCCGAAGACCGCGCCGATATTCACCAGCAGTTCGCCCCAGCCGATGCCTGTCACCTTGATGCCCAGCGCCACCGGTGCGGCAACGTTCAGCTCCTTGTAGTTCTTCAGTCCGGTCAGGATTGTCGAGACGATAATGTAGAGCACCGTGCAGATTGCCAGCGAGCCCAGAATGCCGATCGGCATATCTTTCTGAGGATTCTTTGCCTCCTGGGCCGCAGTCGACACCGCGTCAAACCCGATGTAGGCGAAGAAGACCGAGGCCGCGCCCAGCGCAATGCCGTTCAATCCGAAGTGCCCATGCCCATCCGAAGGTGGAATGAACGGATGCCAGTTATGCATGGCCAGCGAGGGATGCATGATCAGAAAGTAGCCACCCAGGGCGATGAAGATTCCCACAACCGTGAGCTTCACGATCACGATGGCCGTGTTCAGATTTGCCGATTCCTTGATGCCGATCACCAGCACCGTGGTGATCAGCACAATCGCCAAAATAGCCACCAGGTTAAACAGCCCGGTAGCGTGCTGCAACCCCGCGCCTGATACGTCCATCGGCAGCGAAGTCATCGGCATCCAGGTGTTTTGATAAAACACCAGATCCGTTCCCGGCGTAGCCGTCAGTTGCGGCGGAATGTGGAGACCCATCTGCGCCAGCAGGCTGTTGAAATAGCCTGACCAGCCCGACGCCACCGTGGCCGCGCCAAATCCGTACTCCAGGCCGAGGTCCCAGCCGATGATCCAGGCCACAAGTTCGCCCAGCGTCGCGTACCCGTAGGTGTAAGCGGAACCCGCGATGGGAATGATCGATGCAAACTCGGCGTAGCAGAGGCCTGCAAACGCACAGGTGATGCCGGCCAGCACAAAGCTCAACGACACAGCCGGACCCGCCGCCGTGGCAGCAGCCGTCCCGGTTAACACAAAGATGCCCGCGCCGATGATTGCTCCAATCCCCAGCGTGATCAGATTCAGTGCCCCCAACGAGCGCTTAAGCGTGTGCTCGCCCGTTTCACTGGCCTCTTGGTTCAGCAACGACATGGGTTTGACGCGAAGCAGACTGGGCATAATCGAGGGACTTCCTCCTCAGCAGTTGATTGCAGTTTCAGTTGGACTCATCGTGTGTTTGACCTGCCGAATGTCGCGACCAGAAAAGAAAAACGGGAATGCCGAGCAGAACCAGAACCAGGCCCGGCCATGTGTACTGAGGCTTGTACCGCAATAATACGATACAGATCCAGCCGGCCAGCACGATATAGAGCGCGGGCAGGAACGGATACCCAAGCGCCTTGTAGGGCCGCGCTGCGTCCGGCCGCTTGATCCGCAGCACAAACAGCCCGGCAATGGTGAGGATGTAAAACAAGAGCACCGCGAAGATGATGTAGTCCAGCAGTTGGCTGTAAGAGCCGGAGATGCACAGGAACGTGGCCCACACCGCCTGCACCAGTAGCCCCGCCACCGGCGTTTTGAACTGCGGATGCAGCTTGCCCACAGACTTGAAAAACAGCCCGTCCCGGCTCATCGCGTAGTAAACGCGCGCCCCGGCCAGCGTCAGCCCGTTGGCGCACCCGAAGGTCGAAATCAGAATCGCCCCGGCCATCAGCCACGCCCCGGCAGAGTGAAAAATCTGCTCCAGCGCTGCCGTCCCCACGCGATCCTCGGCCGCATACTGCACGCCCCGCGCCAGCACCGTCGCCCCGTTCGGATCGCCATGCAGCGGCAGCACCAGGATGTACCCCAGCGAAGCCAGAAAATACACCGTCAGCACAAACCCGGTCCCCAGCACCAGCGACAGCGGAATGTTCCGCTTGGGGTTCTTGATCTCGCCGGCAGTAAAGGTGACGTTGTTCCACGAGTCGGCCGAAAACAGCGACCCCACCTGCACCACGGCCAGGATCACCACCAGGTTCACCAGCACAATCGGTCCGCCAATCCCCACCTGCACCGGATGCAGCGAGCTCCACCCGGCATTGCGCCAGAACTCGCTCAGCCCCCCGCCCGAAGATGCCCCGAAGTTCGCCGCCCAGGCCGTCTGATTGCGCCCCACCGTGAAGGCCAGCACCACCAGGCCGGCAAGCGACAGCGCCTTGGCCGAGGTGAAGACATTCTGTATCAGCGAGCCCAGCCGCACTCCGAAGATATTGACGATGGCCAGGAAGAAGACCACTAAGATCCCCGTCAGGTTGGCCGTGTTGACGCCGATGTCCATGTTGCCCAGCACCATCGGCCCCGCCTTGAGCGGCGGAACATGGGCAATGTGCAGCAACCAGTGCGTGGTTGAAATCGTCGGAAAGAACACTCCCAGAAATTTGCCAAAGGCCACGCAAACCGCGGCGATGGTCCCCGTCTGGATCACCAGAAACAGCGTCCAGCCGTAGAGAAACCCCCACAGCGGCCCCAGAGACTCGCGCAGGTATACATATTGCCCACCGGCCCGCGGCATCATCGCCGCCAACTCGCCGTAGCTGAGCGCGCCGATCATGGTCAGTACGGCGGTAACGATCCATGCGCCCAGGTAGAGTGCCGGAGAGTCGGTGCCGCGCGCAATGTCCGCCTCCACAATAAAGATGCCCGAGCCGATCATCGACCCGACCACAAGAGCTGTCGCGGAGAAAAGGCCAAGGCTCTGAACCAGCCCTGTCGCATCGGACGACGTTTTGGCCCGAAGATTGGAGTCTTGCATTGGAATCGTCACGTAATGAAAGTTCTAACGGATTTTAGCGCCGCTGTCTCCAGTTTTGTTTTCGAGCGCAAATTCCTTTCGGTTTGACCGCTCCTGCGCCATCCCTCAAAAACCCTGCGCCCGCCGCGTTTCGCCGGGTACGGGCTTCAGCCCGTACTTTGGAGCCGCGGATCAACACGGGCTTTAGCCCCTGAGAGAATGCGGAGCCGAGACGCGGCCGCGGCTTGCGGCTCCGTCAGAAACCCTGCCTGCTTGCGGCGGCAGGATCAGCTTGCGCCCGCTCTGCGCACTCCCGCAAATCCCTTCAAGCGCATCCAAACGCGCTAGATCCGCATCCCACGCCAACAGGAATCGCGCCGGCCGGCCAATGAACGCGAAGAACCG
>VFSW01009149.1_pt1 | contig 14158 bp, 6 predicted proteins | sample 5358111 | NCBI WGS metagenome assembly VFSW01 (sample SAMN11554181, study PRJNA540505) | mine drainage metagenome | isolation source: sediment from site ElyBrook_90M | place: USA: Ely Copper Mine, Vershire, VT | collected 2017
CTGGATGGCAGATGGGCACGCTGAATTACAAGCATCTTCACTATTTCTGGGCGGTGGCCAAAGCCGGCGGCGTGACTCGTGCCAGCGAGCGGCTGCACCTGACGCCGCAAACCATCAGCGGCCAGCTGAGCCTGTTCGAGGCAACGCTGGGCGAAGCCCTGTTCAAACGGAGCGGGCGGCAGTTCGAGCTGACCGAGGCGGGCCGGATGGTGCTGAGTTATGCCGACGAAATATTTTCTCTCGGCCAGGAACTGGAAGAGACATTGCATCACCGCCCCACTGACCGACCGCTGCAACTCAGGGTGGGCGTCACCGACGCGGTGCCCAAGGCGGTGGCTTACCAGCTGCTGGAGCCGGCGATGCAGGTCGAGCAACCGCCGCGCATCATTTGCCGGGAAGGGAAAGTGGCCGACCTGCTGGCGGAATTGGCGGTGCACCGGCTCGACATCGTGATCGCCGACAGTCCGATGCCGCGCACGGTAGACGTGCGCGGCTTCAGCCACCTGCTCGGAGAATGCGGCCTCACCTTTTTTGCCACGGCTGAACTGGCGCGGCAGCACCCAAGAGCGTTCCCGCAATGCCTGGACGGCGCGCCCATGCTCCTGCCGGGCGTGGATGTCGCGGTGCGATCCAGGCTGACGCGCTGGTTCAGCGACCACCGGATTCGTCCGCGCATCACCGGCGAATTCGACGATAGCGCCTTGATGACCGCTTTCGGCCAAGCTGGGGCAGGCATTTTCGCCGCCCCTACCGCGATTGCGGAACAGGTGATACGGCAGCATGAAGTCGTCAGCATCGGCACGACCGAAGAAGTGATCGAGCAGTTCTACGCCATCTCGGTGGAGCGCAAGCTCACCCACCCGGCAGTGGTCGCCATCAGCCGTGCTGCGCGACAGGAGCTGTTCATCAAACGGCAGCCGGGGGAGAAAGCTTCAGGCTAGCGACGCGCTTTCATGGCTGCACGGGGAATCATTCCCGTTCCTTGGGCATCCAGCTGATCACCTGCACCGCAGTCTCGGGTTGCAGTGTGACATGTTCAATGCTGAAGCGATCATGCAGCAGCTTGCGGCTCTCCGCCAGTATGCCTTCCCAGCGCGCCAGATCCGCGACGTTCAAGTGCGCGGTCAGCATGATGTCTTCCGAAGCGACGCTCCACACATGCAGGTCGTGAACAGAAACCACGCCGGGAACGCAGGCCATCTCTTGTCCGATTTCTTCCAGCGACAAATGCAGCGGTACGCCTTCCATGATCCCGTGCAGCGCCTGGCGCAGCAGGCGCAGGCTGGAAACCAGGATCAGCGCGCCGATGACCAGCGACAGCAGCGGGTCGATGGGTGTCCAGCCGGTGAAGACGATCACCACCCCGGCGATCAGCGCCGCCACCGAGCCCAGCAGATCGCCAATGACATGCAGCAGCGCGGCGCGGGTGTTGAGGTTCTGCTCTCCCCGGAAGAGCAGCCACGCCACCCCAATATTGATCAGCAACCCCAGCGCGGCAGTGAGTGAAACCGCTCCGCCCTGCACCGCCTGGGGAGTTTGCCAGCGCTGCACGGCGGAAACGGAAATCCACATCACCAGCACCAGCAAGCCCAGGCTGTTGATCAGGGCGGCAATGAACTCCGCCCGACCCAGGCCGTAACTGTGGCGCGGCGAGACAGGCCGCCGGCTGACCCAGCTTGCGGCGGCGGCAATCACCAGCGCCCCGGCATCGTTGACCATGTGCCCGGCATCGGCCGCCAGCGCCAGCGAACCCGCCCACCAGCCGACGCCCGCCTCCACGCCGGCAAAAGCCAGGGTCAGCGCCACGGCAAACCCCATTAACCGGCCTGCGGTTTCGCCGTGATCGTGATGGTGACCGTGTGCCGCACTCATGCGGTTTTCTCTCTGGTCATCCGTGCCGCAATCCAGGTGACGGCCACGGCCATCCCAAGCAAACCGAATGCCACCACCAGATTATTCAGCCGGTCCGGCGCGACCAGCAGCAGCGCGCCCAGTTCCAGCATCATGGCGCCGGAAAGCAGCTTGAGCAGCCTGCCATCCCGTTCAGTCAGCTTGCGCGCGCCCATGGTGCGCACGAAAGCCAGCACGATGAGCACCAGCGGCACCACGTAGATCAGGTTGTACAGGGCCAGATAGAGATAATACCCGGCAGGCGACAACTCGCTCAGGGTGAGCAGCCGGGTGTAGACCAGCGGAAAGCCCGCGGTGCACAGCAGCTCGTAGAAGTTGGCGGCGATCGCCAGAAACGCTGTCGCGGCGACCATCGCCGGCAGATTTTCAGCGCCGACGATGGCGCGGGCGCGGCGGTAGATATCCGGCTTGCGCGATTCAGGGATCGACAAGGTCAACCCCTGCCCGAAGGCAAAGAAATCCTTGACGTTCAAGACGCCGACAAACACCGCCAGCGCCCCAGCGGTCAGGGTCACCCAGACCAGGTTGCCGAGCACCTGGAACAGGCTGAGCCAGGCCGCCATGAAGGCGAAATACATCAGTCCGGAGAACAGCACGAAAATGCCGCCGATGACGAGCATGCGCTTGCGGTTTTGCTGGTGCGCGATCAGGGAAAGCAGGAACAGCAGCACGAAAAAGGCGCAGGGGTTGAAGGCGTCCAGGCCGGCGATGGCAATGGTCAGCAGGGGCAGGGAGAATTTTTGCGGGTCCACCTCGCCCAGGACGGGCACGGTGAGCTTCCCGGCTGAAAGGTTGGCAACCACGCTGCCCGCCAGAGCACGGGCATGGCAATCATCCAGGCGCCACGCGATCTCCGCGCCCGTGGTATCGACATTGTCCCAACCCACATGCATTTCGCCGCAGAACAGCAGAGCCGGCACGGATGCCGCATTCTGCCCGAGCTGCGCCGCCATCGCTTGATACCGGCGGACATTCTCGGGATGACCCGTCAGTTCCAGAGAATGCAGCGCCACCCAGGGGCGAGTGGCAGGGATAGCCTCGACAAATGGCCGTGCCGCCTGGCAATGGGGGCAGGTGCTGGTCCAGTAAAAATACAGTTGCAGCTGAGGCTGGCCGTCCGGACCGGGCTGGACCCAGAGATCATCGGACTGCGCCGCAACTGGCACCACCCAGAAAAGGGCCAGAGCGAACAGCGCCAGCAGGCGCGGCCAGGCCAGGGGCGCTTTTGAACCGGCGAGGGCGAGGGATGTTTTCATTTAGGGCATCCGTAGTACATAGTTGATTTTGGATTTTGGCTGAAAATTCACTCAATTAGGAGTCAACTGGCTTTGAGACATCCAGAACAAACACGTCAATCAATTTTTGCTCTTGCGGAGTCAATGTTTCAGCCAACCTTGCTTTCAACTCGGTGACGGTTTTCGGTTTTTTACCAGTGGTCGGTGCAGTCACAGGCTTGTTCTTGTCTCCAAACCAAAGCACCAGAAATATGCCGCGCCCCTGGGTTTCCGGGTCTAGCGTGTAGAGCGGGATCAGCTGCCCATGTATGGCACGCCATAAATCCGGGCTGTGATCGAGTTTGATTTCGATGGGCAGATGAAACGCGCTGCCATTCGAGTGGCATGACAAGACCATATCCGCCCGCTTGTCGTTGGCCTCATGCGTTTCCGGTTGCACATCAATATCAAGCGGTGAAAGCAGCGCCCGCAGTCTTTCGACCAAGTAATCACGGCAGCTATTTTCAGGATTCGAACTAACCGGTCTGTTGTGACCATCCACTTTCCAGAATCGCTTGTAACTGTCCGTGTTGCTGGCGCGCATTTCGCCTGACAGCTTGTTTAAGTGATCCATGGCGAGCGCGGCCAAATCGGCCACATTGGCGGGCTTGAGGTTGTTCAGAGTTTGCGCCACTCCAGCCACGCTCGGGTGGCGGAACAGGGCCTCTCTACGGCTGATTTGCTGGGTTTGCCGGGCGGTGCGCAAAGCCTCATGCCAAACGCCTAACTGCGGCAGCGAGAGCAAATATTCAATGACCTGCGCGCTTTCGGCATCAGGATTTTCACTCAGCCATTTAAGCAGTGAATTGACATAATCCCCCTCGTTCATGGCTGGCGTAACTCTTGAATCTGTGCGCTCGGGCCGGTGTGGCGTACAGCGCGGCGCCAGCAATTCAATAATTAAACCCAGTGTGGGGGGCGGTAAAGTAATGCTGGGCTTCCGGGATTGAAAGCCGCCATATAAAAATGCCGAGAGGTGGTTAATCCGCGTGACATTGCCGCTCACATATTTCCTTACCGCGGCCGCATACAGCGCCGGAACCACGACCAATCCAGCAGCAAGCCAATACACACGCTGGGCGACGTCCAGACTCTTGAAAACTAATTTTTCTGAAATCAGAGCGAGTAGCCTGGCTCTGTCGCCGTATTCTATCGCCGCTTTAAGCATGTGCTCCAGAGTCGAAGCCTGTTGTTTGTTCGCCCGGACAGGATAGATTTCCAACAAAGGGATTGCGGCAAGTTTGGCGATTTCATGATATTCGGGGTCACGCGCCAATTGATAAACCCCATGAATATGTTGCGCCTTCGCTGCCAGCATTGCCCTGACGTATTCGATGAAGACCTTGGCTGCGAGTGCAGGTCTGGAAAAGCTCAACGGCTTCACCCAGGCAGGTTCGTTGCCAGCACCATAGGTGTACCAAAAGGCCAGGGCTTTAGCTGCGAGGTCGTCGCTCAAGGTGTCGATCAGGGCGGGATTTTCCTGGTAAAGCTCGCCCATGCAGGTGAGAAAAGGCAAGCGAATAAAATGTTCGCGGCGCTCTGCGGCCAAGGCGTAAATTTCTGTGGTTTGCGGCAAATCGGATCGGTCGAGTATTTTGCGTAGGCCGTTTTTTGCCGCATCAATCAGGGTTTCATCGTGGTCAAGAAAGTCCGCCAGCCGCTCGCGCCCGGTTTTTCCGTTAACATTGGCGTAGTGGTCAAAGTAAGCTGCTGCCAAATGATGCAACACTTGCGGATAAGCGCTACCGTCCTGAATGGCTGGCAGGTGTTCCCTGACATAGGCCAGGCGCGCAGTCTTTTCCTCTTCGCGCTGAATCGCCCATTTTTTTTCTGATTGCACATGCTCTCGTTGCCACTCTTGAAGCTCGCAAACAATCGATGCCTGATATATGCCTCTAAATTCCGGGTGTTGCTTGACCCAATTCTCAAAAAATTCCAGCGAGAGACCCTTGCGCCCCCGCCCATTTATCAGCAACCACCATGCTTCGCTGAAAAAGGCCTCCTTCATCTGGGCGTCAACAGCTAGCGCGCGATCAAGCCACCAAAGTCCTAAATTATCTGGGGGGGTAGCACTGTAAAGCCGTGCGAGTACCTTATGAATTTCAAAGCGTATATTTTCGGGATCGACTATTCGGGTTATTCCCACGCTGGTTAGTGCCAGATAACGGTCTGGGTGGCTCTCAAGCCATGCTCGAATTTGCTCGTGATGCTCACTTTCTAAATGCGGGTGTTGGTATTCATCCAAACCGAGAGTAAGCCAGTCGTATAAACTGTCATCTGAAATTGTCTCGCCGAAAATTGGCAACGCTCGCACCAGCAATTCACCCGCCAGGGTGAACTCTCCGGAAACTTGTGGTTGAAGATGGGCGTTGATACCACGTTTTACTATTTCGTCCAGGAGAATTGGCACTTCCTGATCCTGAACCTTCTCCTTAATCAGAGTAATAAATGATCTCTCCCAGAAGCTGGTAGAAATTCGAGTACTATGAATGTCTTGTTTGGCAGGCTTGAAATAGTCAAATATCTCTACTGCACTAATAATTTCCGGGAACAACTCGGTCATAAGGAAGCTTAAATATCGACCCTGAACATCCTCAATCTTGTTCGTGCGAAAACCCTCAGCGAGCGCCAATAAGCTAGAAACGTCATCAGGAAACTGATGCGTAAATGCTAGTAGTGCCCCATCCCGAATGCCTTCCCAATAAGTCTTATCGCGAACAATGGAAATCAATGCACTCTTTAATTCTGGAATACGCTCGGAAGAACGATATAAGCCATCCAGTATGCAATCCAATATCTGCTGATCGTGCTTTTCGCGGGAAGGGCTATTCAGCAAATCCAATAATTGGCTTGCCATGTCTTTGGTGGTGAGCGCCGCAAATGGGTAGCTTGCCCAGTAATCGTAGCGTAGATCACCATTTTTCTCGGCTTCATGCCGCAACGCCGACAAGAGCTGCTGCTTGGTTTGCGTCGAGAATAGCTGTACGTCGCCGTAGAGCACCATGCCTAAAGGGTCTATCCCGATTAAATGATTTCGTGCATCTGACGAATGCGCGCCTAACCAGCTCATGAGACCGCGCAATGCGGCCACCACGCCGCCATCGAAGCCAGTCATCAGCGCCAGAACGCGGTTGAGCGGCAGGCCCTCATTGATTCTTTTGGCGAGGAATCGTGCGCCCAGAAATTCGGCGACACTACGGTGTACAGGTGTGTATAGCTTCCCACCCGTACATTTAAACAACCGGGATTTGAGCGCTTGTGTACAGGGCAGCTTGTCGGGGATTTTTATTGCGCTCAGGCTAATCTGCCCTTCGCTTGCGTCATCACTTTCATTAAACGCAGAGGCATTGGCCAATAGCTGGGTGGCATACAGAAAGCCGGCGGCATCGAGCAATTGCTCGGTTGTGGTTGATTGTTTCTTGCGGCTCGCCTTGTGTTCATCGCTATGCTCTACCGCCATTTTCTGGCAGGCGAGTTCATAGGTTTCAAGCTTGGTCTTAGGCCATTTATTCCCTTGTACTGCTGCAATCAGCATATCCAGTGTTTGTGGGTTGTGCAGCAAGCCCTCCAGGCTGAACTGCCTGGCCTTCTGCTCGAAACCATCAGCGTCAGCGACGCGCTCGTCTTTTTCGAGGATTAGCTTGATGTCATCATCAGTCAGCGCATTCAGGTGCAGGACTATGACTTTGCCGTTTGGGGAGCAAGCATTGAGCGCAGTTTGATCGTTGCCTCCCAGCCAATCGGCCTCGCGACAAGAGAGACGAAAGCGTGGTCGCCCAAGTTGATCGAGCTTGCCGCGAATCGCATCAAGCGGCGTGCGTGCATCCTCTTTTCCCGCCCGCGTTTCATCCAGGCCATCAATAAACAGCGTCTTTCCTTGCCATTCCTCAACTCGATTAAAAGTAAGGAAGTCTCGGGCACTGAGATAAAACCCGCCGCTATCCGTGGCCTCTTTCCTGAACAGAGTTGTTTTCCCAGCACCCGGATCGCCGAGCAGAACATAGGCATCCGATTCCCGAAATAAGTCAATCTCATGACTTTCCGAGCTGGCGCCATCAGGATAGATCGTGCATGTGCGCGGGACTTGGTAAAGCATGATGTTTAGCCCAGCCAATGTTCTGCTGGGTAAGACAGGAATTCTGCGAGTGGAATACCGCCTGCACCGACCAGAATAGTTTTGGCGGAAGGGTTGCGTTGAGCAAATATTTCCAGCCCTCTCGCACGAATCGGGTTGGCGGAGCTTTTGACCTCGATTGCCGTTAGCTTCCGGCCTCTGGTGAGAACAAAATCAACTTCATCTGATTTATCGCGCCAATAGTAAACTTGGGTGTCGTTGTCACAAGTATTCAGCAGATGCGCACCGACGCTGCTTTCCACCAACCGGCCCCAATAGCTGCGGTCGGCCTGAGCTTCGGCAAAGGTGTAATCCTGAATTGCAGATATGAGCGCGGTGTTGAATACGATGAGCTTGGGCACGGAGTTACGTTTGCGCACTTCATGGACTGCATATTTATGCAGTCCCGCCAATAATTTTGCCTGCGTCAGTAATTGCAAGTAATCGGCAAGCGTTACTGTGTGCTTGGCTTCGTTTAACTCCGCTATCATTTTTGTAAGCGACAATTCCTGTCCGGAATAATGGCAACCTAGTTCAAATAGCTGCTTGAGTAGCGCAGGGTTTTTAATGCGCACCATTTGCAGAATATCTTTTTCGATATTCGGCTGAATCAGGCTTTCTTTCACGTATCTGCGCCAGCGCGATTCGTCGTGTATGAGCGTAGCGCTGCCCGGATAACCACCAAAATAAATGTATTCCTCAAGGCTAAAATCGAAAGCTTGCTGCATTTCGGCAAAGCCCCAATGGGTGACCGGGATGAGTTCATAACGCCCCGCCAAACTTTCAGATAACCCTTTTTGTATCAGCAACGGAGCAGAGCCCAGCAATATGACATGCATGTTGAGGCCATGGGCGCGATCGGCATCCCACAAGCCTTTAACGATTTCAGACCATTGCTCTATTTTCTGGATTTCGTCTATGGCAAATAGATAGGGTTCAATTTGTGCGGCACCATTCCGCAAACGATTTTCTGCCCACTTGCTAGCCCGATTACGTGCCTCCTGCCAATAAAAAAGTAACCAGTCAGCATCCCTTTTTTGCGGAGGAGAAACGGTATTACTCGTTTTTCCGAATGGTAGAATCGACTCTTCAGCCTCTTCATCGACTGAGATGTAAAAACCTTGGGGCGAATCAGGCGGGATCAGGTCTCTGACAATCGTGGTTTTCCCCACTTGCCGAGGCCCCGCCAGGATATTGATGAACCGGACAGGTTCAGAGAGCCTTTGCTTGAGTTTTGCCTCTTCATGTCTTGTGTATTTCATGGTCCGTAACGTTACTGAGTAAATTTACTCAGTAACGTTACAGGTTATTTTTACATTTGTCTATCTTTCCACTGACATGGGGGTTGGGGCCGACAGCCATATCCGACGAGCACGTAGACCCTCAATAGGCAAAGCGGCTCCTCATTTCCTCCAGGTTCAATGCCTGCAGAATCTGCTCCAGTCTGCCCTGCGCATTTTTTCTCGGCGCGTCCTTGAAGCTGGCGACAATCAGCTCGTTTTTCATGGAATGCTCCCAGCGGCCCAGCTCGGTCACCGTCACCTGGTAGCCGTGGGATTCAAGCAGCAGGCAGCGCAGGACATTGGTGACGAGGCTGCCGAATTCCCGGGTGTGGATAGGGTGGCGCCAGATCTCGGACAGGGGCGTTTTCGAGAACGAGTCGTTTTTGTTCTTGCGCAGCACTGCGGCCAGTTCCGCCTGACAGCAGGGAACCAGCACGATGAATTGGGCCTGCTTCTGCATGGCGAACCGGATCGCGTCGTCCGTCGCCGTATCGCAGGCGTGCAGCGCCGTCACCACGTCGATTTTTTCCGGCAGCTCGGCGCATAGCGTCGAAGCTTCCACCGACAGGTTGAGGAAGGTCATGCGCCCGAAACCCAGCCGCTCTGCCAGCGCGCGGGATTTCGTGACCAGCTCCTCGCGGGTTTCGATGCCGTAGATGTGCCCGGCACCCAGTTCCTTGAAGAACAGGTCATAAAGGATGAAGCCCAGATAGGACTTGCCCGCGCCGTGGTCGGCCAGGGTCAGGTTTTCATTCAAGGCCAGCACTTCCTTCAGCAGCGGCTCGATGAAGTGAAACAGATGATAAACCTGTTTCAGCTTGCGCCGGCTGTCCTGATTGAGCTTTCCATCCCGCGTTAAAATATGCAGCTCTTTGAGCAGCTCGATGGATTGACCGGGCTTGATTTCGGGGATGAGATTCACGATGGCTTCCTGATGTGGATAAGGCCATTTTAACGTTTTCAGCGCCTTGCGTCTGTTGGACGGCAAAAGTTCTCAAACCCCGGCACACCTCTATGCGTGCTTCGCGATTATCTCCCCAATGGCACGAAAAGGTTCACGCGCGTATCATGGTCGGGTCAATCGGCACTTAATCACTCACTCATGAATCCACTATTTCGAATCAAGCTTGCGCTTCTGGCCGTCATGTTCTGCAACTGCGCTTCAGCCAGCGCGGATGAGTCAGCTCAGCCCGCTACGGGCGCATCCCCGTCTGTCGTTGTAAAGGTGGAGAAGGCCGTAGAACGTGGCGCGAAGGCCGCCGTTCGCGGTGTAGAAAAGGGCGTGGCAGCAGGCGCACATGGGGTCGAGCGTGGCGCTCACGCTGCTGCCAAAGGTGTTGATCGCGGCGCGAAAGCTGCCGCGAGAGGCATCGAACACGGCGCAACAGCAACGGCCCACGCTGCCAAGACTGTCGCAAGAAAAGTGAGCCCTTCGCCCGCGTCTTCCTCGGCGACAAGTCAATGAGCCGAGAGCAAACGGTCGGCGCCTAACCCCTCGCCAAATGTCCCTTCCACCCGATTCCGGGGATTGCACCGCGTAACGCCCCTGCGTCATCGAGGGTCAGGCTGCCGAGCTCGCATCCACGAAGATCGGCATTGAGGAACGAAGCGGTTCGCAGCGAGGCCTCCCGCAAGCCCACGCATAATCGTCCCGGCGGCGCCGGCAATGGATGCGTTCACGGACGCAATCGCCAGCGCAACCATCAGCTTCAACCCGCTTTCGATTTCTTCCTGTCAGTCACCCAGACATAGAACATGGGCAGGTAGAACAGGCTCATGAAGGTGCCCACCAGCAGCCCGCCGATGGCGGCGTCCGCCAGGGGGGACAGCCGCTCCAGCCCGATGGCGTGTTCGATGGCGATGGGCAACATGCCGGCGATGGTGGCGAGCGCGGTCATCAGGATCGGGCGGTAGCGCAGTTTCACCGAGCCTTCCGCCGCCTCCAGGGCGCTCTGCCCTTCCTTGCGCCGCTCCTGGATGAAGTCCACCAGCAGGATGGAGTTCTTGATGATGATGGAGAACAGCAGCACGATGCCGAGTATCGCCGGCAGGGCCAGCGCCTTGCCGAAAGCGAGCAGGCCCCACATCGCGCCGATGATGGACAGCGGCAGGATGAGCACGGACAGCAGCCCCAGTCCCACGCTACGGTAGGATGGCACTAACACGCCGAAGAGCAGCAGCACGCCCAGCCCGAGGCCGGCGATCATGCGCTTGCCGGATTCCTTGGAGGAGGCGAAATCGCCCTCGTCGCTAAAGCTCACATCGCGCGGGACGACCTTGGCCACGGCGGCCACGGCCTCGTCGGAAAGCAGGCTGATGGGCTTGGTGTTGCGGTAGGCGAACACGTCCAGGGCGTAATGGATGCCGTCGGTGGTGAGAATGGCGGTGGCGGGTTGGCGCTCGATACGGGCGATCTGGCCCAGTGACACTGCCTCGCCGCCGGGCAGCTGGATCGGCAACAGCATCAGCGCCTGCGGATTGGCGCGGTAGGTGTCGCTGAAATAGGTGCGCACCGGCAGGCTGCCGACCGAGGGCAATTTGCTCAAACTGGCCACCGGCAGTCCTTTCAGGGGCAACTGGCCGACCACCTGATCGGGCGTTGCGCCGAGTGCGCGGAGCTTTTCCTCGTCAAGCACCAGCACGGCTTCCTCGCTGTTTCTGTCCCAGCTGGTGGACACCGTGGTGACGCCCGGCACCGTCCTCAGCGCCGCCACGACATCATTGGCGGTTTTTGCCAGTACATGCCAGTCATCGCTGCCGAGGCGGATATCGACAGGCGCCTTGATGGTGGACAGGGCGGTGGCGCCGGAGTCGAACACGTCGGCGCTGACGATGCCCGGCACGTCTGCCAGCCGTTTGCGCAAATCGGCCTCGATACCCCAACTGCTTTGGGTGCGATGCAGGCGATCGACATAGGTGATGATATAGGTCGCCTCGCCCGGCGGCTGGCCGGAGCCCAGGGACAGGATGCCGGCTTCCGAACCGAAGGCGGCGCTGATGCGCTCGATGCGCTTGTCCTGTGCCAGCGTGCGCTCGAAATCCTTGAGCCGCTCCTCGGCCAGCGCCACCGGCACGTTGCCGCCAAATTTGACATGCACCTTGACGATGCCGGTGTCCATCGGCGGCATGGCATCGCGGCCGATCAGCGGCATGACGATGCGCACGCTGACCGCCAGCAGGATGATCGCGGGCAGCACCAGCAGAATCCGCCGCAGCCGGCTTCCCGCCATGGCATGGCGCAACATGCCGGCATAAATCCCCGCGCCGGGCGCCAGGGTGCGCTGGTAGAAGCGTTCGAGAGCCTGTTCCCAGCGGTTCTTGGGCGGCAGGCCATTGCGGTACCAGTAGGCGGAAAATTTGGGGATGAAGGTGACGGACAGGAAATAAGACACCAGCACCGCGATCAATACGGGACGGACCAGGTGGGAGAAAATCGCCTCTGGGAAGCCGCCCACATACATCAGCGGGCCGATCACCACCAGCGTGGCGACGGTGCCGACCAGGATGGGCGAGAGCACTTCCTCGGTACCGTGGCGGATGGCGGTTTCCACGTCTTCCTTGAGTTCTTCCAGATGACGCTCGATGTTCTCCAGTACCACCACGGCGTCATCCACCAGCATTCCCAGTGCCAGGATGATGCCGGTCATGACGGGAATGTTCAGTTCCTTGCCCATCAGCCAGAGTATCGCCAGAGTAAGCAGAAAAACCAGTGGGATGCTGATGAGGGAAGTCACCACCGCGCGCCAGTTGGAGAGAAAAAACAGCATCACCAGGGCGACGAAGATGACGGCGTCGCGCAGCGCGTCGATCATGTTGGCGTTGGAGGTCGCGATCAATTCCTCCTGTGTGTCTGCGACGTCAAACTGGACATTCGGATAGCGCGCCTTGAGACCGGGCAGGATGCGGTTGGCGTCGTCGATGGCGCCCTGCACGCTTTGTCCGGGCGCACGCTGGATGGCGATGGCGACGGCGGGCTTGCCGTTGCCGTGGTAGGCGGCGAAGCGCTCGGCCTGGGTCAGTTCCACCCGCGCCACATCGGAGAGCGTCAGGCCATTGGCGAGCGGCAGGCGGCGCAGGGCCTCGGCGCTGACGCGCTCGCCGTAGACCGTGAGAGTGGCCAGCGTCGCCTTGCCCTGGGTGACGCCTACAGGATAGTCTCGCCCCAGCCTGGCCATGAGGTCCTGGAGCTGGGCCTGGCTGATGCGGTAGCGCGCCAGTTGCAGCGGGTCGAACTCCACCCGCAGTGCGGGCTCGTAACCGCCGAAAACTTCCACGTTGGCGATATGCGGCTGGGTCAAAAAGGCCGTGCGCAGGTCGTTTTCCGCAATCAGCCGGATCTGGGCCAGGCTCGCCTGGCTGCCGGGTTTGGGGGACAGCGCCAGGGTCAGCACCGGATTGGTGAAGGCGCCCACGGCATACACGGCGGAAGCGGGCGACTCCGGCGGCAGCTTGCCGCGCACGCGGGAAAGGGCATTGTTGACATCCAGCACCGCCGCATCCAGTCCCTTGGTGTACTCGAACTCGGCGCGCCCGATGGACACTTCGTTCTTGTTGGTGCTTTGCACGTCGCGGATGCCGGACAGGGCATACAGCTCCTGCTCGATCGGACGCGACACCTTCTGCGCCACAGTCTGGGCGGCTGCGCCCGGCAACTGGGTAATGACCGTCACCTGGGGCCGCTCGACGTCGGGGTACATGTTGCGCGGCAGATTGACATAGCCGACCACCCCCAGGAGGGAGCCGATCACCAGAATCATCGCCAGCAGCAAAGGCCGGTCGTAGAAGAAACGGAACAGCATGACTTAGTCGCCTTTCGTGATCTTGAACGGCGTGCCGAGGATCAGCCGGGTGAGCACGTCAGGCCCGCCGCAAGCGATGGTTGCTCCGTTCAGGCGGGCATCCTTGCTCGCCGCGCCTTCGCTGCCCGATGCCGCCAATTCCACGGTGAGCGGTTTCGCCGGGCCGCTTTGCCCAAGCTGGAAGACCGTCGCGCTATGACCATCATTGTTGAGCAGGCAGGTGTCCGGCAGGAACACCCCCTCCCCGGCAAAAGTCACCAGCTTGACCGGCACGCGGGCGCCCGGCGTCAGGCCTTCGGCGCGCGCTTCGTAACGGCGCATCCCCTGTGCGCCCGCTTCGGGCCACGGCTTGAGGGGCAGATCGCGGCCCTGCCAGCGCAGGGCGACCGGGCGGGCGGTGTCCGGCAGATTCACCAGCAAGCGCGACTCGCCCAAGACCACCAGACGCAGCAAGGGCTTGCCGGGGGTGGCGAGGTCGCCCGGCTGCACCGGCCGCGCCGCCACCATGCCGTCGAAAGGCGCGCGGATGACGGCGTAGGCGAGATTCTCGCGCGCCGACCGGACGGCGGCTTCCGCCGCGCGCAGGCTGGCCTGGTAGCCATCGACGGCAGCCTGGGTGCCGGACAGCCTCGCTTCTGCAGCCGCTTGGTTGCTTTGCTCCGACTGCAACTGCTCCAGGGAAACACCCTTGATTTTGTACAGGGCATCGGCGCGGGCGGTACGGTCGTGTGGGGCTTGGGCGGCGATCCTGGCGGCCGCCAGATCGGCGTTCAGGCG
>VFSW01009150.1_pt1 | contig 14157 bp, 17 predicted proteins | sample 5358111 | NCBI WGS metagenome assembly VFSW01 (sample SAMN11554181, study PRJNA540505) | mine drainage metagenome | isolation source: sediment from site ElyBrook_90M | place: USA: Ely Copper Mine, Vershire, VT | collected 2017
GCAGTTACAAATTCTACCCGGTCATTTCGATAGGCGTCGGCTATACGTTCTGATCGTTCGATGCGGGCGTTGTGATCACCAACAGATGCACATTGGCCGGCGTTTCTGCCTGCCGTCCAGTGCCTGCCTTCTACCGCCCGGCCCTGAACATTTCTGCTAATCAAGCGCGTGCCGAATGTCGCGTCCGGCGGATTCCACGCCGGCTTGCGTTCTGTCGTGCTTCTGGTGCTCCACGGGTGGTCAGTCGCTGATTGTGCGTTTGCCTTGCCAATCTATGTGCATCCCGGATTTACAGATGGGCTCATTGCATTGGAATCTTTTGCGTGCGGTCGGGATGTGTCGAGAAAGTTGGGGTGTGATTTCAGAATGCGCCGGCACGAAAAAAAGGGGATGCCCGCGGCATCCCCTTTTTGTGGCGACTGCGCTTCCGATTACTCGATTTTTGCGCTGCTGCGCAAGTCGGCAATCATCTTCTGGATCGATTCCTGTTGCAGGCGTTGCAGTATCTGCGGTTTGACCTGTTCCAATGAAGGAATTTTCAGGGGGCGTATATCGTCCATTTTGATGACATGCCAGCCGAATTGGGTTTTAACCGGTTCTTTGGTGTAAGCGCCCTTTTTCAGGGTGAGCATGGCTTCGGCAAACGGCGGAACGAAATTGCTCGGAACCGCCCAGTCCAGTGCGCCGCCATGTTGTGCAGAGCCGGCGTCCTTGGATTTTTCCTTGGCGATTTTCTCGAAATTGCCCTTGTGGCCGAGCTGCTTGATGATAGCCTTGGCTTCTTCTTCCGATCCCACCAGGATATGGCTCACCTTGTATTCCTTGTCGCCAAGATTGGTTTTCAGCTTGTCATATTCCTGCTTGATCTGGTCATCAGTGATCGGGTGGCTTTTGACATAGTTCTGGACATACGCGTTGGCCAGGATGGAGTCCTTGGCGAGTTCGGTTTGTTCTATGACGTCAGGGGTCTTGTCCAGCCCGTCCTTTTTTGCGGCCTGCAGCAGCACTTCAAGGCTGATCATGTCTTCACGGATCGCCTTGCGCAGTTCCGGGGTGTCGGCCTGGCCCTGCGCAGTGGCGGTTTTGACGCGCGCTTCGACACGGCTCTGGGGAAGCGAGACCCCGTTAACCATGGCGGCTGATTTGTCCTCGGCAAAAGCCGTGTTGATCATGAGTAGGCTGAGTAATGTCAGCGCTGCAAATTTTCCAGTTTTTAACATTGCGGTTCCTCTAAAAATTATCGAAGTGTGGCTGAAGTGTGGCTATTCTAAAGTTCATTCGGCGCAAGCGCCTGTATGGTCAGAGCGTGGATTTCGCGCTTCATTAATTCCCCCATGGCGTAATATATCATACGATGGCGCGCAACCGTATTTTTGCCGATAAACTCGGCTGAAACGATGCGCACCACATAATGCCCGCCGCCATCACGGGCGCCGGCATGCCCGGCGTGCTTGTGGCTTTCGTCGACGATTTCCAGTTGCACCGGATCAAGCACGGCAAGCCGTGCGCGCATTCTGGTTTCGCATTCACTCATTGCGGAAAAGTCTTCCTGAACGGCTGAACCCGAACTTCCGCGTATACCCCGGCAGTCACGTAAGGGTCGGCGTTCGCCCATTCCCGGGCGGATGCCAAGGAGCCGAATTCGGCCACGATCAGGCTGCCGCTAAATCCGGCCGCGCCCGGATCAAGCGCATCCACGGCGGGGAATGGCCCTGCCAGCAGCAGTCGCCCCTCGTTTTGCAGGTTTTGCAGGCGCGCAACATGCGCCGGGCGGGCGGCAACACGCTTGTCCAGGCTGCCCGGCACATCCTGCCCTATGATCGCGTACCACATCTATGCATCCCCATCAGTTGTCTTCCTTCTTTTCGTCCATATATTTTGACAGCCACACGCCCTGGGCAAGGATGAATACCAGCATCAAAGCGGTGAAGCCGAACAGCTTGAAATCCACCCATACATCGGTGGAGTAGTGGAATGCCACATACAGGTTGATAAACCCGAGGATTGCAAAGAACACGCTCCAGCTCAGGTTGAAGCGCTTCCATATATGCAGCGGCAGGGCGATCTTTTCCTGGAGCATATTGCGCATCAGGTTTTTGTGGAACAGCAGGTCCGAGAGCAGCAATGTCACGGAAAACGCCCAGTACAGCACGGTAGGTTTCCATTTGATGAAATTTTCGTCATGCAGTATCAGCGTGGCGCCGCCGAATACCACGATGATGGCAAAGCTTACCCACAGCATCTTGTCGACCTTGCCATGACGGTATTTTGTCCAGACGATTTGCAGGATTGTGGCGCCGATAGCCGCCCCTGTGGCGACATAGATGCCCGCGAACTTGAAGGCGATGAAGAACAGCAGGATGGGGAACAGATCGAATAGTATTTTCATAACGATGCGGGTGCAGTGTTAATTTTTATCCAGCGCAAGTGCGGCCGAGTTGATGCAAAAGCGCAATCCGGATGGTTGCGGCCCGTCGGGGAATATATGTCCAAGATGCGCCCCGCATTGCTTGCAGCATACTTCAACTCGTGTCATGCCGTGGCTGGTATCTGTCCGCGATATGATGTTTTCGGAATTGTGCGCCTGCCAGAAACTTGGCCATCCGCTGCCGGAATCGAATTTGCTGGCAGAATCAAACAAGGCGTTGCCGCAACAGGCGCAGCGATAAATCCCGGCATCATGGCAATCCCAATAGCTTCCGGTGAACGGGGGCTCGGTGCCGCACTGGCGGCACACCCGATATTGCTCGGGTGTGAGTTCATCGCGCCATTCGGCATCGGATTTTTCGATCGGTTTAACCATAGTTCCCTACAGTACTTCACCCGCGTGGTCCGCCAACCGCGAGCGTTCGCCGCGCATCAGCGTGACGTGCCCGCCGTGCTGCCAGCCTTTGAACCTGTCCACCACATAGGTCAGGCCGGAACTGCCTTCGGTGAGATAAGGCGTATCGATTTGGGCGATATTGCCCATGCACACCACTTTGGTGCCGGGGCCGGCCCTTGTGACCAGCGTCTTCATTTGTTTGGGTGTGAGATTTTGCGCCTCGTCTATGATCACATACTTGTTGAGAAAGGTGCGTCCGCGCATGAAATTGAGCGATTTTACCTTGATTCTCGAGCGTATCAAATCCCGCGTTGCGGCACGTCCCCAATCACCGCCTTCGTCGTCGGATTTGTTCAGCACGTCAAGATTGTCTTCCAGCGCGCCCATCCACGGGGTCATCTTCTCTTCCTCGGTTCCGGGCAGGAAACCGATGTCTTCGCCGACCGGGACAGTCACGCGGGTGATGATGATCTCTGAATACAGCTTGGTTTCCAGTGTTTGCAGCAGCCCCGCCGCCAGCGTCAGCAGGGTCTTGCCTGTGCCGGCCTGTCCCAGCAGCGTGACGAAATCGATGTCCGGGTTCATCAGCAGATTGAGCACGAAGTTCTGTTCGCGGTTGCGCGCGGTGATGCCCCACACGTTGTTCTTGCTGTGCGTGTAATCGGTCAGGGTGCGCAACAGCGCGGTCTGGTCGTTCTGTTCCAGCACCACGGCATAGAATGGCGTGTCGCCGTTTTCCTGGTAGACGAACTGGTTGACGAAGAACGCCCCGCACAGCGGGCCCTGTATCTGGTAATAGGTGTGGCCGTCCTTTTGCCAGGATTTCATGTCCTTGTCGTGGCGTTCCCAGAAATCAGCCGGCAACGGAAGCACGCCCGTGTAGAGCAGGTCGCTGTCTTCCAGAACCTTGTCGTTGAAATAGTCCTGCGCTTCCAGGCCAAGGGCGCGCGCCTTGATGCGCATGTTGATATCCTTGCTGACCAGGATAACCGGGCGCTGCGGCTGCTGTTTCTGCAGGCCGATGACAACACCGAGTATCGCGTTGTCCGCCTTGCCCAGTTCCAGATTTTGCGGCAACTCGTATTTGACGAAACTGGTCTGCAGAAACAACCGCCCGGTGCAATTCTTGTGCGCCGCCGATTCGAGCGCGATGCCTTCCTCGATCTTGTGCGGCGCATCGCTGACGATCTGGTCCAGAAAGCGGCTTGCCTGGCGCGCGTTTCTGGCAACCTCGGTCATCCCCTTCTTCTTGTTGTCCAGCTCTTCCAGCACGAACATCGGCAGGCAGATATCGTGCTCTTCAAAGCGAAACAGGCTGGTCGGGTCGTGCAACAGCACGTTGGTATCCAATACGAACAATTTGGTTTCGGTGTTTTTCGCAGATTGATTGCGCGGAGTCATGACGTTCCTTTAGTTGAGAGTTGTGACGAAATCCAGCACTTCCTGTGCATGGCCTTCGGCCTTGAGCCCGCGCCATTCGCGGCACAACGCACCGTCCCTGTCAAACACGAAGGTGCTGCGCTCGATGCCGCGCACCTGCTTGCCGTACATGTTTTTTTGCTTGATCACGCCGAACAGATTGCATGCGGTTTCATCGCTATCCGAAAGCAGCTCGAAGGGCAGGGTGAATCTGGCCTTGAAGTTTTCATGCGACTTGATGCTGTCGCGCGAAATACCCACCACTTCGCATTGCGCCCGGTTGAATTCGGGATACAAATCGCGGAACTGCTGCGCCTCGGTGGTGCAACCCGGAGTATTGTCCTTGGGGTAGAAATATATGACCAGATGCTTGCCGCGCGCGCCGGACAGGGTGAAGGTTCTGTTGCCCGTGGCTGGCAGGGAAAAATCCGCAACTTTTTTTTCTGACATGGAGTAACCCGTGAGTGATGGCTGCATTCTTGTCAAAAATCGTGTTAAAGGCAAGCATCTTCGTGCCCTCGTCAAACCGCCCCAGTTGTGCTACGGTTGCCGGCCATTTTTCCGGGTTGCATTTTTGACAAAGATTGTCGTTATGACTGACGCAGATTACATGCGCCTCGCGCTGGAGCTGGCGAAACAGGCCCAGGCCGCCGGAGAAGTGCCGGTGGGGGCGGTGGTGGTGAAGGATGGCGAGATCATCGGGCGCGGCTATAATGCGCCTATTTCGCGCCACGACCCTTCCGCCCATGCCGAGATGCTGGCGTTGCGCGATGCCGCGCAACAAACCGGGAATTACCGGCTGACAGGCTGCGAGCTTTTTGTCACGCTGGAACCGTGCCTGATGTGCGCCGGAGCGATCATGCATTCCCGTGTTGCCCGGCTGGTGTATGGTGCGAGTGACCCGAAGACCGGCGCGTGCGGTAGCATTGTGGATGCGTTTGCCGAGCAGCGTTTGAATCACCATGCCGAAGTGGTCGCCGGTGTGCTGGCCGGGGAATGCGGCGCCATGCTCAGCAATTTTTTCGCCCTGCGGCGCTTGCAGCAGCAAAAGAAATCATGAAAATAAATGTTCAAATCGTTGCCCAGCAACTCGAATTATTCGACGATGCAGGCAAGCTGTTGCGCCGCTACCCGATATCCAGCGCGAAAAATGGCGTGGGCGAAGCGTATGGCAGTTATTGCACGCCGCGCGGCAGGCACATCATTCGCGCCAAGATCGGGGCCGGTGTAGCAGAGAATGCCGTGTTCGTCCGGCGGCGGCCCACCGGCGAAATTTATACGCCGGAATTGGGCGCGCAGTTTCCGCGGCGCGATTGGATATTGACGCGTATCCTGTGGCTGTCCGGCTGCGAGCCGGGCTTCAATCGTCTGGGCAGCTGCGACACCATGCGCCGGTATATTTACATACATGGCACGCCCGATTCCGTGCCCCTCGGCATTCCGGGCTCGATTGGCTGCATCCGGATGCGTAACGCCGATTTGATCGAATTGTTCGACTTGGTGCCCGCGGGGACTCAAGTCGATATCATCGGATAAATTTCCACAGGGAGGTTGGCATGAGCAATCCTTTTACGGTTAGCCTGGTTTGCTGGCACGACGGCGAGCCTTTGCTGAAATCGATACGCGAGGCGGTGTTTATCCGGGAGCAGGGCGTCCCGGCAGAATTGGAGTGGGATGAATTTGACGAAGGCTGCCGCCATGCGCTGGCGCTCAGTCAGCGCGGCGAAGCTGTCGGTTGCGGAAGGATATTTTCCAATGGACACATCGGCCGCATCGCGGTGATGAAGCAGTGGCGCAAGAAAAAAGTCGGCACGGCGATCATGGAAGCGCTGCTGGATTATGCCCGCGCGCACGACTACAAGCAGGTGGACGTGGATGCGCAAACCCATGCATTGCCGTTTTATCGCGGCTTCGGATTCGCCGAGCAGGGCGAGGAATTCATCGATGCCGGGTTGCCGCACATCAAGATGATCCTGCAACTATAGCAATCCGTCATTTCCCGGCCCCGGTTTGACCTATCCTTCCGGTGGGCTAAAACTCGATCTTCTCGCCCGGCTTGATGGGAAATACCCGGGCAGAGTTGCTGCCAAGCGCTTTCATGTACTCTTCCGGCGTGCCCTTGAGTACCGGAAACGTGCCGTAGTGCACCGGCAATGCATACTTCGGCTTGATCCATACACTTGTGGCGTAAGCGGCATCCTGCGGGCTCATGACAAAATATCCCCCAATCGGAATGATGACCAGATCGGGCTTGTAGTATTCGCCGATAAACTTCATGTCGCCAAACAAGCCGGTGTCGCCGGTATCGTAGATCTTGAAACCGTTTTCCAGCTCGATGATGAATCCCACCGGTTCCCCGCCGCCGTGGCTTTCATTCTTCCCTGTGGCCGGATTTTTCCACAGGTATTCGGATGAGTGTTCGGCATGGGTGGCAGTGATCTTGATATTCGGCCCCAGCGGCGTGACTGTCCCGCCCTTGCCAAAGCGTATTGCCTGCTCGGGAGGCAAAACACCAAGGGTGGCCCACACCTCCATCAGCCCGGCCGGCCCGTATACGGGCGCATTGTTCAACTTTGCCAGTGCCGGCGCGTCTGCCGTGTGATCGAAGTGGCCGTGGGTCACCAGTATCAGATCAACTTTTCCCAGCGCATCGAGGTTCTTGTATTCCGGCGGGGTCTTCGGGTTAGTAGTCAGCCACGGGTCGATTACGATCACCTTGCCTCCGGGCGTGGTGATCTTGATCGAGGCCTGGCCGAGCCACTGTATCTGAACCTTGCCGGTTTGCGCAGAGGCGGTGCCGGCAGCGAACAGGAGCAACAAAATCAATGTAAATCCCAATGTAAATACTGGATGCCTCATGCTCATCTCCCTTTTTTGCAAGTGCAGGCTGTTCCTGCTTGTGTCCTGGTGCGGTGACTGGCCGGGGATTCCGGCCGCGTCCGGTGAAAATCGGGAGGTGCGGCGAGCAACGTTCCGCTCCCGAGTCCTTCCTGTTTTCTGCAGTGCCGCCTGCCGCACTAATTGCTTCGTTCAAACGTGACTATGCTTCGGGTCATTCCCTTGCTGGCCCAGTTGGGCATGACCCGCCAAGGTGTGAAAACCTGGAGATGCCCGCCTTTCATCCTGAAGGTCCGTGACTGTTCAGTGCCTACCCATGCCGGATTCCAGGCCACCTCTACACTGGTAATCCACTTGTCCCCTTCCAGCCGGTACTTGCCCGCATAGGCAATCAGGCTGTCCAGCAGCGCGGCCTTTTCCGCCGCGGTTTTCGCGGGTTTCCGTTCGTCTCCTGTCAGGACAAACCAAACGCGCGACCCGGGACTGAAAATTGCATATCCCGTCGGGTTCTTGCCCATGGGAAACATTCTTTCGCCTGTGGCCTGAACCTCCACTTCGTAGGAAACAAGTTTCCACTCACCCTGAATCTTTGCGCCGTCAGCTGCAAAACCCGGCTGCATTACGGCGAGAAACAGAATCAATGCGGCAAGCCATTTAAATTGAAACATGGTGGACAGCCCCCTGATAAACAAACTTGGGCAATTATGCAGGAATCAGTCGTTCGTGGCGATGGCCCAGTGAGGCAAACCCCCGGCTTTCCCGGAGGCGGTTTAACTCTGTGGTTTGTGCCACGGCTGCCAACGGGCAAAAGCAAAAATTCACTGCCCGGGAATGCGAATGATACAATCATGTCGCTTGAGCCGTGAACGGGTCTGCGCAACGCGGCATTTTTGCATGCACGCAACTTCACGAATTGCCTCCCATAAAAATCGCATCGGATATCGACCTACAAATGAAACAGACATTGCCGGAAGACAATACAAATGATTCCGCCGACACAGGTTCGGACGAATTGGAGCTTACCGATGACGATATCCTGGATGCGATGCAGCATATACCGGGATATCTGGACATCACCACCGAGGACTTCAGGTCGATTTATCACCTTGCCCATCGCCATGCGCTTGAGCGCATGTTTGCGGGGGTGACGGCCGGGCGTCTGATGCGGCGCGGCGTAAAACCTCTAAATCCTGATACGACACTCGACATTGCAGCCAGGACGATTGCAGATTCCGGCTACAAGGGGCTGCCGGTCGTGGATGCCAGTGGATACGTGCTGGGCATGCTCACCGAGACTGACTTCCTGAAGCGCCTGAAGGCTGAGAACTTTCTTGAATTGCTGTTGAAACTGCTCGACGACTCGTTCGAGTTCACCCACAGTTGTCATGAAACGACTGTGAGTGCAGCCATGACCCAGCCGATAGTGACAATCGGTCAGGATGCGGGATTCGTCGAGATGCTGGATGCGTTTCACCGGCACGGCGGCCGCAGCATGCCGGTGGTTGGAAGCGACGGCAGGTTGCTCGGCTTGCTGCTGAGAAAGAATTTTTTTGCCGCTTACAAATTAAAGGAATCGACGTGAAATTCCGCGAATATCTGGGCAAAATGAAAGGCTCGACCCGCGGCAGCCCGCCGCGGGTCAGCAACGAGGAGATCTTGTGGTCCTGGATAGGCGCATTCCTGGGTATCTCCGGAGTCGCCTTGGTGAGCCATCTGTTTTTCGACGGACGCGACATGTCATTGATGCTCGGCTCCTTTGGCGCTTCGGCGGTACTCGTATACGGCGCGGTGCGCAGCCCTCTGGCACAACCCCGCAACCTTGTCGGCGGCCATGTTGTCTCTGCCCTGGTGGGTGTGCTTTGCTGGAAGCTCTTAAATCAGAATTTGTGGCTCGCGGAATCCGTGGCAGTTGCCACGGCGATCGCGGTCATGCATGCGACCCGCACGCTGCATCCACCCGGAGGCGCAACCGCGCTTCTTGCCGTTATCGGATCACCGGCGATTCACAAGCTGGGATTTTGGTATGTGTTAATGCCCGCCACCATTGGCCCGCTCATCCTGCTGGCGGTGGCCATGCTGGTTAACAACATACCCTCTACGCGGCGTTATCCCGAAATCTGGTTTTGACGGATATCAGGGTAATCGAATTTCCTTCCCCCCCCGCTGCCTGTGGTGATGTACCCGTATGGTCCAAGCCGGTATTGGTTTACGGGTACACGGTAATTTCCCCAGCAACCGGTACCGCCTGTCTGGCGTGCAGAATGGTTTGAGGATGGCGGCAGTCGGCGCTCAAGCATCCGGCAGCGGATAAGGCAGCGGAAAAAATCGCAGCGCCGCGCCTTGCAGTGATTTCCAGTGCACCGCGTTCCTCTCATGGCTGGAGACCTGTAGCGATGCCAGCACATCGCAACCGCCCCCGGGCGCCTGGGCCGCGTTGACGATCATGCCGCAGGGTTGGCCTTCCATGTCTGCACTGAATAATTCGTCGCCAGCTTGCGGTATCTCACCGGTGTCAGGACGTGAGGGGTAATCCAGGTGTGCCAGATACGTGCGCCGCTTCAGTTTGCCCAGGTACTGCATGCGCGCGACGATTTCCTGTCCGGGATAGCAGCCCTTGTTGAAATTCACCCCGCCGATGAGTTCAAGATTGACCATTTGTGCGACAAACTGCTCCTGGGTTTGCGGCAAAATGACAGGAATTCCGGAACGGATGTTGAGCCAGTCCCAGCACGCGCTGCCGACAGGTTGCGCGTGCCGGCAGAGCTCCGGCCACAATGTGGCAGCGTCCGATGCAGTGGTGTTGATCTGGAAACGCGTTCCGTCCATTCTTGTCACGCTGGCCTGCGCGGTTCCGGTGATGCCGAGGGTGTGATCCGGCAGTGCGCCGAATTTTTCCAGCGCGATCTCCTGTGCTTTTGCGCCGGACAGGCCCAGCGAAATGATCTCGTCGCTGGCATCGCTGATTTTAACCCTGGCGCGCAGCACATACATGCCGAGTTTCTTGCGTATCGGTTCGCACAGCACGCGCGGCAACTGCAGCAGGTAGTCGTCGCCTGCACGCCGGATCAGCAGGGTCGCCAGCATCCGCCCCTTGGCATTGTTGAGGCTGCTGATTTGCGCCTGCCTGGTGCCGGCTTCGCGAATGTCGTTGCTCAACAGGTTTTGCAGGAACGACTGAGCTTCCTCGCCGGACACGCGCAGTGTGCCAAATTGGCCCAGATCGCAAACTACCGTGTTTTGCGCCGCAGCGTTTCGTTCGGCAGCGGCATCGCCAAAGTGCTGCACTACACCGGCGTCTATGGCTGCGCCGTGTTGGATCAGGAAGCTGTGCCAGTCTGGGTTCATGGTTGATTTTTGTTCCGTATCTGGAGGTGTCGTGGATGAAGGTCAGCGCGCACAGTGTTGTGCAACTGCCAGTCCGTGTCAACCTTGACCATGACGCGCTGGTGCTATTCCGCTAAACTTCGCGCCATGAGAGTTATATTTGTTTTTATCTGGGTGCTGCTGCTTTCTGCCTGTGACGGCGGGTTGTGGAACGATCCCTATCCGGCGGCTGACAATGGCAAGTCCATTTTTTATACCGCGTTCACCGAACGTCCCAAGCATCTGGATCCGGCACAGGCATATAGCGAAAACGAGTACGAGTTTCTCGCGCAGATCTACGCGCCGCCATTGCAATATCATTATCTGAAACGCCCTTACCAGCTGGTGCCGCTGGCGGCAAGCGCGATGCCGACGGTGCATTATCTGGACAAGCACCGCCGGCCGTTGCCGGACACTGCGCCCGCGAACAAGGTCGCCTACAGCGTATATGAAATCCATATCAAGCCCGGCATGCGCTACCAGCCGCACCCGGCATTTGCGCGGGATGCGCAAGGCAAGCTGGAGTATGACCACCTCACGGCGCATGATCTGAGCGGTATCCATGCATTGGGCGACTTTCCCCACAGCGGCACACGCACCGTTACGGCAGCGGATTATGCATACCAGGTCAAGCGCCTTGCCCATCCGCTGCTGCAATTGCCGATTTTCGGCGTGATGAGCGAATATATCGTCGGCCTGAAAGACTATGCATCCACCCTGCAGCAGGCGGTGAAAAAAAATCCCGGCGCGTTTCTCGACCTGAACAAATATCCCTTGCCCGGCGTGCAGGTGGTGGACGATCTTACTTACCGCATCGAGATCATCGGCAAATATCCGCAGTTTGCATACTGGCTGGCGATGCCGTTCTTTGCGCCCATGCCGGAGGAGGCCGAGCGCTTCTACGCTCAGGATGGCATGCGTGAACGAAACCTGATTCTGGATTGGTGGCCGGTGGGCAGCGGGCCCTATTACCTGTCGGAGAATAATCCCAACCGGCGCATGGTGATGACGCGCAACCCGTATTATGACAGCGAGACCTACCCTGCTGAGGGAGATGCGGGCGATGCCGCCGCCGGCCTGCTGGCGGACGCGGGCAAGCCCCTGCCGATGATCGATCGGATCGTGTTCACGCTTGAAAAGGAAACCATTCCTTACTGGAACAAATTCCTGCAAGGGTACTACGATGCCTCGGGGATCAGCTCGGACAGCTTCGACCAGGCGGTGCAGATGAATGTCGGCGGTGAGGCAACGGTGACCGATGCGATGAAGGCGCAGGGTATCAGGCTGTCTACCTCGATTGCGACTTCAACCATGTATACCGGCTTCAACTGGCTTGATCCGGTTGTGGGTGGGAGCAGCGATAGGGCCCGCAAGCTGCGCCAGGCGATCGCGATCGCGGTGGACTACGAGGAGTTCATCTCCATTTTTGCCAACGGGCGCGGCATCGCAGCCCAGTCGCCGATACCCCCCGGCATTTTCGGCTACCGCGACGGCGAGGCAGGGATCAACCGCTATGTGTACGACTGGGTGGATGGCGCGCCCAGGCGCAAGTCCGTCGAAACAGCGAAGCGGCTGCTTGCCGAAGCCGGCTATCCAGACGGCGTGGATGCGCAAACCCACCAGCCGCTGGTGATCAATCTGGATACCACGGCAAGCGGGGCGGGTGACAAGTCGCGGCTGGACTGGCTGCGCAAGCAATTCGCCAAGATCAACGTGCAGCTGGTGGCGCGCAGCACCGACTACAACCGTTTTCAGGACAAGGTGCGCAAGGGCGATACACAGATGTTCTACTACGGATGGAATGCCGACTATCCCGACCCGGAAAATTTCCTGTTCCTGTTGGATAGCGCGCAAGCCAAGGTGGGCAAGGGCGGTGAGAATGCGGCGAATTACAGCAACCCGGAATATGACAGGTTGTTTCAGCAAATGAAGAATATGGAAAACAGTCCGGCACGCCAGGCGATCATCGACCGCATGCTGGAAATCGTGCGCCGCGACTCGCCGTGGCTGTGGGGTTACCATCCGAAAAATTATGTGCTGCAGCAAAGCTGGCTGAGCAATGTCAAGGCCAACGTGATGGCCAACAACAAGCTGAAATACTGGCGCGTGGATGCCGGACGGCGCGATGTGCTGCGCCGCGCGTGGAATCAGCCCGTGCTCTGGCCGCTGTGGATGGGGGGCGGGGCGGTGCTGTTGTTCGGGGTTTGGTTGTGGCGCATGTTGCGTCTGCGCGAGGAAGCAAAATGATTTTTGGCGGGGACGGCTGAACAGCCGGCAGCGTAAGGTGTATTGCTTATGCGGTTCTGCAGCCGCAAACAAACACGCCACCGTCAGGTGGCGTTGTGTTGCGCATTCCGAGGCGGAATTATTCCTTTTCGCCGCCGTGCGAAAGTTCCGGGGTGTTCATCATGTTGCCAGCGGCCAACCCGATAAGGGCGATGCTTACGAATACACAAATGATGCCCAGTGTATGGTTAAACACAAACCCGCCCAGCAGCCACAAGACCACAGAAACGGCTACCGACAATACAAGTGTGCGTGTTTTGGAATCCATGAAGAACCTTTCATAATAAAGTGCCAGACCGGCAAACATACCGTGCTGAGCGAATCATAGCTCATTGCTGAAGAAATGTGTGCGGAAAACGTGAATGAAAAGCCAAAATCAGGATAGACCGGATTATTCCCGCATTGGTGTGGGGCGATCCCCGGGTACTGCAATACCCGGGCAGCGTGCCTGCAACAAAACGAAGCCTGCAACCGGATGACGTGCCCCGGGTTCGTTGGCCGGGCTGGCGCAATCCGGCCGACTTTACACAAGCAGTTTCGATTGATATGCTCATTCCAGGTCAAACGCTCGTTTGATTTTATGTTACCTCGAAAGGAATGACCATGCGCAAGTTCGTACCTGCTGTTTTCGCCATCTGTGCCGCCCTCCCGATTAATGCCATGGCTGCCGACAGCTACACGATAGATCCGTTTCATACCTTCCCGAATTTCAGCATCAACCACCTGGGCTTTTCCACGATGCACGGCCGGTTCGACAAGACCAGCGGCAAAATAACGCTGGACCGTGCGGCAAAGAATGGGTCGATAGAGGTGGCCATTGCAACCGACTCGGTCACCACAGGATATGTAAAGCGCGACGAACACCTGCGCTCGCCGGATTTTTTCAACGCGGCAGAATTCCCCAGCATTACCTACAAATCCACCGCAATACACTTCAAGGGTGACGTGCCTTCCAGCGTGGACGGCAACCTGACCATTTCGGGAGTCACCAGGCCGGTCACCCTGAAGATAGAAGAATTCAATTGCGGCACCAATCCGATGAACCAGAAAGCCGAATGCGGCGCCGCAGCCACCGCGCAAATCAAGCGTTCCGATTTCGGCGTGAAATACGGGCTGCCCAACATCGGCGACGATGTGAAGCTGGTGTTCGAGATCGAGGCGATCAAGGACTGATTCAATCGAGTTGCAAAAAGAATTTGTTGAGCATTCTGAATTTCGCAAGTATCCATTTGGGGATGCCGGGTGCTTAAAGCAACGATATTTATATGGCTATCAGTCGTGATCGGAACAGCTCATGCCGCACCCCAGCTCACGCTGGGGGCATCGGATAATTACTGCGTGGTGACATGTTATGTCAGGATACCCTTCATCCTCACCGGCTATGAATCCACACGGAATATCGGGATGGTTTACTGCGATGTCGATGT